>Ga0315273_10004548_pt1 | contig 16989 bp, 13 predicted proteins | sample YL17G02_0_MG_FD_205753 | JGI IMG/M metagenome (GOLD analysis project Ga0315273, IMG submission 205753) | Sediment microbial communities from Yellowstone Lake, YNP, Wyoming, USA - YL17G02_0 | ecosystem: Environmental > Aquatic > Freshwater > Lake > Sediment | place: USA: Wyoming | collected... | reverse complement strand
GAGCGCATCCGCACCGAGGCTGCCGCCGAGCCGCGCATCCGGCCCGTGCTGCTCGCGGCCAATGGCGGGCAGAGTGCCGCGCTCGCCGCCGGCTTCGCGCAGGTGCGCGGGCGCATCGTCGTGACCCTCGACGCCGACCTGCAGAACGACCCCGCCGACCTGCCGCGACTGCTGGCCGCACTCGAGCAGGCCGACGTGGTCTCGGGCATCCGCGCGGACCGGCAGGACCCGGCCGTGCGCCTGGTCTCCTCGCGCATCGCCAACGGCTTCCGCCGCTGGGTGCTGGGCGACCGGGTCACCGACATCGGCTGCTCGTTCAAGGCCTACCGGCGCGAGGCGCTCGAGGGCCTGCCCATGTTCGTGGGCGTCCACCGTTTCCTGCCCGCGCTCTGCGTGTTCCGCGGCGCGCGGCTGGCCGAGGTCAGGCTCTCGCACCGCCCCCGGCGCCACGGCGTGTCGAAGTACGGGGTCGGTAACCGGCTCTGGCGCGGGCTGCACGACCTCGTGGGCGTGCGCTGGCTCAGGTCACGGCTCGTGAGCTACCGCGTGCGCGACGATTCTCGCTGAGGCGCGCCGCCCGGCGGACGGCCCCGGGCGCCGCCGGTCCGCGCCGGCGGCGAAATCTGTGGCGCCCCGTCCGCGGCGGGTATATAGTGCCGATACGGCAGCTCCCCCCGAACATGGAACGTTGGCCCCGAGGAAGGATCCTCAAGGAGCCCGGCATGCGCATCGTTCTTCGCTTCTGCTTCGTCACCCTCCTGCTGCTCGTCTCCGCGGTGCTCGCCCGCGCCCAGGTCTTCTCCAGCCTGGACGTGATGACCTCCACCGTGATGCAGCAGCACCAGAGCTCGTTCTCGGGCCTCAGCGCCCGAGTGGGGCTGCGCTCGACGCGCATCGTCGAGGGTTTCGACCTCCTGCCCTACGTCGAGTACTGGCGCAACGGCACCCGGATCGAGATCCCCGGCCACACCATCACCAGTACCCGCAAGGACGCGACCCTGGGCGCCGACGTGCGCTACACGTTCCAGCGCGAAGGCTGGCGGCCCTACCTGGGAGCCGGCCTCGGGGTCCACTTCCTTTCGACCGAGGTGGATGCGCCCTCGCAGAGCCTGGATCACGCCAGCCATTCGGTCATCAAGGGTGGTCTCTCGGCGCTCGCCGGGATCACGGCCCCGCTCACCAAGCACCTCGACAACTTCATGGAACTCAAGTACCACCACCTGCCCGGCTACAGCCAGGTCAAGATCAACATGGGGATCGCCTGGAAGTTCTAGGGCGCTGATCCGACGCGCCTGCGCCGCTCAGGCCTCTGCGGCAACGGGCGTGGTCTTCTCCGGTTCCGGGAGCTGCCCGATGCGGTGCAGGATGATGCTCGGGCAGACGTCCACGCAGATCTCCTGGCAGGACGGGCCGTAGGCCACGCACATCTCGTGGTCCACCACGATGGTCTGGCCGTCCCAGGTGATGGCCCCCGCGGGGCACTTCGCCACGCAGCGGCGGCACAGGGTGCAGCCCACCATGCAGGTGGCGCGCACCACGCTGCGCTTGTCGATCGCCACGCACGACAGCTCGACGCGGTGGTTGCGCGGGACGAAGCTCCACAGGTCCTTGGGGCACGAGGTCACGCAGAGGCCACAGCCGGTGCACTTCGCGTGGTCCACTTCGGGGATGCCCTTCGCGGTCATCCCCAGGGCACCGAACGGGCACGCGTCCACGCAGTCGCCCAGTCCCAGACAGCCGTTCTTGCAGGCCTTGGGCCCGCCGAAGACGAACGAGGCCGCCGTGCAGGTGCGGATCCCGGAGTAGCGCGCCTCGTCGGGCGCGAAAGCCGAGGTGCCATGGCAGCGCAGCACCACGATGCGGTCCACGACCGAGCCGGGCTGCTTGCCGGTGAGTTCGGCCACCGCGCCCGCGACCGCCGCGCGGCCCGGAAGGCAGAGGTTGGGCGACACCTCGCCGCGCTCGACCACCGCCTCGGCGTAGGCCTGGCAGCCGGCGAAGCCACAGGCGCCGCAGTTGGCCGCGGGTAACAGGTCGCGCACGCGCTCGACCAGCAGGTTCACCGGCACCTGGAACTTCGCCGCCGCCGCGGCCAGCGCGAAACCGAACACCAGGCCGAGCAGGGTGAAGAACGCGAGTCCCCACAACACGATGCCGAGCGCCGAGGATTCCATCCGCGCCTACCGGAAGAAGTCCAGGCCGGAGAAGCCCATGAACGCGAGCGCGAACAGGCCGGCGAGCGCGAAGGCGATGGGCAGGCCCTGGAAGGGCTGCGGGACGCGCGCGTACTCCAGGCGCTCGCGCGCGCAGGACATCAGGAACAACGCGAGCGCGAAGCCCGCGCCCGAACCGATGGCCAGAGCCAGCGAGTCGAGCGGGCCGTTCGAGGCCTGCGCGTTGAGCAGCGGCACCGCCAGGATGATGCAATTCGTGGTGATGAGCATCAGGTAGATGCCCCACTTGCGATGCAGCACCGGGTGGGTCTTGCGCAGCATGGTGTCGAGGAACTGCACCACGGAGGCCACCACTCCGATGAACACGAGGATCTGGAAGAAGCCGAGTTGGAGCGGGCGCAGCACGTAGGTGTCGAGCGCCCACGAGACCATGGCGGTGAAGATCATCACCAGCGTGAAGGTTATGCCCATGCCGATGGCGGTGTCGCGTTTCTTCGAGACCCCGAAGAAGATGCAGAGTCCGAGGTAGCGGGTGAAGACGAAGTTGTTGATGAAGGCCGCGGCGATCATCACGCTCAGCAGCAATGCCCAGGCCGAGGGCCGCACGTCGTGCGCCAGCGGCGGGTCGGCCAGCTCGAGCCGGTAGTGCTCGGCGGGCATGAGCCGCTGCTCGAAGGTCAGGACCGCGCGGTTCCCGTCGGCCAGTCTCACGCGAGAGACCGGGATGGGGATGTCGGGTGCCTGCGCGTGGGTCAGGCGGAAGTTCTCGGCGTCGGCGCGCGGCAGCGGCGCGGAGAAGCGCAGCCGCAGTTCGCTGGGCGCGACCACGCGCGCGCTCAGCACGCGGACCTCCGCGGCACGGGCCGGGCCCGTGACGAGCAGCAGCGCAGCGAGCACCGCCGTCCGCAGCGCGAGCGCCCTAGACACCGTGCCCTCCCGCGCTCTTCGCAGGCCCGGCCTTGCCGCCCTGGGTGCGGCGCTCGATCCAGTTGAACAGCGCCATCAGCAGCGCGATCGAGAAGAAGCCGCCCGCCGGCAGCGCGAAGAAGAGCAGCGGCTTGCCCGGCGTGAGCGCGATGCCGGCGAAGGAGCCGCTGCCGAGCAGTTCGCGAAAGGCGCCGATCATGAGCAGCGCGAGCAGGAAGCCGAGCCCCATGCCGAGCCCGTCGAAGAAGGTCGGCACCAGCGGCTGGCGCGAGGCGAACACCTCGAGCCGCGAGATGATGATGGCGAAGGCCACGATCAGCTTCACGTAGAGTCCGACCTGCGCATAGAGCGCGGGCGCGAAGGCGGCGAGCGACATGTCGATGGCGCTCACCCATACGGCGATGATGATGGTGTAGACCGGGATGCGCACGCGCGGGTGGATGAGCCGCTTGGCCAGCGTCACCGTCACGCTCGAGAGCACCTGCACGAACAGCACCGCCACGCCCAGCAGCAGGCCGTTCAGCACCGTGGTGGTCACCGCCACCGCGGGGCACAGGCTCAGCGCCAGCCGGAACACGGGGTTCTCGGCGAAGATGCCGTTCAGGATCAGCTGCCGCGCGCTCGGCGCCGGCCCGGGGTGGAGCACGGTGCTCACAGCACGCCCTCCAGGTGCGGCGCCAGCAGCCACCAGCGCCGGCGGAAGTGGTCCACGGTCTTGCGCACGCCCTCGGTCACGGCGCGGCTCGAGATGGTCGCGCCGGTCACGGCGTAGATCGGCTTGCGGCGCTCGCGCTCGAGCAGGGCGCGGTGCCGCGCGGGCCCGTCCGGGGCACGCCGGGCGAAGGCCACGAGCGCCGCCTTCCAGTCCTCGGGCATCGGGTCACGGGTCACGTCGAGCCGCGCGATCTCTTCCGCCGTGCGGCCGACGTACTGCTCGCGGAACCAGGGCTGCGCCACCTCGGCGCCGAGGCCGGGGTCGTCGGTGGTCTCGATGATCCGCATGTCCACGATCTCGAAGTCGGGCTCCATCGCCACGAACAGGCGGATCGGGGCCTTGTAGCCGCGCGTCTCGCCCTGCACCACGAAACCCGCGGGCAGGCCGGCCCGCGTCGCAACGAAGAGGCGGCCGAGCGGCGTCAGTTCCTTGCCGACCGGGACTGCGACCGGCACGTCGCGTTCGCCCGCCAGCGCGCCGTCGAGCGTGAAGGTCACCTCGTGCGCCGTCCCGGCCGTGGCGCCCAGGGGGGCGGCGCGGTAGACCACCTGGCGCGCGCCGGGCACCAGGTACTGGCGCACCTCGAGCAGGCGCGCGTCCGCATCCAGGCCCAGCATCTCGCGGATAGCGCTGCGCTCGGTGGCCTCGGCGGAGGCACGCCGGTAACGGTCGGTACCGAGGTAGACGATCCCCAGCACGGCCGCCCCCGCCAGGCACGCCACGCTCATCGAGAGCACGATGCGAACGAGCTCGCGCGCGGAGAGGCTCGGTTTCGGCTGGATCACGTTCAGGCTCACGAGGGCGCCCCCGCGGCCTGCACCCGGCTCGGCCTGAACCACAGGTCGAGCGCCGGCACCATGGCGTTGGCGATGAGGATGGCGAAGCAGATGCCCTCGGGGTAGCCACCCCACATGCGGATCAGCCCCGTCAGCAGCCCGATCAGCACGCCGAAGACGAGTTGCCCCAGGCGCGTGACGGGCGCGGTGACGTAATCGGTCGCCATGAAGAACGCGGCCAGCCAGACGCCGCCCGAGAGCAGGTGCAGCCAGGCAGCGCCGCTGAACGAGGTCATGATCGCCAGGCCGAAGAAGACGCCGAGCGGCGCGTACAGGCGGATGATGCCGCGCGCCAGCAGGACCAGGGCGCCCAGCACGATGAGGACCACCGAGACCTCGCCGATCGAGCCGGGCCGCAGGCCGATGAGGAGCCGGAACCAGCCCTCGGGCCCGCCGATCAGGTGCAGCGCGGCCTGCAGGTCGTGCTCGCGCATGACACCCAGCGGGGTGGCGGTGGTGATGGCCTCGAGCCGCGAGTACCAGGCGCGCGGGATGGACCAGCCGATCGTCATGGCCACCGGGAAGGAGGCCATCATGAACGCGCGGCCGATCATGGCCGGGTTGAAGAGGTTGTAGCCCAGCCCGCCGAAGATCATCTTGCCGAACAGGATGGCGAACACGCCGCCGATCATCGCCGCCCACCAGGGCACCAGCGGTGGCAGCGTGAGCGCGAGCAGCAGCCCGGTGCACACCGCACTGCCGTCCTTCACCGTGAGGCGCTGCTTCATGAGCCGGTTGGCGAGCGCCTCGGCGCCCACCGCGCCGGCGACCGTGCCCACGATGACCTCGAGCGCGGGGGGGCCGAACACCCAGACGCCCCAGGCCGTGGTCGGCAGCAGCGCGGCGTTCACCCACCACATGATGCTGGCCGTGCTCTCCGAGGTCCGCAGGTGCGGCCCCGGGGTCACGACGAACGGCGCCCGCGGGGTGGACTCTTCGCTCATCGCGTCCCCGTCACGAGGTTCTCGCGCTGCTTACGCAGTGCGCTCTTCGCCACCTGCAGGAACTGCACGAGCGGGCGCTGCGAGGGGCAGACGTAGGCGCAGGCGCCGCACTCGTAGCACTCCACCGCGCCGAACTCCGCGCTCTCGGTGGCGCGCCCGGCCTCGACCCGGACCGAGACCTGGTTGGGCTCGAGCCCCAGCGGGCAGGCGTCGAGGCAGCGCCCGCACTGGATGCACGGTCCGTAGCCCTCCTCGAACGGGCCACGGCCGGTCAGCAGCACCAGGCCGTTCATGCCCTTGACCAGCGGCACGTCGAGACGCGGCAGCGCCCGGCCCATCATCGGGCCGCCCGAGATCACGCGCGTGGCCTGGTCGGTGAGGCCACCGCAGAAGCGCACCAGGTCAATGAGCAGCGTGCCGATCGGGGCGCGCACGTTGCGCGGCTGCACCACGCCCGGGCCGGTCACGGTCACGACGCGGTCGAGCAGCGGCCGGCGGAAGCGCACGGCGTCGTGCACCGCGGCCGCGGTCGCCACGTTCTGCACCACCACGTGCACCGCGTAGGGCAGCGAGCGCGGCGGGATCACGCGGCCGGTGAGCGCGGTGACGAGTTGCTTCTCGGCGCCCTGCGGGTAGCGCGCCGGCACGACGCGGACCTGCAGCTCCAGGCCCTCCGCCACGACCTCATTCGCCGCCACCTCGAGCGCCGCGGCCGCGTCACGCTTGTCCGACTCCACGCCGAACAGGACGCGCCGGACCCCCACGATGCGCGCCAGCAACCGCGCTCCCTCGACGATGGCGCGCGGCTCGGCCAGCATCAGCCGGTAGTCCGAGGTCAGGTACGGTTCGCACTCGGCGCCGTTGATGATGAGCGTGTCCACCGTCACCCCCGGCGGCAGCCGGAGCTTGCGGAAGGTCGGGAACGCCGCGCCGCCCAGGCCCACGATGCCGGCCTCGCGGATGCGCGCCAGCAACTCTTCGCGTTCGAGCGCGCGCCAGGCCGGGTCCTCGGGGAACTCCAGGCCTGCCACCTCGGCCCCGGTCACGCTCACCAGCACGATGGCCTGCGCCTGCACCAGCGTGGGATGCGCCTGCTTGTCGATGGACTTGACCTTGCCGTTGATGGTCGCGTGCAGGGGCACGCCACTGCCCGCGGCCTCGGCGATCTTCTGCCCGCGCCGCACCACCTCGCCCTTCTTCACCACCGGCACCGCCGGATCGCCCAGGTGCTGCACGAGCGGCAGCACGACCTCCGCCGGCGGCGGCAGGTCCTCGATGGGGCGGCCCGCGGTGGCTTCCTTGCGCGGACCGGGATGGTCCGGCCCCCGGCCGAGGGTCAGCAGATCGAATAGCGCCGCGCCGCGTGAATCCGAATGCGTCATGGTCCGGGCCTACAGGAACAGGACGTCGAGCGCGCCGGGCCAGCCGCGGAAGCGGCTCGGACCGAGCAGGAACGCGGCCGTGGACATCTGGTCGGACTCCACCCCCGTGCGCGCCAGGACGCTCACGCTGACGTGGCCGTCCGAGGGCGTGCCGCGCTTCGCATCGAGGATGTGGCCGAGGCGGTGCCCCGCGATCGTGCGGAAGCGCTCGTGGTTGGCGCTGGTCGCCACCGCGGCGTCCTTCAAGGTGAAGACGCGCTCGGCACGGCCGGTGCGCGGGTGGAACATCGCGACCGACCAGCCGTCGGCGCCGTCCTCGGGCACGCCCAGACCGTAGACGTTGCCGCCCGCATCCACCAGGCCCGACGTCACGCCCTCGGCGCGCAGCGCCGCCACCGCGCGGTCCACCGCCCAGCCCTTGCCGATCGAGCCCAGGTCGAGACCCATGCCGCGCCGCGCCAGCGCGATCGTGCCCGCGCCGCGGTCCACCTGCACGTCCTCGAAGGCGACCGCGTCCAGCGCGCGGTCCACCTCGGCGGTCGTCGGGAGGGTCGAGCGCTCGGAGCCATAGAAACCGTAGAGCGTCATGAGCGGCAGCACGGTCGGATCGTAGAGCCCGCCCGAGCGGCGCGCGCAGGCGCAGGCCTGCTCCACCACGTCGAGCAGCGCTGGCGGGACGCGCACCGGCCCGAGGCCCGCGGCACGGTTCAGGCGCGACAACTCGCTGTCCGCGCGGTGCACGCTCATCTGCGCGTCCACCTCGCGCACCGCGGCGAAGGCGCGCTCGACCGCGCGCGTCGCGTGGTCGCGGTCGGGATGGCGCGCGACGACCCTCATCCAGGTGCCGAGGAGCGGACGGCCCGCCTCGATGCTCGCGGCCGACGGCCGCTGCGCGCGGCGCAGCACGGGGGCCAGGACTCCGGCGCCCGCAAGCAGGCCGAGGCCGGCAAGGAAGTTCCGGCGGGTGAACAACTTCCGCTCGACCAGCGGGCCGTCGGGCGGGAATGGCTGAAACTCGGAGCGCGCCATGGGGCTACGGACTCCTCGGTTTGGCAATGGAGTTCTCCCCGGCGGCCCCGGGCGGGAAGGCAGGTTGCTGCCCTTCCCAGCTTGCATGATTCATGCAGAGTAGCATAGGTTCGGTGAAACCCTGCCCGGCACCCGCTGCCGGGCTCAGCAGGTCCGCAACCCGCCAACTCTAGAAGGAGCGTGAAATTGGGCAAGATTCCCGAGTTCTACGTGGACGCCGATCTGTGCACGGAGTGCGGCGACTGCATGACGGCCGTCCCGGAGGCCTTCCGGAAGGTTGCAGGTGAAGAGCTGGCAGAGGTTTACAACACCAATCTGGACGACAGTTTCCTGCCAAAAGTGGAGAAGATAATGGCAGACTGTCCGGCTGCCGCCATCCTCTGGAAGAAGTAGGGATCTCCGGGAACCCTGGACTTGCGCAGCATCCTCCGGGAGTCCGTGCTCGAGATCCGCTTGAGACCGGGACGCGAGGGGTAGCTGGAGTCGTTCAAGACCAGGGTGCAGGACGGCGTCGACCGCCTGAACAAACTCGCAGAGATCAAGAAGTGGACGTCAGCAGTTGGCGGGCCGCACCACGGGGCCGGGCGATGAGCCCGGCCCTTCTATTTGGGGAGCAACCGGGTCGGGGCAGGCGCTGCTGGCGGAACGTCGGCGGAAGCAGGCGGGATCGAGACCGAGCCGGTGGCCCGACCGCACCCCCGGCTGGGGAAGGGGCGGCTGGTGACGAAACCGGGGCCAGGTTGTAGATTACGTTTTGGAGACCCGGATCATGGCACGCAGCGTGCGAACACGGAGCCACGCTGCTGCTGTCGCAACCTGTCGTGACGGCAGGTCCGGGTCCATCACTTCACTCGGAAACACCCAAGGTGCGGCATCGGGAGCGTCTTCGGCCCAGGGAATGGCAGGGCCGGACGCGATCGATCCGCACTGCGCGCACGCGTAGGTGCCTGCGCCGCTTGCCAAGTTTCACCCCGGGCCCGCGCCCCGGGGTGAGGTGGAGCGGGTGCCGCGCCCGGGCGGCAAGCCCTTGGGAAAGGGCGCCTTCGGTTTCCCCGGCTCACCAGGAGGATTTCATGGCAAGCAGGTCGCTGATCGCGATAGACGGCAATGAGGCGGCCGCCTCGGTCGCCCACCGTACGAACGAGGTCATCGCCATCTACCCCATCACCCCGTCCTCGAACATGGGGGAATGGGCTGACGAGTGGTCGGCCCTGGGGCGCCGCAACATCTGGGGCACCATCCCGGACGTCATCGAGATGCAGTCGGAAGGGGGCGCGTCGGGGGCGGTCCACGGTGCGCTGCAGGCCGGCGCGCTGACCACGACCTTCACGGCCGCGCAGGGGCTGCTGCTGATGATCCCCGACATGTACAAGATCGGCGGGGAGCTGTCGAGCTACTGCATGCACGTCGCCGCCCGCACCGTGGCCACGCACGCGCTCTCGATCTTCGGCGACCACTCGGACGTGATGGCCTGCCGGCAGACGGGTTTCGCGCTCCTCGCCTCGGGCTCGGTCCAGGAGGCGCACGACATGGCCCTGATCGGCCAGGCGGCGACGCTGCGCTCGCGCGTCCCGCTGCTGCACTTCTTCGACGGCTTCCGGACCTCGCACGAGGTCGCCAAGATCGAGCTGCTGACCGACGACGACCTGCGCTTCATGATCCCCGACGCGCTCGTCCAGTCGCACCGGGAGCGCGCGCTGACGCCGGACCGTCCCGTCCTGCGCGGCACCGCACAGAACCCGGACGTCTTCTTCCAGGCGCGCGAGGCGTGCAACCTGTTCTACGACCGGTGCCCCGAGATCGTCCAGCAGACCATGGACGACTTCGCCAGGCGGATCGGGAGGGCGTACCACCTGTTCGACTACGTCGGGCATCCCGCGGCCGAGCGCGTGGTCATCCTGATGGGTTCGGGCGCCGAGACGGCGCACGAGACGGTCGAATGGATGGTCGCGAAGGGCGAGAAGGTGGGGATGGTGAAGGTTCGTCTCTATCGCCCGTTCGCGATCAAGCAGTTCATCGACGCGTTGCCGAAGAGCGTCCAGTCGATCGCCGTGCTCGACCGGACGAAGGAGCCGGGCGCCGTCTGCGAGCCGCTCCACCTCGACGTGCTGGCGGCCCTGCGAGAGGCGAAGGACGCCGGCTTCTCGCCCTTCGCGGCGGATCCGCGGGTCATCGGCGGCCGCTACGGGCTGTCCTCCAAGGAATTCACGCCGGGCTGCGTCAAGGCGGTCTTCGACGAACTGGCGAAGCCGGCGCCCAAGGCGCACTTCACCGTCGGCATCGTCGACGACGTCACGCACCTCTCGCTGCCGGTCGACCCGGAGTTCGACATCGAGCCGGCCGACGTGGTCCGCGGGGTGTTCTTCGGGCTCGGCAGCGACGGCACCGTGGGGGCGAACAAGAACTCCATCAAGATCATCGCCGAGGAGACGGAGAATGACGGGCAGGGCTACTTCGTGTACGACTCGAAGAAGGCCGGTGCGGTCACCATCTCGCACCTGCGCTTCGGGCCCCGGAAGATCCGCTCGACGTATCTGATCAAGCGGGCGAACTTCGTCGCCTGCCATCAGTTCTCGTTCCTCGACCGGTACGACATGACCGGCTACGCGGTGCCGGGCGGGATCTTCCTGCTCAACGCGCCCTACGGCAAGGACGAGATCTGGGACCATCTCCCGCGCGAGGTCCAGCAGGACCTGATCGAGAAGCGGCTGAGGTTCTACGTGATCGACGCCGTCGAGGTGGCCCGGAAGACCGGGATGGGTGGACGCATCAACACCATCATGCAGACCTGCTTCTTCGCGGTCTCCGGCGTCCTGCCTCCCGCGGAAGCCGTGGCGAAGATCAAGGAGACGATCAAGAAGACCTACGAGAAGAAGGGGATGGAGGTCGTCCAGAAGAACCATGCCGCCGTCGACGAGACGCTCGCCAACATGCACGAGGTCCGCGTGCCGGCGGCGGTCACCGCCACGCGCGGCCGCCCGGCGATCGTCTCCGACGCGGCCCCTGACTTCGTCAAGCGCGTCTCCGCGGTCATCATCGAGCAGAAGGGCGATACGCTGCCGGTCAGCGCCTTTACCCCGGACGGCACCTGGCCCACCGCGACGAGCCAGTGGGAGAAGCGGAACATCGCCATCGAGATCCCCGTCTGGGACGAGATGGTCTGCATCCAGGACAACAAGTGCGTGCTCGTCTGTCCCCACGCGGCCATCCGCGCGAAGGTCTACGAGCCGAGCCTCCTCGACGGCGCGCCGCCGACGTTCAAGTCCATCGACTACCGGACCGGTGACTTCAAGGGGATGAAGTACACGCTCCAGGTCGCCCCGGAGGACTGCACCGGCTGCGGCATCTGTGTCACGATCTGCCCCGGCAAGGACAAGAGCAACCCGCGGCACAAGGCGCTCGAGATGGCGCCGCAGATACCGCTGCGCGAGCCGGAGGCGGCGAACTACTCGTTCTTCCTCGCGCTGCCCGATCCGGACCGCACGAAGATCAAGATCGACAGCAAGCGCTCGCAGTTCCTGCGGCCGCTGTTCGAGTACTCGGGCGCCTGCGCCGCCTGCGGCGAGACGCCCTACGTGAAGCTCCTGACGCAGCTCTTCGGTGACCGTGCGCTCATCGGCAACGCAACCGGCTGCTCGTCCATCTACGGCGGCAACCTGCCGACGGCGCCGTTCGCGGTCGACCACGAGGGGCGCGGACCGGCCTGGTCCAACTCGCTCTTCGAGGACAACGCCGAGTTCAGCTTCGGCTTCCGGCTGGCGGTGGACGCGCAGCAGCGGCTGGCGCACGACCTGCTGCGGGGTCTGGCTGTCCGGCTCGGCGACGACCTGGTCACGGCGCTGATCGAGGCGGACCAGAGCGACGAGCTGGGGCTCCGCCAGCAGCGGGAACGGGTCGCGGCGCTGCGGGTGAAGCTCGCGCCCGTCCCCAGTCCGGCGGCGCGGCTGCTCGAGACGATCGCCGATAACCTCGTGAAGAAGAGCGTCTGGGCGGTCGGCGGCGACGGCTGGGCCTACGACATCGGCTACGGCGGTCTCGACCACGTCATGGCGATGAACCGGGACGTGAACCTCCTGGTGCTCGACACCGAGGTCTACTCGAACACCGGCGGGCAGCAGTCGAAGGCGACGCCGATGGGGGCGGCGGCGAAGTTCGCCACTGCGGGCAGGTCCCTCGGCAAGAAGGACCTCGGGATGATGGCGATGAGCTACGGCCACGTCTACGTGGCACGGGTGGCGTTCGGCGCGCGGGACCAGCAGACGGTGCGGGCGTTCATGGAGGCGGACTCGTACCCCGGGACTTCGCTGATCATCGCCTACTGCCACTGCATCGCCCACGGCTACGACCTCGCCGATGGTTGCGCCCACCAGAAGCTCGCAGTCGACGCGGGCATCTGGCCGCTCTATCGGTTCGACCCGCGGCGGATCGCCGAGGGGCAGCCGCCGCTGATCCTCGATGCGCAGCCGACCGGGGCTCGGGTCAGTGACTTCACGAAGAGCGAGACCCGCTTCCGCATGGTCGAGAAGCTCGATCCGAAGCGGTTCCAGCAGTTGATGGCAAAGGCACAGATGGAGGCGACCCAGCGCTTCGCGGTCTATCAGCACCTCGCGGGGCTCACGATTCCCAAGACCGAAGGCGAAGCGGGCGCGGCCACGCCGGCGGACGAGAAGTAGGGGGGGACGATGAATCTCTCGACGACATACCTCGGACTCAAGCTGGCGCACCCGCTCATGCCCGGCGCTTCGCCGCTGGCCACCGACCTCGACGCCGTCCGTCAACTCGAGGACGCCGGGGCCGCCGCGATCGTGATGCACTCGCTCTTCGAGGAGCAGATCGCGATGGAGCAGGCCGCGGCCCTCGACCACGTGGACGCCCACGACGAATCCTCCGCCGAGGCGAGGTCCTATTTCCCGCGGCCCGAGGCCTACCGGCTCGGTCCCCACGACTACCTCGCGCTGCTCGCCAGGATCAAGGCCGCGGTGAAGGTCCCGGTGATCGCCTCGCTGAACGGGGTCACCAAGGGCGGCTGGCTGTCCTATGCCAGGCAGATGCAGCAGGCGGGGGCCGACGCGCTCGAGTTGAACGTCTACCAGCTGCCGACCGATCCCACGCTGACCTCGGAACAGGTCGAGGTCACGGTGGTCGAGATGGTGAAGGAGATCAAGAAGAGCGTCACGATCCCGGTGGCCGTGAAGCTGGGGCCGTTCTACACGTCGCTGCCCCACTTCGCGCACCGTCTGGAGGCCGCCGGGGTGGACGGCCTGGTGCTGTTCAACCGTTTCTATCAGCCGGACATCGACGTGGAGCAGCTCGAGGTCAAGCGCACGCTCCACTACTCGACCTCGGCCGAGTTGAACCTGCGTTTGCGGTGGCTGGCGATCCTCTCCGGACGGCTGCGCCCGTCGCTGGCGGTGTCCGGGGGCGTGCACACGACGACCGACGTCGTGAAGGCGGTGATGGCCGGCGCCCACGCGGTCCAGGTCGTGTCGGCCCTGCTCCAGCACGGGCCGGCGCACCTGCGGAAGTTGCGGGAGGAGTTGTCGCAGTGGCTCGAGAAGCACGAGTACGAGTCGCTCGACCAGATGCGGGGCAGCATGAACCTGGCGAAGTCGCCCGACTCGACGGCCTACGAGCGGGCGAACTACATCCAGATCCTGCAGGGGTGGAAGGCGTAGAACCCGGGCGAGGGGCCAGCGCGGCCCCAGCGGACGAGTTCGGGCTGGACTTGGCAGCGTGTCACTGTGGGGCTGCACCAACGGGGCCGGGCGATGAGCCCGGCCTCGGACTGTCTTCCGGAGGATCAGCGGTACAGGCTCTTGATCTGGCCCCAGGTTTTGTTCTGGGTCGCGACCTCGCAGCGGTGATCCCACCACCACGGCGGAGCACCCTGCCACGAGATCAACTGGTTGACGAGCGGCTCGCCGATCTGCTCGGAGGTGAACACTGGCGGCTCAGTCCTGTCCTGGTATCCGAGCATGATCGATCTCAGCCCCCAGATCATGGGATCTAGACAACCGGTGCAGGACCCAGGGCCGACCGTATTCGCATGGTTCACGACGACGTTGCACAAGAAGTACTCACGCCCCTCCTCGACGCCCAGCGCGACCTCCGTCGGCACCGAACAACCAACCTTGATGTACACCCGATTGCCCTGCACGGGCGGCACGGGGATGGCGATCAGGACGGGATCGCCGTAGTAATCGATCGTCGCAGTTCCCTGGCCACCCCAGGCGTCGAGGCACCCCATAGCACTGCCACTGATCAACGTGTTTGCGCTCAACGCACTGATGCGGCAGGCGCCGGTGTTCTTGAACTGCCACCAATTCGTGATCACCGGATCCGCGCAGGTCGCACCGGTGATCACGACATCGGCGCCGAGCAGGCGCGCATGGGTGTTGGCCGGCACGAACGAGACCACCATGGTGCTGCTGCCGCTATTGGTGTCACAGGCGAAGTTCTTGTTGGTCACCAGGGCGTCGGAAGCGCACTCGGGGCCCCAGCTGAGGTTCAAGTGGCCCGCCAGCGCAGCCGAAGCCGTGAGGGCGAGCATGACACACGAGATGGGAAGCACTCTCTTCATCACGTCCTCCACTGAAGACCCCGTCAGCCTGGATGATCCATCACCCCCCGCCGCGAGGAGAATTCTAGCACTCACCCTCAATCAGAGACAACGGGTCTCTGGTCCCAGTTCCCGGAACGAAGCGGCCTCGGTGGCCACCATTGGGCTGCCACTTCACGGTCCCAACGTGTCCGTGCCTAGTCCCAACTGCCCATATGAATTCGAAACCGCCGCGGGTGGCATCCCCCGCGGCGGCCTTCAAATGGCGCGCGTTCCAGTGACTTGGAGGAGCGGCTTCGCCAGTGTGCTTCGGGCGGTCTGTTCGATCAGGGGCTCGTTGCTCTTACCGCAGCACGCGTCCCCACCCCCGCCCGCAGCAACCCCGGCCGCACCAGCAGCACCACGGCCCACGCCAGCAGGAGCAGCGCCCCGACGAGCACCGCGCCCGCAGGGCCGATTGCCTGGCCGAGCGATCCGGAGAGGATGCCCGAGATCGGCATCATGCCCATGAACGCCAATACGAACAGCGCCATGACGCGGCCGCGCAGGTGGCCCGGCGCGGCCATCTGGATCGAGGTGTTGGTCAGCGAACTCGAGGCGAGCAGCGCGGCCCCCGCGAGCGTCGAGAGCAGCAGCGTCAGCGGCAGCCAGTGCGACAGCGCGAAGCCGACGAGCAGCACGCCGAGCGCGGCGAGCGTGAACGGGATCAGGCGGTTGCGCCCGACGCTGGCGGGCAGGCCCGCCACGACGAGCGCCCCGCCCAGCGCGCCCAGGCCGTTCGCGGCCATGACGAACGCCACCGCGCGCGACAACTCCCGGCCCGAGAGGCCGAGCGAGGTGCTCACGATCGCCGGGAGCAGCGTCATGTAGGGGAATGCGAAGATGGTCATGACGGCGGTGCTGAGGATGAGCAGGCCGACGACGCGGTCCTGGCGTGCGTAGCGCAGACCGGCGGTCAGCACGTTCCACGATCCCTCACGCTGGCCCGGGGAGCGCGCGCGGTCCGCGATTCCGGCGGCAGCGTGGGGCCCGCGGGAGTCCGCGGCGGTGCGCAGCCGGATCGCCCAGAGTGCCGCGATGACGAACAGGAAGCTCGCCGCGTTCACATAGAAGACCTCGCCCATGCCCGCACCCGCGAGCACCAGGGCCGCTGCCGCGAGCGGCCCGAGCAGGCGCGCGGACTGGAACTGCGCCGAGTTGAGGGCAATGCCGTTCATGAGCAGCCGCCGGGGCACGAGGTCGGGCAGCATGGACTGGAACGCGGGCGCCATGAACGCCATGAAGACGCCGCCCACAAATCCGAGCAGCGAGATCCGGACCAGGGAGCCGACCGGGTCGCTGGAACTCAGCAGGCCCAGGTTGTAGAGCACGCCGAGGGCCACCGCCTGCAGCAGGAGCACGACCTGGACCAGGATCAGCATGCGGCGCCGGTCCACGCGGTCGGCGATCGCGCCGGCGGGCAGGGCGAGGAAGAGCACGGGAACGCCCGCGAGGAAGTTGACGAGGCCGAGATCGAACGACGACTGGCGGAAGCTGTAGACAACGATCCCGAATGCGTACATCTGCATCCACGAGCCGATGTTGCTCACCAGCGCGCCGAGCCAGAACAACGTGAAGTCGCGGTGCCGGAACGACTCGAAGATCCCCTGCTGCCGGCCCGCGGCCTGCGGCGGAGCCTCGACGTCGGCCTCCAGTGTGAGCGTCTGCTCTTCGACGCCCGCGGCCTCGTCCGGAGTCGTCACCTCGGCGGCCTTCCTCTCGTCCGTCATGCGATCGGGCCCGGTCCGCTCATCGCGGCTCCGCTCAGGTCGAGAACCCGAGCAGCCCCGGGTCCGGCATCATCTCGGGGCTCCAGGCATCGGGCATGATCTCGACTTCGCAGGGCTGGGCCACCACGCTCATCGCCGCCTGCTTCACGTCCTCGGTGAGCTGCGGAGCGTAGGGACAGAAGGGCGTGGTCAGCAGCATGCGGACGAGCGTGCGCCCCGGCTCGATCACGACCTCGCGGATGAGCCCGAGGTCCACGACCGAGAGCTGGATCTCCGGGTCCATCACGGTCTCGAGTGCGGCGCGCACGGCGAACTCCTGCAGGCTCGGCGCGGCCGTGCCCGTCGCGGACGCTGCGGCGGCGGGCGCAGCCGACCCCGCTGCCGCAGGAGACTCCGAAGCACGCGGCACGGACGGCTGCCCGCCGGGCGAGTCGGGGGGGGGCGTCGGGGCCACGGGCGGGCTCGGGGCCGGCTGCGCTTTGCTGGCCGCGGGCTTCGCGGCAGCGGCGGCCGAGGCCTCCTTCTCGTCGCAGGTCTCGCACGCCACCTGGATCTGGTCCCCGATCACGCGCACCGCGTGCCGCGGCACGGCACCGGTGGCTGGCATCGCGAGCACCGCGCCGGTGCGGATGTCGAAGCGCGCACCGTGACGCG
>Ga0315273_10004547_pt1 | contig 16991 bp, 13 predicted proteins | sample YL17G02_0_MG_FD_205753 | JGI IMG/M metagenome (GOLD analysis project Ga0315273, IMG submission 205753) | Sediment microbial communities from Yellowstone Lake, YNP, Wyoming, USA - YL17G02_0 | ecosystem: Environmental > Aquatic > Freshwater > Lake > Sediment | place: USA: Wyoming | collected... | reverse complement strand
GAGATCGGCCCGATGCGCCCGGGCTCGCTGACTCGCCGGTACAAGGATCCCAAACGCCACGCCTAGGCCTGCTGACAGATCGGCTATACCCGCCGGATGAAGAGCCGCACGGAGTACGTCCGCCAGGAATGGGTGACCGAGCTTCGCCGCCAGGTCGTGACCCACAGGCGGTTCAAGCGTCTGGTTGGCCAGTGGATCGACCTGAGTATCGAGCACTCACGGCTGACCATGCGGATTGCGGAACCCAAGGCTACCTGATAGGCTGGAACTCGGTACTCTCAAGATAAAACCAGGGCACAAAGTTAGCGTATTTGTCTAGGGCGGGAGAATGGCGGGACAGAACTTTGAGCTAGGAACCAAGCGCCAAGCCATCGGTTCGCACTCATCCCTCGGCGCCTCGCCCGAGGCAGCCCGCAACGAACTCCGGGCGATTCTCAGAAGCTCCGGCTTTCTCCGTTCCGAGCGGCTGCGCGATTTCCTGTCGTTTGTCGTTGAAAACACCCTTGCCGGGCGGATTGGCCACCTGAAGGAGTACGTCATCGGGTTGGAGGTCTTCGGGAAGGACGAATCGTTCGACCCGCGGCTGGACCCGATCGTGCGCGTCGAGGCAGGCCGTCTTCGCGCGAAGTTGACGAGGTACTACGAAACCGATGGCCGCCACGACCCGGTCGTAATCGAGTTCTCGCGCGGAAGCTACGCCCCGGCGTTTCGCAGCCCCGATCCGCGGAAACCGGGATCAGCCGCCTCCGATGCAATCCCGGACGTTCGCCCCGAAGTGACCACCATAGCGGTGCTGCCCTTCGCGGATCAGAGCTTGAACAAGGACCAGGAATACTTCTGCGAGGGGATGACGATAGAGCTCGTGAGCGCGCTCACGAAGCTCGAGGAGTTGCGTGTGGCCGCCTGGGGCTCGGGGCGCCAGCTCAAGCGCGAGAACCACGATATTCTCGAGATCGGAAGGCGTCTCAGCGTGAGCGTGGTGCTGGACGGCACCGTCCGAAAGGAAGGGGAGCGGCTGCGGATCAGCGCGCAGCTTGTGGATGTCGGACGAGGATGCTATCTCTGGTCCGACACTTACGACCGCGAGCTCAAGGACGTCTTCGCCATACAGGACGAGATCTCACGCGCCATCGTCGACACACTCAAAGTGCACCTCATCGGCCAGGGCGAGCGTCCCTTGGTCAAGAGGTCCACCGAGAGCGCCACGGCGTACAAGCTTTACCTGAAGGGACGTTATCACTGGAACAAACGATCCAGGCAGGGACTCTGGGAAGGCCTGGAGTGGTTCGAGAAAGCCCTGGAGCGAGATCCGAGCTACGCGCTGGCCTATGCGGGAGTCGCCGATTCGTATTCGCTGCTGGGCAACTACGGCGTGCTGCCATCCCACACGGTGCGTGCGAAGGCCAAGGACGCCGCGGTCAGGGCCGTGGAGATGGATCCCACTCTGGCCGAAGCCCACACCTCGCTGGGCCACGTCGCGGCCACGTACGACTGGGATTGGGAACTTGCGGAACGGGAGTTCGAACTCGCCATCCAATTAAATCCGGCCTACGCAACCGCGCACCACTGGTACGCCATCACGTGCCTGATGCCTCTCCGCCGGCTCGACGAAGTATTGCTGGAAATCGGTCGCGCTCAGGAGCTCGACCCGGTCTCGGCGAGCATTGCTCGAGACACCGGCGTGGTCCTCTTCTGCCGCCGGGAGTACGAGCGCGCAGCCTCGCAGGCAACGAAGACCCTGGTGCTCGATCCGACCTTCTATGAGGGCTACTGGATACTCGGCCTCGCCTGCGAGCAACTGGGCCGGTTCGAGGAAGCGTGTGCGGCATTTGACAAGGGCGTAGAGCTGTCCAGGAGCCCCAGGCTGATCGGCGCACTGGGTCATTCCTATGCCCTCTGGGGCCGGCGGGAACAGGCCCTGCAATGCGTCAAGGATCTCGCGGCCTTGTCGGAACGCCGTTATGTCTCCCCGTTCGACATCGCCATCGTTCACATGGGGCTGCGCGACAAGGACCGCGCCTTTCAATGGCTGGACAGCGCCCTGGCGCAACGCTGCTATGAGATGGTATGGCTGAAAGTCGATCCCCGCTGGGATGTGCTCCGCACGTATCCGGAGTTCAACTCCCTGCTCAACGCGATCGGGCTCGAGCGGGCGAACCCTCCGGACTTCGAGGATGCCAAGCTGCGGCGCGGGTAGCCGCACGTGGGACAGGCCTCCTGGCCGGTCATTTATGTCGAAGAAGACAGGCCGGGCCCAGAGAGCGCCCCCCTGTCCTACTTCAGCACCTTCAACTTAATGTTCCGGACCTGCACTTCCATCGGCGGCCCCATATGCACCTGAATGGCGAGGACGCCGGCGTTGGTCTTTTCGACTTCCTGGTTGATGGTTTCCACGCCGTTCAGCTTAATGCTGACGCGCCGCCCTTGCGCAACCAGTTCGAACTGGTTCCAGTCGCCCACGCGGACCAGCGATTTCCCCTTCAGCCATCCCTCGTCGGGCGTGCGCATCAGGCCGCGCCCCTTGCCCTTCTCGTCATAGAGGTTGCCCCAGGCCGATTTTTCGCCGGCCTCGGAAGCATCGATCTGATACCCGGTGACCACCCAATCCGGCAGCCGCGTGCTGCGGAACTGCATGCCGCTGTTGCCGTTGCGCAGCTTGATGTCGAACTTCAGCGCAAAATCGGCGTACTGTTCCTTGTAGACCAGAAACGAATTGTGCTTCAGGGGCTGCTTTTCGGTGGAGCCGACGATGGCGCCATCGCTCACCCACCAATTCCCGGGTTGCCCGTCCCACCCGCTCAGGTCTTTGCCATTGAACAGGAGGACGAAGCCTTCCCGCTTCTCCTGTCCGGTCAGCGCGTTCGGCGCTTGGGCCGCCAGCGCCGCCGAAACCGCGCACGCCGCCAGCGCAATTCGCAATGAGTACACGTTGAGCCTCCCTCAGGCCGACTTCATCATCTCATCCCAGGTCACTTCCCGCCGCAGGTCCACCGCCATCCGCCCCATGATGGCCGTGAGCGTGCTCTCCGCTCCGCTCATGCCGGCGTTCTCCGGCTGGCCTTGCTGAATCCGCCGTACGAACTCCTCAAGCGCGTCGATGGTGATCTCTCGCGGCTCCTTTTCCATCACCACGTCGTTGGGGCCGCGGTAGTGCCGCCAGTACTCGCGATGCGTCTCGACGACGCCCTTCTCGCCGAAGAACTGCTCCTTCACGTCGCGATAGAATCGCGGCGCGATCATGGTGCCATTCAGATGGCCCTGGACGTTGTTGGCGTAGTCGAAGGTGACGTAGCAGTGGTCCTGGTTATCGCCATGGGTGATAAGCGTCCGGCCGCCCGTGCCGTGCGCCTTCGAGGGATGCGCGCCCATGAACCAGTTCAGCACGTCAATGCCGTGGACATTGTTCTCGACGATATAGTCGCCGAAGTACTCGCGCCACTCGTGCCATTGCTTCATGATCTCGAGTTCGGTCTTCGGGGGTGGGCCGGCCGGGCGGCCAACGCTCACGCCGCCTTTCACCCAGTAGGAATGGGCCGCCACCACCCGCCCGATGCCGTTGGCCTCGACCAGTTTTTTCGCTTTGCGGTAACAGGGTCCGGAGCGCTGCTGGAAGCCGAAGGCGATGTTGAGCTTGCGGTCCGCCGAGTCGGCGGCGCGCATCAGGCGTTTGACTCCCGCCACGTCGGCGCCGGCCGGCTTCTCGATATAGATGTGCTTGCCCGCGCGCGCCGCCGCTTCGAAGTGCTCCGGGTGAAGAAAGACCGGCGTCGCGATGATCACCGCATCGACCCCGCTCTTATCAAGAAGCTCCTGGCCGGAATTATACCCCTTTGCATCCGGCACCCCGGCGGACTTCCTGGTTCTCCCGATCTTTTCGGGGAACAAGTCGGCCAGCGCGACCAGCCGCGCCGCGCCGACATGCTTGGCCACCAGTCCGGCATCGAAGGTCCCGCGGCCCCCGCAGCCGATCAGCCCGACAGTCACCGCCGAATTGGCGGCGCTGCCGCGCACCGCGCCAATCGGCACGACAGCCGCCGCTGCCACCAGCGCGCGGCGGGAAATACGGTCCGATTCCATGTCTTGCGTCTCCTTCAGGCGAACGTCGCCAGTTCCTTGATCAGCTCGAGGTCCCGGAAGGTGTAATCGGTCGGCTCGTATTCCGCCGTGACATACCCGGTGTACCGGTCTCCGAGCTCGTAAATCGCTTTGAACACGTTACGGTAGTTGATCTCCCCGGTCCCCGGCTGGTGCCGGCCGGGCACATCGGCGAAATGGATCTGGCCGATGTGGCCGATGTGCTCGCGCAGCTTGCGGATGATGTTCCCTTCCGCAAGCTGCACGTGATAGATATCGAACAGCAATCGCACTCTCGGGCTGCCCACGCCATCGATCAGCGCGAGCCCATCCGCCACCGTGTCGAGGAAGTAACCTGGGTGCTCCTGGGTCGAGTTTAGCATCTCGACCACAGCCGTCATCCCGTGCCGGTCGAGCAGCGGAACCGCCGCCCGAAGCGTTTCGACCGCGCTGGCCATCTGCTGCGCGCGCGGCAGATTAGGAAGGAGGTTGCCCGACAACACCTCCAGCCGGTCGCAATTCACCGTCTCCGCGGCCGCGATGCAGCGTTGCAGCTCGCCGAGGAACCCTTCGCGGTCGGCGGCGTCCGACAGGCTGCACCCAAGCGCGTTGACGTCGGGCACCTTGTTGATTACCAGCACGCCGGCTCCGAGGCCAAGGCGGGGAAGATTCTCCCGATAGATGCGGAATTCGTTCGGGTCGCGCCAGTTGAAATTATCGACCGTGTCGAATCCGATGGCGGCGATCTTCTCCAGGCTGTCCAGGGTCGGCGCGCCGGCGAAATTTCGGGCCGCAACCGATAGACGGAGCCGCTTTTCGGCCTCCGCCCTCTTGTTCCGGACCACTGCGGTGGTTGTCGAGTCGCTCATAGTCTTCAAGCTGGAACGGATTGCGGCGTGACTTCGGGAGGCACGGCCCCCAAGCCCGGGCCGTCGAGAACGCCCGTTCCGATCGCTCCCTCCTGGACGATGAAAATGCCTGGGAAACGCGCTTTCCAGGCCTCGTTGGCGGCCGGGACGTATTGGCGGGCATTGGATTCGATGGCCGCCACCTCGGGGATGTGCGCGGCCAGCCCGGCCGAATGGATCAGCGATGCGCCGGGGCAGGTGAGGTCCTGCACGCACAGAAACATCCCGAACTTTCTGGCCGCCGCGGCCATCAGCAAGGCATTGCCCTGGCCCTTGCACGCCTTGAGCGCAACGCCGGTGTAGCCGAGTTCGCGGGCCGCCAGCAGGCTTTCATAATCCACCAGCGATTCGTCGATGACCACGGGCTTGATTTTCGCGGCCTCGTGCATGTCGTTGCGCGGGCTCGCCCTCAAGTCTCGCGCCGTGGGCTGCTCGATATACTGAATGCGGTCGAACATCGCCGGGGAGTGCTCCCGGACGCGGCGCAGGCACTCCAGCAGGTAGCCCACGTCGGGGCAGCGTTCATTGAAGTCCAGGGAATAGAACCAGCGAGCGACGCCGCGCCGCTCCTGGGCCTCCGACGCGGCGCGCTCGACGGCCTGCATGCGGCCGACGTCCCAATCCGGATTGTCGCCGTTCAGCTTGATCTTGATATGCGTGAGGCCGTCCGCCAGAATCCACTCGGACAACGTTTCGGGCAAGCCGTCGCCGATCCGCCGGCCGATGTCCGAATCGAAGATGGGATCCAGAGCGCCGACCAGGTGATAGAGCGGCAGGCTGGGCTTGGGCTCGGCGGACACGTAGCGGTCGAGATACTCTCCTCGAAACTCCGGGCCCAGGTAATGGCCCACGTCATGGTCCATGTACTCGGCGGAGTATCCCCGGTAGCAGTTGATGCCGGCGGCCTTTCCGAAGGCGTCGTGAATGGCGGCATCGAAAGCGCTGGCCGCCACCAGCGTGCAGAGTTTCGGGATCGGCTCGGCCAGGGCGAGATCCCGCATGATCTTGTTACTCGCTTCCAGGTACTGCGGCTCCAGTTCCCAATTGATATCGATCGGGTGCGCCGTGCCGCGGTAGCCGGCCGTGATGCGGGCGACCTCCGCCGCAACCCGTTTCATCGCGTCAAGAGTCTGGTCGTACGACAGGACGCGCGAGGGGAACGACCAGACATTGCCCAGGGGCATCGAGCCGAAGCCTTCCGCCTCGGACCCCGCGCGGTTGCGGACCCTGACATTCACGTTCAGCAGCGTGACCCGGTCCAGCGCCACGCCGCCGAACTTGATCGGGGTGCGGTAACCGTAATCCTCGTACTCGTACCGGACTTCCTGGATCTGCACATCCGACGATTTGCTCATGTCTGATCGCCTCCTCGCTATCGTGGAGCTTACGGCCGCAACCCGAACACTCCAATCTCCGGTTGCCGCGCTTTCGCCGGACCCACAACTTGTTATTCTCGTCGCTTCTCTGCCGGTATACGCGGCAACCGGGTTATTGCAGGATTCGGGTGAACTCGTTGTCAGTAGGCAACTTCCGAGTCCAACCAGAAAACCCGATCCTCAGAATGTCCGCCGATCCGGCACGCCCCACGAATTCCTGTTCAGAGCCCCCATATCAGTACGGGCCAGCTCTGTCTCAATGTCCCGGCCTTCATAAAACCACAACCTTCCTCGCACCCGGACCGTCTCGCCCGGAGCGCAATCTGGCAGAAGCGGATCCGAATGCATGCAGGGGACGCGAGGATTGCTCCATACGCGCCACGGGTTCTCCCATGCGGTGAGGATCCAGCGATCCCCTTTCGCCGAGCGAACTGCGGCAACCGGCTTTCGCAGGACTTTGTTGTCGTCCTTCAATCCATTGAACTCCGGAGCTCCTTTGAGAAGCACGCAGACTTGACCTCGGAGAAGTTTTAACGTCGCCTTCGTACCGTTGTGCAGCGAAAGTTCCATGTGGATCTCGTGTTGCTGGAGGCGAACGGCGGCTGCGAATCGAATACCATTCGGCAGCGACCATTGAGAACTGACGCTTCGATCGGCGCCCCGCTGCCAGTCGGTGTTCTCAACCACGACGTTCTGCGCGTTCCAGATGGTGGGTATATAAGTGTGGGCCAGAAAGATGCGGTCTTTATCGACAAAAAGGACCTCAGGAACATCGATGACGACGTAGTCGGCCGGGTCCCAAGGGAGAAACACGCTGGTCTTGGTACCGCGCTGCGGGTTGATGGCGCCTTCCCGAAACTCAATCCGCGGATGCCGGCCGCCGGGGTAAGGCAGAATGCGGATTCGCTCGCCCGGCGTGTTGCGTCTCAGCTTCCAATCGGCAATTCTGCTCTCTATCTCGGCCTGGTTCAGACCGGTGACTGCCGCGGCTTCAGCCACGGTGTAGCGATGATAGCGGATCATGTTCTCCAGCCAGTAGCGCAAGTGAGCGCGAGTGGCTTCCATCTCAACCGGCAGCAGCAGCCGCCCGCCTTTCGGCCTGGGATATCGGGCAGCGAGCAGCGGGTCAGCCGGCGGTTTCTCCTGGTTTACGAAGCCCGCCAGGTCCCGAAGGGCGATCGCGCGAAATCGATTGCGCTTCAGGTAGGTCATGTATTCGCGAAAACGCTCCGGAGGTGTGTGAGCCCACGGATGCTGGAGGTCCGGCACGCCGTGGAACTGCAATACCGCGATGCTACCGTGGCGAGCGGTGGAAACGACTCGCTCGAAATGTTCGAGGGTCCAGTCCGGATAGGCGTCGCCGGTTGTGGGGATCAGCAAGGGGTGGTGGCCGGACGGGTTGAATGCCGGACCAACCTCGATCTTTCCGTACTGCACTTCCGGTTGCATACCCCTACGCGCGAAGCGGTACTGGCATGCGGCCAAGCGCGTCACAGCCTCGGGTCCAAAGCAGTTGCCACTGTAGGCAAAACTGACTGGACGGGGCACATTCACTGCCATCAGCTCTCTTTCAACCAACGCAAGCTCGCCCTCCAAACGCGCTGCATTGCGAGGCACCGAGAAGTCTGCGTGAGTCCAACTGTGATTACCGATCTCGAAACCCATCCGATGGATTTCCGCGATTTCCGCCCAGCTCATGAAGTGACTCGGTTCGGTCATCCACCGGTGGCTGACAAAGAACGTGGCGTTAAATCCGAGTTCCTTTAACAGAGGAGCGACAAAAGTGCGATGCGATTTGACGGCGGCGTCGAAAGTCAGGACCACGAGCTTGTCGGGTATAGCCATCCCGGCCCCTATCCGTCCGCCGGCGGCGACCGCAGCGCCAATCTTGAGCAGTCTGCGGCGATTCAAGGTGTTCCACCCTTCCATTGCTCGTCTCACGGTCAGAAAGTGAGCCGCAGGGAGAGTTGCATCTGCCGGGCTGGACTTGCAGACGTCAGAGCTCCGAACCTCGCATTGGCCTGCTTTCCGTCCGGTGTGAAGCGAGCACTGGCGTCAACGGAGGCAAACTGGGTGTGATTCCAGGCGTTGTAAAGCTCCCACCGCAACTGAAGCAGGCGCGCTTCCGAGGCGAGCCGGAAATTCTTGAAGTTTGTCATTAGCACCTTGACTTCGGCGATCGAGTCCATGGCGGGTTCAAAGTACGGACCCGTGTTGCTGCCGGTGTCCAGGTTCGTATTTCCGTCCAGACTGAGATTATAAGTGCCCTGGCGGTTACCCTGGATGTTGATTCCACTCAGGCTGTTGTTGGTCGGGGAGTCCCGCGAGTTGGTGTCTACCGTTCCCGGCAGCAGCTTGAGCAGGCCCATAAAATCCCGGCCCTTCAGCATGAGCGTGGATAGCTGATTCGCGGCCACCGTCCCCGAGCGCTCCGCGCTCGCCGTTTGAACCGTGGCGCCCTGCGCTTCTACGCGCACTGTCTCGGTGGCGACGCCCAGTTCCAGCCGGATCTCAACCGGTAGGCGCTCGTTGGCTGTCAGCACCATGTTGGTCCGGCGGAACGTCCTGAAGCCAGGCTGCTCGACCACGAGGGTGTAGGAACCCGGCTGTACGGAGTTGAACGTAAATATGCCCACCTCATTGGTGGTGGTGTGTCTTCGCGTGGCCGTCGCCTCGTGGATCAGCGCAAGCTTCGCCCCGACCAGCACCGGGTCGGTGGGATCCTTAACGGAACCTGCGATCGTTCCGCTGATGGTCTGAGCCGTCAGAAAACATGGCGCCAGAAGAAGTGCGCAGAGACAGCCGAAGAGTCGAATCACAAGCATTGTCGTTCCTCCCGTAGACTAAGGATCATGATTGACATAAGCCCTCTTGACATAATGCGTCTTCAGCCACGGCTTCGACAAGTAACAATGCACAGGTTACGGTAACAGGCGCTGAGTATATTTGTGGCTCCGAGCAGGAATTTGTAGAAGTGTCCAATTGGCAGAGCTTTGAGCGTTTTGGCTCTTCGGGGTGTTGGCGATCGTGCGACCCCGGTTTCGTGTGATGTTCTCGCCCCGAGGAGTCCTCATCACCCCGTCCCGGAGGACTTGGAATCTTGTGGCTGGCGGGAGCAAAGCGCGGTGCGATGGCAGCCGTAAACTGCTGATTCAAGGAGGCGTTGTTGGTATTGGAGCCTGAAACAGACCCGGCGTTCGACCAGCCGAACAGTCCCGGGGGAGACGGGGGCCAGGTCGTGGACATCATGTTGCGTCCACGCTGCGGCTTTTCCTAACCGGCCTCCGGGAGACCGGACCGGCCGGCCGACCGACTGGTGTCGGCCCCGATGACAGCCCAAGATCCTGCCGAAAAGCCCACCAACATTGTGCCGACGCGGCACCTCCGCCGCAGACCAATCACGAGCGGGCCTGGAGGCGTGAACGCCAGAAACCCAAGAAAAGCGGGGGGCCGCAAATTCCTGCTCAGAGCCGTAAAAGGTATTGTTAACCGCCCGTCGTTACCGTAACGTACGGTTTTGTTACTTTACTGGAAAACCGGATGCTGGTATTTTATCTATTGGGAGCCATACAGGAGGTGTTTGGATGACGCGACGCTTCGCCTTGCTTGTTCTGGCCTTGCTCACCCTGTGCGTCGGAATCGCGCAGACAGTAAGCGGAATCATATCGGGCTTCGTCCGGGATCCGAGTGAAGCTCTGGTCGTCAATGCCCGGGTCGTCTTGATCAACGCAGCCACCGGCGCCGAGCGATCGGCCGCCACGACCGAATTGGGCGCCTACGCCTTCGGTTCCGTGCAGCCGGGTTCCTATACCATCGTCGTCGAACATGCCGGGTTCAAAACGTACCGTCGCACCAGCATGGTGCTGACGGCGAACGAACGGTTGCCGGTCGATATCCGGCTGGACATGGGCGCCACGGCGGAAACCATCCAGGTGGAAGCCCAAGGTGCCACCGTGCAAACGGCCAGCGCGGAGCGGTCTGGCATCGTCACCGCCACCCAGTTGTCCAGCCTGATGCTGAAGGGCAGGGATTTCATGGGGTTGCTGAAGCTCCTCCCGGGCGTTGTGGATACCAACCAGCGGGATTCCCCCACCAACAACAGCCTCACGGGCCTCAATATGCAGGGTGGCCGCGGAGGCACGTACAACCTGACCCTGGATGGCATTGCCAACCAGGATTCGGGAAGCGGCACCGGACCGTACTTCGAACCGAGCATGGATTCCATTGCCGAGGTCAAAGTGCTGCTCACCAATTACCAGGCGGAGTACGGCCGCAATTCCGGCGGGTCGATCAATGTGGTCCTCAAATCGGGAACCAAGGATTTCCACGGCTCCGCGTATTACTTCAAACGCAACGAGGCGCTGAACGCCAACAATTTCTTCAACAATCTCTCCAGCCAGCCTCGTGCTCGCTACCGGTACGATCTGTTCGGTTACACTGTTGGCGGTCCTGTCTATATTCCCGGCAGGTTCAATAAGAACAAGGACAAGCTGTTCTTCTTCTTCTCGCAGGAGATCCAACCGCTACGCGTGCCAGTCGGCATTGGATTCCTGACGGTGCCAACCGCCCCGCAGCGGCAGGGAGATTTCTCCCAAACGTTCGAATCCAACGGTGCGCTTATCCCGATCAAGGACCCTACCACCGGCCAGCGTTTTCCTGGTAATGTGATTCCGAAGAGCCGCATCGACCCCAACGGCCAGGCGATTCTGAACCTGTTTCCCGCGCCCAATATTACCAGCCCAACGCTGCAGTTCAACTACGTCTACGAGAGCACGGTCAACCGCCCACGCCACGTCGAAATGCTCCGCGTAGACTACGTGATCAACCCCAGCACGACTTTGTTCGTCAGGGGGATCGAGAGTCACGAACGCTACGAGGGAGGCATCGGTATGGTGGGTACCTCGGCCAACTGGCCGCAATTCGCGATGCTCTACAAAATAGTCGGCAAGGGATTAGTGGCCAACCTGACGAAGGTGATCAACCCCACCACGGTCAACGAGTTGACCTTCGGAGTCAACCGCGGCGAACAGAACCGCGGGCCGCTCGATCAGACGGCGCTGGCGGCCAACCAGCGCGGCAACGTCGGGTTGAAGACCCTCGGCCAGTTTCACCCGGAGATCAATCTGTTGGACATTGTCCCCAACGCCAGCTTCGGCGGGGTTCCCAACGCCGCCAATCTCAGCACTGAGCCGAAGTTTCCGTTCATCGGCAGAAACAATATCTGGAATTACACGAACAACTTCAGCCACATGGCCGGCGCCCATGCGCTCAAGCTCGGAATCTATGTCGAGCCCACTTCGCGAAACACGAGACAGCAGTCCGTTTTCCAGGGCAGTTTCGACTTCGGCCGCAATACCAACAACCCTTTCGACAGCGGCTGGGCTTATTCCAACGCCGTTCTGGGCAATTTCAACAGCTACAGCGAGTCCGATGCCCTGACCTACGCTTGGGGGCGGTTCCGCAACTTCGAGTGGTACGCGCAGGACAGTTGGAAGTTGAAGCGCCGCCTGACACTTGAGCTGGGAATGCGGTTCTCTCTGCTGCCGCCACCCTACAGCGTGCCGGATAACGTATCGGGATTCGTCCCCGACCGCTGGAACCGTGCCAAAGCGCCGCTGCTGTATCAGCCGGCGATGGCAGCCGGGCAACGCGTCGGCAAGGACCCGCTGACGGGCGCAACCGTACCGGCTGTTCTGATCGGCGCCTTCGTGCCGGGCTCGGGTGATGTTCTCAACGGGATTGTGCTGGCCTCGGCGGACAGCTCGTATCCCCGCAGCCTTATCGACGGCCGCGGCATTCAATACGCACCCCGCTTCGGATTCGCATATGATCTCTTCGGAAACGGCAGAACGGCGATTCGCGGAGGATTCGGCATCTTTTACAACCGGGTGGTGACCGAGCTGGTGCTGGAAAACGTGATGAATCCCCCTTTGCGGAGCACACCGATCCTTTATTACAGCAACCTCAGCACATACCTGCAATCGCAAGGCTCGCTGTTTCCCAGCGACGTCACGGGACCGTCCCGCTCGGGCGAGATCCCCAACGTCATGAACTGGAGCTTCGGCGTGCAGCAGGCCTTGCCGTTTAACACCGTTTTCGACGTCGCCTATGTGGGCTCCGCCGGCCGCCATTTGATAGTGAGCCGCAATCTCAACGTGGTCCCCTACGGAGCCAACTTCATGCCTCAGAACCAAGACCCGACCACACCCGGCAAACCACTTCCCACTAATCTTTTCCGCCCTTACCTGGGTTTTGCCGCCATCAATTACCGAGAATTTTCGAGCACGTCGAGCTTCCAGGCTCTCGAGGTCCAGGTCAACCGCCGTTTCGCGCGCTCTTTGCAGTACGCTGTTTCCTGGACATGGTCTAAAACCATGGATTATGTCGATGGCGATTTTTCCACCGTTGCGACCGTTGCGCCGCTCCGCGTTTGGAACTACGGCAAAGCTGGTTTCGATCGCACGCACAACGTCACGATCTCCTATACCTGGGACCTGCCGAAAATGACTAGGGTATGGAAGAGTCCCTTCGCCCGGCACGTATTCGACAACTGGCAATTGTCCGGGATTACCACTTTCATGAGCGGCCCTCCTTCCGGGATCGGCATCGCCACCACCGACGGTGCGGATATCCCCGGCGGCGGGGACGGAGTGCGGCCGATGGTACTCCGCAATCCCGTGCTTCCGAAAAGCGAGCGCACGTTCAACCGCTACTTCAACACCGATGCCTTCGGCCGGCCGGCCGTGGGCACCTACGGCAACGCGCCCAAAGACGTCGTTCGTGGCCCCGGCATCAACAACTGGGACCTGTCGCTGTTCAAGGGTTTTCCGCTCGGTTCCGAGTCGCGAATGCTCCAGTTGCGCTGGGAACTCTATAATGCGTGGAATCATACGCAGTTCTCAGCCATGGATACAAGTGCCCGTTTTACGCCCGATGGCAAGCAGGCCAACACCCGCTTCGGCGCTTTAACCGCAGCCCGAGAGCCGCGGCAGATGCAGCTTTCGGTGCGGTTCACGTTTTGACAAGGAGTCTGCAATGGAAAACCGAGGTCCAGTTTCGAGACGCAAGTGGATCACAGCCGCCGCTGTTGTTCCCTTCAGCGCCGTGCGCGGCACAACGGCCAATTCGGCGCTCAAGATCGGGCTAATCGGCGCCGGGGGGCGGGGCAGATTAGATGCTGGCATCCTGGTAAAAGACCGCCGGGCCCGCTTGGTGGCGATCTGCGATCTGTTCGAAGATCGCATGGAGCGCGCGCGCAAGGAGCTGCAGGTCGAGGACGCCAAGCTCTACAAAAACTATCACGAAATGCTGGCGAGCGATGTGGACGCGGTGCTCATCGCCACCAACGAGTTCATGCATCCTGAGCATCTCGAAGCGGCGGTCAAGGCGAAGAAACACGTCTACATCGAAAAGCCGGCTGGCGTGGACGTAGAGGGGTGCAGGAGGGTAATGCGCGCCGGCGATGCGGCCGGCCCACGCCTGAACATCACCTTCGGTTTCCAGCAAAGATACGGCCCCGGGTACCGGAAGGCCAAGAAACTCCTCGATTCCGGCGGCATCGGCCCGCTCCGCATGGCCCACGCCCACTGGATCAAAGGCGCCATTACGGGAAACGAGACGGTGCTCCCGCGGCCCACCAACATGCTCGACAAGGTTCGGCAGCACCTGTGGCGCGAAACCGTGGGTGACATCATCGTGGACACTTACTGCCACGGCGTGGATGTGCTCAACTGGTTCTTCGGCGAGCACCCTAGCAAGGCCATCGGCGGCGGCGGCCGCACCATCATCAAGGTAGGCGATATCCGCGACCACCTGGACGTGATATTCGACTACTCCCGCGACCTGCAGGCCACCTTGGCCGGTTCCCAGATTGCCCCGACCTTCTACCGTTCGGTGAATGAGCAGTTCTTCGGCGCTACCGGCGTGATCGAGACGGCGCGCGAGTACTGGACGCACTACCGCGGACGGAACGACACCGTGACGGAAAAGGAACCCCGCGATATAACGATCGACGCGATCGAGGAATTCCTGACGCGCGTGATCGAGGGGAAACCGGAGAATACCGCGATCTCCGCCGCGGAAACCACGCTGACCTCACTCATGGGACGCATGGCCCTCGACCTGCGGCGCGAGGTCACGTGGGAGGAGGTCATGAGATCGTAGCCATGAAGAGAGTCATTGCGTTACTTGCTGTCCTACTGCCCACGACCGCGGCTGAGCAGCCCAACCGCCTGACACCCAAGGAACGAAAAGAGGGCTACATCCTGCTGTTCAACGGCAAGGATCTGACGGGTTGGGAAGGCGATCCGGCGTATTGGTCAGTGAAGGACGGCGCGATCGTAGGTTCCACGCATCCCCGGCCGCTCAAGACCAGCTCGTTCCTTGTAGGCAAACAGGAATTCAGCGACTTTATCCTCAAAGTGGATCTCCAGCTTCTCAGCAGTAACAGCGGGGTCCAGTTCCGCAGCACGGCCCAGCCGGAGTGGCAGATGACCGGCTATCAGGCGGACGCCTCCGACGTGGGGCCGAAGTCCGCGTGGGGCAACCTGTACGAGATGAACGGCCGGGGGCGCGGCATCATGAAGTCGACGGACGAAGGTTGGCTCAAGGCTCGTGAAGTCGTCCGGACTGGGGATTGGAACCAATACGAAATCCTCGCCGTTGGCAAGCACATCCAGCTCAAACTAAACGGCATCGTCACGATCGACATGGAAGACGACAAGTCCGCCCGCGGCTTGTTCGGGGTTCAGTTGCATCCCGGCCCGGGAATGGAAGTGCAGCTTCGCAATATCAAGCTGAAGGTTTTGCGGTAAAGTCATGCAGCTGACCGACGTACGAATTAGCGGCATCCGCTTCGATTACGAGTCGTACCAGTACCGCACCCCCATCAAGTTCGACGGCCTCGTGCTGGATGAAGTCACGTTGCTGCAGCAACATCGCAGTCATCGGAATTGGCGGCCACGGACGTGCTCACGTGGAGTACGCGCAGCAGCCGAACTGCCCTGTTGTCGCTCCGCGACGTAAGCCAAGCCGTTAATCGGCTCCTAATGCGCGAATGCCGCATTCCCCATGTGGTTGCCGAGAAAGTATAAACGTGATGACCAAACGACAGAGAGTGGAAATCGTCTACGCGATGAAGAAGGGGGACCGCATCCCGTTCGTTCCCGCGATATACGAGCACAAAGGCGCATTGGTCGGGAAATCGCCGTCCGAAATGTGCCGCAACGCCGATTTCCTGTATGCGGGCTTGAAGAAGGAGCTGGAGACCTACGATCCCGACATGCTGGTAATCGGGATCGATGTCTACAACGTCGAGGCCGAGGCACTCGGCTGTAAGGTGGCGTACTTCGAAGACTCAAACGACGTCCCCGCCATCGTCGAGCCGATCATCGACAGCCGCCCCGGTCTATCGAAGCTGGGTATCCCCGACCCCGGCAAAGACGGCCGTATGCCCGTATACCTCGACGTGGCCGAACGGCTGTACAACGAGATCGGGAAGGACATTATCTTGCGCGGCGCGGTGACGGGACCCTACTCGATGGCCGCGGAACTCATCGGCGCGGAGAAATTCGTCCTTCTCACCGTCGAAGACCCTGATTTCGCGCGCCAGGTCATCGAGTTCTGTGCGCGCGTCACCGTCGAGTTCGGCAAGGCATTTCTCCGGCGCGGCATCGAACCGATCATATTCGATTCGCGCGCCACGCCGACTCTTGCCTCGCCGCGCGTAGTGAAACAACTGCTGATGCCGGTCTATCGCGACTACGTTTTGCCCGAACTGAAGGCCGCCGGCGGGCGCTTTCTACCGCTCATCATCGGCGGCAACACCACGTCGATTATCGACGACCTCATCGCCACCGGCGCCACGCAGTTTCTCTCGGATCGTCCGGCCAACCTGAAGAAGTGGTGCGAGAAAGGGCTCGCCGCCCACGTGCCTGTGCGTGCCAACGTGGACGCGATCCTGGTGAGCCTTGGGCCCGTGTCTGAAATCCGCCGCCAGGCGATGGAGATTCTGAAGGATTTCCACAATCACCCGGGCTTTCTGCTCGGTTGCGGCATCGTCAGCTACGACGGCAAGCGCGACTGTGTCATGGCGATCCATCAGGCGATCACCGACGTCGCCGCCGGCAACGTGGACTTCGAGGAGGAACTGTCAGGGGGGGCCGCACGTGCGTAGCCGCAATTACAAAGGGCTGAACAACGACATCGAGGACGTCCGTCAAGCGGCCGCGCTGAGCCACATGGCGAAGATCTCCTACCGCACCGGCCGGAAGCTTGTGTTTGATCCCGTGAACGAGACATTCGGCAGCGATGCGGAAGCCAACCGGTATCTGTCGAGGGAATACCGCCGCCCGTTTGTCGTACCGGCTCGAGTGTAGACGTGCGGAAGACGTTCTACGGCTGTTGGGTCACCGCGGCCTGCTTCTGCACGTTCGGCATTGCGGTTGGAATCCCGTACCATGGACGAACTGGCAGAGTTCGGTGAAATCTGCCTCCGTCTCTCCCGGGAAACCGGCGATCATGCTGGTGCGAACGGCGACGCCCGGAATGGTTCTGCGGATGCGCTCGACCAGTTTCAGGAAGATGTCGCCGGAGGCGCCGCGCTTCATGCGCCGGAGCAGGCGGGCGCTGGAGT
>Ga0315273_10004546_pt1 | contig 16992 bp, 12 predicted proteins | sample YL17G02_0_MG_FD_205753 | JGI IMG/M metagenome (GOLD analysis project Ga0315273, IMG submission 205753) | Sediment microbial communities from Yellowstone Lake, YNP, Wyoming, USA - YL17G02_0 | ecosystem: Environmental > Aquatic > Freshwater > Lake > Sediment | place: USA: Wyoming | collected... | reverse complement strand
TTTATTATCATCAGAATTCATTCCTATTTGGCGTAGGACTGTGCCGGGCGAAATTGTGGATGTCTCTGTCGCTTCGGCGGCCTCGCCCGGGAGCCTCCCTGTTGTTGCCGTGCTTTACAGGGATAAGACTAAGTCCAAGCTCCAGCAGGTGGCTCTATTCAGAACAGAGGGCGCCGCAAAGGTTGGGACGCCCGGAGAGCTTTTCTCTCCCTCTGCCGGTTGCAGTCAAATTGAGTTATCGCCTGACGGGGGTACCTTATTTTACTATGGGAACACTTCGTCGGGGCAATATCTGGGTAGAGTCGCCATTCAATCCTCTCGGTCACTTTCTCGTTCGGCTTCTTTGGAGTTACGCAAGGAATTACGCAAGGAATTACGCAAGGAATTATGGAAACATGGAGGGACTGCTTCTGCGGAGTATAGCTCGAGTACTCAGGTGACTTCTTCTCGGGTTTTTATGGGCTTTCAGGAAAACAGAGAAGGAGAAAGGCAGAACCATATTTTGGGTTTTAATTATGATGGAGAGATGAAAACGGATATTCGCCTTTCGTCAGAACAGAGCGCGTATTTATATAGCTTTAAAATAGCGTCCGAGGGGGGTTTGTTGGTCGTCGGAACGGATGATGGAAAGCTCAGCGTTTATCACTATTAATTTCAGCGGCATTAAATTTAGCGCCATTAAATTTAGGTTGAAGGCGACAAAGCTCGTTGGATTTCCGTCACACATTCCTGAACCTCGGCTAAACGACTGCGGAAGCTTAGAATACACATTCGGATATAAACCCGTTCATTCAGACGAGTGGAGCTCATATGCACCCTGCCTCGGTCTAAGATTTTTCTCAAGAGTTCCTGCGTGGCCGAATCTTCGCCTTTCACTCGAAAGACAATCAGACTGAGTTCGGGAGCGCATGCGAATTCTAGTTGTTTGAGCCGCTGGAGCTTTTTGTAGGCCCATTGCGTTAATTTAAGTTTTTCCTCTAGAGCAGCTTGGAAGGGTTGGGTCCCGTAGGTCTTCAGGCTGAGATAAATTCTTAATCCTCGAAAGTGCCGAGTCAGTTCAGGCGAGTAATCGGCTGGGGATTTCTCCGGAGCATTTGCAATATCTGCTAGATAAACCGCCTCCCCTGCGAAGGCTTCCCGAAGATATTCGCCATTGCGGACTAGGACGGCGCCACAGCCATAAGGCATAAATAAGCTCTTATGGGGGTCCAGAACAATCGAATCCGCATCACCGGTTCCACGAAAGAGCGCTTCACACTCCGGTGTCAGCCGAAAAAATCCGCCATAGGCGGCATCGATGTGAAGCCAGAGGTTAAATTCATTTTTTATTTTTACGAGCGTTTCAATTGGATCCACGCTTCCGGTGTTGGTCGTCCCAAGTGCCGCGAGAATCATCCAGGGCCGAAAGCCTGCAGCAATGTCCTTCTGAATGAGCGCCCTGAGTTTCTCCGGTGCCATTCGAAACTGAGCATCGACGGGTACCAGGCGGGACAGAGCGGGATCAAGACCCGCGATTTTTAAAGCTCTCTGTACGGAGTTATGGCTTTGTTCTGTGAGATAAAGGGTGGATTGGTCCCATTCGCGTCGTGGCCGGGTTTGTCTAGCGGCCAAGATCGCGGTCAAGTTTGCGATCGAACCTCCGCTGGTCAGAGTTCCCCATGCCGTGGCCGGGAATTTAAATAAATCGAGAAAACTTCGAAGGACTTCATTTTCGATTTGGACAGCGCCCGGTGCGGCGTGAAACATCCCTGCATACCTATTGGTCAAGGCGGCGACGAAATCACCGAAAGCAGCCACAGGAATTCCTCCTCCAGGAATGTAGCCAAAGTACCTTCCGCTGGCCGTGTCAATACCCTCTTGAGTGAGTCGTTCGAAAGTTTCAGTGAGGGCAGAATGGAAGCCTAGTCCTTGAGTGGTGAGGAGGTTGCAGGGTGGGGTAAGTTCTTTGAAGGGTCGATAGGCGGGCTTCGTAGTTTGCACGTCCCGAATAAAACTCTGCGAAAGCATTTCAGCGTGTTGGAACCAGAAAGCGAAATCTTCGGGGCTGGGCTCCAAAGAGAATTGATGGGGTGCGTTCATGAGGTATTTTATTGCTCAGATTGGGTATTATTAAAAGGAGTTTCCGTTCAGGCGGGTGGGAACTTGCAAATTAGGTACTGATCAAGATATAGATCCAAGCACCCTATGTCTCCAATTAAACGTTCAATTGTTTGTTCAACCCTAAGTCAGACGTTTCTCGATCGTGTTCAGGCTTCTCCTAATAAGGTCGGATTTCAATATAAGCCCACCTACTCAGAGCTGGGCCCGATTGATCGCTGGAAGGAAGTGACATTTAAGGAATTTTATAACGATGCTCGGGTTGTTTCGTTTGGTTTGATGGGCTTGGGCATAAGGCCAGAGGACAAGATCGTAATTTTGTCCAATACGCGGTATGAATGGTCCCTCTGCGATATCGCGATTTTGGGTGCCTCAGCTATTACGGTTCCAATTTATGCGTCCAATATTGCTGAGGATGTTGTCTATATTGCGGAGCATGCGGAAGCCCGCATTTTAATTTTAGAAGACGCCAAACAACTCCAGAAAATTTTAGAAAAAAAAGTTGAAACCCCCTCCTGTCTGTCCCATGTTGAAAAGATCGTAGTGCTTGAACCCGCCGCCATGAATTTGGCCGCGCGCTATCTAGAGGGGACTAAAAATGTAATCACTCTCCAGGCGCTCAAGGAGTTGGGTAGGAGAGAGGAGATCAAGGCGCCTGGTCGTTTCGACGCTAATCTGAGAGCTGCAGGGCCCCACGATTTAATTACTATTTGTTACACTTCCGGAACAACCGGAATTCCTAAAGGCGTCATTCTGACCCATGACAATCTCATGAGTGTTCTGGAGGACACGGTGAAGAGCTTGTCTCCTTCGATGGAGCCTGAGTCTGAAACGGTTCTTTCTTTCCTTCCGGTGTCTCATATTTTTGGAAAAATAGAGTCTCTGGCAATTTATACCTTTGGATGGCGGCAGGTTTTTGCGGAAAACCTGGATAAGCTAGTTTCCAATATCATTGAGATAAAACCCACTGTTTTGATCGCCGTTCCTAGAATTTTTGAAAAAGCCTACAATCGAATTCAGGGGGTGGTAGAGTCGGCCGGACCTACGCAGAAGAAGCTTTTTAAATGGGCAATTGAAGTGGGATATCAGTATTATGGGGCGATTTGGGCGGGACGAAGGCCCGGCATTAAAAAGCTTCTTGAGTATGAGGTTGCCAAGAAGTTGGTTCTCAATCGAGTAGCCCAGCGATTCGGGGGGCGGCTGCGTTTTGCCGTTTGTGGCGGAGCCCCTCTTCCAAAGGAGATTGGCGAATTTTTTCAGATTATCGGGATTCAGATTTTAGAAGGTTATGGTCTGACCGAAACTTGTGCGCCAGTGGCGGTGAACACGCCTGAGAATATCCGTTTTGGTACGGTGGGTAGACCGATGTCCGAGGTGACGATCAAAATTGCCGAAGATGGCGAGATTATGATCAAGTCCCGTAAAGTCTTTAGTGGTTACTACAAAATGCCTGAGGAAACCGAGCAAGTTCTGCGGGGTGGGTGGTTTTATACGGGCGACATTGGGCATTTGGATGCGGATGGGTTTCTCCATATAACCGACCGCAAGAAGGACATTATTGTCACAAGTGGTGGCAAAAACATCGCACCCCAAAAAATTGAAAATAGAGCTAAAACCCAAAAATTAATTACTCAATTCGTGGTGCATGGGGATCGTAGACACTATCTGACGGCCTTGGTTACCTTGGATCGCGATCAGGTTGTGCGCTTCGCCAATGAAAATCAAATTCTATTCAGTGAATATGGAGAGTTGATCAAGAATCCACGGGTCTTGAGCATGGTTCAAAAAGTCGTCGATGACGTGAATAAGCAGTTGTCGAGCTTTGAAACAATTAAGAAATTCGTGATATTGCCGCATGAATTTACAGTCGAATCAGGTGATTTGACCCCGTCTCTCAAGGTCAAGCGGAGTGCGATTAATCGGCGCTACATCGCTGAGCTAGACAGCATGTATAAGGGCTCGACTCGTGTTATCCTTGACTCGGCTGACGAAATCCGATAATCACGTATTTCGGTATGGCTTGATTTTTAGGAGGTTTTATGGCTCGAATAACGATTGAAGATTGCCTTCAGCATGTAGACAACATGTATGAATTAGTTCATTTAGCGACAAGGCGCACTCGTCAGCTTTTTAAAGGGGCCGAACCGCTTGTAAAAAGTAAAAATCGCATCATCGTGACTGCTCTTCGTGAGATTGCGGCAGGCAGAGTTGTTGCTGATTTATCCATGAATCAAGACGACGATCTTCCTCCATTGTCGAACTAATCGCGTAAGCGATTCGTTTACCGGTATGCCCAGGAAACTGTTTATCGCAGTAGTGGGTGCTAGCCTGTGCTTGGTCATGGGATGTCTACCTGAGGGTTTTAAGGATGGACATTTTGAGGGCACACTTCAATTACGTCCCGAATTACGATCCACTCTATTCCATGCCGAGATCAACGAAAAAGGCCGTCGCTCTGAAGGTTTAAGTTCATTTGCGGCACCGGCCCTGATCGATAGTACTTTAGTTTCGATAGACCTCAAGTTTGACAAAGAGATCCGGGGTGAAGTTGAAATCAAAGACATGCAAGGTAAACTCCTTTATCTTATTGCCATTGAAAAACTAAGTCAGAAAAAGTTTTATCTCAGTATTTCTTCCATTAGCCCAGAGCCGGTTGAGATGAGCCTGGAGCCGAAATCTCAGGGATGCTTCTCGTCCTCCGGAGATCCCGTGATCCAGATATGTGCGAAGGAAAATAGACTCGCTATTCAAGTGAGCCATAAGAAAGCATTCCCATTTTTTGCTCTGACCGGAGATCGATTTGCCAAGGAAGTTCCGTTTCCTCTGGAAACGCCAGTTGAGATGACACTTTCTGATGCAATTGCTCAAGCACTTAAGGGGAATTTCAATTCTCGAATTGAATTTGAACACACCCTTCAGGCTCGGTTAACGGCTAAGGCGGCATTTCTTAATTTGTTACCGCATTTAAATTTAGCTAATCTGCTCACTAATTTTCCTTTATCAGTTTACTCTGTCCTTGCGGTGGTCGGAGATCTTTGTCCTTTCTTATTGCCGAATCGTTGGTTTATGGCCAAGGAAGCGGGGCAGCTTTTTCAGGCCGAAAAATATGCCGAGATTTTAATGCAGGCAGATTTAGCCACGCAGGTCGAAGGTCTGGGTTATATTTTCCAGCGGGATTTGGAGTTATTTGATTTTACCCGAATCATGGCCGGGCGTGTGAGAGAGGTGCGAGACAAAGTACTGGCCCTGGAAGATTTGGAGCAATTTCCGCTAGGCTCTTCGGATCATCTCAACGCCTATGCCAATGTGCTGGATCTGGATGCTTACTCCTTAGGCGAGGTCGTGAAAGTGGATAAAAGAGCGCTCTCCCAAGCGCTCGGGTACCACAACCCGGATGCAGTAGAAGGGATACTTTTTAATCCAGAGGTGTTGTCATTGGATCAAGCGATTCGCTTAGATGACAGGCAGCTCGGCCAGATCGCTCTGGAGCGTTCATTTGAGTTGCAGCAGGTGGATGCGTTAATCGTCTACTCTGAATACAAAAAAGAGGAGTTTTACTTCAGTTGGTTGGACCCGACTACGGACCCTACAATAGAGCTGGGGTTGGCCTTGGGTGATGTTGTGGCCGTCGGCCAATCTCGGATAGAGGAATTAAAAATAAAGCGGGAACAATTGCAAAGCATCCTGCTCCAGAAAATGAGCGGTGCAGTTTATCAGTATAATAATGCGATTGAGATTTATCCGCAAGTGACTCAAGGTTTGGAAATTCAAGATCGCCGTATTAGAAGGGTTTTAGAGCAGGTGGTTCCCCATTCTAATTTGAACACTTTGGATATTCAGCAAATCTATCAGGATTATGTTGTTAATTGGATGAGGCAGCAGCAGGCGGTCGTGGATTTCAGAATCGCAAGATCAAATATCGATCGAATGTTGTTGCAGGGATATTATAGTACCATTTTTTCAAAATATTTTGATGTTCTCAAATTGAAGTTCTCCCAACGGTGGAATTAATTTTTAGAGTTAATGAGGGCGGTGAGCTGGCGGCCATAAGTTTTTTCAAATAGAGATTTTTTTTGTTCAATGCGCAGCACTTCAAGCTCGGTTGCGCCTCGGCCGGAAAGGATCAGTTTCGCCGCTGCCGGCGTCAGTAGGAGTTTATCAATCTTGATATGATTTTTCTTTCTAACGTCCAGGGCATCAACAAGCTGGACTAGGGGCAGGAGTTTGATGAAAGCCTGTCGTTTCTCTTTATCCTTGGGAAACGGGAGCTCTTTTTTGGTGAGTCGGCTCTTGTGATGTAAAAGGCAGAGCTGCGCGATGAGCTCAATTTCCCAGGGTTCAAAATTTCTTATTTCTGTATTCCTGACAATATAGGCGGAGTGGACCTCGTGATGGTTGTGCGCAATGATTTCGCCCGAGTCCCGAAGAATAATCGCGGCCGAGAGATAAGGGATCCAGTTTTCGGGAAGTTGATGAAGTTTTTTTGTTTCTCTGAAAATGTTATCTGCCAGGGCGACTAGGTGTTTTACATGGTGAGGGTGAAGGTCAAATCGCTCGGCGACTTTGAGAAGGCTTCGGGGGTCCTGTTTTAGGGCGCGTGCGGAAGTAGTTTTACGGAGCAAGGCATTTTGAATCTCGCGATAGAGGATTCCATCCCTGAGGGAATAATTAGTAGTGATCACTTCAGTGGCTTTGAATGCATCCATGCATTCTTCGAGCAGTATGGCGCCCGAAAGGATGATATCCGCACGTTTGATTTCCATTCCAGGGATTTCCAGGAGCTGAGCCTTGGAGGAATGGCTCATCATTTTTACCAGCTTCCTTAAATGTTTGATGTTAATTCCAGTGGTGATATTGTTTGTTTTTTTCAAGATCCGGTCCAAGGCTTTAATGCTGCCGCTGGATCCTACCAGGAAGGGGACCCACCCCCACTGCCCTGAGTCAGTTTTAGTTTGAAGTACGCTTCGGATGTGTTGCCGCATCGAACGGACGGGGTCAGGGATTTTAGGAGTTGATTTTGGGGGGCTAGTTTTCAGAAAAATCTGCTGCAATCTTGCCGCGCCGAGGGGAAAGCTCGCGGAGTGTAAAACGGTTTTACCGTCACAAATATTAATTTCAGTACTGCCGCCGCCAATGTCAATCAGCCCCTGTCGGCCTTTGAAGGACTCGTGGATGAGGATGCCAAGGGCAATGAGTTTTGCTTCCTCTTCGCCTGAGATGATGCGGATTTCGATCTGAGTTTTTTGGCGGATTTTGTCAACAAACTGCTGAGCGTCCTTGGCTTCGCGCAGGGCGCTGGTCGCAAAGGCCACGATTTTTACCACCTGAAATCGTTCGGCCGTATTCTTAAAACTCATGAAGGCATGAACGCCCCTTAGGACCGCCTGAGGATCGAGTTGCCCGTTGAGGAACACGCCTTCGCCTAGGCGGATCATCAGTTTTTCACGATGAAGAAGATGGGCTTCGCCTTGAGGAGCTACCGAATGAATATCAAACCGGACCGAATTCGTGCCTAAATCAATGATCCCGATTCGCACTGGACTCCTGTCTGTGTACTTTGCCTGAGTAGAGGGCGAGGAGAGCCCAACTCCCTTTAGTTAAGTCCATCTGCTTGCCCGTGAGCAGCCCATAAGCTTCCGGAAGCCAATCGCCATGAGAGCAGGCAACCGTAACCTTGGGGGCTTTGGTTTTCCACCAGTCCAAAAATTCCTGGATTCGCCCTATCAGCTCAGAAGTGCTTTCGTCAGGAGCCGCTTCATCCAGTAAGTCGTTGCTTTTAACTTTCTTGCCGAGGGCTTCGGCCAGAGGCTCCAGAGTTTCAATGCACCGGAGTTTAGGGCTGGAAACGAGCAGCGGGGCTTCGTTCATAAATTTGGACGCAAGTTCTTTTTTGATTTCAAGTGCTTGCTTCTGACCTTTGTTGCTCAGGCCATTGTCCGCCTTTCGGGAGGTCGTATCCCGATGAGCGTGTCTGACTAGGACTAGGATTTTCTCTGGATTTGGTGACATGGAGAGTACCCCTGTGATTTTGTAGTAACACTAATTAAGAAATCCCGTCAAATCCCATTTGTCACGGCACTGAGCACCTGTTTTTGGACCGGTTAGATTTGGATCCCCAGGTCCAAAAACAGGATTTTAAACTCTGGATCAAGGTACGTAGAGTTTGTTGGGATCTTTGATCTGCAGGAGTGTTTTCCCATTCTTGTCTACTTGTACCGGTTTGAGCAATATCGGCTGGCGCTTCTCGCTGGAGAGGTCTTTATGAAGCGCGATGCCTTCCTGTTTTGCCTCTTCGTGCTCATTTTTATTGAAAGATGCTCTGCGGGCCATTCTAGGTGACCCCGCAGGGGCGTGAGTCTGAAGATGAGGCAAGGAGTGAGTCGGTACGCTGATGATAATGTCAGGAGGCTGAACCGCCAATCCCGCCAATCCTATGACGCTAGTACATAAAATAGTTACCATTAAAAGAAAGGGGCCAATGTATATTCTTTTTTTCATTTTTTAATTCTAGACTAAGTGAGTTATGCCGTCAACGTTAGCCCGCCAGGCGGCAACCACGGCACATAAAAATGGCGACCCCACCCCGGTTCGAACGGGGAACCCCCAGCTTAGAAGGCTGGTGCTCTATCCAGTTGAGCTATGGGGTCGCATCACAGGAATTTCCTCTCTATACAACAAAATGAAGCAAACGTGATAATATTAAGTGACATGCCGCTATACGAATATTTTTGTGAAGCTTGTCAGTTCAAATTTGAGCAAATCCAGGGTTCCGGGGCTGCTGATGCCGGGGAGTGCCCGAAATGCTACAAAAATCAAACACAAAGGCTCATCTCCCGCTTTGCTGTTGGGGGGCGGGGTGACCTACGCGAGTCTACCCTGCATGGCTGTCACGAATGCACGGTCAGTCCTTCAGAAGCGGAGCACTCCCACTCGCATGATTCGGACTCGGATTCATCCCATTCGCATGGATCGCATTTTTCAGGTGACTAGCATGCCCTGAATCCTGGACGGTTCCCCGGGTGAGGCCAGGTTGGGTTTCGCCGTGGGTGATTTCTCTTTTATTTTCAATAGTTTGTTGGTCTTCAGCCTTTTGATCTACTGCTTGGGTGGCCGCAAAGACGTGGGAGACGAATTTTTCGAAAGCCGCGGCTTCCAACATTCTAAATTCGATCATTTTATCCACAGAGATGACAGATAGGACAGACTGGGGGCTTGCTGCGGACTGTTGGCTTGCTTGGGCCTGTAGAGCAGTCAGGATTTCCCTCAAATGCGCATCCTCCTCCTTCACAATCCCGGCTAACACTCCCGGAAACCCCGCCCTCGCCAACACAGGCTCATAGACAGGATAAACCTGGTTTGCCCGCTCCTCGATGAGCAGCGTGGTGTAGAGGTAGTTGGCAAAGGCGTCTTCGCCGATTTCGTCATGCACCGCTTTGTCAAGCGTTTGGAAGTATTCTTTGGCCTCTTTGCCGCAGAGAAGATGATCTTCGGAATAGGAGGAAAGGTTTCCGGAGCTCATTTTTAGGGCTAATTTTTTAAACGTCTGAGCATGCCTAATTTCTTCCGCTGCATGGGCTAGGACCTGGGCGGAGATTTTCTCTTCCCTTTGACTTTTGAGGATCTTTCTTGCTCCCATATATTCCAGGAGGCTCAGCGTGTTCAGGAAGCGAGCGTGGAGTGCGGGATTGGCTTCTAATTGGGCAACTGCTGTCTCAAAACCGACATATTTAAAAGTCATGGGTTAGGTTCTCCTTGTGAGAAGTGTATATCATCCTGCGGGCGGACCAAAAATTTGATTTAGCGTAGTAGATGGAAAATAGCGAGAATAGTTGTTTTTTAGGGTCGCATTTGTGACCTCAGGCAGCCAGGGAATTTCAGCGAGGATGGGGACGTCGGTGAAATCTCGCAGCGTAGCTTTTAGATCGGGCAGATCGAGCTGCAGTTGGGGTGATCGGGGTGGCTTGGGGAATTCAGACGCTCTTGTTCTGGGCAATTCCGGTGTTTTAGCTTCGATAAAAACCAGCCCGGAGATGCAGATTCCAGCCATGCGAGCGGACTCCAGGCTCAAGAGGGTATGATTAATCGTGCCCAGCCGGGTGGACGCGACCAGGACTACATTGATCTCCAGAGCCAGGATGAGCTCACGCATCGTCTGCTTCGAATTCAGGGGCACTAAAAGGCCGCCTGCTCCTTCCACGACCCAAGTACGGGGGGCGAGAGTATTCCAGCGCTGGAGAACCGGGTCCAACCGAATTTCCTGTCCACTGAGTCTGGCTGCTTGGCTGGGAGCCATGGGGGGTGAAAAAGAATAGACTGAGGGAGTCTGCTCTTCCGGCGAAAGTCCAGCTAACGAGGCAACGGTCTCTAGGTCGGTAGGGGTGTTCGAGCTTGTACCCGTTTGGACAGGTTTAAAATACCCAGCAGAATATCCGTTCGCTCTCAGGCTGGATACGAGGAGCGAGGAGACAAAAGTCTTGCCGACATCGGTGTCGGTGCCGGTGACAAATATCCCTTTTGTCATATCAAATTTACTCTCAAAGCACCGCCCAATACGTCCATAAAGCGGTTGAGGTCAAAGCTAGGAATTCCGGCAGTGCTGGAGTGGTTGTCTGTGCCGTGCGTGAGGGCAGCGTAAGTAGCCGTAACACGAAGCCGGGCCGTGCCCTCCGGAACCGTGGGGGGGCGAATAGCTCGGACATCGTATCCAGCGCGCTGAAGAGCCTGGCTGGCCAGGAGGGCTCGGGCATTACTTTTAAGTATGATAGGAATAACTGGGCCCACACCAGGAGGTGTAATCAGCTGGCCTGGGAAATGGGCTTGAAGATTCATGACCCGTTCCCTGAATGTGGAGGCAAAGCGATGAACTTCTTGCGCCCGCTGGGCTCCTACTTCATCCCAGTATCGGCACGACTCTGTTAGGGCCACGGCGAGGGCGGGACTGGGGGCGGTGGAGAAAATAAAAGGTCTGGAAAAATTGATGAGATATTCCTTTAGTTCAAAATCGCATGCAATCCAGGCTCCGCCGCATCCGAGGCTCTTGCCCCCGGTGTGTACGGTAGCAAAAACACCTTGAGACAGTCCCAAGGACTGCACTAAGCCGCCACCCTGAGTTGGTCTCGAAGGTCTATTTGATCCCCACAATCCAGTTGCATGAGATTCGTCAACCACTAGAAGGGCGTCATGTTCTTGGGCCAGGGAGATTAACTCTGGGAGCGGGGCTTGATCGCCATCCATGCTAAAGAGGCTTTCAGTCACTATCAGTTTGATGTGGGCTTGCCCATTCTGTGAACGAGAGTCTTGGAGCTGTTTTCTAAGTGCATCAATATCACCGTGTGGATATAGAATCGTCTCCGCCTTGCTGAGGCGGATTCCATCAATCAGAGAAGCATGATTCAATTCGTCGGAGAATACTTGATCATCAGGACTCAATATTGCTGAGAGTAAGCCCAAATTGGCCTGATACCCTGAAGGAAAAAGCAGCGCCGCCTCTCGACCCGAAAACTTCCCTAAGAGGCTTTCCGTCTCTTCATGGATCTTTAAATTGCCCCGGAGAAGTCGAGAGCCTGTTGCTCCGGTCGGATAGGATTTCAGACGCTCTAAAATTCGTTCGGCAAGGACCGGGTCTTGGCTGAAGCCCAGATAATCGTTCGAAGAGAGATCAATCCCCTCACGGTGCGTGAGGGTTCGCGTCCTCAGTGCGAGTGTTTGCTTGTTCAATCGGTCTTGTAATTTTCTCGGTAACACGGGTGGCTATGTGTCCTTTCCTCTGGGCCTACTTTGGTTCACTCGGGTCACCCGGCTTACTGGGGTGATTACTGAAGTGTAGCTCCCGCCAAGCTAGACAATAGCCTTTGGTCATCATCCGGTGCTGGATTAGGGCGGGTCAAAAGAGTGTCCCCCAAGAAAATGGAGTTGGCGCCTGCGAAGAATGCAAGAACCTGAGCTTCTTGAGTGAGCGAAATCCGGCCCGCAGAAAGGCGAACGCGGGATTTCGGCATCAGGATTCGGGCGACCGCAATCATGCGAACCAGTTCCAAAGGCTCAACAGGAAGAGCGTCCTGAAGCGGCGTCCCTTCAACCGGGATCAATAAATTAATCGGAACGGACTCAGGCTGCGGTTCCAAAGAGGCGAGTTCAGCTAGCATTGCGCAGCGATCCGACCCAGATTCTCCCATTCCAATAATTCCGCCACTGCAGATCGTGAGGCCCGCTTGACGGACCGCCTTTAGGGTTCCGAGCCGGTCGTCATAGGAGCGTGTGTGAATAATCTTTTCATAATATGCGCGGCTCGTATCCAGGTTATGGTTATAAGCATCCAACCCGGCCTCTTTCAAGCGAGCGGCTTGATGGGGGGTCAGCATTCCCAGCGTGACACAAGCTTCCAGGTTTTCCCCTTTCACGATTCGAACCATGTCTAGGACTCGATCGAACTCGGGGCCATCCTTCACCTTTTTCCAGGCAGCGCCCATGCAAAACCGTTGAGCCCCATTCATCCGCGCATTCTTGGCCGCCAAGCGTACTTGGTCCAGATCAATCAAATCCTGCTTCTCCAAGCCAGTGTCGTAATGCGCAGATTGCGGACAATAGGAGCAATCCTCGGGACATCCGCCAGTCTTAATGGATAGCAGCGTGCAACGCTGAATATCCGAGGGGTCATGATGTTCGCGGTGGACTTGATGAGCCTGGTAAAGCAGGTCCATCAAAGGGAGGTGGTAAAGGGATTCAGCCTGCGCAAGGAGTTGTTGTGTCTGCATCCTCTCTTAGTGCCAAAACCTGCGCGGCAAGGGAACAAAAAAGAGCAAGAGCGGCCTAGACCTTTAAAATGGCCTAGCGGATTGCTCTGAAATGGGATAAGAACGGCACTTCTGCGCGCTCGCGTGGTGAAATGGCAGACACGCTGGCCTTAGAAGCCAGTGCCCAAAAGGCGTGGGGGTTCAAGTCCCTCCGCGAGCACCAACTTAAAGATAAACCAAAATAAAAAGCGAAAAACAAAGTCCAAGCAAGAAAAAACGCAAAGCGTTTTTTCCCAAGTAGGGACTTGAAAGGCGGAAACGCGCGGGTACCCGAGGCCCCACAGGCCCAAAGGGCCGAGGAGCCCGGGTGCGCGTTGAGCCCGGGCTGCAGGCGATCGCGAGAGCGATCGACCGGAAGCCAACGAGCACAGGGCGGTTTTTAAAAAACGAAGTAATCGTAATAATCCAAACCCAAAGCCCGGAAGGTACCATTTACCTGTATAAAAATGAGTACAATGGAGATCCTTCTTTGAGGAACTCCAACTAGCAAGGAATGACTTAATTTAGCGAAATAAATACTATAATAAAATCTACTGATTTACTATATATTAAAATGTGGATCGTGAAATATTGCGTTCGGTAACCCACCGATGAGGAGGACAGGCGCCGGGGCCTCGCCCAAAGATGTTCAATTCTTTGAGGTATACTAACGGCTTCTGGGATAGCAGGTGCCAGAAGTTCCCAAGCCGAAACGCCACAACCTGCCTGAGGGGAAGGCAACCATGCGAGAAAATACGAATGTAATAAGTCCCAAGAACCTAAATGTAGGTGAGGGCAGAAGTAGTCCCAATCTCGGCAGTTTGATTTAGCAAAAAAAATGGACTGGTAGTGGTACTTTTCATGAGCTGGGCTCACGACAGTTTGGCAAAATAGAAGGGCGAATTTGTATATCTTGACATTATTTTACGGCGTAATATGATATCAAGATGAACACCCGAAAAAATTACCATCGAATCTTTGAACTTCCAAAAAGCAGCTTCTTTCTTTTCGGTCCTAGAGGGACTGGAAAAACGACGCTCATGGAAACTCTAGCCTTTGCAAAGGTAGAAATCTCTCTTTTGGATGAGGAGCGCTATCAGGCCTACCTTGCTCATCCAAAATTATTTTATGAGGAACTCTCCTCTCTCAAAGGAGGGGAGTGGGTGTTTGTGGACGAAATCCAGAGACTGCCAGGGCTTTTAAACGAAGTTCATCGATTGATCGAGAAAAAGCGAATTAAATTTGCTATGACTGGTTCCAGCGCACGCAAGCTGAGACGAGCCGGCGTGAATTTGCTTGCTGGCCGAGCCTTAAGTCGGCAACTCTTTCCTTTGACTCCTATGGAAATGGGGGCGGATTTTGACCTCGAGAAGGTTTTAGAAACGGGAAGCCTCCCCTTGATTATTCAATCTGAGACTCCAGAAGAAACCTTGAAGTCTTACGCCCAAAGTTACTTAAAGGAAGAAATTCAAGCTGAAGCTCTGGTGAGAAATTTATCTGGATTCTCGAGGTTTTTACCGATCGCAGCTTTGTTTCATGGACAAACACTGAATCTTGCAAATATTGCCCGTGATGCAGGAGTACAACGTCCGACGGTTCAAGGTTTTTTTGAGGTCCTAGAAGATACCCTATTAGTTAGAAAACTGGAGGCATACACCTCAAGGTTGAGAGTACGGGAAAAAAGAAAGCCCAAATTCTATTTCATTGATCCCGGGATTGTTCGAGCGCTCAAAAAAGAACGTGGACCCATTTCGGCAGAACAACGAGGGCCTTTGTTCGAAGGACTTATCTATATGCTCTTAGAATTTCAAAAGGAAGTCTTCGGAGCAATTGAAGAAATTTATTACTGGTCGCCCGCCGAAGCTAAATTGACGGAAGTCGATTTTTTATTGAAGTACGAGAAACGTTTTATAGCCATTGAAGTGAAATCCTCCGAAAATGTTAGACCCGAGGATTTAAAGGGACTGCAAGCCATAAATGAATTGAACGGCATTGCAAGACGAATCCTCATTTACCGTGGGTCCAGGGACCGGACCACAGAGGATGGAATTGAAATCCTTTCTTTTGCTTCTTTTGTGAAGCTATTGCAAAAGCAGGAAATTTAACATTGCGAGGACGGATTACCCGGCCTGGAGGGGTTATTCAGGGAAACCTTTACAAATGAGTTCAGACTCAACTCAGCCCGCCAAGCCCCGTCCCAGACGAGTGAGGCGAAGTTCCGGTCTGCTCCTAAAAAACACATCAACCAAGTCCGGTATCCAAACGCTAGGTCCAGCTTTCGAGCAGTTCGGATTTTCGTGAAAATCGAAGAAACAGGGCCGAGGAGCCCGGGTGCGCGTTGAGCCCGGGCTGCAGGCGATCGCGAGAGCGATCGACCGGAAGCCAACGAGCACAGGGCGGTTTTACAAGGCGGTTTTAAAGAAATGTGGAAGCAAGTTGCTATTTATTTATAAGTAGTGTAGTAATTCTATCCACTATGAACCGAAATGAATTTATCCTATTTTCAGTGGTATTTCTAGCAGGGGCTCCTTCCATAGGTCTGGCTCAAAATCATTTAAATGACCTACACAAGGCCTTAAAATCTCAAGACAAAGTACTTGTACAGGCGCTCCTCCAATCATTGAGTCCTGAAGATCCAGAAACTCAGGCAACCCTCTCCAGTGCAGACGAAGACGGAAGATCTCCTCTCATTTTAGCTATTCGGGAAGGACTGGGTTTTCCAATCATCCGCCGCCTTTTGAGTCTGGGTGCAGACGTGAACCCAGCTGATCGTGAAGGTAAAACCGCTTTAATTTATGCGGCAGCGAAAGGGCATATGGGGCTCATGCAGGAGCTTCTCAATAAAGGCGCCAAGGTCGATCACGTAGATCGTTTTGGGTGGACGGCTTTAGGACAGGCAGTCGTCGCGACATCCAATGAACAAGATCAGTTTAAAGTGCTGCAACTCTTTCTAAAATCAGGTGCCAGCCTGAATGGTTCCTTTCCTTCCGACTCCCAGGCGTATTCAAATACTTCGATTCATAACCAGCTCCAGGGACGAACGATCCTCACCTGGGCGATTGAGTCTAAATCAGTGCGATTGACAAGTTTAATTCTTCGTTCTCTGATGAAACAACCCGCCTGGGTGAACCAGAGGGATGGTCGGGGCAGAACACCTTTGATCCAAGCGGTAGAATCAGGCCAGTTTCAACTAGTAGAAGATTTTGTAAGTGACGGAGCCGATGCCACCCTTCAAGACGATCTCGGTTGGACGGCGTTGAGTAAGCTTTTGGCGCAGGGCCGGAACCCTAAAGCATCTCAGCAGAACTCTGGGCAAGAACAGATGAAATGGATGAAGATTTTCTTAGATCAAAGTAAGAAAACCGATCAAATCTTCCCAGCAACAGAAGCAGCCTACTTAAATAAAAAGGAATTCCATAAATTTCAAGGCCGCTCAATACTTGCTTGGGCCGTAGAGAGTGATCGCGCAGACGTAATTGCACTTTTGCTTGAGCAGGGTGCGGACCTAGGTCCATTGGAGCCACTCCTGATGGCCTCCATTGAACGGGGTAATCTAGAAATGTTGGCACTTGCGGTGGGGCAGGGTGTTAATTTGTGTCCGAAGCAGTCGTCTTATTTAAGCGGACATTTCAGCGGTCACACGCCTTTAACCTTGGCAGCAGAAAAGGGGAGATTTGAGGTTGTGAAGTTCATCTTGAATGCTCTCTCGCACGCAGAAGGTGCTTTGATACCTCTAAATGAGTGTGACTTAAATGGAATTGGTAAAGAAGGTAGGACTGCACTAGGTTGGGCTGGAGCAAAGGCAAATTTAGAGGTGGCTCAATTGATTATTCAAAAAGGAGAAGATCAATTTTTCGGAGTATCAGAGTTAAGAACTATGCTGGCGGCTGCGGGGACACCCCAACTCAAGGGTAAATGGATCGAGTACTTCTCCGTTATCCAATTATCGACTCGCTTAACAGATCTCTTGAATATAAAATCAGAGAGCGTTATTGCATTTGAAGGGGAGCGATTAGAAAATCAAAACCCTGAATTTCGTCTCAGCGTAGAGGCTCTAAAATCCTTGATGAATCAAAAAGCCAAGGAGCTTTATTACCAGGAGCAAGAGCGAGAAATTCATGAG
>Ga0315273_10004545_pt1 | contig 16992 bp, 14 predicted proteins | sample YL17G02_0_MG_FD_205753 | JGI IMG/M metagenome (GOLD analysis project Ga0315273, IMG submission 205753) | Sediment microbial communities from Yellowstone Lake, YNP, Wyoming, USA - YL17G02_0 | ecosystem: Environmental > Aquatic > Freshwater > Lake > Sediment | place: USA: Wyoming | collected... | reverse complement strand
TGTGGCAGATCGGGCCCATGATCATCCGCTGGGGCACCGACGAGCAGAAGAACCGCTGGGTCCCGAACATCCTCAACGCCGATGACCACTGGTGCCAGGGCTTCAGCGAGCCCGAAGCCGGCAGCGACCTGGCCAACCTGCGCACCACCGCCGTGCTCGACGGCGACGACTACGTCCTCAACGGCCAGAAGATCTGGATCTCCACGGCCCACATCGCCAGGTGGGGCCTGTTCCTGGTCCGCACCGACCCCGACGCCATTTCTGAGCAACGGAAGCATGAGGGCATCACCGCCCTCATCGTGGACATGGAGGCCGACGGCATCGAGTGCCGACCCCTGCGCGACATCACCGGCGAGGAGATGTTCAACGAGGTCTGGTTCACCGACGCCCACGTCAAGGCCGAGTACCGCCTCGGCGGCGAGGGTGAGGGCTGGCAGGTGGCCATGGGCACGCTCGGCCACGAACGGGTCGGCACCGCCGGCCTGGCCATCACCATGAAGGCCGACCTCGAGGCCATGGTCAACGTGGCCCGGGCCGAGAACCCCGTCGCCCTCGAGGACCCCGAGTTGCGGGAGCGCGTCGCCCGGGCCCACACCCAGATCGAGTTCACCCGGCTGCTCAACTACCGGGCGCTCTCCAAGATCCTGAAGGGCGAGAAGACCTGGCCTGAGGTCCCCCTGGCCAAGCTCCAGTGGAGCCACCTGGCCCAGACCCTGGCCGAGCTGGCCGTCGACCTGCTGGGCCCGGCCGGGATGCTGGAGAAGGGCGGCCCCGACGCCGTCGACAACGGCTCCTGGAACCGACTCTTCGTCTTCCAGCGCTACACGTCCATCGGGGCCGGCACCACCGAAGTGCAGAAGAACATCCTGGCCGACCGCTCCATCCGGATGCCCAAGAAGTAACCGGCGAGGCACGCCAGGATTCAGAACGGACTGGCCCATCGGCGTCGATCGTGATCTACTTCGTCCATCACCGAAATAGTTCACGGAACCCGGAGCGCCCCGATGGCCGACCTCATGCCCATGATCCACGCCGAGCGCCGGTCGCTCGCCGACTACCTCGGGACCCTCGCTCCCGAGCAATGGACGCACGCCACCTGGTGCGACAAGTGGGACGTCCAAGAGGTCGTGGGCCACCTGATCGCTGCGGCCAACGTCACCGCACCCCACTTCTTCGGTGGACTCGTCAAGCGGGGGTTCAGCTTCGACCGGTTCGTCGAGGGTGATCTCGTTCCCTACGCCGCAGGCACGCCGGCCGAGGTGCTGGAGCGCTTCGAGGGGATCGTGACGAGCACCCGTAAGCCACCCGGGCCCGCCTATGTGGCCCTCGGCGAGGTGATGACCCACGGCGAAGACATCCGTCGGGCGTTGGGCGCCACCGGTGAGCACCCCGCCGAGCACCTCGTGACCCTCGCTGACCTCTACAAGAAGACCGGGGCGCCGCTTCGAGGCAAGAAGCGCAGCATCGGCCTGCAGTTCGTGGCGACCGACACCGACTGGACCGCCGGCGACGGCCCCGAGGTCCGGGGGCCGACCATGTCACTCATCCTCGCCATGGTCGGCCGGGCCGAGGCCCTCGCCGACTGCACCGGCGACGGCGTCGAGACCCTCCGGTCCCGCGCCGGCTGATCCACCGGCCGACCCGGGAGCGGCGCCCGGGCCCCACCGAGGCCGTGGACCCAGGTCCTCGCGACGGCCTCAGCCGACTGCGGCGACCGTGGCCGGCGCCGTCGGGCCGGCGCCGCGGAGCCTCCGGGCGCGGAGCACCACCGTCCCGATGGCCAGCACGAGGACGCCGGCACCGGGGAGGATCCAGTAGGGGAAGATCACGCTGGCGACCGTCGCCCCCACGGCCAAGCCGGTGGGGATGGCCCGCCTCGATCGCAACACCCAGATCAGGACGATGGAGGCGAGAACGGCGATGAGTGCCCCCCGACCGGTCAGCGAGTGGCCGCTCTCGAACCCGGGGACGGCCTCGCCGAGTGCGCTGGCCTGGTCGTCGGACCAGTCACGGTCACCGATCGCGTCGACGACCCGGAGCTCGCCGCGCAGGATGATGCCCAGCCCGACGAAGTAGCCGAGCGATGCCAGCCCGACGGCCCACGAGCGCCGGGCCTCCGGTGCCGCCCAGAGACCGATGACCAGGAAGGCGGCCATCATGAAGACCACCAGCCCGCTGCTGAGGTGACCGGCGGCGTGTCCGGTCACGTCGTACTGGCCGGCCACCACCCGCGTGACGAGCACCGCCACCACCAGCGCGGCCACGACCGGCCAGTAGCTCAGGAGACGGGCCCGGCTCGATGACTCGGTCATGACGCAACGCTCCCACCGCCGAGCGGGCCCGAACAGGGTGCAGGCACCACCCGGGTGGGCGGGCGGACCGATCCCGAATCCGCCCCGAGCCACAGCGGCGACCGCCTACCGTCGACGGGGTGGAGCAGGAAGGTCGGATCACCCGGATCGACCGCGGTTGGGCCCTCGTATCGGTGGGTACCGAGGTTCACTCGGTCATGGACACCGGCGCCCACGACCTGACCGTCGGGGACCACATCCGCTTCGACGGTGAGGCCCTGGTGGAACTCCTCCCCCGGACCTCCCTGCTGACCCGGCTCGGCCACGACGGCAACGAGCAGGCCATCGCCGCCAACGTCGACGTGGTCGTGGTCGTGGCCGGCCTCGACCGTCCGGTGAAACCGGGGCGGCTGCTCCGGGCCACGGCCCAGGCCTGGGACGCGGGCTCGACCCCGCTCATCGTGCTGACCAAGGCCGACCTGGTGGACCCGGCCGAGGCCATCGCCGACCTGGCCGACCAGGTGGTCGGCGTCGACGTGATGACCGTCAGCTCGGTCACCGGCGACGGCATCGACGAGCTGCTCCACCGCCTGGCGGGCTGCACCGCGGTGATGATCGGCGAGTCCGGGGCGGGCAAGTCCAGCCTGGTCAACGCCCTGACCGAGGGCGACGAGCTGGTGGGCGAGGTACGGCAGGGAGACGCCAAGGGCCGCCACACCACGACCTGGCGCCAGCTCGTCGACCTGCCCGACGGGGGCGCCCTGATCGACACGCCGGGCGTCCGCTCGTTGGGCCTCTGGACCGACCCCGAGACCATCGAGGCGAGCTTCACCGACATCGCCGAGCTGGCCGAGCAGTGCCGCTTCCGGGACTGCAGCCACGACGCCGAGCCGGGCTGCGCCGTCCGGGCCGCGGTGGAGGACGGCACGCTGCCCGAGGCGCGGTTCGAGCAGTACCACTCGTTGCACAGGGAGGCCGCCGCCCTCGAACGTCGGTCGGACCCCGCCGCCCAGAAGCGCTTCGGCAGGCAGTTCGCCAAGTTGGCCAAGGAGGCCAACGAGGCTCGGCGCAGCAAGGGGGACAGCGGCTGATGCGGGCCGGGATCATCACGCCGGTCGTGACCCTGAACCCCCGGGCCCACGGCACGTGGGAGGAAGCCGCCGGCCTGCCCGAGCTCACCGTCCTGGCCGAGGCGGCCGACCGCCTCGGCTACCACCACCTCACCTGCTCCGAGCACGTGGCCGTGCCCGTCGAGGCGGCCGAGCGGCGGGGCTCGCGCTACTGGGACCCGCTGGCCACCCTGGGCTACCTGGCCGCCCGCACCACGCGGATCCGGCTGGCCACCCACGTCCTCGTCCTCGGCTACCACCACCCCCTCGAGATCGCCAAGCGCTACGGCACCCTCGACGTGGTCTCCGGCGGCCGTCTCATCCTCGGCCTCGGCGTGGGCTCGCTGGAGGAGGAGTTCACCCTCCTCGAGGCGCCGTTCCCCGACCGCGGGGACCGGGGCGACGACGCCCTCCGCGCCCTGCGGGCCTCACTCGGACGGCGGGAGCCCGAGTACCACGGCCCGCACTACGACTTCGCCGGCTTCGTCGTCGACCCACCCGCCACCCGGACCGACGTGCCCGTCTGGATCGGCGGACGCAGCTACCGGTCGCTGCGCCGGGCCGTGGAGCTGGCCGACGGTTGGGCCCCGTTCGGCGTCACCGTCGAGCAGATCGGCGCATGGATGGCCCGCGCGCAGGACACCGAGGCCTGGGCCGCCCGGGGACAGCCGCTGGAGATCGTCCTCTACCCCGACCCCCAGATCGACCCGGTGGGCGACCCGGACGGCACCGCCGACCTCGTCGGCCGCTACGTCGAGTCCGGCGCCACCATCCTCAACCTCCGCTTCCGGGCCCGCTCGGTCCAGGACTGCCTCGACCAGCTGGCGGCCATGGCCGAGCGACCGGAGTTCAGCCCCGCCTCGTCAGGCTGACGCCGGGGCGGCGGCCGGCAGTGATGAGGTCGGCGACGCCGGCCTGGGGCGAGGCGCCGACCGTGGCATGGAGGAAGGCGAGGATCGAGTCCCGCACGGCCGGGTACACGTCGGCGTCGGCACTCAGGTAGCCCCCATGATCGCCCCTCTCGACGGTGAGCAGGTAGGCCGACGTGCCCACCTCCTGGAGGGCCTGACCACTTCGGGCATAGGGCACGACGTCGTCGTCCTCGCCGTGGACGAGCAGGAGCGGCAGGGTTCCGGTGTTGTAGATCCCGCCCGGGAACGTCGCCAGTGCCCCGGCGACGGCCACGACGGCGTCGACCCGGGAGTCGATGCAGCAGCGGTTGAAGGCCACGGCCAGGGCGGTCATGGCCCCGAGGCTGTGGCCGGCGACGACGATGTGGCCCGGGTCGGCGGCGTGGATGGCCTGCGGCCCCGTGGTCACGGCGTCGATGACCTGGCGGACCCGGCCGGGCTGGAACGGGAGGGCGAGCAGGGCCTCCATGCCGCTGTTGTCCACGGTGCCGGGCATGGCCGGGGCCACCACGACGTTGCCCGCGGCGGCGAGGTCACCGAGCAGGTCCTCGTAGAACTCCGGGGGCGCCCCGGCTCCGTGCAACCACACCACGAGGGGCCAGGGCCCGGCGTCCCGGGGGCGGACGATGACGGTGCGCAGCCCGGCGACGGCGCGTTCCTCGGTCCGAATGGGCAGGCCGGCGTCCTCGACGACCGGCTCGACGCGCACCGCGTCGTCATCGGCGTCGTCGCCCCCGCAGGCCATCGGCGCGAGCGCGAGCAGGAACGCCCCCACGATCGCCGCCGCCCGCCGCACCATCGGGTCAGGTCACCCGTTCGATCACCGTGGCGTTGGCCTGCCCGCCCCCCTCGCACATGGTCTGGAAGCCGAAGCGACCACCCGTGGCCTCGAGGTCGTTGAGCAGCGTGGTCATCAGCCGCACGCCGCTGGCGCCGAGGGGATGGCCGATGGCGATGGCTCCACCGCGGGCGTTGTAGCGCGTCATGTCGGGCTGGAACTCGCGGGCCCACATCAGGGCGATGGCGGCGAAGGCCTCGTTGCACTCCACCGAGTCGAACTGGTCGACGGTCATTCCCGAGCGCTCCAGCAGCTTCTTGGTGGCCGGGACGGGGGCGGAGAGCACGAGCCACGGGTCCTCGGCGGCCACGGCGAAGTGGCGGATGACCGCCCGGTAGGGCAGGCCCAGGGCATCGGCGGTGCTCCGCTCGGCGATGAGCATGGCCGAGGCCCCGTCGGAGGTCTGGGAGGCGTTGCCGGCGGTGATGTCCGGGGCGATGGACGGGTCCCACGATGCGGCGCTGGGCAGCTTGGCCAGCGACTCCACGGTGCTCTCGGGGCGAATGCCCTGGTCGCGATCGAAGAGGTCACCGGTCTCGGCGCCCTCGTCGTCCTTGATCGGCACGGGCACCGTCTCCCCGGCGAAGTGGCCGTTGTCCCAGTTCTGCTGGGCCCGACGGTGGGACTCGGCCGAATAGGCGTCCATGTCCTCGCGGGTGATGCCGTAGCGCTCGGCCAGGATCTGGCTCACCTCGAACTGGGTGGGGTGGAAGCGTCCCCCGACGGCCTCGATCCACTGGTCGGAGAAGGGACCGGTGCCCCCTGCCGCGTTGGAGCCCATCGGGGTGCGGGTCATGGACTCGACGCCGCAGGCGATGCCCAGGTCGTAGGCCCCGGCGATGACCCCCTGGGCCACGAAGTGCACCGCCTGCTGCGACGAGCCGCACTGCCGGTCGACGGAGGTGGCGGGCACGTGCCACGGCAGCCCACCGGCTATCCAGGCGTTGCGGGCCACGTTGTTGGACTGCTCCCCCACCTGGCTGACGCACCCGCCGACCACGTCGTCGATCCGGCCCGGGTCCACGCCCGTGCGGTCGACCAGGGCGTTGAGGGTGAAGCCCAGGAGGTCCGTCGGGTGCCAGGTGGACAGCGCCCCCTTCCGCTTGCCGATCGGCGTGCGGATGGTGTCGATGATGACGGCTTCGCGTGGGGCCACAGGCGAACGCTACTCAGGCGTCCCATTCGGGGTGACACGGCCGTCAGGTAGGGTCGGCCGCCATGGCTGCGGGGGTGCCGGTGGACGTGACCGGGCGTCCGACCGAGCTGCGGGACGTCGACCTGAGCAAGTTCTTCTCCCCGAAGACGGTGGCCCTGATCGGGGCGTCGGACAACCGCAGGCGCCCGAACGCGGCCATGACCCGCAAACTGCTGGCCTGGGCCGGGGAGCACGGCGCCGAGGTCTTCCTCGTCAACCCGAACCGGGACCAGATCGACGGCCGGCTGTGCCTGGCGTCGATCGCCGACCTCCCGGACGGCGTCGACCTGGCCGTGATCCTCGTCGGTGAAGCCGTCGACGCCTACGAGGCCGTGGTGGCCAAGCGTCCCCGCTTCGCCGTCATCTTCTCCGCCGGGTTCGCCGAGACGGGCGCCGTCGGCGCCCGGCTGCAGGCGGAGCTCGAAGCGCTCGTGGCCGGTGCCGACACGCGGCTGCTCGGGCCCAACACCAACCTCAACGCCTTCGAGTCCTTCACCGAGGGCAATCCCGGGAAGGCGGTCGCCCTCATCACGCAGAGCGGCCACCAGGGGCGGCCCATCTTCCAGGCCCAGGACCTCGGCCTCCGGCTGTCGGCCTGGGCCCCGACGGGCAACGAGGTCGACCTGGAGTTCGCCGACTTCACCGGATGGTTCGCCGATCAGCCCGAGGCCGGGGTGGTGGCGGCCTACATCGAGGGCTTCAAGGACGGCCGCACCCTCATGCTGGCCGCCGACCATGCCGCCCAGCGGGGCGTACCCATCGTGGTGGTCAAGGTGGGCAAGACCGATGAAGGCGCCTCCATGGCCCAGTCCCACACCGGCCACCTCACCGGGTCCGATGCCGTGACCTCCGCCGTCTTCCGCCAGTTCGGCGTCATCCGGGTCGACGGCCTGGACGAGCTCCAGGACACCGCCACCCTCTTGTCCCGGGCCGCGCCCCCGTCGACCGACGGGGTCTGCATCTACGCCATCTCCGGGGGCACCGGCGCCCACCTGGCCGACCTCGCCGCCGACGCCGGGCTGGCCATCCCCAACCTGACCAGGGTCACCCAGACGGCCCTGCGGGAGTGGATCCCGGGCTATCTACGGGTGTCCAACCCGGTCGACAACGGTGGCGCCCCGTCGGCGGACTGGCGGGGGCGCAAGATCCTCGACGCCCTCGTGGCCGACCCCAACGTGGGTGTCCTCATCTGCCCCATCACGGGGGCCCTGCCGACCATGAGCCGGCCGCTGGCCGAAGACCTGGTCGCGGTGGCCGAGACCACCGACAAGCCCATCGTCGTGATCTGGGGCTCGCCCCTGACCGACGACCCGGCCTATACCGAGATCTTGATCCCGTCGGGGCTACCGGTCTTCCGGACGTTCGGGAACTGCGTCGGTGCGGTCAAGGCCTACCTCGACCACCACGAGTTCGTGGGCAGGTACCGGAGTCCGTTCGCCCGGCCCGTCCGTCGCCGCTCGCCGGCCGCCCCCGTGGTCGACGCCCTGCTCGCCAGTTCCCGTTCCGTGTACTCCAGTCCGCGGCGCGCCGCGAACGCCAGTGCCCAGAACGGAGGCACGGCGCTGTCGGAGCACGAGTCGAAGGGGGTGTTGGCGGCGTACGGGATCCCGGTCACCGACGACTGTCTGTGCCACTCCCCCGCCGAAGCGGTGAAGGCCGCCGCTGTGCTCGGCTTCCCCGTCGTGCTGAAGGCCTGCTCGGCCGCGCTGGCCCACAAGAGCGACCTCGACCTCGTCGTCGTCGGTGTCCGGACCGCGGCCGAGGTGCGCCGGACCTACGCCGATCTGGTCGACCGCTCCCCCGTCGTGCCCGACGGGATCCTCGTCTGCCCGATGGTGGCGCCCGGGGTGGAGTGCGTCGTCGGCGTCTCTCAGGACCCGCTCTTCGGCCCGGTCGTCCTGTTCGGCCTGGGCGGCGTGCTGGTCGAAGTGCTGGGCGACGTCACCTTCCGGGTCCCGCCGTTCGACCGGGCCGAAGCGGGTCGGATGATCCGGGAGGTCCAGGGCTTCCCGCTCCTGAACGGCGTCCGGGGCGGACCGAAGGCGGACCTCAAGGCACTGGTCGACGTGACCCTGAAGGTCCAGCGCCTGGCCGTCGACCACAGCGACACCCTCGCCGAGCTCGACATCAACCCCCTCGTCGTGCACCCCTCCGGCGCCATTGCCCTCGACGCCCTCGTCGTGACCCGATGAGGTCGAGGACCAGGCGTACCGATTCGGTGGGCACCGTCCTCGAGAGCAACGGTGAGACCCGATGAGCATCAAGGACGCCACGGCCATCGTGGGCATCGGCCAGACGGAGTGGGGCAAGGGACTCGAGGACTCCGAGCTCGTGCTCGCGCTCCGGGCCATCAAGGCCGCCCTCGACGACGCGGGCATCGCCCCCGGCGAGGTCGACGGCCTGTCCTCCTACACACTGGAGACCAGCGACGAGGTCGACATCGCCCGCAACCTGGGCCTCGGCGACGTCACCTGGTTCAGCCAGGTCGGCTACGGCGGGGGCGCCGGTTGCGGGGTCGTGGGCCACGCCGCCGTCGCCGTCGCCAGCGGGCAGGCCAACGTCGCCGTGGCCTGGCGCAGCCGCAAACGGGGGGCGGCGGCCAGCCGCCCGTGGAGCCAGGTGGCCAACCGGGTCGGCGGCTCCCACCAGTGGACCCGACCGTTCGGCCTCCTGCGCCCGGTGGACGAGATCGCCATGTTGGCCCGGCGCTACCTGTACGAGTTCGGTGGCACCCGTGAGCAGCTGGCCGCCGTCGCGGTGACCGTGCGGGAGCACGCCAACCGGAACCCGGCCGCAATGATGTACGAGAAGCGGCTGACCGTTGAGCAGTACCTCGAGGCCCGCTGGATCTCCGAGCCGCTCTGCCTGTTCGACAACTGCCTGGAGTCCGACGGGGCCGCCGCCGTGGTCATCGTGTCGACCGAGCGGGCCAAGGATCTCGATGTCATCCCTGCCGCTATCCACTCGTTCGCCCAGTCGATCCCGCAGCAGCACCAGGTCATGACCAACTACTTCGGCGCCGACCCGCTGCAGGGCCCGGCCTGGGCCTGCGCCGACCTGCTGTGGCGCCACTCGGACCTGACGCCCGCCGACGTCGACGTGGCCCAGCTCTACGACGCCTTCTCGCCCCTCGTCCCCCTGTCCCTGGAGGGCTATGGCTTCTGCGAGCGGGGCGAAGGCCTGGCCTTCTGCCAGGCGGGGGGCATTTCCTGGGACGGCGGACGGTTGCCCGTGAACACCTCCGGCGCCGGCATGTCCGAGGCGTACGTCCACGGCTTCAACCTGGTGACCGAGGGCGTGCGCCAGCTCCGCGGCACGTCGACGGCGCAAGTCGACGGGGCCGAGGTCTCGCTCGTGACTTCAGGCGAGGGTGTGCCGACCTCAGCGCTCCTGCTGCGGCGCTGACTCCGGGGGGTCCCGGACGGTCGGGCTGGTCGCCCGCCACGACCCCGCCCCCGAACTCACCGCAGCCGGCCCCCGATTCGGCACCCCGGGGAGTCGAACCGGGCGCCAGAACGGGTCAGTCCTCGGGAGTGCCGCCGTGGCCGCTGGCGGCGTTGACGATGTCCATGATCGTGATGGGGCCCTCGGAGGGGTCCCGGGGAGCCTTGCCCGTGCCGTGCATGGCGATGTCGTGGCCGGCCGCCTCGGCCCGCAGGGCGCCGACCGTGGCCCGCTCCCTCGGCCGGTGGGCGAAGGGGTCGTACTGGAAGAAGCGCATGGCGTTCTCGTAGGTCATCTGGTTGACCTCGTCATCCGGGATGCCGTGCAGCGACTTGCTCAGCTGCTCGGGGGACGTGGGCCAGGTCGAGTCCGAGTGCGGGTAGTCGCACTCCCAGCAGATGCGGTCGACCCCGATGTGGTGGCGGTTCTCGAGCCCGAAGGCGTCGTCGATGAAGCAGAAGATCGTCTTCTCGAGGAACACCTGGCTGGGCAGCTGGTCGCCGAAGTCGGCGCCGGTCCAGGCGCGGTGGTGCTCGTAGACGTAGTCGGCCCGCTCCAGGAAGTACGGGATCCAGCCGATGCCGCCCTCGGAGAGGGCGAAGCGCACGTCCGGGAACTTGTGGAAGACCCGGGACCACAACAGGTCCGACGCGGCCTGGACCAGGTTGACGGGCTGCAGCGTGATCATCACGTTGATGGGGGCGTCGGCCGCCGTCATGATCATCTGCGACGACGAGCCGATGTGCAGGCAGACCACCGTGCCCGTGTCCGAGCAGGCCGCCCAGAACGGGTCCCAGTGGTCGCTGTGAAAGCTGGGCCACCCCAGCCGTTCGGGGTTCTCCGAGAAGGTGATGGCGTGGCAACCCTTGGCCGCCACTCGCCGGACCTCGTCGGCCATGACCTGCGGGTCCCAGATGGCCGGGATGGCCAGGGGGATGAACCGCCCCGGCTCGTGACCGCACCACTCGTCGATGTGCCAGTCGTTGTAGGCCCGGACCATGGCCAGGGCCACCCCCTTGTCCGCGGTGCGGCTGAACAGCTGACCGCAGAACTGCGGGAACGACGGGAAGCACATCGAGCCGAGCACGCCGTTGGCGTTCATGTCGGCGATGCGGGCCTTGATGTCGTAGCAGCCGTCCCGCATGTCGGTGTACGAGGTCGGGTCGATGCCGTACTCGGCCGGCGGGCGACCGGCCACGGCGTTCAGCCCGATGTTGGGCAGCTCCTGGCCCTCGTAGAGCCAGACGTCGTTGCCCGCCTCGTTCGTGATGGCCTTGGGCGCCAGGTCCTTGTACCGGTCAGCCAGGTGGCCGTCGAACATGCCCGGTGGCTCGACGACGTGGTCGTCCACGCTGACCAGGATCAGGTCCTCGACGTTCATGGGCGTTCCCCCCTGTGCGGTGACTGTGCGGTGACCTACTGATCGAGCTTGAAGATGCGTACGGCGTTCTCGGCGATGATCTTGGCCTTCTCGTCCCGGGGGATGTGGGCCATCGTCTCGTCGATGACCTTCCGGGAGTGGGGCCAGTCGTTGCCGTGGTGCGGGTAGTCGGTCGACCACATCATGTTGTCCACGCCGACGGCATGGCGCTGCTCGATGCCGGGCCGGTCGACGATGAACGTGGCCGACATGTTCCGGTACCAGTAGTGCGACGGCGGCTCGTCGATGGGCACACCGCTCCAGGTCCGGTTGCGCCAGTACCGGTCGTCCATCTGCTCGAAGAAGTGCGGCATCCAGCCGACGCCGGTCTCGATCATCGAGATGTGCAGTTCGGGGAAGCGCTGGAACGTGCCCGTGTAGAGCAGTTGGCCCATCGTGCTCGGCACGACGGAGAAGACGCCCGCGAGCCCGGCGGCGGCCTTGGCCCCCGCCAGGGGCTTGCTGCCGCCGTAGAGCGAGCGACCCCCGTGGGCCGATGCCTCCCGGGCCTTCTGACGGGCCCGGCGCGACGTCAGGTTGATGTGGATGGTGACGACCATGCCCTCGTCCTGGGCGGCGGCCCAGAACTCGTCGTCCTCCTCGGAGATGGAGCCGCCGCCGGCGGGCCAGTTGCTGATGACCACGCCGTGGGCGCCGCGGGCCTTGGCCTTGCGCAGGGTGTCCACCGCGGTGTCGATGCCGAGGCTCGGGATCTGGGCCATGCCGATCAGCCGGGTGGGGTCGGGGGCGCAGAACTCGTCGAAGAGGAAGTTGTTGTAGGCCTCGATCCCGGCCAGCACGAAGTCGTCGTCCTCGTCGCCCAGGAAGTGGCTGATGGTGCGCTGCGGCGGGAAGAGGATCTCGGCGTCGACGCCGTCGAGGGTCATGTCCTCGAGACGGGCGGCGCCGTCATAGCAGCCCGCCCGGGCCTCGTCGTAGGTGACGCCCTTCCAGCGGAACTGGTCCCAAGGCATGCCCGGTGTGGCCGTCAGGCCGATGGGATCGGGCTCGGGCGCGGCGGCGAACTGCCAGGCGTCGCCTCCCTCGCTGTCCTTGACCAGTTGCGGAGCGCGGTCCTGGTACTTCTCGGGCAGCCAGCGCTCCCAGATCCCCGGCGGTTCGAGGATGTGCGCATCGGCGGAGACCAAGTCGTACGTGCCCATCGGGACCCTCCTGCGGTTCGGCGCCCGCATCGTACCTGACGCTCGTGTCAGGTTTCTCCGGCGTGCCACCATGGCGCCGTGCTCGAGGGGATCCGTGTCATCGACCTGACCGGGGAGTCAGGGGCGCTGGCCGCCCGGGTCCTCGCCGACCTGGGGGCGGAGGTGACCAGGGTCGAGCGGCCGGACGCCCCCCACCTCCGTTTCTCCGAAGCCCGCCACGCGGCCTGGACGGCCCGCAGCACGGTGGTCTGCCTGGAGCGGGACGACCCGGCGCTGGGCGAGCTCCTGGCGGCGGCCGATGTGGTCCTGGCCACGCGGGGCCACGGCATCGAGGTGAGTCGCGCCCCGGCCGCGGTGTGGGTCCACCTGTCACCCTTCGGGCTCACCGGGCCCCGATCGCAGTGGCGGGCCGGCGACCTCGGCATCCTGGCGGCGACCGGCAACCTCTTCGCCACCGGCGATCCCGATCGCCCGCCGGTGCGCTGCGCCGAACCGGTGTCCTTCGCCCACGTCGGGCCCGAAGCCGCGTTCGCCGCCCTCACCGGACTGGCCACCGGCGGACCCCAACAGATCGACGTGTCGATCCAGGAGGCCGTGATGATCGCCTCCATGGGTGGCGCCGGCCGCTACGCGCGGGATCCGGACCGGGGCCGGCGGCGGGGGGCCAACATCGGCCGGACCCGGGAGATCTGGCCGTGCGCCGACGGCTGGGTCAGCTTCGGCCTCCGTGGCGGCAAAGCCCGGATCCCGAGCCTCGAGACGCTCAGCGCACAGGTCGACCACCCGACGCTCACTGGTCGCGACTGGTCCACGTTCAGCCCGAACACCACCTCCGACGAGGACCTGGCCGCCATCGAGGAGGCGGTCGGGGCCTGGTTCGCGACCAAGACGATGGGCGAGCTGTACGCCCTGGCCTGCGAGACGAACCTGATGCTCGCCCCCATCAACTCACCCGAGGAGCTGCTGGCCTCCGAGCAGCTCCGCGCCCGGGGTCTGTTCGCGCCGCTCGCCGGGGTCGGGGCGGCGCCCACCACCTTCGTCCACGTCCACGACGGGCCCGCATCGCCCGATCGCCTCCCGACCGCGGCGGCCCGGCCCACGAAGGAGAGCTTCGGCGGCTCGGTGGGGGCATGGACGGGGACGCGGATCCTCGAGTTCGGTGCAGGGGCCGCGGGCCCGATCGCCACCCGGTACTTCGCCGAGCACGGGGCCGACGTCATCCGCATCGAGAGCCGGGGCCGACCGGACTTCCTGCGGGGCTACGGCGTGGTCGACGTCGACGATCCCGACCGCCTCGAGCGCTCACCCCTGTTCGACGCCCTCAACCCGGACAAGCGCAGCATCGCCATCGACCTGAAGCACCCCGAGGGTCGTGCGCTGGCCATCGAACTGGTGAAGACCGCCGACGCCGTCGCGGAGAACTTCGCCCCGCGGGCCATGCCCGGCCTCGGCCTGGCCTACACGGACCTGGTCGGGCACAAGCCGGACCTGGTCATGGTCTCGGCCTGCCTCAACGGCCAGACCGGTCCCCACCGGGACTACCCCGGCTTCGGCGGCCAGGGGGCGGCGCTGGCCGGCTTCAACTACCTCACCGGGTGGCCCGACCGGGAGCCCGTCGGCCCCTTCGGCACCATCACCGACTCGTTGGCGCCCCGCTTCAGCGCCGCCGCGCTCGCCGCCGCCCTGCTGCGCCGCCGGCGGACGGGTCAGGGCGCCTATCTGGACCTCAGCCAGGTCGAGGCCGGCGTCTACGCCCTGAGCCCGTGGCTGATCGCCCACCAGGCCACCGGCCGGGCGAAGCAGCGCATGGGCAACCGGGCCGAGCGGTTCGCGCCCCACGGCGTCTTCCCCTGTGCCGGGGAGGACCGCTGGATCACCCTCGCCGTCTACACCGAGCCCGAGTGGGCCACGCTGGCCGCCCAGGCCGGCCTGGCGCGACCCGAATGGGCCAGCCTCGATCGGCGCCAGGCCGACCTCGACGCCCTGGAAGCAGCGCTCGCCGACTGGACGTCGGGCCAGGAGGCGGTCGCCCTGGCCGACCACCTCCAGGGCCTCGGCCTGGAGGCGGTCCCGGTCGCCGACTTCGCCGACGCCAACGCCGATCCCCAACTGCGGGCCCGCGGGCACTACGTCGCCCTCGACCACCCGGTGCTGGGTCCGGGCGAGTACGAGCGCAACGGCATCCGGATCAGCGGCGCCCCGTGCGGCTACCTCGCGCCGAGCCCGACCCTGGGCCAGCACACCCACGAGGTGCTGGCCGAGGTCCTCGGACTGGATGGCACCGAGATCACCCGTCTCCGGGAGGCGGGCGCCATCCAGTAGCCGGCCCGGTCCGTCAGCCGCCGAGGATGGCGACCAGTTGGTTCTGGGCATCGCGGCAGGTGTCGTCGGCGACCTGGGCCTCGGCGACCCCGGGGGGCACGTCGTCACCGAAGTCGAGGTCGGCCATGGCGAAGGCGGCCGGGAACTCGCCGAAGGCCTGCGCTCCGCCGAAGAGCTCCTCGACGGTCGTGTCTTCGTCGAGGCGGTCCGCCGCGTCCGCCGCCTCGCCGAAGGTGGCGGCGGCATCGTCGAGATCGACCAGGAGCTCGTCGCGGAACGCGATGCCGTCGGCGGTGTCCGGCGCGGGCGTGTCGGCCACGACGTCCTGGTAGGCCTCGACGTAGTCGGGCAGGGCGAGAAAGGCCTCCCGCAGGGCAGCGGCGTACTCGCCGAGGGGGGCATCGGGCTCGACCTCGCCGGGCAACTCGTCGATCACCGCCAACGCGGTACCGAGGTCCACAGTGGCCTCGGCCACCTCGCCGCACACCGCCGCCACCCACTCGTCCGGACTCACCGTCGGGCCGCTGCCGTCGTCACCGCCGCACGCGGGCAACGCCAGCAGTCCCACCACCAGCGCCCACCTCGCCTGTCGCACCGCAGCGGACGCTACCGGTGGCGGAGAATCACCCGGCCGCCACCCGGTGAACGACCGTCGGACACCATCGAGCTACCGGTGGCCGGCGGCTCATTGCCCGCGCAACCGGCCAGCGCGGTCGTCACCAGGCCCGCCCCGCTGAGGGCGAGGAAGCGGCGACGATCCAGCCCGCCGATTCTGTCGGCCGGCTCAGTCAAGGGCCGCCTCGCGGCCATCCGGATCGACCCCGGCCGGCACCGACGCCCTTCGAAGCCGACATCGCGCAGCGCCCGCAGGAACCGGTGGATGGACTCGGTGTGCCGGTTCGACGGCCGCAGGACGTGCCTCGCCGCCGCACCAACCGCCCCCGCGTTGGCCACCCCGCCCTGCAGCACCTCGTCGGCCATCACCGCCGTGTGGCGTCGGTGCCGGTGCGCTACGCCTTCGTCAAGAAGCCCTGCTCGATCAGGGAGGCGACGGTGCGGAGCGCCTCCCGGTCGGCGGTGAGGTCGCGGGAGATGGCGAAGTAGGTGAAGCGCTCGATCATGGCCAGGAGGGCGACCGGGCCGAGGGGGCCGAGCGCCGCGGTGTCCACGGACCGACCCAGGTCGTCGACCACCCGGGCGAAGGCCTCGTTCGCCAGGCGGCGCAGGCCCCGGTCCCGGGCGTGGTCCTCCATCCAGGGCCGGATGACGGCACCGTGGCGGCGGTAGCCGTCGACGAAGCCCTCCAGCCAGTCGACCAGGTCCTCGCCCGTCGGCGGAGGGTCGGCGGCGAGCCCGGCGACCCGGCCCATCATGTCCTCGGCGGCCTCGGCGGCCAGGATGCGGAACAGCTCCTGCTTGTCGGTGAAATAGAGGTAGAAGGCTCCGTGCGAGACTCCGGCATGGCGCACGATGTCGTCCACCCGGGTGGCGTGGAAGCCGCGGTCGTCGATGGCGGCCAGTGCGCCGTCGAGCAGGCGACGGCGGGTGCGGGCGGAGCGGGGCTCGACCTCGGCGTCGGGCTCGGTGGGGTCGGGATCGGTCGTGGTCATGGCGCCGGGGGTGGGAGTTGATGCTGGACCGAACCCTACGGGCCGCCGCCGAGCGCTGGGGACAGGCACCGGCGTACATCGCCGCCCAGGGCTGGGCGCTCGGCTACGCCGACCTGGACCGCCTGGCCGGCGAGGTGGCGGTCGGCCTGGCCGAGCGGGGGCTGGCGGAAGGCGACGTGCTGGCCCTGGTCCTGCCGCCGACGCCCGAGTACCTGGTCGCCTACCTGGCCGCCGCCCGCCTGGGGGCGACAACCGCGGGGGTGAACGGCCGGCTGACGCCCGGCGAGCGCGTGGCCGTGCTCGGGCGGGCGGGGGCGTCCATGGTCCTGGCCACGCCGGACCTGGCGCCCGACGACGACCGCGTCGTGGTGGTGGAGCGGGCCACCGAGAAGGACGACCTGTTGGCATCGGTGCGGACCGCCGGGGGTGAATTCCCGCGACTGGACCCCGACCCGGACCGGCCTGTGGCCATCGTCTTCACGTCGGGGACCACCGGCCTGCCCAAGGGCGCGGTGTTCGCCGGGCGGCAGTTGCAGGCCATCACCGACGTCGACGTCGGCGACACGTGGGGCGGCGGCGGGGCGACGATGGCGGGGACGTCCTTCGCCCACCTCGGGCCCATGACCAAGCTGCCCGGCGTGCTCCGGCGGGGCGGCACGACCCAGCTGATGGACCACTGGCGGGCCGAG
>Ga0315273_10004544_pt1 | contig 16994 bp, 14 predicted proteins | sample YL17G02_0_MG_FD_205753 | JGI IMG/M metagenome (GOLD analysis project Ga0315273, IMG submission 205753) | Sediment microbial communities from Yellowstone Lake, YNP, Wyoming, USA - YL17G02_0 | ecosystem: Environmental > Aquatic > Freshwater > Lake > Sediment | place: USA: Wyoming | collected... | reverse complement strand
GCGTATCGGGCATTGACGGCGCCTCAAGGTGCCCTTCCTTTAAGGCGTGCGAGAGTGCACAGTAAGTAGTCTCTTTGCTAGAGGGGGTACCTTGCCGGCATATCCCAGTACCCCTAGTCATTGCACCGCGTGAGGACAACTCCCGCACGCGGATGCGTCGCGTGCCTTGACAATCGGCACATCTCCTTGTACGCTGCGCCCGTCGGAAAGGGCTGGTACGGACCCCGCAGGGCTCGGGAGCGGAAGAGTAAGGAGGGGTCAGTGCTATTCGCAGACATCTACACGTTCAAGGAGGACTTGAGCGAGGAGAATCAGAAGCGCGTCGTCCAAGTCTTCACCAGTTGGGCACCACCTGCCGGGGTTGAGTTCAAAGCCCACTACGAGTTTGCAGACGGCTCGGGCGGCATCGTTATCATGGAGGTGTCGACGGCCGCCGCGTTGTACGAAGGAAACGTTGCTTTCTCCCCCTTCATGCACTTTAGAGTAGAACCGCTGGTCGATATCAAGGAAGGCGTCCCGATCGAAATGAAGGTATTCGCCTGGCGAGATTCTGTGCGCTAGTCCCGAACGGGTCAGTCAGCATCGTCACCGAGTCACATGGGGTTGGGCCGCGGTCCGGCCCTTTCCGTTTACGGGCAGCCGCCGCTGGTATTAAGTCTGGCGCGTTGGCGGGCACGCGGCCGGCCAGACGACGTTTCCGCAGTTGATGCAGTAGACCGTGCCGTCATCCCCCGGGACGTCCGGCATCATAAAGCCGCCGCAGCGAGTGCAACGGGGTAGCGGGGCGCTTCTCACACAGAGATTGTAACGCAGCACGTCAACCGGCTCCGCTGGAGAGCATTCTGCAAACGGATTTGCAAACATACTGCAAACAACTGGCTTGCACAGCCTATCATGGCGGGGCGACACAGCCGCCGAAATCAGATACAATTCGCCACAGGCTATGACTGGTTTTCACGCGTTATCATGACGGGGCTAGGGCTTAAAATCCGCTGGCCTCGCGGCCGTGTGGGTTCGAGTCCCACCCCCGGCACCAGCAGACCCCTAACAGGTGAGCGATGACGACCAAGACAGCCGTCGAGTACGAGACGGTAATCGGCCTGGAGGTGCACGTGCAGTTGCAGACGCGCAGCAAGATGTACTGTCGCTGCAGCTCCGACTACGCGAACACGCCGCCGAACACGCACGTCTGCCCCGTCTGCATGGGCATGCCCGGCGTCCTGCCCGTCATCAACAAGCAGGCCGTCGAGTACACGATCATGACCGCGCTCGCCGTCAACTGCGAGATCCCGGAGCACGCCAAGTTCGACCGCAAGAACTACCCCTACCCTGACCTGATGAAGGGCTACCAGATATCGCAGTACGACATGCCCTTCTCGCGCAACGGCTGGCTGGAGGTCGAAGTCGACGGCGCCCGCAAGCGCGTCGGCATCACGCGCGTCCACCTGGAAGAGGACGTCGCGAAGCTGGTCCACCGCCAGAACGAGGCCGGCGAGACGTACAGCCTCGTCGACGTCAACCGCGCCGGCGTGCCGCTGATGGAGATCGTCTCGGAGCCGGACATCCGCTCGCCGGAGGAGGCACGCCAGTACCTGATGAAGCTGCGCCAGATACTGCGCTATATCGGCGTCAGCGAGGCGAACATGGAGGAGGGTAGCTTCCGCTGCGATGCCAACATCAGCCTGCGTCCCATGGGCGCGACGGAGCTGGGAGCGAAGGTGGAGGTCAAGAACATGAACAGCTTCCGCGCCGTGTTTCGCGCTCTCAGCTTCGAGGTCGAGCGGCAGCGGGAAGCGCTCGAGGGCGGTCAGACGCCGGTCCAGGAGACGCGCGGCTGGGTGGAGGACACCGGCCAGACGGTCTCCCAGCGGACGAAGGAGTACGCGCACGACTATCGCTACTTCCCGGAGCCGGACCTGCCGCCGCTGCGACTCGACCGCGACTACGTCGAGAGCATTCGCGCGCAGCTCCCGGAGCTTCCCGACGCCAAAGAGCGACGCTTCATGGCCGACTACGGCCTCAGCGAGTACGAGGCGCACCTGCTGACGGAGACGCGCGCCCGCGCGGACTTCTTCGACGCCTGCCTGTCGCCGCTATCCGGCGCCGCGCCTGAAGCGCTGAGGCAGCGCGCCAAGGCCGTGAGCAACTGGATGCTGGGCGATTTCGCCCGTCTGCTCAACCAGGCCGACATCGATGTCGAACAGGCGAAGGTTGAGCCGCGCTCGCTATATGATATGATTGGCTTGATCGAGCAGGGCGCCATCAGCGGCAAGAGCGCCAAGGCCGTATTCGAGGTCATGTTCAAGACGGGCAAACCGCCGGCGGATGTAGTGCGGGAGTCGGGGCTCACCCAGATTAGCGGCGAAGAGGAGATCGCGGCCGTCATCGACAAGGTGCTCGCCGCAAACCCCAGAGCAGTCGACGACTACCGCAGCGGCAAGGAAGAAGCGGCGAAATTCCTCGTCGGACAGGTTATGAGGGAGACGCGCGGCCGCGCCAACCCGGGGATGGTCAACGATCTGCTGCGGCAGAGGCTGATGTCGTAATCGTCTTTGCGTTGCCCCTCCCTGACTTAGCTATGATTGGCGACAAATGAGGGCAATCCGGCAAAGCAACTTCATCAAGTGGTTCTACCTGGGCATCAACGTCAAGCGGTGGCTACTGCTGATGAGCCTGGGCGTAGCCATAATGGGCCTCGGCTTCTCCTATTTCCTGCGCGAAGTCTACGTTTCGTACACCTTCCCTGATTCCGTCTACTACATCACCCTCCAGTTCCTGCCGCGCTGGTTCAGAGGCATCCTCTTTATCGGCATCAGCGGCGGCGTGATCCTGTTCGCCTTCTGGAAGCTGAACAACTCCCTGCTATCCGCCCTCCTGCGCCGGAGCGGCGACGAGAGCCTGGTCAGTGTCCTCTACAGCAGCCGCTATCTCGCGCGAGGGCCGAAGGTCGTCGCGATCGGCGGCGGGACCGGCCTGTCGACGCTGCTGCGCGGCCTCAAGGAGTACTCCGGCAACCTGACAGCCGTCGTGACGGTCGCCGACGACGGCGGCAGCTCCGGCCGGCTGCGTCGCGAGCTGGGCATACTTCCACCGGGCGACGTGCGCAACTGCATCGCCGCCCTCGCCGACGCGGAGCCTTTGATGACGAAGCTGTTCCAGTACCGCTTCAGCGAAGGCTCCGGCCTGGAGGGGCACAGCTTCGGCAACCTGTTCATCGTCGCCATGTCCGGCGTGACGGGCAGCTTCGAGGAGGCGGTCCGCGAGACGAGCCGCGTCCTCGCCGTGCGCGGCAACATCCTCCCGTCGACGCTGGCCAACGTCACGCTCTCCGCCCACACCGAGGACGAAGAGGTGATCCACGGCGAGTCGAACATCACCGACTCGCCGAACCGCATTCGCGAGGTCTACCTCCAGCCCGCGAACGTCGAGGCGAACCCGGACGCCGTGCGGGCGATACTGAACGCCGACATCATCGTCGTTGGGCCGGGCAGCCTGTTCACAAGCGTCATGCCGAACCTCCTCGTCGACGGAATCCGGCAGGCGGTGCAGGCGTCGCCGGCTCTCAAGATATACGTGTGCAACGTTGCTACGCAGCGCGGCGAGACGGACTCCTTCACAGTCGGCGATCACTTCGGCGTGCTGCAGCGCCACCTCGGCGGCCACTTCTTCGACTATGTCCTCGCCAACAGCAACACCCGCGGCAAGCTGCCGGAGAAGGCGCGCTCGCAACCGGTGATCGTCGACAGGACGCATCTCAACGGCGCGCGCGTGATATCGGCGGACGTGGTCAGCGAAGACAATCGCTACCACCACGACCCGAAGAAGCTCGCCGACACGCTCGTCCACCTCTACTACGAGCGGCACCAACTCGAGCAGCTCATCGACAAGGCGACCGAGACCGTCACCGCCTGATTCGGACTAGCGGCTAAGCCGGGAATCAGGTAAGTTGTTGAGTGCTATGCATCTCACCGGCGTATTTCTGGCCATAGTCGGCACGACCTATCTGAACGTCATCCAGATAATCGTGTCCGCGGTCCTGGTAGTGGTCATACTGCTCCAAGTTCGCGGCTCGGGCTTTGGTGAGTTGGGTACGCAGTCCGTCTTCCGCACGCGACGCGGTGTCGAGAAGACGCTCTTCCAGGCGACGATCGTCCTGGCGGTGGTATTCATCCTCGTCTCCATGTGGAGCGTTGCATCCTGAGCACGCTTGCGGCCTTCCCTCCGGCTGCCGTCTATTCGTAAGAGCGGGGCCTCGACGTGATAAGTAAAGCGCGCTCCCGATGGCTGCTTCCGGCGACCGTGGCGTCGGGCATCGTCATTCTCGCCGCTCTCTGGTACACCACGTCGCATTCGTCGCACGCGAATCCGCCCGCGCCTGTCGTGACCTATAGCGAAGGCGTCGCTGGCACGTTCAGTCGCATCAACCCGCTGTACGACTCCTTCAACGAGGTCGACTCCGACCTGGCGGCGCTCGTCTTCTCCGGCCTGACGCGCCTGGGACCGGACGGCACGGTGCTGCCGGACCTGGCGGAGAGCTGGGCCATAAGCGACGACGGTCTGACGTATACGTTCCACCTTCGTCCGCGGGTCACTTGGCACGACGGCGAGCCGTTCACGGCCGACGACGTAGTTTTCACCTACTCCGCCATCCAGGACCCGAACTCCCGCGGCGAGCCGGACCTGGAGGAGCTGTTCCGCAACCTCAGCGTCGCCAAGATCGACGACGAGACCGTCGAGATCCGCCTGACGCAGCCCTTCGCGCCGGTCCTCGCCCACCTCACTGTCGGCATCCTGCCGGCGCACCTCTTGAAGACCCTCGACGCGGACGCGCTCTATTCAGGCCCCTTCAACCAGCGGCCGGTGGGGACCGGGCCGTTCCGGTTGACAGACCTCTCTTCCGAGCACGCCGTCCTCGACGCTAATCCGTCGTATCATTTCAGCGAGCCGAATGTGCGCCGGTTCGAGCTTCGCTTTTACCCGGATGAGCCTTCGCTGCTCACGGCGTTGAAGGACGGCGAGGTGCAGGGCGCCTTCTTCCGCTCTTCCCTCAACGGCGACGACCGTCAGCTCCTGGAGAGCAACGCGAATTGGCAGGTGCTCCACCTTCCTTCGACGACATCGACCGTCCTCTACTTCAACGTCGGCACGCCGCCGCTGCAGGACCGGAAGATCAGGCAGGCGCTCGCCCACGCTACGGACAGGATGGGGTTCATCGCCAACGTACTCCAGGGTCAGGCGGTGCCGGCGAACAGCCCGATTCCGGCCGGCACGTGGTCGTATTCGGCCGTCCTCGACCGCTACACATACGATCTGGCTGAGGCGGCCAGGCTGCTCGACGAAGAGGGTTGGATAATGCAGCCCAACGGCATCCGGGCGAAGAATGGCCAGGAGATGCGGCTCAGCATCATCACCAATGAGGACTCGCAGCGGCTGGCCATCGCCCAGGCGACCGGGCAGGCGTGGACGGCACTGGGCATCCCCACGGAGGTCTCCGCCCAGGGCCCGACGACTCTCCTTCGCGACTTCCTGACGCCGCGGCTCTTCCTCGTCGCTCTCTACGGCTTCGACGGCGGCCCGGACCCCGACCCCTATCCCGCGTACCACACTTCGCAGGCGAGGCCGGGCGGCGGGAATCTCTCCGGATTCAGTAGTCCGGACGCTGACCTACTCCTGCAGACGGCGCGCCAGATCACCGACGTCGCGTCGCGCATGGCGCTGTACCGCCAGTTCCAGGAGGTGTTTGCGAGCGAGGTGCCCAGCCTGCCGCTGTACCACCGGACGTTCACGTACGTGGTCGGCAAGCATTTGCAGGGCGTAGGACAGCCCGTGCTCTTCAACTCGAGCTCTCGGTTCACTGACGTCAGGGAGTGGCGCACGGATGGCGGATAGCCTGCCGGGGATCGTCACGCTCACCACAGACTTCGGCCTTTCGGGGCCCTACGTAGGGGCGATGAAAGGCGTGATTCTGTCCGTGAACCCGCGGGCGACGATTGTCGACATCACGCACGAGGTGCAGCCACAGCGCGTCGAGGAGGGCTGTTTCCTGCTGGGCGCCGCCTGGCCCCATTTCCCGTCCGGCAGCGTCCACGTCGCGGTCGTCGACCCCGGCGTCGGCAGCGAGCGGCGGGGGCTGGCAGTTGCGACGCCGGCGGGCTTCTTCGTCGGGCCGGACAACGGTGTGCTCTCAGCCGCCTTGCCCGACAGCGCCCGGCCGCGCGGGTTCCGCGGCGTCGCGAAGCCGGTACGTTTGCCACAGGGCTACGTCGCGGTCGCGATCAGCAACCCCGACTACGTGCGGCAGCCGCTGAGCCAAACGTTCCACGGCCGCGACGTCTTTGCGCCCGTCGCCGCTCACCTGACGCTCGGCGTCGAGGTCGACAGCTTCGGCGAGAGGGTCACGTCGATTCTAGCGTTGCCCCTATTCAGGGCGGTGAGGAAGGCCGACGGCAGCCTGGCGGGCAGGGTCATCCACGTCGACCGCTTCGGCAACCTGGTCACCAACATCCGCGCCGTCGATATCGGCGGAAGCGATGTGACGGTGGAGGTAGCGGGCGCCGTGCTGCACGGGCTGGCGACCACCTACGGCGACGGCGACGACCTGGTGGCGCTGATCGGTAGCAGCGGTTATCTGGAGGTGGCGTTGCCCCTGGGAAGCGCAGCGCAACTATTGGACGTGGACGTGGAGACGCCGGTGACGGTCAGGCCGGTCATCGTGCGGCTAAAACGGCCACAGTAGCGCGTCGGAGATGCTACGGCGTCAGCGTCACGGGCACCGAGAAGAGGCTGACGACGCTGCCGTCCTGGGCGCTGGTGCTGAACGCCTCGATCATGCCCGGCTCAGACCCTCCGGGAGGGTATGAGAAGCTCAGATCCTGAGAGAAGGTCCCCCTGGCCGGCGCGCCCTCGGAGGCCAGCACGTTGGCACGCGCCAGCTCCTGCCCCAGCGAGTCCTTGATCACCACCACCAGCGCCGCCTCGAACACGCTGGCCGTACCCCTGACCGTGACGGGGCTCTTCACTTCGGCGCCGCACAGGGGCGAGTCGACGACGATGGCCGGCTGCTCGGGAGAGATGACTATCGGGACGGAGACGAGGTTCTGGACGCTGCCGTCCTTCGGGCTCTCGCTATAGACCTGGACGCGTCCGTCGGTCGCCTTGGAAGGCGGCGGGAAGGCGATCTGCGTTTCGAACGAGCCGGTCCCGGGCGCGCCTTCGCTGGCGGTCGTAAAGGTCTTGCAGAAGGTCTGGCTGCCATCGGCGCTTTCGACGGCGATGACGACGGTCCCCTCGAAGACGCTGGCCGTGCCCTTCACAGTGATCGGCACCACCGCCTGGTCGCCGGAGCGCGGCTCATTGACGATGATCGCCGCCTGCGTGGCGGTCGCCGCCGGCGTGGCGGTGACAGTCGCCTCGTGGGACGGCGCTTCCGCCTCCTTACACGCAGACAAGAACATTACGGACCCAACCGATACCACGAACATTGCTGCAAGCGGTTTTGCGCGACCCATGGCTCTTCCACCTCTCTCCAGACTGCCCATAGTATAATGCGCCTCGTCAAGAGGTAACAGGACTTCTCGATATCTTCTTCGGCCGGCCCGTCGAAAGACTGAGGAGGGCACTGGTGAGCCTGCGGATCGTCTTCCTGGGGACGTCCGGGTTCGCGCTGCCGGCTCTGCAGCGTCTCGTCGAGAGCGAGTACGAGATCGCGGGCGTGTGCACACAGCCGGACCGTCCGGCGGGCCGCGGCCGCCTTGAGAGACCGTCGCCGGTGAAGGAGATAGCTCTGCGATACGGACTGCCGGTCTTTCAGCCGCCGCGGATTGGCGCGCCGGAGTCGGTGGAGGCGCTGGCCGCGCTCCGGCCCGACGCAATGGTGGCCGCCGCCTACGGCCAGATCCTGCGGCAGCCGGTCCTTGACGTGCCCCCCTGTGGGGTGCTCAACATCCACCCCTCTCTACTGCCGCGTTACCGCGGGGCGTCGCCGGTGGCGGCGGCAATCCTGGCCGGCGAAAGCGAGACCGGCGTGACGATCATGCTCATGGTGCTCGCGCTCGACGAGGGGCCCATCCTCAGCCAGCGCCGCGTCGCCATCGATTCCCGCGACACGACGGGCACGCTGACGGAGCGGCTGGCCCGCGAAGGCGCAGACCTCCTGATGGAGACACTGCCTGGGTACATCGACGGCTCGCTGAAGCCGCGGCCTCAGGACGCATCGCTCGCCAGCTACGTCTCGACGGTGAGGAAGGAGGATGGCCTCATCGACTGGGCGCTGCCCGCGGTGCAGATCTGGCGGCGGGTCCGCGCGTACAATCCCTGGCCCGGCGCTTACACGCATCTCGACGGCCCGGTCCTGCGAATTCATGAGGCGTGGCCGCTGGCGGGAGAGAGCGGTGAGCTGTCGGGCACCGTGGTCCCGCTGCCGCCGTCGGTCGACGAGGCCGCACGCGACGCCGGATTCGCGGTGCAGACGGGAGAGGGGCTTCTGGCGGCGCTGCGGGTGCAGAAGGAAGGACGCCGTGCCGTTCCGGCTAAGGAGTTCCTTCATGGCGAGCGCGGCCTCCTGGGGCGTCGACTCGGCTAACGTTCGCCGAACGCTAAGAGGCGCCTCGCCAACAGCGAGACGCCTCGTTGCTCTCCCATCGCGACGATTCTACTCGCTGGACTCCTCCACAGCCGCCCCTTCCTTCTCTTCCTCCGCAGCGGCCGCCTCCTCTTCCACGACGGCTTCGGCGACCTTGCGCGGCGGCGCGACGCTCGTGATCACGGAGTCGCCTTCGGTGAGGACGTGGACTTTCGGATCGATGACGAGGTCGCGCACGTGGACCGATGAGTCGAAGGTCGTGAGCGACGAGATGTCGATCTCGATGTGCGGCGGTATGTCCGCCGGCAACGCCTCGACGGCGATGGAGTCGAGGCCCTGGAGGAGGATGCCGCCGAGGTCTTCGACGGCCGGCGCCTTGCCGACGAGGATGAACGGGACGTCCGCCTTCATCTTCTCGGCCAGCGACACCTGGTAGAAGTCGACGTGCAGGATCTTATCGTTCAGGATGTCCCGCCGGACCTCCCGCACGATAACCGGTCGCACCGCCTTCTCGCCCTCGATGCGCAGCGAGAGTATTGCGTTTCGCTCCAGCGTCTTGAGGGTGTGCGCGAGGGTCACGGTATCGACTTCGACGGCCTGCGACTCAATGCGGTGCCCGTAGACGTTGGCGGGCGTGATGCCGCTGCGTCGCAGGGCTTTCACCTTCTTGCCCAGCACGGAACGCTGGGCGACGGTCAACTCAACACGGTCCACGCTATCAGCTCCTGAACTAGAGTCAGCCCTTCAGCAGGCGACCGATCGACCTGGTCAGCCATCTCCCGAAGAAGAAGCCGGCGCCCAGGGCGAAGGCGCTCTGCACGGTGAGGACGGGTCGCACGTTGCCGCGCACCGTCGGCGTCGCCAGCAATAGTATGCGCGATTCTGTCGCAGACACTTCGCGCCCGACGACCGACAGTGTCGCGCACTGGTTCAACGATACCCTCTCGCCTTTGACAGAGCCCACGCTGCTCTGGCGGATATCCGCCTCGGCCGCCAGCAGGCGCTGCACCGCCGACTGCGTCACTGTGACCTGCCCGCCGGATAGGGATCGGACGGCGCTCTGGGAGATATCGAGTCTCTCCCGCGGCAGGTCATCGAATGGGGGCTGCTGCATCTCCGCTGTTTCCTCTGAACGTTGAATCGACGGAGGGCGGCTTCTCGGGAACCAAGTTATGTTACCGGAGGCACGGGCGCGCGGTCAAGTGCAGAGGCATCGGGGAGCCTAGGCTGCTTCCTCTTCGGCGGAGACGGGTGTTTCTGCCTCCGCCTCAACCGGGAACTGCTCGATGACGCGCAGGAACGCCTCGACGGCGGCGGGGTCGAACTGGCTGCCGGAGTGCGTCACGATTTCTTGAACGGCCTCCGCGTGCCCCACCGCTTTGCGATAGGGCCGGTCGGATGTCATTGCGTCGTAGGTGTCGACGACGGCGAAGATGCGCGCCTCCAGGGGGATGCGGTCTCCTGCCAGGCCGAAGGGATAGCCGCCGCCGTCGAAGCGCTCGTGGTGGTAGAGGAGTATAGGCAGCGCCCCTTCGAGGAAGCCGACCTTGGAGACGAGGATACCGGCAAGCAGCGGGTGTCGCTGCATGGCCTGCCACTCGCGACGGCTCAGGGTGCGCGGTTTGCGCAGGACGGCGTCGGGCACGCCGATCTTGCCGACGTCGTGCAGCAACGCGCCCCGCTGGATGTCGACAAGCTTCTCGTCCGGCACGTTCATTTCTTGCGCGATGGCGGTCGTCAGGTTTGCGACGCGTTCAGAGTGGCCTTCGGTCGCGGCATCCTTGGCGTCGAGCGCAGCGCTGAGCGCCTTGAGTGTCGTGTCGTAGCTCAGCTCTAGCTCGCTTGCGTAGGCGCGGACCTTGGCGAACAGGTTGGCCTGCTCGACGGCCATCGCCGCTTGCGCCGCCAGCTCTTCGAGCATGTTCGACTCTGCGCGACTGAACCCTTCGCCGGAGGCACGACGGAGGACGGCAATGACGCCCGTGACCTTGTTGCGGAGCGTCATCGGCACGCACGCTATCGACATCGGCGCGTCGATCTCCACGCCGAAGACGCGCCTGTAGTCGGCCTTCCAGGTGCTCACCACATTTGTCTCGCCGGTCGCCAGAACGCGATGGAACAGCCAGTCGCCGACCTCGCTGCGGTGGAGGGCTACGGAACCCTTATCGTGATCGTACGTGGCTCTGGCGGTCAGCGCGCTCGACTCCTGCTCGACGAGGCAGACCATGCTGTACTGCCCCTGAACGAGGAGGGTCGAGTCGCGGACGATCAGGCTTAGCACTTCCTGCAGGTCCAGCGACGACCGAACGTGCTCGCCGGTCTGATAGAGATAGGTGAGCCGCGCGTGGTCCTTCGCCAGCGCTCTGGTCACGCCCCAGACGCCGGCCTGGAGCACGGCGTACAGGGCCAATAGGCCGAACCCGACATAGAGGTACGCGTATCGCTGCGCCGTAGCGGCGGTGGCGGCGGTGGCTGAGTAGTCGCGGTAGATTTCGACGGTTGCGGCTACCTCGTGCCTGGTCGAAGAGTAGAGGGGTGTGTAAACCCTGAGAAGAGGACCAACGCTGCTCACGCCGCCGTCTCCGGACGTTCCACCGTCGCTGGTTACGCCGACGGTCTTCTCTTTCAGCGCAGCCGCCATGGCCTGCGTGTCGGCAAGGGCGCGACCCACCTCCGACGGCTCGCTCGAATAGACAGTGATGCCTTCGCGGTTGAAGATGCGAAGGCGGAGGGTCTCGCCGGACAGGACATGGCGGGACACCTCCTGTTGGAGACCGTCGTAGGCAGGGCCGGACAGCGGCGTCTGGAGGTCAAGGCCGTCGACCTCGGGTTGGAGGACGGCGACGGTCGAGTCAGCCACCGCTTCCGACGCGCCGGCCTTCGTGCGCGTCTCGATCTCGTGTCCGACTAAGAATGAGATGGCCACGCCGACGAGCACGACAGCGATGAGGCTGAGCGTGGCGAACGGGTAGAGTACGTCGCCTTTTACGCTTCGCGGCATGCCACACCTATCGAGTCTTGCTAGTGCCTCGCTTCATATAGGTATCGGTTAGATTCCGAGGAACCTTTACCGGGCGCCCTCTGCCGTGGTTCGCGCCGCCGCTCGTGGCTCCGCCCGAAAGGCAGTGCTAAGATAAAAGCAGCCTATTGAGCGGAGGACCCTTGACGACCTCGATTCAGAAGAAACGGGCCGAGTTGCGGCGTCTCGTCGCCGAGATGGGCTCGGCGCTGGTGGCCTTCTCCGGCGGCGTCGACAGCACGTTTCTCGCCGCCGTCGCGCGCGACGTCCTCGATTCCCGCGCTATCGCAGTAACCGCGGTCTCGCCTGCCGTCCCGGCGTCGGAGGTCGAGGAGGCGCGGGAGCTTGCGCGGGCCATAGGCATCCGGCACCAGACCGTTGAGACGTCGGAGATGGAGTCGCCGGAGTACGTGCGGAATGCCCCCGACCGCTGCTATCACTGCAAGGCGGGGCTGTTCCGGCAGCTCAGGGCGATTGCGGACGGCCTGGGCTTTGCCTTCGTTCTCGACGGCAGCAACGCCGACGACGAGAACGACTTCCGTCCGGGCCGGCGCGCGGCCCTTGAGCACGGCGTGCGTTCGCCGCTGCTGGAGGCCGGGCTTACGAAAGAGGAGATACGCAGGCTATCGAAGGAGCGCGGCCTGCCGACCTGGGACAAGCCGTCGATGGCCTGCCTGGCCTCGCGCATACCGTACGGGACGCCCGTCAGCCGCGAGGCGCTGGGGCAAATCGAAGCAGCGGAGAGTCTCTTGCGCGGGTTGGGACTGCGCCAGGTGCGCGTCCGTCATCATGGAAGGACCGCCCGCATCGAGGTCGATCCGGCGGGCATGGCGCTGCTGGTCCAGGAAGATACGCGAGCGCGCGTGGTCGACGGGCTGAAGTCGCTGGGGTACGTGTATGTGACGCTGGACCTGGCGGGCTTTCGCAGCGGCAGCCTCAACGAAGGTATCCAGCCTCCATGACAGGTCATTATCGCGAACGGATGACGTCGAGGGCTGAAGCCCCCCGCTACATTTCCGCCCAACCCGCACGATCCACGTCCGGCAAAGAACCTCGCAACATCTCGTGATGGCGCGCACATATGGCAACGGGTCGCCTGTGGACGAAAGGCGGCCCGTTGCTGCGGGGTATGTTGCCTGCTCTCGCGAGGTCGGACGAGAGACAAAGCCCTAGTCTAGTTTCATCTGAAGCACGAGGCCGGCCAATCGCTGCCCCTCCGGCCGTATCCTCGTCTCGTTACTGCTACAAGGCCCAGTTTACAGAACGCGTGACTAAGACCCCGATAAGGAAACGTAAAATAACCGTTAAGCAGGGGCGCTGAGGTCGTCTCAGAGGTGGAACAGGAAGGGTTTGGAGAGTCCGGCCGCGGACCTCCGAGTGGAAAGTCCCAGCTACGTGATTCTTAGCGCCGTTGGGGAGGCTATATTTCCGCACGCCGGACTGAGAAGACGTCCGGCATGGCGCTTATCTCCTGCGCTACCTCATCCGTCGCGGCGCTGTCGAGGCCGAGGACCATCATCGCTCTCCCGCGCTCGCCGGCGGCCACGCGCATCGAATTGATGTTTGTCTGGTGCTTGCCCAATATCATCCCGACGGTGCCGATCATGCCCGGGCGGTCGACATTCTCGCAGATTAGCAGGTAGCCGGCGCCGGGCGAGACATCGACCCAGAACTCGTTGATCTGGACGATGTGCGGGCCGTCGTGGCCCATGGTGCCGGAGACCGTGGTCGTGCCTTCCTTGGTAGTCGCGCGCACCTGGATGAGGTTCGTGAAAATGCCCTCGTAGGAGCCCTTGCGCTCGCTGATGCGCAGGCCGCGGTGCTCCGCCACAAGGTTGGCGTTGACGATGGTCACGTTCTCTTCGCTGACGGGCTGCAGGAGGCCCTTGATGACGGCGGCCTTGAGCGGCGTCACGTCGTGGTCCGCGATCTCACCCAGGTATTCCACGTCGACGCTGCTGAGCTGCCCAGTGCTCAACTGGGTCGCCAGCGACGCTGTCTTTACCGCGACTTCGACATACGGCCCGATGATCGCCATCGTCTCCCGCGGCACCAGCGGCGCGTTCACGGAGTAGGCCGGCGGCTCGCCGCGGAAGATGGCGGCGATCTGCTCGGCGACGTCCAGCGCCACGCGCTCCTGCGCCTCTGCCGTCGAAGCCCCCAGGTGCGGTGTGACGATGATGCGGTCGCTCTTGAAGAGGATGTTGTCCTGCGCCGGCTCCTTGCTGAAAACATCTACAGCGGCGCCGGCGACGCGCCCCTCCTCGACAGCGTTGTACAGCGCCTCCTCGTCGACGATGCCGCCGCGGGCCACGTTGATGATGCGCGCGCCCGGCTTGACCAGCCGCAACTCTCTCTCGCCGATAAGCCCCCGCGTCTGAGGCGTCAGCGCCGTGTGAATGGCGATGTAGTCGGAGCGTCGCAGCAGATCCTCAAGGGAGACCATTTCCACTATCAGCGACTGCGCCCGCTCCTCCGACACGAAGGGGTCGTGGGCTACGACGTGCATGTCCAGGCCGCGGGCCCGGCGCGCCACCTCGGAGCCTATCTGCCCCAGACCGATGATGCCCAGCGTCTTCCCGCGCACCTCGACGCCCATGAACCGCTGGCGCTCCCACTTGCCGCCCTTGAGCGTAGCGTTTGCCTGGGGAATGTAGCGCGACAGCGACAGCATCAGGGCGATGGTGTGCTCGGCAGCCGAGATGGTGTTGCCCAGGGGCGTGTTGACGACGATGATGCCGCGCTTCGTCGCCGCATCTACGTCGATGTTGTCGACGCCTGCTCCGGCGCGGCCGATGACTTCCAGCTTCCTGCCGGCGTCGATGACCGCCGCCGTGACCTTCGTCTCGCTGCGCACGATGAGGGCGTCGTATTCGCCGATGACGCGCAGCAGCTCGTCGGGGGCGATGCCCAGCCTGACGTCGACCTGCGCGCAGGGCGCGAGGGCATCGATGCCGTCCTGGGCAATGGGGTCGGTGACAAGAACCCTTCGGTCCATCCTTGCTCCCGGTGTCGGGGTTGCGGCCGTCAGACGGAGGCAGGCGCGAAGCCCACCCGCGGCAGCGCCAGCTTCAGTGCGGCCAGGCAGTCGGTGATGTCCTTCTCGGTTACCAGCCCGAGGTGTCCGATGCGGAAGATCTTGCCGGCCAGCGAGGCCTGACCGCCGGCGAGGACTGTATCGTACTCCTCACGCATCAGCTTGACGAGCGCCTTGCCATCGACGCCCTGCGGCACCTTTACCGCTGAGACAGTGTTCGACGCGAACCGCTCGTCGGCCAGTACCTCCAGGCCGAGCGCCTTCACGCCCTCCCGCGTGAGCTTTCCGACGCGTTCGTGTCGCGCGAAGATGTTCTCCAGGCCTTCGGCAAGCATAATCTCCAGCGCCACGTCCAGCGCGAAGAAGACGGAGATGGCGGGCGTCCAGGGGGTCTGATTGGTCTCCAGGTATTTCTTCGCCTTGCCCACGTCGAAGTAGTAGCGGGGCATCTTGGCCGCGTCGTAGGCCTTCCAGGCGCGGTCGCTGACCGAGATCATCGCCAGTGCCGGCGGCACCATCCAGCCCTTTTGTGAGCCGGTGACGACGACGTCGAGGTCCCAGCCGTCGACGCGGCAGGGGACGGCGCTGAGGCTGCTCACGGCGTCGACGATTACCAGCACGTCGTGCTTGCGGGCGACGGCGGCCAGCTCCGCCAGCGGGTTGGTCACGCCCGTCGAGGTCTCGTTGTGGGTGACGAGCATCGCCTTGTAGCCCTGACCCTCGGAGAGCGCCTGGTCGAGCTTCGCCGGGTCGGCGGCAGTACCCCAGTCGAATGAGAGCTTCGTCACGTCGGCGCCGTACGTCTGCGCGATGTCGGCAAAGCGGTCGCCGAACGCGCCGATGGACACGACGAGAACGCGGTCCCCGGGCGACAGGAAGTTGACGACGGCGGTTTCCATGGCTCCGGTGCCGGAGGTCGTGAGGATGAAGACGTCGTTCTTCGTCTCGAAGACCTCCTTGACGCCGGCGGTGATGCGCTGGAGCATCGCGCCGAACTCCGGTCCGCGATGGTTGATCATCTGGCGAGACATCGCCTGCAGAGCTTTGTCGGCGCAGGGAGTTGGTCCGGGGATTCGCAGGTTCGTCATGACAGCCTCCTGGTGTGGTGTACGCTCATGTTAGCCATTAGTGAAAATTGGATCAAGCGATTGGGGGTCTCGCCTGTGCTAGAATAAACGATACCCCAGACCGAAGGGAAGGGCTGTGAGCAGTCCCTATCGACAACTGCCCAGCGTCGACCGGTTGCTCAGCGATGAGCGCGTACGCCGTTTCGGCGAGACCTACGCGCCGCAGATCGTCGTCGAGCTGGCGCGGGAGCAGCTAGAGGAGGCGCGCGCAGCCATCGCCGGCGACCGGCGCACCCCGACCTACGAAGAGATCGTCGCGTCCCTCATCGAACGGCTCGCTGCCCTCACCACGCCCAGCCTGCGACGCGTGATCAACGCGACTGGCGTCATCATCCACACCAACCTGGGCCGCGGTCCTCTCTCGGCGGAAGCGGTCGCGGCGATGAGCGCCGTCAGCGGCGGCTACAGCAACCTGGAGTTTGACCTTAGCCAGGGGGAGCGCAGCAGCCGCCACGTCCACGTCGAATCGCTGCTTTGTCGCCTTACCTTGGCAGAGGCGGCGCTGGCCGTGAACAACAACGCCGCCGCGCTGCTGCTGGCGCTCTCCGCTCTTGCCTACGGACGCGAGGTCATCATCTCCCGCGGCGAGTTGATTGAGATCGGCGGCGGCTTCCGGATACCGGAGATCATGGCCGAGAGCGGCGCCCGTCTGGTCGAAGTGGGCACAACCAACCGTACCTACCTGGCCGACTACGAAGCCGCCATCAGCGACAACACGGCGGCGCTGCTGCGCGTCCACACCAGCAACTTCCGCATGGTCGGCTTTACGGAGTCGCCGTCGCCGGCCGACCTCGTCCGGCTGGCGCACGACCGCAAGCTGCTCCTCCTTGACGACCCGGGCAGCGGCTGCCTGCTGGACACGACGCAGTTCGGCCTCGGCAAGGAGCCCATGCTGCAGGAGAGCCTGGCCACGGGCGCCGACCTCGTCTTCTCCTCCGGCGATAAGCTCCTCGGCGGGCCACAGGCGGGCATCATCGTCGGGCGGCGCGACCTCATAGAGACGCTCAAGCGCCACCCTGTCGCGCGCGCGGCCCGCCTCGACAGGGGCGCCATCGCCGCTCTTGCGACGACGCTGGGGCATTATGTTAAGAACGAAGCGCTGGAGAGGGTGCCCGTCTGGCGCATGATATCGATGCCGGTCGCTGGTATCGAAGGACGTGCGAAGAGGTGGGCGAAGGCGATTGGAAAGACGGCCCGCGTCGTCGACGGGCGGTCGATGGTCGGCGGCGG
>Ga0315273_10004543_pt1 | contig 16995 bp, 20 predicted proteins | sample YL17G02_0_MG_FD_205753 | JGI IMG/M metagenome (GOLD analysis project Ga0315273, IMG submission 205753) | Sediment microbial communities from Yellowstone Lake, YNP, Wyoming, USA - YL17G02_0 | ecosystem: Environmental > Aquatic > Freshwater > Lake > Sediment | place: USA: Wyoming | collected... | reverse complement strand
CACCATCGGCGCACAGCGTTTGAACGCCTTCACGTACGCGGCTTCTCTCTGGGCAGCGCGCCTAACCAGCACGGTGACGATCAAAGTGGGCGCCAATTTCGGCGCTCTCACGCCCTGCACTCCCACAGGTGGCGTCCTCGGCTCTGCGGGACCAACTGGCGTATTCATCCCCGGCGCCTTTCCCCCCTTTGTTCATGCTAGCACGGCCATGAGTGTAGCTGAGACTGAAAAGCTGACGGGCATAAACGTGAACGGGACCTCGAACGAAATCAGTGCTTCGTTCAACAGTAATATCGGCACCGGGGGCTGCCTCTCGACAGTGAACTGGTATTATGGGACCGATGCGGTCGTACACGCGGGGAGGCTCGATTTCGTCAGCGTGCTGCTTCACGAGCTGGGGCACGGCCTCGGCTTCCTGACTTTCGTTGACGCTGCGACCGGTGCAGAGATCTCGGGGTTCGACGACATCTTCGAGGTAAACCTGAGGGACAACGCGCCGAGTTCAGGGCCAAACAGCTGGACCACCATGACGGATCCCCAGCGAGTGGCCTCCACGATCAACACGAATAACGTCGTGTGGACGGGAACGAACGCAACGACAGGTGCCACGGCAACGAGTGGCCAGGACGGTTCGGCTCGCAAGTTGATGTACACGCCAAGCCCGCTTCAGCCAGGTTCCAGTGTCAGCCATTGGACCCAATCAGCAGCCGGGGGTTCCACCTGTGCCGCCTGTACCGATCTGGTACCGATCGACCTGATGCGGCCCTCTTACACGGTTCCGACCCACAGCACGTTCCTCACTCACCTCGCCATGATGGACATGGGCTGGGGGACGGTGTCGGCTCCTGTGGAGTTGGTGTACTTCGAGATTCAGTAGCGGTATTAGAAGGCTAACGAAGGATACGATGCGATGGTCGCGAGGTCGCGACGGCCATCGCATCGTCGGCTTGACCGCCGCTCCCCCAACGCAAGTTGCACCGCATTGCGAATCCGAGCCTCAGCGGCGACCGCTCGTCCCACCGAACTTCTGAACAATCCACCGGGTCGCGTCGCGCTCACGAGCGCTCGTCAGGTTTCGGACACGGTGTCGCGCGCGTGCTCGATCCACGCGAGGAGCGCGGCGCGGCCTTCGCCCGTCTGGCTCGAATAGGGCACGAACGGCTGCGCCCCGGGCAATTCCAATGCGCCTGCGATGGCACGTAGCGCCGGTTGTCGCTCGCTCTGGCGCAGCTTGTCCATTTTGGTTGCGACCAGGCAGAACGGCAGATTCTCGTCGCGCAGCCACTGCACCATTTCACGATCCTCGCGTGAGGGGGCGTGACGTGAATCCACCAGCTGGATGACCGCCACCAGTTGCCGGCGTGTGCGCAGGTAGTCCTGCATCATCTGGCGCCATTGGTTGCGCACGGAGTTGGGAGCTCGCGCGTACCCGTAACCCGGCAGATCGACGACGTGGAACTGGTCGTTCACCAGGAAATAATTGAGGCGCTGTGTCTTGCCGGGCGTGCCCGAGACCATCGCCAGGCCCTTGCGGCCGAGCAACGAGTTCAAGAGCGAAGACTTCCCGACGTTTGAGCGCCCGGACACCGCGATTTCAGGGTGTGTGCCCTGGGGGCATTCCGACGCGTTGCCCGCGCTTGTCACGAATCCAACCGAGTCGATCTTCACGCCGGACCTCCGGAGGGGCACAGTACCGGCTTCAGTGCAGTCACGGATAAGAATTTCGTTTCGCGCTCCCGCGCCCAAGCCGCGAGCAATCGCTCATCCGCCCGCGCGCGTTCCGAGCCACAGCACGTGTCGTCCGCCTTTCGTACGACGCGCGCGCACGAACTCCTGCTCGACCCGAAGTCCAACCTGCACGAGCCGGCGCGTGAATTGGCGATCGGGGGCGACCGACCAGACACCCAACACACCACCCTCGCGCAGCGCGACACACGCCGCGCTGAGTCCGTCGATCGAGTAAAGCCAATCGTTGCCGGCGCGTGTGATCCCGTTCGGTCCGTTATCGACATCGAGGAGGATAGCATCGTAGGCGGCGCTCATCGCGCGAATCCGATCGGCGACATCGCCCACCCACACCGTAACGCGCCGATCCTCGAGCGGCCGATCCGCGAGATGCGCAAGCGGACCTCGATTCCACTCGACGACCGCGGGGATCAGTTCGGCGACCTCAACTTGCGCGGACGGGGCGAGTTGCCGCAGCGCCGCAGCGAGCGTGTAGCCCATCCCCAGACCGCCGATCAGCACTCGCGCCTGGGCGCGCTCGGCGATACGCGCGCAGGCAAGCTCGGCGAGCGCCTCCTCCGAGCCATGGGCCACGCTGCTCATGAGCGCGCGCGCGCCAATCCGAATCGCGAACTCGGCGCCGCGCCGCGACAGAAGCAGCGGCGCGTTCTCCCCCGGCACCTCGGCCTGGGCGAGTTGTTGCCAGGGGATCATGCTCTCATTCTACTGGACTCTCGATCGCGCGAGCGATCGAGAGTGCGGCGTCAAGTCGTGATCGACGCGAGAATAACGGGCAGCGGCGCCTACGGCGACTTCACCACAATGTAGGTCACCTGCGATCCCTGGTACTGAGGTTGGTAGTACGTCCCGCCGCAGTTGTGGTACGTGAATCCGTTCGAGATCACGGTCGTGCAGCCACTCGACGGAATCGAGTTGACTACCGCTCCGATCACGATCGCCGTCGCAACCACCGCCGCGACGGGGTGATAGTACGTGGACGGATAGCCGTGATAGCCGTAGCCGGTGTTGACGTTGACATTCACGTTACGATTGACATTCACGTTGTTATTGTTGTTGATGTTCACGTTGTTATTGCGATTGACGTTCGTGTTGTTATTGCGGTTGACGTTCGTGTTGTTGTTGCGATTGGCACTCCCGCTGGAGGATCCGCCACCGCCGCCGACCGAGCTGCGTGTTCCGCCCCCGCCGCCCCCGCCGCCGCTGGGTCTGGATCCCCCGCCACCGCCCCCGCCGCCACGTCCGCCCGCGAACGCGGCGGGCGCGGCTACGATCGCCACCACAAGCCCGAGAATGAAGACGAGTTCCCGTGCGTTTCTTCTACTGGACAAGGTCCGATTCATGGCATGCCCCTTTCTACTTTTTTGAACTGTCGGTCGCGGCCTCAACCTGTGCGGCGAGCGTCGCGAGCTTGATGCGTGCGGCGTCTCCCGGAGGCACGAAGGCGAACATCGAATCGTCAATCGTGGGCGAAAGGTTCCACTTCATGTCGACTTCGTATTGCGGCTGGCCCGGCTCGCCGAGCGTCGTGATGACAATTCTGCGGGGGAGAGGCGTGGCGCTGGCCTCGACCCACAATTGCCAGTCCACATCGGCCTGGTGGAATGCGACGTGGTCGCACTCTACGCCTCCAATGCGGCTGCGGCCCAGGACGATCCCGGCCTCGACGTTGTCGAGCAGGGTCCCGTGCACGCTCTGGTAGAGAATGTCCACGAGCGGCAGCCCGAGATTGTACTCGTTGAGCACTTTGTTGAACATCTCGTCGAGCGTGGGCGGCGCGTCCACGGCGGCGTAGACGTTGAGTGTCTTGCCGTACACAGTGAGCGACTTCCCATCGTAAATAATCGACCGATCGCCGTCGTCACTGGACATGTCCGCGCGCAACCGATCCGGACGGCGCACCGTAATCACCCCGCTCGCGAGATATTGAATCTTGAGGCCGGATGGAAGCGCTTCGTCGTAGGAGTTCTCGATCGTGATTGCAAAAGACGTGAGCGTCTTGAGGTACTCCCCCATTCTCACGACCACCGTGTCCGGGTGGGTCGGCAGCGGTGTGCTGGTGGCTGGCGCGGCGGGCGCCGCGGGGGCCGTCTGATTCTGGGTCTGATTCTCGGTCTTATTCTGCGAGCATCCAGTCAACGTCACTGCCGACGTCAGGCCGAAAATCGCAAAGAGCAACACGAGACGCGGAATCTTGGGAGTCACGGGCATTCGACTGCCTCCCTCATGGGTCCATTTCGCGAGCGCGCTTCCCGGCGTTGGCCGCTCGAGCCGACAGCGCGGCAACCAAGAGCTCGAGAGAGATTATTACGAATTGTGGAAATTACCCGGGCCACCGAGGAGAGTCAAGCATTTGGCCAAGCACGTTGTAGCGGACCCAGCGGACCCGCGCTCCGCACCGCGCGCGGACGCCTCCGGCAGCCCCTGAGCGCGGCGGGCACCACGACAATGGACAACGCTGCTTTCCCCGGTCTAGGGTCGCCGCTCGATTGGTCCAAGATCAGGCGCTGCAAAGGAGGAGTCCATGAAAAACGTTGTGAGGGTGGTCGGTGTCACGCTGTTCGCGGTTGCGATGGTCGGATGCGTCAGCACTTCCAAGTACAAGAAACTCGAGGTGGTGACAGCAGATCTTAAGACCGAGCAGCAGAAGCTCCAGGCCTCGGCCAATCAGCTCACCCAGGACAATGCTCAGCTCAAGTCCGACGTGGATCGGGTCAAGTCCGAGAATGCCGCGCTCGCCGCGGAGCGTGAGGCGCTCCAGAAGCAGCACGCTGAATCCGTCTCCAAGTATGATGATGTCGTCAGCAAGCTCTCCGCGGAGGCAAGCGCGGGGCAGCTTCAGATCAAGCAATTCAAGAACATGGTCGCGGTCGATATCGGGGAGAAGGTGTTCTTCACTTCCGGGAGCGCTGCCATCAAGGATAGTGGCAAGGTGGTCCTCAAGAAGGTCGGCGACGCGCTGGCGGGTTACCCCGAAAAGTACATTCGCGTTGTCGGACACACTGACAGCGTGGCGCTCGGCAAGAGCGCCCAGGCCAAGTACTCGAGCAATTGGGAGCTGTCGGTGGCGCGCGCGACGAACGTGGTGCGCTTCCTCCAGGACAAGTGCGCGATCCAGCCCGACCGGCTGATTGCCGCGGGCCGTGGACCGTTCAATCCGGTGGCTCCGAACGCTACGCCTGAAGGTCGGGCCAAGAATCGGCGAATCGAGATCTGGCTGCTCGACAAGAGCATGGTCGAGACGGAGACCCCGTCACAGTAGAGCCAGGGCACCGGCGCGCACTTGACGCACGCGCGCCGGTGCCAAGGTGGCCCTGTTCTACCAGCGCTCGGAAGTGTTGCTTCAGGGTGTTGCGACTCGCGCCAGACAGCCTTGATGCCGCAGGCGCAACCCGCCGACCGGCCGAGCTACCGGATTGCCGACGCTCCAAATTTGTGTGTCTCGCGCCGTTCGGCCGTCTTGGCGTCCTCAAATCATCGCTTCGGCGGCTCCGGCATGGTCGGGCGGGGTTGGTCGCGCAATTGCCTGACGCTTTCGCGAACGCGTTCCGCCATGCGGATTTTTTCCGGCCACGTCAGCAATTGGCGACTCTTCTGCCATTGCGCCTGCCGCTCCAGCATGCGTTGGATGTCAGTCATCCAGGAACTTGCTTTCAAGACGCTGCCACGCCTCGGCCAGGTCGTACCGGGCCGCCAGACTCTTGATGGCGTCCCGGCTGACACTGCCGGATTCGAGCAACGCCAGAATGCGCGTCAAGTCCTTGGCGCGTCCGACGCTCAGCCACCGCCACCAGCACGTCGGCATCCAGCGTCGCCACCGGCTCGGTGTAGCGCATTTGTGCGGTGGCGCCAAACAGCGCGTAATCCCGAATCACCGCCGGTGCAGCGGCAGCAAGCGCGCTGACCGGCAGCCGAACGCAAGCGCAACCAAACCTACTTCTTCTTCGCCACGACCTTCTCGACCGACACCGCGACCCCCTCGGTGTGGGTGAAGACCACCATCTCGCCGATCGAGACCTTGAGCAGATTCTCGGGATGGAGCGGCGTCACGACGAACTCCTCGTTGTCGTAGCCGCGCAGCGTCGCCGTGCCGTTCGCAGTGTCGATCGCGGCGATCGTGGCCTTGTATTGCGTCCGCTCCGTAACGCTGCCCGCCGGCTTCGCGCCCAGCTTCGCGGCCCCTGTGACCGTCTCGGTGACCATCTCGGGAGTTCCTGCAGCCTCGACGTGAATGGTGAGCCGTTCGGTGTAGGTGAGGTTGACCCGATCGCCTGCTTTGATCTGGGCGAAGTTCTTGACCTCGGCGCCCGCCTTGACGCGGAGCGTGTCGCCGTGGGGGCCCTTCAGCGTCACGTACCGGCTCGCCGTCTCGACCCGGAGCACCGTCGCCTGCTCCGTGGTCTTTTCGGAGGCCTCGAAGTAAGGCTTGCCCGCTTTCGTGCTACTCTTTGCTCCCGCTACTTCCTCCGCCGCGCGCGCAGCAACGGGCAGGGCAACCACGGCCAACAACGCGAAGACGATCAGCTTTCTCATCGCATCTCTCCTTAGGTCAAGCGGGGTAGCACCACTACGGCCCATTCCAACGGGAGGCCGGGCGGGGACTGCAAAATGGCCACGTTCGGAACTCCGAACGTGGCCTCTCTGCAACGCGTCGTTGCCATGAATCCGGAACATGACTGATTTGCACCACAGCTCCACTCCGGCCGAATAGGCCGTTCGCGGCCCAGCCTCTACGCTCAGCTCCCGAGTCGATAGGTCAGGCCGGCGGTGAACTCGCCGCTGTTGTACCAATCGCTCGAATACGAATAGCAGTAGCCCCAGTAGTCACAATAGACGCCGCTCGAGGTCGTAATCGCGGTGTCCGTCACGCGCCAGCGGGCGTCGACGCGCACCGCCAGCTTCGGATTCATTTCGACCATCGTGCCGACCCCAAAATTGAATGCGAACAGCGAGTTGCCGTCGATGGACTTGCCGCTCGGGAGGCCCTTGATGTCGGGATGGGTCAGGGTCCAGCCGAGACCGAGGGTGAAATACGGCCACAGTTTCGGATTCGACGTGGGCTGGGAGACGAGGAAGTTGAGATCGTACTGGTCGGCGGTGAGGCGACCTGCGTCAAAGCCATTGGGAATGACGCCGCTATTGGACTTGATCGCGAGGTCCGAGCCAGTGCGCGTATAGCCGAACTCAACCGCCGAGTACTCGTTCGTAAAGGCAGTGGCGCGGCCACCCCACATGAAGTCATTCTTGAGCTCGAGCGAAGAATTTCCGTTAGTGACACTGCTGCCGTCGTAGATGTCGCTCGCAATATTGTATCCGCCGAAAGCCGTAAGCGCCATCTTGCGGCTCTGCGCCCGAGCCGAGGGGGCGACGACGATCATCGCGACCACGACGGCCGCGGCAACCACAGCGACGATGGGTGTGTGTGTCGCCAGGAATGACTTGTTGGTGCGTGGGTGGGAATGATGCATCGGATGACCTCCCTAGATGGGCGAGACAATGAGCCGAAACCTTGGCGCCGCGAGAGTGACGCCGTGCCTGCGGGGACGTAGCGGATGCTTGAAACGAGTGCGCAAAGTACTAGAGGACCCGGGGCAGGGTCAAGCCCGACCCTCGCCTCGCCGATTCGACACGCGCCTCGCCATATTCTGCACCGGCGGATCTGAGTGCGGCAGCTACTGCACCGCCGGCATGTTGCCCTGAATCTGCGCGTCGATCAGGGTCAGGATGTAGCTTTCGAGCTGCAGATAGCGCGCCGCGATGATCGGCGACATCTTCTTCGAGATCTGGTCGAAGTACTTCCGTTTGAGTGCGGTCCGCTCTCCCTCCAGCTTGAGCGCGCGCTGGGCCATGCTCTTGGCCTGCTCCGCCGTCAGCGTTTCCGTTTCGAGGAATTCCTTGATCAGCGCGATGCGGGCGTCCTGAATCTTCGCCAACTCGAGCTCGTACTGACGCTGGATCGGCCAGAACGTCTTCGAATCGGCATCGGAAAGCTTGAGATGTTCGGTAATTATCGCCGTCTTCTCGGCCCGGACGTCCTGCCTCAGCACCTCCAGATAGCTCTCCTGCGCCGAAGCGGCCACGGGGAGCGCAACCATTGCGATCACGACCAGAGCAAATAGTTTCCTCATTACCCAATCCTCCCTAGTTGTGGCCCCTCTGGCCGCCTCGTGCGGCCGGAAGCGCCAGAAGCGCCGTGCGAACGGCCCGCATGCTAGGGGCGTGACGGTGATGCGTCAATGCCGTGCCGCCCGGCTGCCGGTGCCGCTCGGCTAGCCCTGGTCGCGCGTGGGCGTCAACATGATCTCGTCGGCGTAGCGACCCTGCCTGAGCAGGTCAGCCATGGTCTTCATTGGCCCGTCGATGTGCAGGAAGAACGCCTTGTAGCCCGCGCACAGATAATTCAGCCCATCCTCGCCGTCGGGCGTCTTGATGAAGCGATTACGCGGGCACTCGCCGTAGCACGCGAACAGCACCGGGCACTCCTTGCAGTACTTGGGCAACGTGTCGAACTTGTTCTGCCCGAAGCGCCGCTGCTTCTCGGAGGACACCAGGGTTCCGAGCGGCGTCTGGTTAATGTTGCCGAGCAAGTGGTCTGGTTCCACGTAGTGATCGCAGGAGTACACGTCGCCGTTGTGCTCGAGCGCCAGGGCGTTGCCGCAGGTCGGGGACACGATGCACATGTTGTGCTGGCCGAGCCAGCTGCCGAGCGCGACATCGAAAGTGATGACGTAGACCTTGCCCACGTCGCGCTTCACCCATTCGTCGAAGATGGCGATCAGGAACTGCCCGAACTTCTCGGCGTTCACGGTGCGATCGGTGACCAGGTCGCCTTCCTGCTTGTAGAGGGGCCGATCCCTGCCTCGCAAACCGCCCCAGCCCTGGTTGGCCGCCGCAATGGTCTCCGGCGTCGCGCGCTCGACGATGGGGATGAGCTGGATGTGCTCCGCCTTCAGCTCGTCGCGGAAGAAGCGGTAGACCTCGAGCGGATGATCCTGATTGGCGGCGTGGATGGTGCAAAGAATATTGGTGTCGACCCCGTGCTGCTTGAGGACGTTCCAGCCGCGAATCACGTCGTCGAAGCTGCCTTCGTTCTTCTTGGTGATGCGATAAGCATCGTGCAGCTCGCGCGGGCCGTCCACGCTGAGCCCGACCAGGTAGTTGTTCGCCTTGAAGAAGGCGGCCCACTCGTCGTCGATCAACGTGCCGTTGGTCTGGATGGTATGGAGAATGCGCTGATGCGGCTTGCGGTACTGATTGGCCAGTTCCACCGACCGCCGAAAGAAATCGAGGCCGCGGATCGTGGGCTCGCCCCCCTGCCACGCGACGTGGACCTCCGGAGCAGGAGACGACTCGAACAGTTGCCGGATGTGGGCATCGAGCGTGGCCTCGTCCATCAGAGGGTCCTCGCGCGGATAGAGGAGCTCCTTGGATAGGAAGAAGCAATACTTGCAGCCGAGGTTGCACGCCGCGCCCGCGGGCTTGGCCAAGAGATGGAAGTTCGGCATGGTCGGCTGCATTTGGGTTACCTCTGATTGCGATGCGTTCGGGTCATGGGGCGGCTTTCGACAGCGCCTCGACCGCCGATTCGACCGTGGGAAACATTCGCTTGGCTCCAATCCGCCCCGCGAGGCCGGTGCGATCGAGCATCGCTCGGACCGGTTGCTTGGCCCCCGCGACCGCCATCGTGAGGCCCTGAGCTTCGAGGTCGTCGCACACTTGTTCCAGGGTGGCGGCCCCGGTCGTATCCAACAATGGCATGGTCCCGGCATCGAGCAGGAAGTGCCGAACCGGCTCCGCCACGTCGTGAACCACGGTTCGCACGCGCGCCTTGAAGTGGTCAGCGTTGAAGAATACCAGAGACGCATCGAAGCGGTAGATGACGAGGCCCGGGAACGACTCCGCCTCGGGATGCGTGGACTTGTCGTGATACACGTTCGTTCCCGGGATGCGGCCGAGCACCGCGTCGTGCGGCCGGGAGGCTCTCATCAGGAGCATCACCATGGCCACCCCGACCGCGACCACGACCCCGGGCAACACGCCGACCGTGATGACGCCGAGCAGCGTGATGAGGCACAGCCGGAATTCCGGAGGACTGACGCGACGCAGCTTCATCAGACCCTTTAGGTCGAAGAGCCCCATGGCCGCCTTGATGAGGACGGCCGCGAGCACCACCACCGGCAGCGCACCGAGCGGACCAGTGAGGAACAGCAGCGTCAGGGCGATCACGCCCGCCGCCACCAGGCCAGTGACCTGGCTCTTGCCGCCGGCCGAGTCGTTCATCGCGGTGCGCGAATCGGCCCCGGTGACCGAGAAGCCCTGCAAGACTCCGGCGCCGATGTTGGCCACGCCCAGTGCGATGAACTCCCGATTCGAATCGATGTCGTAGCGATTCTTCGCCGCGAAGCCCCGCGCGGTGACCATGCCACTGTTATAGCTGATGAGCGCCAACCCGATCGCACCCATCGCCAACGGCTGCCAATCGCCTACGCCGATGGCCGGAACCTTGAGTGCCGGAAGCCCCGCAGGAATCACGCCCAGCAGCTTCACGCCGAGGCGGGCAAGGCCGAATACCGCGGAGCCGACGATGCCGAGTGTGACGGCGACCAGTGGCCCCGGCACCTTGGGCGCCAGGCGCGCGAGCAACAGCAGGACGGCCAGCGTCGCCAAACCGATCGCGAGTGTCGGCACGTGAGTCTGCCCCAGTTGCGAACCAAACCTCCACAGCAGTCGGAAGAACCCGGCGGGTGCGACCGAATAGCCGAACAGGGCGCCGAGCTGGCCCATGATGATGCAGATGGCGATGCCGTTGAGATACCCGGTCAGAATAGGTCGAGCCAGAAAATTCGTGAGAAACCCCAGACGCAGCAGGCCGGCCGCGATACAGAACACGCCGGCGATGATCGCCAGGGCCGCCGCGAGCGACACATAGCGCGCCTGATCCTGGCCGGCGAGTGGCAACACCACCGCCGCGACGATCGCGCAGGTGGCCGCATCGGGTGCCACGATCAATTGCCGCGATGAGCCGAACAGGGCGTACGCCACCAGGGGCAGGAGGCTGGCGTACAAGCCGTAGACCGGCGGAACGCCCACCAGCTTCGAATAGGCGATCGCGATCGGTATCGCCACGGCGGCCACCGAGACGCCCGCCACGATATCGGCCCGCAGCCACTCGGGCCGATAGGTCGGAAGCCATTGGGCGATGGGAAACTTTGCCGACAATCGATTCCTCCGCTGCGTGGCCTCGATCACCCGTGTGTCCGGAGTAGTTCGGCTGCGCCGTGACTATGGCGCGAACATCTCGCCGAGGACGGCAAGGACCTTGGCCCCAGCATTGTTGTCGAGCCGACCCAGCCTCCGCACCAAACGCGCCGCATCAACTGTCCGGATCTGGTCGAGAACAACCTGCCCTGGCTTCCCGCGAAAGCGGCATGGAACCCGGGTCGGGTACTGACGCCCCTTGGTTGTCATGGGTGCGACGATGACCGTTCGAATGTGACGATTCATCTCGTCTGGCGAGACGATGAGACACGGCCGAGTCTTCTTGATCTCGCTTCCGACAGTGGGGGCGAGGTTGATAAGGTACACATCGAACCGGCTTACCGCCATCGCCACTCGTCCTCGTCCCAGCGGGTGGGTCGGGGCTCATCCAGCAGCTCGTCGTCACCATGCGCGGCCATGGCCCGAAACGCCTCAACCCAGCCTTCGCGAGGACGGCCGACAGGGCTGATGACCAGGGTGTTACCTTGAACCACGATCTCTACTTCCTCTCCCAAGCCGGTCTGGTCAATCAGAGGCTTCGGGATGCGAATCCCTCGAGAGTTTCCTATACGGACGATGCGCGCCTTCATGAATGGCCTCCGAATCGTGTGATTACAATGTAATCACATCATTGAATCCTGTCAAGGGTCATACACCAGAGCCCGCTGCGCTGCGCGCGAGAATTGACAGGGGCGGGCCAAAGTCCTTACGCTGGGCCTATGAATGTGCATCTGGCCCCTGAGATTGAGAAGAAGTTGACGGCCCTGGCGGCGCAAACCGGGCGTGCGCCGGAGGCGCTGATTGAGGACGCCCTGACCGGATATGGAGCGTTGGACAGGGCGGCGCTGGATTGGTCCCGGTGCCCAAGCGTGGAGAGCGTGCCCGGCAAGGTCAGCGGCGCGTGGGTGTTCAAGAACACCCGGATGCCGGTGTCCGTCGTGTTCCAGAATCTCGAAGCGGGCGCTACCATCGACGAGATCGTCGAGTGGTTCGACGTGACGCCGGCACAAGTGAAATCCGTCATCGAGTTCGCCGCCCGCAGTCTTGAAGCGCCTCCGCCAGGGCGCTGATGTTGGTGCTCTTCGACCACGGCACCCCGGCTCCGTTGCAAGCTTTTCTGAAAGCGGACCATACGGTCCGGGAAGCGAAAGCGCAGGGATGGGACACGCTCGAGAACGGCGATCTGCTCACCGCCGCGGAAGCCGGCGGGTTTGAGGTGCTGGTGACGAGCGACAAGAACATGCGCTACCAGCAGAACCTGACGGCCCGGACCATCGCAATCGTCGTGCTCGGCAACCCGCAGTGGCCTGTCCTCCGGCAACACGTCGAACGCGTCATTGCCGCGGTGAACGCTGCGACACCAGGCAGCTACACCGAGGTCGACATTCCCGTATAGCGGCGATTCGCTCGAACGGCGCCGCTGTTGTCTCCGTCGCCCGGCCGCGCCAACGAGCTCGGCGAGACGTTTCAGTCTCCGCGCTATCGCGATCTTGAAGCGTTCCTCCGGCGAAATCAGGTGATCGTGATCGTCCTTCTCCAGGTCGATCTGCACCCAGTTCACCTCCCCGCTGAACTCGTTGCCGGTCGGGTCGAAATCCGGCGAGACCGGAGAGCCGCCCTCCTTGCCGACGGGGATTTCTCCATTGGCGCTACTTCTTGCGCGCCAAACGATTCGCGAGTCCGCGCAGGAGCAGATAGGGCACGATCGCGAGGATGACCGAGACGACGATTGCCTCTACCGGATAGAAGAAGTGCAGGACGATGAACTGGTACACCAGATCGAGCACCAGCGCGAGAATGAACACCTTGCCCACGCCCTTCCAGCCGTCCTTGAGCATGTCCGCACGGTTGGCCGGATCCGTGAGCAGTCCCCAGAAGTACAGTGGCTTGCCGAGCTTCGCGTCCTTCAATCCCGCCAGGATCGCGAAGATTGATGCCATGATCGGCTGCAGGACAAACCGAAACTTCATTGGCCCGTTGAGCCGGTCCGTCAGATCCCCCACGAACCGCGTCCACGTGTCGTGCAGCATGATCCACCCTCCTATTGTCAGCCGAGCGGCAACAACATCAACCCGTAGACCAGACCACCGACCATGAACGGCATGAATCGCCCGTCCTTTTCCGAGGGCATCTCCATGATGGTGCTGTTCATGATGATCGCTCCAGAAATCAAGGCGACCAACAGAGCAAGCGCATATTTTGGCAAAGGCAACAGCAGCCCCACGCCCCAGCCCAGCAGGCACATTCCCGCGAGAAGCGGCCGGCCGATTCGCTCGTAGGCCTTGCCATGTTCCTCCCGGAGCGAGTGATCCAGGGCAAGAAAATGGGAACCGATCGCGACGACGTAGAGCGCGATCGAAAAGCGGGCTTCGTCGAGGTTGCGCACGAGCAGATATGCCATCACCCAGACATAGGCGGCGAACCCGCCGACGTGGAGCTTGAATGCCAGCCCGGCCTTCCCCTCCTCTTCCACGGTCTCCTTCAGATACCCTTGCAACACTTCCAGCCCATAGAAGATGAGAAATCCGACGAGCGCCAGATAGTAGATGGCCATGCCCTCGTACCGCAGCGGCACGGACACCGATTCCGCAAAGGCGCCACGGGCGGAATTCAGCTCCGGCATCAGATGGACGAACACGTAGGCAGCGGCCATCCCGGCGCAGAAGGAGACGATGCTGCGGCGGTCGCGCACTACGGCACGCAACGGATGCACATGTCCGCCGAACAGGAATGTCGCCGCGAACAGCACGGCCCCAGCGCCCGTTGCGAGAGTCACGTTCATGGCCGCGCGATTCCTAAAGAAGTTTGCTGATGATGCTTACGAACAGGAACAGGCCCGTGACGGACATGATCAGGGCGATCACGAACGACGGGCGCCAGAGCGGGATCGGCTCGGCGCGACCCAGATCCTTACGTCTCTGCCAATACTCGATGGTGCCCATGATGATGGACGCCGTGCCGAGCCCGGTCAGGAACAACCCCATGTTCCGCGGGCTGTTGAACGTGCGCAGGGTCACTCCCTTCTCCTGGAAGCTCTCCAGCAGCTTGTAGATCGTAAATCCGAAGCTGATCATGGACAGGGCAGTGCGGATCCACGCCATCAGGCTGCGGTCCGCCGCCATCAGCGTGCGAGCCACGGCGAGGTCGGTCCGCTCTGTTGCCAGTTCGTTGGCTGTCTTTTCGGGCGTGGTGCTCATTTCAGCGTTCCCTCACGATTACACTCCGACCAGCTTCTCGAAGAGCTTCTTGGCCAGATCCGCTATTGGATACTTCAGCAGAAGCAGCGGCAACATCGGCAGCAGCGCGACGATCACGATATCCCGCAACAGACGCAGAGTCACGGGGACGACACGCATGTCGCGCACGGCCTTGACGCTGTTGCCAAGGTCGGCGAGGGACTGTAGATCCGCCGTGCCCAGCAGCGGTTCGTTGAGCGGGGTGGTGCTGCTCAGCCATTTTCGATCGAATCCACTCACGTAGTTGGAGGCGAATTCCATGTAGTCGCTCAGACCCTTGACCCGGCAGCCCCAGAGCTTTGGGAGAAACACGAACGCGGGTCCGATGAACAGCACGACGAGGACGATCAGGATCACTACGACCCCCGGATAGATCGCCTCGAACACCGTCGTGCCCGAGCTGATCTCCTCCGCGAATGCGGCAGACTGGAGCGCCGCAAACGCCAGAACCAATGGCATGAAGTGCGCCTGGGTGACCTCCAGGTATCCCAGGCCAGCGGCACCATCGGGATGAGTGGGCACGAGATGGAGCTCCAGTCTCGAGACGCGCCACAGGAAGCGCGACCACAGTCCGAGCCGCAACAACCAACGCAAGAGCAGGAAGCGGAACAGTGGCAGACAGACGAACCAATACCAGCGGCCGGCCAAGGCCATCGCCTCCGTGCTGCCGCTCGGAACGAATGCGGAGGACGCCCCCTTCATCGCCAGTGCTGATCCGAAACGTGACCACAGCACGACCGCCACGAGGCACGCGACATCAGGAATCCACGAATCCTTCCACCGCACGGTCCGCGCGACTTCGGAATCGAGCGCCGGCCGCGCGACCTCCGGCACGACCTTCGATCCCACGATCGTGTCGACAAAGGCCCTCATCCGCGGATCCACCCACGTTTCGCAGACGAAACACAGCGGGATGACGAGCAGAAGTCGAACGTGCCCGGCGATCGTCGAGAGGGAGAAGATCCTCTGGCCGTGACCCTCGGCCATCGCCAGCGTCACCACCACGACCCACGCCCCCACGCCGAGCACTAGCCCGAGCGGAATCGAGTTCGCAGCTCCCCGCACCAGGCCGAGCCGGCGCCCGAGCCGATGGAGCGGGCCGCCGAGCAGCGACAGGGCCTGGCTGTCACTCATCGGCATCGGGGCTGAAGAAATGGTCCAAAGCGCCCCGGTTCAGGCCGAGTTTGATATTGAGGCGGAAGATGTTGTCGGTGTACTCGAGCGAGTTGCTCCCCGCCGGGCGCGTGTACTGCCCGTGGTAGATGGCTTCCACGGTGACGCGGCGGTTCACGATGTAGGCGAGGCCGCCACGCAGGCGCATGGGATCGATCTGGTCGCGGTCAAACCGGTAGAACACCTCCGCGTCCGCCAGCGCATACCAGGTCTTGGGCTGCCAGGCGTGTTCGCGCGCAGTCAGCGGGACCTCGACACCGAGCCGGTTTCGATATCGATTGATGCTGCTCCAATCGCGCGTGGTGCGATCCTGGATCTGGCGGAACTCGAAGCGGTTGAAGTCGTAGATGTGCCACTTGATATCGTTCGGCACGAACAGCTTCACTCCCACGAAGGGCCGCAACTCCAGCTTGTCGGCCTTGTTCGCGTTGTCTGTGTACGTGTAGAACACCCCGCCCCACAACTGGACCGTCTTGTTGAGCGAGTAGTTCATGCCCGGGACGCCCAGGTAGTAGGTCTGGTATTCCCTGACCGGGTTGGTGACGAAGCCAAGGTATTCGAATCCCGTCAGCTTGTCCGTGATGCGGTGATATGGGAACAACGTCAGCCGGTACTCGTGACCGATGTCTTCTTCCTGCGCCTCCGCGGGATGCGCCGACAGAACCAGCATGGCCACCATCGAGACGAGGAGAGTTCGGGAGAATCGTTTCATATTCGTTACAGTGTCTCCTTTCGACCTCTTCGACTTCACCCGATCAGCCGGCATTGATCGCCCGAACTTCTGCGGCGCGTTCATCGACCGGAATCACCGGCAGTTCACCTGGGTTCTTGACCGGCAGGCGGCGGAAGTGATCCATGATCGCCTGCCATTCCTTGATCTCCCGAACGGCGCCATGCTCCGTGATGGTGGCGACGCTCTCCTCGTCCACCGTGCCCGAAGGTAGCATGAGCTGGGCCGTGTGGCCGCCGGGGAGGTCGAGCGCTTCGACCTTCGACTTGAGCGGCTGACCTGCCTTGTTCTTGGGCACGAACGCGAGCCCCTTGGTGAGCTTTGGAATCGCCATGAGAATTGGCGCGAGCATCACCGGGCATGTGAGGCTGTACAGTCGCACGTCCTTCCCGCTGATGTCGATCGCGCGGTAGCCGCGGTCGAAGTCTCCAAGTTCAATCGCCGTCACGGCGTCGAACTGGGCGCGCGACAGGTCGTATCGGAACTTCATGCCGGACACGCGGGGGAACCACTCGCCGGGGTGGGTCGGGTTGTCCACGAGCCAGTACTCGAGCAAGTGTTTCAATTCCTGGCCGGTGAAATACGCGGTCACGAGCGCGCTGCCGGCCGTGGAATCCACGACACCGGCGCCGAGCGGCGTCACGGCGAACACGTCGTACACGGTCTGCACGCCCGACTTCCCCCGCGTCAGGGGGGCGCGGATCAGTCCGTAGACCGTGAATCCGATGTCCGCCTTCGTGGCATGCCTGAACGCGTCGGTGCAGAGGTTGGCGAGGATGGTGCCGGCCGCGATGTCGGTGAATGTATTGGGCAGGTCGCGCGGCGCCACCGCCAGTGGCTGGTCGACGCTGTAAC
>Ga0315273_10004541_pt1 | contig 16997 bp, 33 predicted proteins | sample YL17G02_0_MG_FD_205753 | JGI IMG/M metagenome (GOLD analysis project Ga0315273, IMG submission 205753) | Sediment microbial communities from Yellowstone Lake, YNP, Wyoming, USA - YL17G02_0 | ecosystem: Environmental > Aquatic > Freshwater > Lake > Sediment | place: USA: Wyoming | collected... | reverse complement strand
ATCGTTTTTTTAGGAGGGCGCTAAATGCGTCTCAGCGAGCAACTTCAGAAGTACGTCGGTCAGCCGGTGGCGATTCTGTAGATTGCGTGCAGCGCCGGAGGGCAACCTCCGGTGGAAAACCGGGTGGATTCGGTGGAACCCGAAACGTGAAGTCGTGGGTAACGCCGAGCCGAGCCGTCCGTAGGACGGAAGGTGTAGAGACTATCCCCTTGTGGGAGTAGGCCGAAGAGGCCGAAGCACCCGGCATCCCTTTGGGATGATGACATAGTCCGACACCGGCCGAAAGGCCGGAAACAGCAGAGGCGCTCGCTACTGGTACAGGGGGATTCTGAACGAGGTGGGCGAGGACCACGTGGTCCTGATCAATCCCCGGGCGGTCGAGGTCACCGGGTCGGCCCAGCAGAACAGGCCGGAACGGGAGGACATCATCCCGTCCGACCTGATGGTCCGGACCGACTTCATGGAGATCGTCTGTCAACCGAATTGGGTTTATCACGAGATGGACAAGAAGGCCGTGGAGAAGTCCAAGGAGGAGAAGGCCAAGACGGTCGAGCTGCTGAAGGCCGGGAAGAAGCCCGGCAAGGCTCCCGCCGAGAGGGCGGAGAGGTAGCCTCAAGTCCGAAATCCACGGGCACGGGTATTTTCTCGTGCCCGTCATTCCGGGCTTGACAAGCGCGTCTTCTGGTGTACACTATAGCTCATGAAGGTTGCTTTGCCGAAGTTCAGGTGCGGGAGATGCAAGCACGAATGGCACCCAAGGAAGCCGGAGAAGCCGCTCCGATGCGGGAAGTGCAAGAGCCCGTATTGGGAGAGGAAAAAGTAAGCTACCCGGAAAGGAAAAGACTCGCTTCGGTGGCGTTTGCTGCCATACGGAAGGCGATTCGGGCTGGAAGCCTCAAGAAACTTGACGGAAGCGTTAACTGTGTTGATTGCGGTAGACCGGCAGAGTTGTACGACCATCGGGATTATAGGGACTACTTGAAGGTTCAGCCGGTATGCCGAAGGTGCAACGTGAAGAGAGGCTCGGCCCTTCCACCCGCGGAAAAACCTCGCGTCTTTTGCTCGTCATATGGAAGAAGTGCCAAGGAGAGATTCTTTGAAAAGGTAGACAAGAACGGTCCTTATAACGAGATCCTGAAGTCAAGATGCTGGATCTGGATGGGAGCAATTGCGACCTGGGGCTATGGCCAGTTTCATGTATATGGAAGTGGTAAGGCTAGAGTAAGGACTTCTGCTCACAGGTATTCGTTTGAGATACACAAGGAGAAGATTCGGAAAGGGTTTACTCCTGACCATCTATGCAAGAACACTACGTGCGTGAATCCCGATCACATGGAGGTGGTTCTGGAAAGGGAGAATATATACCGAAGCAATTGCCTGGGAGCCATAAACAGGCGTAAGGTTTTTTGTAAAAACGGCCATTTCTTTGACAAAGACAACACCTTGGTACAGTTTGACGCTGGTCACCCTCGCGGTCACCGAAGGTGTCGTATGTGCGAAGCTGAAAGGTATAAAAGAAACCGTTTAGCCTGAAACCTTTGCGTTCAGAACAGACAGAGGGTATGATGTTTTTTGAGGAGGTGAGATGATGGAGAAGATGTACAGGCAGGGTGATGTCCTCTTGGTCCGGTGCGAGTCGCTTCCCGTCAAGGTAAAGCGACTCGATACCAACGTGGTCGCGCACGGCGAACAAACGGGACATATGCATCGGATCGAGGTCGACGCCGGGGACTGCGTGTTGGTGGAAGCGGAAAACGGCGACATGTACGTCTCGGTGAAGGGCAAGGCCACGCTCAAGCACGATGAGCACGGCCCCCTGGCCCTGGAGACGGGCCACTACAAGGTGGTCCGGCAGCGTGAGTACAGCCCCGAGGCCATCAAGAAGGTGGCCGACTAGCCGTCTTCTTCACTGAAGCCGAGAAGGGCGGGACTCGAAAGGGTCCCGCCCTTTTTTTGTGGATGGTGAACCCGCGAACCGTCATGATATTTTCCGAGTCCATGTCTTGGACGAGAATGGTTTGGGTGTCGGAATATCTCGGGAGTCATCAGTTCCACCTTTTGAGAGAGGAAATGTCGGCTTCGTGGAGAACAAACTGGTACGTGTCGGGATCGTGGGGCACGAATAGAGAATGAACCGCAATAAGGCCGCCTTCGCGCCGCTCATGTTGAAGTACGACCGGGCAGTTGCACTCTACGACAAGGGCTCGCGATGCCTTCACGGCGCCCCCGGGTGCTGTCCGTGCAAGCACGAGGGCTCGAGTTTCGTCACGGTGGACGGGAGCCCGGCCGCGTGTTCGTGCGGGAAGTGCCCGCGCTATCGGTGTCTCGAATGCGTGAAGGTCAAGACGGACTTCTGCATCGTCATGACGCAGATTGCGATTGAGGAGGGGCCATGACCTCCGGCATTATGGCGTCCTTCTTTGTCGACTCGTGGTCGGGATCGTGGTCGTGGTCGGGATCGTGGTCGGGGTCGTGGTCGCGGTCGCGGTCGCGGTCGTGGTCGGGGGCGAGGTCGTGGGCGAGGTCGTGGGCGGGGGCGTGGTCGTGGTCGTGGTCGGGGGCGTGGTCGGAAGGGGAGGCCTATTTTGAATGAGCGAGAGTTGGGCAAGAAGTTCCTGTCGAAGTTCGAGCTGGAGCATCCCGGGTGTTTTTGCTATCGGATTCCGGATTCCCCTGTATGCCGCAAACCCTTCGACTGCTTCGTGCTCGTGGACGGCCTATTCACCGCAATCGAGTTCAAGATGGTCGGGAATTCGCTTCAACCCCATCAGAGAAAAGCGCTGCTTGACGTGAAGCAGGCCGGGGGAATCGCGAAGGCGATCTGGTTCGGGAAGGACGGGAAGGTCGCGAGGGAGGAGGAACCGTGATCTCCGGTATTGCGGCATCTTTGTCAGCCGAATCGTGGTCGGGGTCGTGGTCGCGGTCGTGGTCGGGGGCGTGGTCGCGGTCGCGGTCGTGGTCGTGGTCGGGGTCGTGGTCGGGGGCGTGGTCGTGGTCGTGGTCGTGATTGAGGAGGAACCGTGATCTCCGGTATTGCGGCATCTCTGTTAGCTGAATCGCAGTCGCAGTCGTGGTCGGGATCGGAGGCGTGGGCGGGGGCGTGGTCGTGATTGAGGAGGAACCGTGATCTCCGGTATTGCGGCATCTTTGTCAGCTGAATCGCAGTCGCAGTCGTGGTCGCGGTCGTGGTCGCGGGCATGGTCGCGGTCGCAGTCGTGGTCGCGGGCGTGGTCGCGGTCGTCGGTCTGGGATTGAGGAGGCGATGTGAACCCTGCGGCTTTTACTTCGGGCGTGGGAAGTGTTTCGTGGGGCGAGTGGAGTGGGGGCGGTCCGGATGCGGACGTCTCCGGATCGTGGAAGAATGGGTGGGGATGGTCGGGGTCGTGGAGTTCGACGTGTTCGCTTTCCCGGTGGGTTGACTGGCTCGAACAGACTTGACTTTTTCGTAAAGCGTGATAGTCTCCTACCTGTCGGGGTGGGGGGTCGACGACGGCCCCCCTTCCCCGAACCTGCTGGGGGGTGGCGGAGGTAGCTGGCAACGTGAAGGGACTCACGACCAGTCGCGCCGCCACCCCCCCAAACGGGCTTGTCAAGGCCCCGCGCACAAACGCGGGGCCATTTTTTTTATCCGGATCACACCGTATAATCTTTGGAGGTGAGGATGAAGGAGGCTGTGATGGTCAAGACTATGACTTGCCCGTGGAAGCTCGAGTCCGCGGAGGAAAGGGCGAAGTGCGATACCTTCCGGATTCCCTCCCGGGAGATTCGCGAACGGATCGTTCCCGGGTGCTTCGCGAAGCTGATCTTCACGATGGCCGATCCGCCCGCGGGCGAGCGGATGTGGGTCGAAGTGAAGAAGGTCGAGGGGAAGTCTTACTACGGGTTCCTGCGGAATTCCCCCGTCAGCGCGATCAAGGAATTCCTGTCGTACGGCGAGCCGGTGGAGTTCGGGCCGGAACACGTCTGCGCGGTCACGTTCCCGAAAGCGAAAAGTGAGTAGCATCCCGGCTTTCCTGGCCAGGGTGAACGATTTTTACCGGTGGAGGATGGACCGTTCGTCGCGGTCGTTTCAGGACGATTCGCTCTTGAGCGTGACCATGCCGTGTGAAATCCGCCTGGACGAGATGGGGGTCATGGACGAGATCGTGGCGCGTCCGCTTTTCGTCCACATCGAGAGAATGGCAGGGGGACACTTTTGGATGTCCCTCTGGTTCAGATCCGGAGGAGTCCATGTCAACTTTGTCGCGAAAAAAAGCCAGATCGGGGTGTCGTGCGAAGAAGACCTCCCGAGACCCGGTATCCATTGCGCGTCCCTCTCCGATCCCCGCCGGACCCGTTGGCAGGGCGGTCCTTGACCGAGTCGCATCCCGGGCAGCGGAATGGGCCAGGACAAACGGGATGAAGGGTCGCATCGACCAGGAAACGCCCAGGGAGGAGAACTTCGGGATCATCGTGGTCCTGAAGGACGGGTTCGGGAATCACGCGAGGGCGTTCTTCACTATAGATGGAAGGGAGTCGCTGTGGGAGATGAGCCAAAGATAAAAAACGACGGCCCCGCCGAGGTGGAGATGTGCCCCCTGCCCTACGGTGTCGCGGTCCTGGCCAAAAACGGGAAGTGGTACGTCAAGGCGGCATTCTACACTAAGGAGTACGCCGAGGCGTACGTCCTCGGGATGCAGAGCGTGGGCATCAGGGCCAAAATCGTGTGGGACGATCCGGAGAAGGACATCAGGGACGAGAAAAAAAGCCCGTAGAAGCGGGACAAGGAATCGGACCTTGCTGCCCAGGCTTATGAGACCCGGTAGAGCGCCAGCTCCATTCCCGCATCGACGGGCTTTACAAGGGAGAGGATAGCATGGATCAGCCGGAGATCAAGTCGGAAATCATCCACGGGAACTGCCTGGAGGTCATGAAGTCGATGCCCTCCGAATCTGTGGACCTCCTGTTCGCAGATCCCCCCTACTCGATCTCGTATTTGTCGTGCCATCACAAGTACGGCAACCCGTTCGGGGAGATCAAAGGGGACGACAAGATCTCCGAGGAGTGGCTCGACGAGGCGGCCCGGCTCCTGAAAAAGGACCGGTTCGCGTACATCTTCACCCGGTGGGACGTGTACCCGGCGTGGGTCGAAGCCGTGGGGAAGCGCCTCAAGATCAAGAACATGATCGTGTGGGTAAAGAACAACCACACGGCCGGGGACCTCGAGGGCAACCTCGCGTTCAAGCACGAGCTGATCATCTTCGCGGCCAAGGGGGACCCGAAGCTGTACGGCAAGCGAGACGTGAACGTGTGGGAGACGCCCCGCGTGGGGACGTTCTCGATGTCCCACCCCACAGAAAAGCCGGTCGCCCTGGCCCAGCGGGCCGTCGCGATCTCGACCGAGCCGGGGTGGACCGTGCTTGACCCCTTCTGCGGGACCGGATCGACCTGCGTGGCCGCGGCTGACCTGGACCGCAGGGCCATCGGCATCGAGATCGAAGAGAAGTACGTGAAGGTCGCCAGGGAGCGGCTCACGATGGCCTCGGCCCAGATGAAGCTGTTTTAGTTCTTGTGGGTATCTCCCGGTTGGGTGGAAAGCGTAGAGTCCCCCGGAATCATCACGGGGCTTGACGGAGCGAAGGGCCTGGGGTAGGCTTCACGGGAAGACGGAGGAGGATCGACATGTCAGACGCCCTTTCGGAAATCTTCAAGAGCGGATTATTCAGGACCAAGAAGAATCCCGACCGAGACTGGATGGTCATCGCGGAGCGGGCGGGAAGCCAGTTGTACGGCATCGTCTGCGAGGAGTTCGCCCATCCGGAAGTCGCCCTGTGCGCCCTTCTTCACGCCGTGGGTGAGGTCATTCTCTGCGAGTCGGAAGACACGAAGCGCGAAAAGCTCGTCAAGCTCTTCCCGGACGCGATCCTCGCGTGTGTGAAGAACCTGGAAGAAATGGAGGACGAGGAGCCCTACGAGTTCGAGGGCGAGGAAGCCCCCGAGCGGGAGATCGGGGACACTGGAGAACCTGTTTCCGAACCTGCCGGGATGCCCGTGTCTGCCGAGGTGAACCAGCCCATTCCGGATGGCGACGATGAGGATGAGGGTCCCGAGGACCCCGACCCTGACGAGGGCTTCCCGGAGCCGTGGATGCCCCCAAAGGGGGCGGCCACGGCGGAGAATCCCGCGAAGCTCGCCGGGTTCAAGGGCAGGAAGAACCCGAAGGGCCAGGAGGGCAAGAAGCCATGATGAAATCGGGCATCGAAGTCATGGCCCAGCGGAAGGATGCGAGGGGGAGCGTCAACTGGATGAAGGTGGACATCATCGACCTGTCCGACGAGGAGTTCGCTACGTGGTGGATCACCATCCAGGACGACAAGGACAAGTTCCATGTGGCCAATTCCCTTCGTAAGCTTGCGGAGGGCCTGTCGGACTACGGGGATCAGGACATCCCGTGACCGAGCCCTACTGTATTCCGTCCAGGGAGGAGCACAACCGGCTTGTCCGCCGGGTCTGGAAGATTTCGATCATCCTTGCTCTCGTCCTGTTCGGAGCGATGGGAGGCACGGCTGCGACTCTCCTGGTTCTCGGTCATACTTTCATGACCACGGCGTACACGATGTTAGTCATCATCTACGTGGTCGTGCCCCTCTATGCGATTGGGTACATGGCGCCCGCCCTGGCCACGAGCCTGATCAAGATGTCCGCCGGGGTCGAGATGTCCCGGGAGGGCCTGGAGATCGGCAGGGAGACCTTGAGGTCGATGGACGATCTCAAGAGCAGCGTCGAGCCTTTAATCAAGGATGCCAGGGTCGTGATTTCCGACGTGAAGCCGGTGGTGAACGAGATCGGCAAGGCCGTTCACGAGGGGAAGTCGCTCTTCGACGAAGTCCTCAAAGAGATCAAGAACGGCAACGGCAAACTCGAAGGCCGGGTAGCCGCCATCCTGCGCAAGGCCGTGACGGAAGCCAAGGAGGCGGTCAGGGGCGCGGAGGGGGATTTCGAAAGATTGATCTGGACCAAGGTGGACAAGTTCCTGGAGTCGGTGTTCACGGCTCCCGGGGGGGCCCCTGAAGGGGCCCCACCCGAAGAGCGCGACCAGTTGGAGGTGCGTCCATGATCGGAAGAGTGGTCGGCAGCATGGTTCAAGACAATGTGTTCTGCACCATCGAGTACATGTCGAGCGGACTCCTGGTGAAGTATGCCGAGGTGGAGAAGAGGCGGGTCAGGGTGCCCAAGGCGTCTTTGGGAATCGACATGGGCTTCATGAAGAAGGCTATGGACGTTCTCTCCTCCGGGCTCGGCCTCGACGAGGACTGGCAGGGTGACGAGAAGAAGGAGAAGTTCCACAAGATGCGGGATGTCTTGGGCTCGTTGGAGCCCTCCGGGAGCCAGGAGTTCGAGGAGAAATGGTTCTCGGCCGAAAAGGCGATCTTCTGCTCGAAGATCGAGGAGGTTCCTGCCGCGGTGACGAAGGCGTACGAGGCCTATCTCGGCATCCTCAAAATCCAGCGGGAAGGTGATACCATTATCCCGGAGGGCGGGTTGCCCGGCATGGGCTTGTACGTCTAGGAAGGGAGAACGCGGTGAGCGAAATCTTCGGGGACTCTAGCGCATCGGACCCAATCGGGAAGGGAGTTCCGAAAAACGACGCGGGACTTTCGGCCATGGAAGTGATCGGCCGGTGTTCCAAGTGTTCCGCCATCGGGACCTTGGAGTACCCCCGTAACATGATTCCCCCGTCCAAGGTGGACGCGATCCTGGCCTACCGGCCGATTCCCGGGGTCCGGTGCCTCAAGTGCAACGAAATCTGCGAGTTTCTTCCCGTGGAAGTGAAGAAATATCCCGACCTTCCGTTCCTTCGCACCATCCAGGACGCTGCCGTGAAGGGCATTCCGAAGGTCGAGGGTTCCGGGAACGGGAACGGCGGGAAGGAAGGAAAAAGGATTATCGAGCCATGATGAGCTGCGAGTTGTGCAAGGTGGTGATGCCTTCCGAGTCGTTTACCGACGTGAGGGGTCATCTCCTGTGTCCTTATTGCACGGTGGTCATGTGGGGAAAGCCCCAGGAAGCCTTTGACGAGGTGTTCAGGCCGGACAGGGAGGAGCTGGGGGACGGAAGGTTCGAGGATAATGCCGGTCTTGTTCCCGTCGGCCGGACGGACGGGCGTCCTCCGAACATCGTTGTCGAGCATGTGAAAGTAAACGACATCATTTCGGCGAACGGATTCATCAAGGACGTCCTGGGGGTGGCTTCCCATCATCCTCGCGTGAACCGCGCCAACCGTGCGGTGATGGAAAGCATGATCGAGGAGATGAACAACATCAACGAGGAGTTGGTCGCGAGACAGAAGGTCGGGGAGAAAGCCGCCTATTCGGCTCCCATCATCTTTGACAAAGGGAAGTCGGACTTCTTCTACAAGGTCTACGACATGGCGGAGAGCCTGTACGGGAAGTTCGTCAAGGAGTGGTTCCTGACCAAGAAGCGGGAGGACTGGGTGGCCTGGAGGAGGATTCTCTATACCCGTGCGTGGGAGATCGGAAGCATGCACAGGTACGGGACTCCGTCCAGGTGCGAGAGTCCCTGGCTGTCCGGGAAGAAGGCCCCTATTGACGATGATCCATTCGGCACCCAACCCATCGGGAAAGAGGAAAGGCCGGTCTACTAGCGGAGGGGGCGGTACGAAGGGTGGTCGGGTAGAGTCCGATCTGCCGGGTAAACCTGTCCCGGGTGCCGGGACGGTGCTATGGCTTCACGTCAACGGAATCTGCCGGGTCTTCGTCTGTCCGGAGTGCGGCCACGTCGAGAAGAGTCCCAAGAAGCTCGGTCTTCACATAGAAAGGCATCGACCGGATGAAGAGATTTACGGGAAGTTCCTCAAGTGCCCGAAAGGGTGCGGCAGGACGTTCAGGATCAGGCACGGCGCCTGCACCCCGCTCGCCCTCAAGGAGCACTTCCCCCTCTGCAACGGGAAGCGTCCCCTCCCGGCGGTCGAAGCTGCGTCGCTGTTCGGTGTGCAGGCTGCCCTCGGAGCTTTTGAAGCCGGACGGAAAAGGGGGAATGGTTCCCACGCAGGGTCCAACGGTAAGCCCTCGCATAAGGAAATGGTGCTCCGGTTCCTGCGAGGCCATCGAGGCTCTTATCGAACATTCCTCGGGTCTTGTCTTGGACTGGGCCCGTTCGATCCCAGGCCCGGAGGCGGTTTCCTTCAGGGCGAAGGCGAGGTTAAGGATTCGGTGGATGATGAGTGAGCTTCGGACGGACCTCAGGATCGCGGCGAGATCATGATTGCCTGGATGGCCTGTCACTCGCGTTCCTTTTCGTGGGATGGGTCTTACCGTTTTTCCCTGAGTGCCTATTTTTCTTTTTCTTATTCGTGGTCGGTAGATTGTGTCGTGTCCAGGTCCAGGTTGGAGTAGGGTCTTGAGATCCATGATTCTTGAGCGGATAATTTCGGGGGCCCAGACGGGAGCCGACCGCGGAGGTCTGGACGTCGCCCTGGCTCTCGGCATCCCGACCGGCGGGTGGTGCCCGAAGGGGCGTCGGGCGGAAGACGGGAAGATTCCCGACAAGTACGTCTTGATGGAGGCGACGTCGTCAAGCTACCCGCAGAGGACGTTCCTGAATGTCCGCGGGTCTGACGGCACGGTGATCTTCACCCGGGGGGCCATCGAAGCCGAGTCCGGGTGCGCCCTGACGGCCAAGTATTGCCGGGCGGAGGGCAAGCCCTGCATCTCCGTGGACCTCGGAAGGACGGATTTCCGTGAGGCGGCGGCGGGCATCAGGAAGTTCATCGTGGACGAGAAGATCAAGACCTTGAACGTGGCCGGGTCCCGGGAGTCCAAGGCCCCGGGCATCGCGCTCGAGGTGAAAAGGGTGCTGGAACTGGCCCTGGGGGATCAACGTGAAGCCTGAAGGATTCGAGGAGTCGACGCTCTGCCACACGAAGCTCTTGTTCTCGTCCGGGGCGTGGACCGAGATGAAGTGGGCCGGGGTCCAGGCCCTCCAGACTCCGAACGACATGATGATGGTCGGCGAGGCGATCTTCGATACCTTGCCGACCTTGATCGTCGAGTGCGGGGTCTATGCGGGCGGGCTGACCGTGTTCATGTCTCACGTCCTGCACCTGATCCGCGGGGGAGGCCGGGTCGTCGGGATCGACATCGACCTGAGTCGTGTTTCGAAGGAGACCATCGACAGGCTCAAGGCCGAGACGGTCCTCATCCAGGGGAGTTCGACCGATCCTTCCGTGGTCGCGAAGGTGAAGGACATGATCCGTCCCGAAAGCCGGGTCATGGTTATCCTTGACAGCGACCACTCGAAGGCCAACGTGGCCCGGGAGCTGGAGATCTACTCGCCCCTCGTGACTCCGGGATGCTACCTGGTCGCCATGGACGGGGTCATGAAAGACCTTTGGAACGTCCAGGGCGGCATGGCCGTCTGGAAGGACGACAATCCCCACGCGGCGATCATGGGGTTCCTGCCCGGGCATCCCGAATTCGAGGTGGACCCCTCCAAGGAGCGGTACGGCATCACTTTCTGCCCGGACGGGTTCCTGAAGAAGAAGGCGTGACGTCCTTGGCGGGGGTGATCTTCTGGGCGGCGAGCCATCTCTCTCCCTCCTTTGAGGAGTGGAGGTGGTATTCTTGTTCGTGGGGAACTTTTTTAGCGGTGGTGTCTCTCTCATCGCTGGCGGTGAGTGGGGAGGCGCATTCATGGAGGGGGGAGGCGCATTCATGGAGGGGTCAATCCTCGAGGTCCAAGGCGCATTCGTGGAGGGGCCAATCCTGGAGGTCCAGGCGAAGGGTGTGACGCGCTCCGTCAGGCGCTGGAGGAGTGCCTGCGTCTTCAGGAAAAGGATAAAAGAGCATATCTACAAGGGTTGGTCCCGCGAGTTCCTGGCCAAGGCGTGGTACCTGAAGGACACCCCCACTGGAAGGTGTCGGGCGTGGATGAACCGTGGCAGGGGACCCGGCTACAAGGTTTTGAAGTCGCTCCCGGTGGAAGAGGGCCGGGGAGGGAAGGGGCGGGGAGGGGGGAAATATTCGAAGAGCCCGCCCTACAGGGTCGTGAGGGCGGTGTGCAGGGTGTGCGGCTACCTGATCGAGGTGGCCCGGGTCCCTTCCGCGGAGTGGGGCTTCGTGGCCGGACGCGGCAGAATGGCGTCCCATACGCTTTCGTGCGCGAGGTGCGCCCGTCTACGCATCGCAAACGCGCCTCCGCTTCGCCAGGGTCCCTACCCGGATTCCTATTCATGGCGGGAAGGGGAACCTTCTTCGCGCCTGTCCCTGGGCGAGGGGGGCGGGATGTCGGTCCCCAAGAGCGGGCGGCCTGTTTCCGCGTCGTGGAGGGCCGGACTTCCGAGATCGGAGGGGGAGTCCCTGATAAGGAGAAGATGGGGCTGGGGTTGGTAGCCGCGTTGGCGTAGGATAAACCCATGAGCAAGAAGAAACGGTCCAAGAAGCCTCCGATGATGGTCCTCCCGGACACCCATCGGGTGATCTACCGGATGTTCGTGGGTAGGCAGCTTCAGAAGTTTCCGGAGGTCCTGCCGGGGGACATGGTCGAGTGCCTCGAGTGCGGAGGGGACCATAAACTCGAGTCCGCGGTGGCCCTGGCCACGGGGCGCAAGGACTCCCTGTTCCTGATCTACCGGTGCCGCAGGCGGTGGGAGTTCGGGGCGATCTTCGGCAAGCTGATTGCCGGGCGGATTCCCCACCACGAGGTGCTGGATTGATCCCGGGGATCATCTTCGACGCTTCGATATCCAGGTCGTGGAGTGACGGCTTTTTCCTTTCGATCTGGAACCTTGGGTACTCGACCTCCTTCATGGGGGGCGGGAGCCCTTTCGAGTGGAGGAGCCGGATTCGTTTCACCGTGACGCAGTGGACTGGAAGCAGAATAAAACCGTTCTGATGATTTGATAGCGTGGAGGAGGAAGACATGTACGAGGAGCACAGGAACGAGAAGGACCTGCTTCACCGGGCCGACGGCCCGGCGGTGGAGGCCGACGACCGTAAGGAGTGGTGGGTCGATGGCCGTCGCCACCGTCCGGACGGCCCGGCGGTCGAGACCGTCCGGGGGACCCGGTGGTTCTACTGGCGCGGGGTGCGGGTGACCGAAGAGATCATCCTGAACCCGCGGTCGGCCGAGCCCAAGGACATCCTGAAAGAGGCGAATGTCGAGGTTCGCCGGGCCTGGATGGAGGCGTACGGGTTGGACGACTTCATCATCGGCCTGGACCCGAAGGTCTTGGACGACGACAAGAAGGCCGACCGGATGCTGCTCTCGGTCGAGATTCCCGGGGACGAGTTGCTGGTCATGGTCCGGGTCAAGAATTCTACCCCGGAGCCGGACGGGACCAGGAAGCACTACATGATCCGGGTGGACCCGAAGTGCAAGACGGCAGAGGAGGCTGTGGCATGGACGTTTGCGATGGAAAGCGGTCAGTACAATCCGGAAAAAGAGACCTAGAGCTGGCGTGGGCTGCTGGATTCTTTGATGGCGAGGGGTGCTCTGTTTGCGGAAAAGGTGAGCACGGGACCAGATCCCTTAACGTAACGGTGGCTCAGGTCAACGGGGATAATCTCTTGAGGTTTAGATCTGCCGTTGGAGACGTCGGCAATATCATGGGTCCTTATAAACTTCACAAGAACAACAGGCCGATCTCTTTTTTTAGAGCCTACGGGGCTAAGGCGGTTTCGGTGATCAGGGCGTTGTGGGCCTTTCTTTCGGAAGAGAAAAGACTGCAAGCGGTTCATGCAGCTACGGAGTACTTTTTGAGGCCCATGAAAAGAGGCAAAGGCGTGTGCGCGAGAGGTCATTCCTACGAAAAGTTTGGAAAGTACACTCACGGAGTAAGGTCGGAGTGCGCGAAGTGCAGGTATGACAGGAGAAGGGGTGTTCTTGATCCGATAGAGATAAAGACCGCTCTTCAGCTTAGGATCGGAGTGAGGGAGTATAGTCCGTTTCTTTACACTTCAGACGGAGTTCCGAAGGAGACCTAGTGTTTCCCTTCGCGTTTGTCACGCACGGGCTTGCGCTGTCGTGGGGTGAACGGCTGTCCGTATCCGTGGTGGGTCCGAGTCCCTACTCGGCTTCGTTTTCCGAATGCTGGTCCGGGATGATGTTCCAGGCCAAGTCATGGACCTTGGAGTCTGCCCTGACGTGGTAGCTTCCGTCATCCTGATCTGCCCGAATTCTTCGTGGGACCGTTTTACCCCGTGGTCCTACTCTTGGTCCCGCGGTTCCGGGTGGTGTACGTCGTGGAGAGACGACACATCCCTTTCGTGGTGGGATGAATACGGTAGATGAGACTTGGATGAAATACAGACCCACAAAGGGAGAGCTGTTCTACACGGCATGGATGGAAGCTTTGGCGGACGCCCGGTGGTGGGCTATTCAACGGGAAAATAAAGAGGGCTCTGAGTTTTTCCGCTTGTGGATGCAGTCTCTTGGAAGTCACCGATGAAGATTCCCGTCGTGGTCATGTTCTTCGCTCCCGGCATGTCCGACTGGCGCCCTATGGATCGGTGGTCCGTCGGGTGGACCCAGCGGGGAGCATGGTGCGTGTCGTGGAGCGGGAACGCGAATTCCTCCAGGCTTCGATGGGGACCGTACTTGTGATCCCTGCCATTTTTGTCTCCGCGTGGATCGGTGCCGGTCCCTTGAGCCAGTCGTGGTTCTCGCACCTGTACGCGTCGAACGGCATCGGGAGCACGGCGGGATCGTGGAACAAGGGTTGCATGTGGTCGAACGTCTTTTCCAGGGCTGGTAGGGCCATAGAATGATCGGCAAGGTCATTACGGTCATCGACACGGCGGTCCTCTACCAAGATTTGAATCAGGACTTTATCGGCATGTCCGAGTGGGCCCAGGGAAGGAGCTACTCGAGTTCGTGGAGGGTAAGGAGGTCCCGGGATCGGCACGGGAAGTTCATGCCGTCCTGGTGGGGAGCGGACCTGTCTCGGTCGTGGACGCTTGGATTCGAGGTCTTCGAGAAGCCGTGATTGTGATGAACCTGTTTCTGGCAGAAAGGATCGACTCCCGTTCGTGGGGTTGGCGGTTCGAGGCCTCCCTGTCTTGGCGCGACAAGTCGGTGGTCTCGGAGGGGACGCGTTTTCGGATTCGCTCCAGTTCGTGGGGGTGGGGACCATGATCCCTGCCCTGCGGGCGGTCAAATATACTATATCCGGGATTACCGTCCTGATAAGGGGAACGGCAGCCTGGAAGTGGGACTACACGTCTTCCGGCTCGTGGTCCGGAGGGGTCCTCCAATCGTGGTCGTGGAGGACCGGGACCCTGTGGTCGATGGGGTTCTAGTCCGGTTCCTGTGACCGGACGGTGTTGACGACGAAGATCGAGATGATGGCGGCTGCCGCGAGCGATCCGAGGGCGACTTCCTTGGGGTCGATGTCCATGAAGAAGAACGGGACGGAGATCATGACGGCGCGTTCCAGGGTGGCCGCGGCGACCTCGAGGAAGGCGCCGGGCTTGCCTTCGATGAACCGCCGGGCGGCTACCTCGCTGGGAAGCTCGCCCAGCGTCATGAAGGTCGGTGTCACGGACGTATTCTACCCGGCTGGAACGGGGGAAGCAAGATGACCACGGGAGCCCTGGCCTTCGCGCACATCGTGGAGCCGCCCCGCCTGGTCTCCGTGGGAGGATGGGGCCTGGCTCCGGGGTACGCGGATTCGGTGTCGTGGGTGCTGGAGAACTCGTTTTCCTCTGCGTGGGAATACCGTAATTTGGTGTCGGTGTCGTGGGAGGAGGGTCTGAGGGAAAGCTTCCGATGGCCATTGGAACCGGGGTCCTAGCCTTCAGGATTATGGCCGCCCCTCCCAGGAGGACGGTCTCGGGAAACTTCGCCGAGATCGTGTGGGACAAGACTTCTTTCTCGTGGGACGGCAGCCAGCAGTTTTCGGGTTCGTGGGAAGACGATTACATGATGTCGGGAATGTGGCCGGATTGGCGGAGTGAAGCGGTGGAGAGCACGAGCTGGGGGGGAGGGGGTTGACGGGGGGTGAGTGGGAGGGCATAATTCGGACGTGAGGAAGGATGAACCCAAGAGGGTAGCGGGGTACATCCGGGTTTCCACCAGGGAGCAGGCGGAAACCAAGCTTTCCTTGACTAACCAGGAAGAAAAACTGAAGGCGTACGCGATCTCCAACGACATCACGATTGATCGCATCTACAACGATGCGGCGGAGAGTGCGGGGGACCTGAATCGGCCAGCGATGCATGAGCTTCTGGCCGAAGTAGAGAAGGGAAACATCAGTCACGTCATCATTTATAAGCTGGATCGCCTGACAAGAAATCTGGAGAACCTTGGATACCTTCTGCGTCTGTTCGATAAAAAGGAGGTGTCCCTCCTGTCCGTGCAGGAGTCCCTGAACACCTCGAACGCGTCCGGACGTATGATCGTCAACCTCTTAGGGATGATTGCTCAGTGGGAACGCGAGGTCATCGCGGAGCGCACCAGGGCAGCCTTGAACGTGAAACGGGCAAGAGGAGAGAAGTTGGGGGGGATTATTCCCTACGGAAGCCGGGTTGCAAAGGGAAAGGGAGAGGGAGGAAAGGATACGCTCGTTCCGAACCCCAAGGAAGCTCCTGTTCTCCAGGGAATCCTCGATGCCCGGGCCGAGGGGAGGGGGTATGCGGATATTGCCCAGGGGTTGAACCAGATGGGCATTAAAGCCCGGTCCGGGGGAAGGTGGTTCCCCAGTACCATCCGTTCCGTTTGCATTCGATCCAAGGCTAATGTGGATGCCAGGGGTGGGTCCAAGGGGGAAGGGGGATCAAAGCGTGGAAATACACAATCGGGCGAACGCGTATGACATCTCAACATTATGTTGACAAGAAGGGTTCGGAAACGCTATTATTTGCCCCAGGAACGCACGTACAGGCCTGGGTGGGCCTATGGGGCCTCCTTTGGGCCTACGACGCGTAGGCGGGGCAGCGGTGCGTTTGTACGTAGAAGGGGGGTTTGATGCCCAAAAAGCCGCCTGAAATGCCCGGGAAACCATGGTACGCGGTCCTTTTAGCCGCCCGGAAGGCTTCGCTTGACAGGAAGCGTCCCTTTACTGCATCCGACGTGGCTCGGGAAGCCGGGATCAAGGGTACGAAAGTGTCCAGCGCCGAGCGAATTGCTTCCGCGTGGCTTGGAAAGTTCCACAGATGGGGGTATGTCCTCCGTACGGGGAGTGCGAAAGGAGAGAAACGGTGGATCGGAATATACGAGATGACCGATTGGGGGATGCGATTCAAGCCGTCGGACAAGAAGATTCGGGAAAAGAAGGAGAAAAAGGCGGCGGGGCCGGAGAAGACCTAGCCAAGAGGTGTAAAAGCGTAGGTCGTGGAATTGCGAGGATCACCAGGACCGCCCTTGCCCTGATCGAGAAGAAGCTGGATTCGCATCTTAAAAAGCTCCCGAGGCTTCCGTTCAAGGAGGAGTCCTACAAGATCGTTCCTACGAAGTCTTCTGGAGTGTACGTTATCTTTGAAAAGGAAGACGGGACTCCGTGCTATGCCGGGACTGGGCTTGAGCTTCGTACCAGAATTAAGCAGCATGGGAAAATATACACCGTTTTCTCCGTAAACGGAACCGCCTTGATGTCCAACAGCTCTTTCAGGGATTATCTTCTTCGGGTGTACTTTGACAAGTTCGTGTATTCGGAAGGTAATCGTTCTTATCAGAAGTGGGTAGAGGCGACCCCAGGGGAGGAGTTGTCCTCGATTTACGGAAGGCTTACCGAGAAGTACGAGTTTTCGTTCTTTGTGTGTCCAGAAGACCAGAGAAACATCATTGAGATGATGGTCTTGGCTGTCCTCAGGCCGTACATTAACTCTGGTGGAAGGTTGTGCCGGTAGCAATAGGAGAACAGGTGCGCTTCCTCTGCCTCTGCGAAGGCGGCATCGTCCGCAGTTCCGCCTTGGCAAGCGTCCTTCGCTGGGAGTTCGGCCAGGACGCCCTCGCGGCGTCCGCGGAGAAGAACGCGCCCGAGACCATCGCCATGCTGTGCG
>Ga0315273_10004540_pt1 | contig 16999 bp, 6 predicted proteins | sample YL17G02_0_MG_FD_205753 | JGI IMG/M metagenome (GOLD analysis project Ga0315273, IMG submission 205753) | Sediment microbial communities from Yellowstone Lake, YNP, Wyoming, USA - YL17G02_0 | ecosystem: Environmental > Aquatic > Freshwater > Lake > Sediment | place: USA: Wyoming | collected... | reverse complement strand
CTTTCATTCACGCAACCGATCAGCACATCCCTTGGGATGTCGCTGTGGGATGCTGCATAGCGATCACCCACTGCATTGGTGGTGGTGGTGGTCACATAAGTGAAAACATTTACGGCTGTGTGCTGCTTGATCCGCCGGCTCTTGCCCGCGCTGGCACCGGACAGGATGAAGATCGTGCCGTTGCGCATGTTCTCAATGCCAGGATCGAGTTGATCATCTTTCAGCGTGGTGGCCGTGCCGGTTGCAGTGGCCGTGCCATCCCGCGTGATATTGACTTCCCTGGACAGGGACAGGATCGCCTCGAAAAGCGTTTGATTCATAGCGCCTCCGATTAGACCAGGATGCCAAAGACATCAAAGGATGCGGTGGCTGCAGCACCCTGGTTGGTGTTGTTTTTCAGATACAAAGGCTGGCCTGCTGTGCCCATTTTGATCCCAGCAACGATCAGGACCAGCCAGGCAGCCAGGGTAGGACCAGTCAGGCCGGTGTGGGTTGCATTGGCCACAACATCCGCATAGGCTGCACTTGTCCAGCCAATACTGTGGGAGTTGGTGGTCAGACTGATGGAAGCATTGCGCTGGCATATCCTGGTGATCACGCATGTTTTTCCTGTCGGCACTGTGTAAAGCAGTTGGTTGGTCGCAGTGTTCAGGTCCACGGCATCTACCGTTGATAATTTGATCTCGTTCTTACCTATCGAAACGAGGCCATCTGACATGATCTCGCAGGGTACTCTGACCTCCTGCCCAGTGGCTGGATTGACGCCGGTGATGTAATCATTCGCTGACATTTCTTACCTTCCTTTCTCGCAATTATGAAAAAAGCCCGCCCGCCTGGGCGGGCATAAGCCCGTAATTATGTTTGGGTCAGGCCGGCTGTTTCTTTTTTCTGGCCGGCGATTTGGCGGGTGGTGCGACCATCGCTGGGATGATTGCCTTGGCCATGGTCGGTTCTTCCACTTCCTGGATGTTATACCCCAGGTTCTTGAAGATGGTGATCACTTCCGGCAGTTCGTGGCCGAGCGATTTATCAATGGTGAGATCATCCACAACAGCGCGCCCATCCTGGAAGCGGACGCCGGCTGCTTTGCCGTTGTATTTCGGGTTGGGCACAGTGACGATGTACCTGGTCATTTGATCACCTTCTTCCTTGGAGTGGCTCGCACTTTCTTGGCTGCTGGCTCCTTGGGCGGTGCCGGTTTCTTGTCCAACTCCTTGAAGGTGCAGCCCAGGTCGGTCAGGTTCTTGATCACATCCTCATGCTGCTGACCGGCGAGAAGATGGCTGGTGCCCTGGTCGTCCAGGACCGCCAGGCCCTTCTCGAAGTGGATGTTGTTCACATCAAAACTGTCTTTCCTGGGGTGGGTCACAAGTATTCTCATAACATCCTCCTGTTGGGGATTGGGGATGGGTGCCCTGGTATGTGTGTGCCAGGGCACCCTTTCAATGCTGGCTATAGTTCAGCCTTCTCAAACCGGAGTTTAGCCAGCACCTGAAACATCGTCACGCTGCGGGCCAGTGGCGATATACACCTCCATGGAGGTGGCTGTCACGGTGCCGCCGCAGGTCAAGACCACACGCCAGTAGCGCAGAGGCGACTGGCACAGCAAGGATCGGCGGTAGCCGGCCACGGTTGTGCCCGTGATCTGCGGGAAACTGGGGCCGGTTTCCACACCGGATGCGAAGGTTGCCGAGTTACTATACTGGACCTTGGCATCGACAGTGGGGGTGGTGCCGGTCATGAGGGCCTTGTTGGATAGGGTCACCCACAGGCCATTCGCGCCTGACTTCCCTACATCCAGGACAGCAGAGCCGCCGGATCGGGTCGTGGAGTTGGGTGTGATGGTAGAGGTGAAGGTCGTGCCATCGTGGAAGATGAAGTTAGTGTCACGCATTTTGCACCATCCTTATGAGGCCGCCATCTTGAAGTTGCAGATGCGGGCGATGGAGTAGTTGCTGATGTTCAGCAGCCCTACTGCCCAGTCGATGCGGCGGAGGTACTGCGGACCACTCTCGCTCTCATTGCCATTCAAGGGATCATAAATATCGATCCCCATGCCGGCCAGTTGGATCGCTCGAACACCATCATCTGTGTCCATGCGGACCACATACATGCTGGTGCTGTCGTTTCCGGCGTCACCAGGGTCCTCGGTGTTGGTGATGATCTCCGTGGTCTTGTCGGCTTTCAAACCGACATCGATGATGGGCACACCAGCAAAACTTGGGAACTTCTTTTCAAACATTTCGATGGTGTTATAAACCAGGCCCAGGTCACGGAGCAGGCTGCCAATCTTCCAGTAAGTGGTTTCGTTGCAGAAGATGTGCGTCGCGCCATCGCAGAACTTGACGGCTTGATGCAATCCATCAACGAAAGTCTTTTCATTGGCTGCACTGGCAAAAATCTTTAGGCTGTCCGTTGATCCCTGGAGGTTGATCGTCATGCGGGATGGCATGTTGCTTACCCGCTTTTTCAACCCCTCGAAGGTGTCAGGATCGAGGCCACTGTCACCGTTGATGAAGGCGTTATTAAAAGCGAAGGCAACCGCCTTGGCTTTCATTTTCATCTGCGTTACCAGGGGTTTCTCGACCTTGGCACTGATCTTCTCGGCAACTTTGTCAATCTTGACATCGCCGCCCAGGAGGGCCATGGTTTCGACAATATCTTCCACGTTTCCAGAACTCTCGGTGTAACCACCACCGATTTTGCGGAAGCCCGCACCAGGCAATGTCTGCCAGCGGGATGCGCCTACCTGGAGGCCAGCCACATCATCAAACGGGATGGCCGCCAGTAAATCGGAATATCGCAATAGGTCATTAATAAAACCCTTCTGGAAGGGAAACTCACTGGCCTTCGCGATATCTACTAAACCTACGGGCATTTCAAACTCCTTTAGCGCCTACGCGCTTTTCCGCTTCGGATTTGCTGCTCGCCCAACTCGTACAACTGGGCGCTGTCATTGATGCTCGCGATCCGATTAGCGGCAGGGGGGCTGCCTCGCAGCGACATTCTTGCTGGTCCGGCTGCTTGGGCAGCGGGTTGGTTGGGTTGGGGGGATGCTAGTCGTGCGGCCTTCGCAGCCAGGGCATCGTCAATACTCTTGAAGTAAACAGACAGACCTTTATCAACGATGATGGTCTGTAACTCTGGATCGTTCACCTCCAAAAATATTCCGGCCTGTTCCTGCTTGGCCATCACTTCCTGGGCCACAAGATCGGCGCCTACGGGTGCCTGCTGGTTTGCCTGTTGATTAGCCGGCTGACCAGCGGGTTGCTGATCAGTGCTGTTGAGGACCTTTTCACGCGCCAGGTCCTTCATGGCTTTCAACTGGGCATCGGGGATGGGGGTGCCGGCATCTTTCGCCAGGGCAGCCGTGGCATCCACTTGGGCCAGGGCAGCGGAAATGCGCTTCTGTGTATTAGCCTGTGCCTTATCGACTAAACTCTGTGCCTGGCGCTGGCTTTGCAGCATTGCAGCATCGAGTTCAGCCTTGGTTACGGGGCGATCATTATCCTCCAGGGGTTCTTGTTCCTGACCAGGTTGCACCGGATCAGGATCGGGCGCAACAGACGCCTGTCCTTGAAGGTTGGTACTCACAGGATTTCCCATTTCACTAGCCTCCTTTGAAAATGAGTTGCACAGACATTCTACATCAGGTTGTGCGATGATACAACTACCGGATGGATGCTGCAAGCAGCGCCAGGAAGCCCAAAATGGATCCTCCAGGCTTTCCGTTCTCGGTCCATATCTTCTCCAACTCGGCCCTGGCGCCCGCTCCCAGTTCTGATCCTGTCAGTGCATAGTAGGTCACCTGCTGTTTCAGGTTGTCAGAAGCGTCAGCCAGGTAGAAATCAGCGGAGTACGCTGGGCTGTTGAAGTCCGCCGGATACCAGTTTGCCAGGACCTGCTGGGCTGTGGCCCTGTTCATTCCGGTTGGGTTCCTGGTGCCAGCCAGGATCGCCTGGGCGACATACTGATCCAGGAAGGGCGCCAGTTCGGGATGGTCCTTGATCTCCTGCTGCTTCCAATCCCAATACTGCTTTAACTGCGGGAACTGGGCACGATAAGCGGTGCGACCTTCCACCGGCTGGGAATAATAACCATCGTTGATCGCCATGATGTTCGGAAACATAGCCTCACGATCTGCATAAAACTTGTTCAATGCCTTGTCGATGGCCGGCGGCAATCCACGCAGCGGCGTCACCGGAGCAGCCATGGCCGCCTGGGTTTCAGGCACCACTGGCAGGTTGGCAGCGCCCAGCATCCTGGCCCAACTGGTCAGGGTGGATGTATCAATGTTGTCATAGTTGCGGGTTTCGCTGTTTAGAAAAGCCTCCTGGAATAGATCGCCCAGTTGCGGCCTGACTTCCCGCTTGTTCGCCTGGTCCAGTGCCATGTAGCGATCCCACACCTGGCCGACCAGGTATTGTCGCATACGCACATCCGGCGGTTGTCCTTTGGCCAGATAGGCGCTGTACTCGGGATGTTTGTCGAAGAAGGCATTGACCGCATCGGTATCGCCGCGATCCTTGTTTGCCCAGGCTTCATCCCACTCGCCTTTCAGTCCACGGTATTCCAGTTCGCCGGTGGGTAACAGGCCGCCACCAAAGAAACTTGGTAGCAGGGCTGATGCTCCCTGGACCACATTGCCATGCGCAGCAGCGTAGAGAGCCATGGCGCCTGGCACCTTGGCAGCCATTTCAAGATTGACCCGCTGCCTGGCCATTTCAAATACCGATCCGTTTCTCTGGATCATGGCCGTGATCCCCTGGTCGTAGGTGATCTCGCCATCCGCCACCATGTTGGCCAGTTGCCGATCAACGTAATAGTCGCCATACTCGCCGTATTGTGACAGGCCGGTTGCTTTCCTAATCGCATTTTCTGGAGCAGCCAGCAGGCCGATGATGTCACCAATGCCCTGCATCGAGGTGCCGGCAGTGGCAGCCTTGTAAGCATTGGCTGTCCTGGTGACTGGCAGCGGGCTGATCTTATTTCCCTGGCCGGTGATGGCATAGTAGGGTGCTGATAGATACCAGGCCGGCCCCATGATCACGCTCATGAAGTCTATCGGGTTATTGATCTCCGCCTTTCGCCTGGTCGATGCTTCGGCCATTGCCTTGGTGTAGATCGGACCCTGGCCCTGCTGGGCTGCAGCCAGTTGCTCCTGGGTGATCGTGCCGGCATCCGCCCATTCCCGCAGCACTCGCTGGAGTTCATAACCAATACTGATCTGATCCTGCTGCATCATGGTGAAGGGTTGTTCCAGGGAAGCGAAGGGGAAGATGTTGCGCAGCGGGTCCGTGTACACTGCTCCACCCATCCAGGCAGGCAGGAAGGGCATCGGGATCGCAAACTTGTTGCGCATCCTTTCAGGGATGTTCCGCTGGTAAGTGTTCTGCAGCGCTCGAAGCCTGGCATAGTTGGCGAACCAGGTGGGTCGATCCAGGGCGCGCAGTGCCCAGTTCATCATGGTCCGCCCGTACCAAAACTGGTAGGGATAGGCCACATCCAGGTACTTGTCGAAGCCGTACCTGCGGTTGTAGTTGAGCATGGCGAAGTCACGCTGACTTTCAGCATGGCGCACAGCAGCCATCTTGGCCGTGGCCAGGTTGCCTTTCACCGTGTTGTCCAGGTAGCCGTTCAACTGCCTGGCTATATCAGCATCCATGCCACCCATGCTGCCACCATTTTTAGCCTGGGTCATGGCCTGGTTTTTCATGCCGGTCAGCAGCGGTCTGACATGATCAGCCCAGCCTTCCTGCATGATCTGTTCATCGGGTCGATCCTGGGCCACCTGGTCGTATCCACCCACCGGCGCATTGGGATCGAAGGGTGGCTGGTCCGCCTTGTAATCGCTGGCACCTTCTCCGATCTGGATGCCCTTGTATTTTTCCAACTCTTTGCCCATGCCGTATTTGGCATTATCAACATCAGTGCCTGTGTTCTGCCTGAAACTCGAACCATCATCGAAGATGGCATCCGTGATCAGGTCGGTCTTGATAGCCTGGCGCAGCAAGGGTATTAGATTTTGATCATGGGGCACATTGACCAGGATCATCCCATTGACGCCGGTTTTCTTTGCGAATATCCGCAGGATCGCGGCGGATCGCAGGCCGACCCTTTCAGGGGTCAGTGAAACATTTATGCCTGCCATATCAGCCACGGTGATCTCCATGACAGATCGAACCGTACCTCCCGATGTTCCAATAACCATGATCTTGTTGGGATCAGCGCCCATGTCAGCAGCAAACCTGGCTGCACTTTCAGGGCTGGTTATCACCCTTCCAAGCAGTGGGTGGTGTAACATACGTTCCCCTGCATTATGCAGGTTGTAGGGCGTGGGAACATTCTTTAGTTCAAATGTCTCTTTTCGGCCAAACCTATCCACGGTTGAATATTCCTCATGATCTATAACCACATGACCTTTGAACAAAGGACCTAGTATTTTCGCTATCCCGCCTGTCACTCCCACATCCTGCAGGCTTGGATTACTGTCACCACTGGGATGGTTGTGAAGATACCACACACCATCGGCGTCCAGGTCCCAGGCCAATTGCCTCAAGATTTCCGGCTCCAGATATACACCTTCTGGCAGGGCTGTACCAAACCCAGGCATCCTACTGGTGGTGGCCATTTCTCCCACAACCAGGTTGTCCTTTGTGTAGATCACCCGCCCAACTTCATACAGTGGGTTGCGACATATCTGCGCAATGGTGGCCAGTTCTCTGTAATCGTTGAAACGCAGATTGACCAGGGGCACATATCCCTGATCATGAAACTTCTTGGATATTCCCAGGGCCAGGATGTCACCCTTCTTGCCGATCAGGTGCATGGCTTCCACAGCCTTGACCCTCAAATCGAGTTCGACCTGGGTGTAGGTGGCGCCGGCTTCCTTGCCATAGACGCCATCGGTATCCGCCATCTTTTTGAACAGTGGTCCCAGGTCCTCGGTGGTAGTCACCTTCTTGGCGCCGATCTCCGGCTCCAGGCCAGGCATGGTCTGCTGGATCGGTCCTGCCGGCTTCGGGTTGAATATCTGCTCATCACCAGGCGTGACCGTCTTTGAAAACAGCGGCGTGTCCTGGGCACCAAACATGGCCATCTGGCCATCCTTCGCCAGGCCCTGGGAAATGGGCTGCCGGTTGGCCATGATCTCCAAATAGCCGGCGGTGTCTGGATTGATGCTGACTTTCATCACGCTGTTCTTCACGGACCTGTAGGCACCCACCAGCCAACTCTCGTACACGCCATAATCACCACCTGGCGTATCCTTGCCGGTCTGGAAGTAGTCTGCGAAGCCCTTGGCTGCGTCCGCTGCGCTGATCCCCTGCCGGCTGGCCGGCATGGTGCGCCTGAAAATATCCCAGGTGTTCCGCACCAGGGTGGTCAGATCGGTGTGATTGAAAGCATCGATCAGGGCACGGCCATCGGCCATCAGGTCGTAGGTTGGGCGCTGATCGAAAAGGTTGTTGCCGTACAGGCGCTGCGCTTCACCCAACTCCGGCGTGATCTTGATGGCATGTATGGTATCGGTTGTATATTTTGTCCTCATTTCCCCACCGATGATTTCTGCCATCCGGCTGCTTCCGTTCAACTCCATCACCATGCTAAAGCGCTGCGTTTCATCACCGTGTTCCAGTAGGTTCACGATGGTTTCATACTGCTTTTGCATGATAGCAGCCCCCTCAATATCAACGCGCGTGCTTGCCGTCCTCGTCATTTCCTGGATCACCGGTCCAGCCTTTTCAATAAACTCACTGGCGGTCAGGTCCGGTCCGTGGTAGTCCATGTTGGTTGTGAAAGTATCCGTGCGCACTTCAATATCTTCTGGCACGACCCCATACTTCTTGGCGATCTTGGCCAGGTCGCTTCTCATCAGTTCGTCATACAGCGTCATGTGAAACTTGCTGCCGATCTCCAGGTCAGTGCCGGTAAACTCGCCTTCGGTAGCGATGCCACGTTGATTTTCAACCTTGGTGGCCATTTCTTCGCCAATATATTCAGACAGCCGGCTGGCTTCGATCACATTATTATCCATGATCGTATCGCCCTGGAGATCGTACACGGTCAGATAATAAGCCTCTGGCTCTTTTCCAAGACTGGCGTTCTCCCAGTGGATACGGCTGATCCGCTTGGTCAATGAGTTCACATCGGATTGCTGCATCCCAGTGGTCCAGCCCAGGTAGTCATAGCCATGATCAGCGGCGTATTTCAACATCCGCTTCATCACCATTTCATGCCAGTTGTTCACAAAGGGTGGCTTGATGTATCCGCCCTCCGTGTTGCTCTTGGCCACCGACTTCGCCAAAGTGAACCAGTTTTCCAGATCGTGTCCCGCTTTTTCAGCCCGCCGGATTTCCCTGACATAGCGCTTGGACATATCATTGTGCCTGGCGATCACGGCCTTTTCTTCGGGCGTGACTTCAATCCTGGTGCCATCGGGATTGATTATCACATCGCCCACATCAAATACGGAATAGGCATTGTTGTAGCCTTTGGTGTGTATGGTCCTGCGGCCTCCCAATCTCTGGCCATTGTGAAATACACCTTTCGATGTAAACTCATAATCATTTTGTCTATTCTCTTCGGTGTATCGGTGTATCTCCTGCGACAGATCAGCCAGCCTTTGATTGTAGGCATCGAAGTCAAAGTAAGGGTAATCAGGTAGCACTTCACCCGCCGGCAGTTCCGTTGCCCAGCCAGTATGCAGACCTTTCTCGATCCAGTCAGTTTGGATTTCCTGGACCATGGCGACCTTGCCGCTGGTCTTATCTTCAACGTGATCCGTCATGCGGGCGTGTGCCAACACATCCGGATCGACCCAGTGGCCACTGGTAAATCCCCTGTTTCTTTCTGCCATATCCACAATGTTTTTCAATCTTATTTGACTGGTGTCCAGTTTATCAAACTTCAACCTGGCGCTCTTTGCTGCTGCCCGCAACGGGCTGATATCAATATCGTCCATAGCCTTGGTGTACTGCCCGTTCAGGTCCGCCAGTTCATCCAACAGCGATTGTGCCACGCCGTAATCATCACCAGGCATCCGGCGATTGGCATCTATTTCACTCTTCTTGTTTTCGATCAGGGCTAATAAATCCCAGCGCTTGCCATCCAGGTCATATATCCTGACATTCAACTCCTCGACTTCCTTGGCCGCAGCCTGGACCATATCATTGACCTTTTCCGCAGCAGCGATCAGGCCAGGATTGACTGGCCTGGTTTCAGGATGCCAGACAAGTTCCAGTTCAGTGTAGTTGGTGCCTCCCTTGACGGCGATGTAATCTTTCCACCTGGGTTCCCTGCCAGGTTCAACCGATGGTGTAAAACCTTTGATCAGATTTTCGCCAAATGTTTTCGCTTCATCGAGGCTGGCAAACACCATACTGTCATCGGGTAGTATCGATGATCGCACAAAAAACTTATCGATCCACTCCCCGCCTATCTTATTTCTTATGTTCCGCACCTCCACCGTTGGTGTGCCGAACACGCGATTATTTTTATCAATCTGAACAACAGGACCAGTATATTTCCCTTCTGGCACATAGGCATGGGCATAAAATACTTTATTAGTTGGATCGATCCCGCCCCAACTTACGTCCTCCCAATCTATTCTCATGTCCTTGTAGGGGGTTGGCATTGTTTGCTTCCTGCTTGGCCGCCAGACTTCCTCGATCTGCACCGGCGTCATGGCTGACAGCACTTCTTCCCGCGTGATCTTCTGACCCTGCTCCAGGCCATCCATCCATTCCTGCAGGCCGGTGTAAATCAGTTCATCCTTTTTGATGCCGGCTGTTCTCAACATGCCATCCAGTTGTTCGGCGGTCATGACCTTCTGGCTGATCGCCTGGATGGATCGCTGCAACTTGCTGTACCATGGTTGTCCTGGAGCCAAGCGGTATTCATTGCCCCCATCTTTCAGGATGTTGGCCACGCCCTTGCCCCAGGTGCCCTGGTTCCACACTGACTTGATCTGATCCTTGTTGAACAGGATGTAGTGGATGGTATCCGGCATATCCCTGTACATGGTTTCAAAATAGTCCACCGGCTTCAATACCGCGCCATCATATCCCAGGTTCTTGATCACTTCCTGGACAAACTGCCGATCCAGGATGGCCCATTCATTGTTCCATTCGCCATCTATGCCAGATAACTCTGGCATGTACATCATGGCCTTGATCACATCCTTGACCAGTGGTGGCTGGTCCATCCAGTCTGGAAATCGCTCCTCGATAGAGGCCATTACAACATCGGCCAATGTGTGGGATGGTCGCTGCCCTATCCTGTTATCCCTTTCGCTTTCAAACGCATATCTTTTATTGTTTACGCCAAGTTCGTCAGCAGCCTGCTTCACCGCTTCATGTAGTTTCAACCAGGTGCCAGTGGCTGCGTCATAATCCATTTCGCCATCCGCGCCCATGGGAATATCCAGGGTAAAGCGCTCGTTGCCGGTGCCGGTCATGTCCAGGGGAGTTTCCATCTTGGGGATCACTGGCATGACCACACCCTGGTTGGTGCGTCCGATCAGGGTGCCGGCAAACATCTGCGCTTCATCATCGCCGTAACGGGTGGCCATATAGTTCAACGCATTGCCATTAAACTCGCCCTCGCCGTTCTTCCACACTTCAATATCTGCCTCGATCTCGATCTCTGACTTGCCGGTAAACCTGGCAATCGCAGGGATATGTTCCTCGGGATCAGTGTTCATCAGGTTGTCCAGGGCGCCTTCAAGTTTTATGAGCCGGTCCTGGGCTTGTGGATGGGCGTAATGCACATTGGCATCCTCTGGATTGGAGGTTAGGTAATAAGCCGCACCCAGTTGGCTATCCACAGATGATGGCCTAAACTCCTCGAAGCCAGCCAGCGCGCCGTGGTAGCCGATCACTGCATTGCCGGCCTTGTCGATCAGTTTATTGCCGCGGTTCCATTCCTGGAAAGCGCCATTGCCGATGTAGGTGCCCTTGGGTTCGGAATAGAAGTTCGCTGGCCTGTGGGAAAACAATCTGAAACCCATCCGCCCAAGATCAGTGGTGTTCATGTCGCCCCTGTACAGGTGGTGGGAGAAATCTCGAATAAAACCTATGTCCTGGTCGCTTGGAAAATCAACACGGATGGCATATAGTTCATTGCCCTTGGCATCGTGATAGCCCAGGACCATCCCAACAAGTTCTCTGTTGTAACCAGTGGCAGGACCACCCTCCAAAGCACGGCGCAGCGCCGTTATCTGGCTGGAGGATGGCACCGTGTTGAATATGTCCAGTCCTATGTTCTTGCCAGTGCTGTCGTTGAAATACCGGACAGTGATCGCCCCAGTATTGCTATCAAAATAGGCTTCTGGCGTCACCGTGAGATCGTCTGTGGCATTGAGATCGCCAGGAAGAAGCGCCTGGGAAATTTCGGAGTATCGCCTGCCGCTCCCCTTGTCATTAAAGTCCACCATGCTCCCATCTTCCAGCAGGTATCCATGTGCTCGCGGTTCTCTTGTCGTGCCGAAACGCTGGATCGCCGCCTCTACATAATCCGTCCGTCTGACCGTGCCATCTGGAGCGACTGGTGGCTTTTCTGTATGTTCATTGCGCACTCTGGCCAGGACACCATCATCATCCAGACGATTTATATAATGCAGATCGCCAACTTCATAATCGGCTGCTTTTGGTTCACCCAGCATCCCGCGGTTGGCACTGAACTTGCGATTAGCCAGGTGTTCCATGTCTTTCGGGCTGCCAACCCCACCATACACGGAGGCGGTAAACTCGCGCAGCGCTTTCAGGTCCTCCGTAGTGGGGTTGTTGATCGAAATTGAATAAAGAGTATCGCCTTTGCTGCTATTGATGTCCACCACCATGAGCGATGGGACCATGTGATCGAAGATCGCATCCCGCAGCCCCCTTATCTGTTCCGAACTTGGCACAGTACTATATAGATCGAGTTGCAAAACATCATCACTCATCCAGGACATGCGGATCGCGCCAGTGTTGCTGCCCATTTGCGACATGGGGGTGCCAGTATCAGCAAACGCATTTCCTCTCTCGGTTTCTGGCAATACAAAGCCAATCTCTCGGTGATCCAATGCTCTGGTGCCCGCTGGTCCACCGTCTTTCTTACCACTAAAGTCCAACATCCGTCCATCGTCCAGGATATAGCCGGCTTCCCTGGGATCGTCAGTGGTGCCAAAATAATCCACGGCTGCATCGTTCCATTCGCCATGGTATTCCTGGTTGGCGTAAGCATCCCTGGCCTTTATCAGGGCATCGTCATTCCACACATTGTTCTTGACTTCCACCTCTGGATCAGTGTAGTAAGACAGATCGCTTTCTTTGATCAGTTTAGGACCGTGCTGGCGCCAGAACTCATCCGGTGTGCTGTTGTTCCACTTCGCCCAGGCATCGGCCACGCTGTCATTGGCTGCCAGGATCGCGTCCGCATGATCCGGCGTCATACCCTGTTCCTGCACCATGATCTCTTTCACGGTCTGCTTGGTCAGGATGATGTCGCTGTGCTTCTCCATGTTGTAGGTGGCGCGCTGGGATGCAATCTTCAACCCATTGGCCTGGGCGCCAGTGATCCGCCGTGACAAATCTTCAATCAGCGCCTGGTAAGCCTCTGCCACTGGTGCCATCTTCTCTGCAGCCATCATCCCATCGGGGAAGGTATTGGCCCAGGCTTCTGTTTCCTGGAGCAGCCCCTGGAGTTGGGCGGCTTTATTTTCTGGCAGTGCTATCTTGTCGATCTTGTCCATGGTCGCTCGAAGGCCGGCCATCTTTGCCAGGTCGATCTCTGGCCTGTACAGATGCAGCGTCAGATACTGCTGCATGTTGTCCATTAGTTCAGGGGTGATCCCTTCGCCGGACATGACCAGGTTGCCTGCAATATCAGCCAGGTCGATCTCCAGCCTGGTCTTTGGAGCCTGGCCATTGCCCAGGTTCTCCAGTGCAGCCAGGACCTTGGATCGATCTGCTTTCAGTCCACCGTACCAGTCAGGATAACTGGATGGGATGCCGCGCCATTCGGTCTGCAATACACCATCTGATCCAGCCACTTCCACGCTCTCGCGCCGGCCAGGTTCGCCGGCTTCCACCAGGGCGCGCATATCCTTATAGATGCCAGTATAGGTATCGGCCAGGTCTTTCGGCCACTTGGAAGGATGCAACCTGCCGGCCTCTGCCCTCGCCCTGGTCCATTCGTCTATGGGCGTATTGAGTTGATCGATTATTCTTGAAGATGCTGGAGGCTGTCCTTCACCGCCTGGTAGTTCGGGTCGGACGGCCACCATACCCTGACCACCTCGCCGCCCTGCCATTGCCTCGGTGTCAGTGAGTTCAACGACACCACCTGGTCGTTGCCCTTTTCCAACAACGGCATGGGCTGATCGCTTTTGGGTGTTGATGTCTTGATAGGCGATGTCGAAGCCATCACCCGGGTATTGTCCTTTGTTTTCTGCAGCAGCCGTGTAAATATCGAAGCCTTGGAAGTAGTGCGTTTCGCCATTTGCGTCCCTCACTTCTACGATCACCTCGGCCACATCTTTGGCCAGGCGCTTCAAGAGAGTTTTCATCTCCTGGGGTTTTATGTTTCCATACATCACAAACTCATCACCATTGCCAGCCCTTGCGATGCTTACCCCTTCCGGCAATGCCTGGGCATGTTCCACCCACAACTTCAACAGCAGATCGCCGGCTGCATGGCTAAAGGTATCATTCATCCATCCCAGCCCCTGGACATCGAACACGCCAACAGTCTTGGCAGCAGCAATATCCTGGAACACATAACCCTTGACAGGTATGCCCAGCATCGGGTCCTTCTTCATCGCTTCCATGGCCTTATCCTGGGCGGATGCCTTGGCGCGCAGGTCGGCCAGTTCCTGGTATCGTCCCTTTGGATTGGGTCCAAACTGGGTACCATCGATCAGCGTCTGCGCCTGGGATGGCGTTAGTTTCGCAATATAGTCGGCGTCATATCCCAACTCATCCAGGGCGGATCGCATCCCTTCGGTCATGGCCGTGACTGGACCACGCTGATTGCTGGGCGTGTAACCTGCCAGGATACGCTGTGCTTCCTCGGATCGCTCGGCCAGGTTGCCAACGGTAAAGACATCACTGCCTGCATCCCTGTGCTTGTTCAGGACGTTCAGCAGCACCCTGTTCATCGGATCGCCGGTCTTATTGACCAGTGGGATACCCTTCTGTGCAGCCAGGTCCATGATCGGCTTCACCAGGTTGGTTGCCTCGGCATTGGTTGCCTGGACCTGCTTCTGGACTTCGGGATCGAACAGCCCACCCTTCTTGATCTCGATCCACGCCTGGTCAGCCGGCATGGCATTGATCTGTTCGGTTGTAAATCCCAGGGATCGTAGATCGGCTTCCATTTTCTTGGTCAGCATGACTGGCACACGCGCTGCACCAGTGGGTTGCGGAGCAGCAGGCGGCGGCTTGACTGGTTCGCCTGGCGTTACATTTGGTGTAACGGGTGTTACATTTTGTGTAACGGGTGGCACCCTGGGTGCGGTTGGTCCCATAGGTTCCACTGGAGGCAGGCCGGCTGCAGTACGCTGGACAGCCTGGGCACCTTCCTCTTTCAGGCGCTGCAACTCGATGATGATGGGGTACAGTTGATCGTTCTTGAACTTGGTCCAGGCAGCATGGCGATCATCCCAGGGGATCGTTTCCAGGGTCTGGCGGAAGTATTGGATGCGCTTCCACATATCCTCGCGCATCGCTATAACCTTGTCATACTCGGTCTTGGCCACCACGCTGGCAGCATCACCCAGGGTGCCCTTCACCATCTTGGCAATAGCAGCGCTGATCTTCTGCTGTTGTTTGACAGCCGCCTCGTAGGTTTCCTGGAACTTCCTACTGATCGCCGCTTTCATTTCGTCCCTGGCTGCGTATCTGCCAGGCGCATCCCAATCAGCCTTGTACTTATCCCAATAGGCAGCAGCCTGCTCGGACCTGAACTTATAGGCATCATTCCAAAGTTGATCATGCGCAGCCAGGCCGGCCAGGAACTGATCACTATCCATGCCCCTGATCCGCAGGCCCTCGATCAGGCCGGCGTATTGGTTCAGGCGGTTGTTGTTGATCCGATCCCATTCCTTGCCACTGGTCCGGTAGATTTCCTCGACCATGAGCCGGCGCATTTCCATGGGCAACTGGTCCATGGTTTCAAAGCCGGCACCAAACATTTCATAGTGATCTATCCAGCGATCCGTGTAAGCCATTTCAATATCTGCCAACAACTTGGTGATCTCTGCTGGCTGCATCACGATCCGGTTGCGCATCTGCTCCGCACTGACCTTGGCGCGCTGGCCTGCCATCAGGTCCATCGCATCCTGGGCCTTCTTCTCTGCAGCAGCAAAGGCCGCATGGATTTTGCTTTCAGTAAGTGGTCCTTCGGTCTTGAAGCCGGCATCCAGTTCATCCAGCACACCCAACTGATCCAGCATGGATAAAGCCATGTCGCCATCGATCCCCATGGCCCGGGCTGCATCCATGACCAGGGTGCGGGCCTGGATGCTCACCTGTTGGCTGGATAGGCTGGCCTTGATCTCGTCCAGGTTCATCCCACCCTGGATCGCACGGTAAACCAGTTCGGTTCGATCAGGACCCAGTGCAGTGACCAGTTCAGGCGGCAGCGGATCGATCCCACGCCCCACCTGCCACAACCAGCCCATGGTCCGCTTCATGTCGATGATAAAAGCGTTCTTGCTTTCGATCCGTTCTGCTGCGCCGGACAACTTCGAGAAGATGCCAATCTTGTTATTGAGCCGGCCCAGTTTATCGTACACCTTGCGCATCAAGCCAGTACTACCCCAGCGAATATCCGAAGCGCGGCGGGCAGCGTCATTGATCCTGACGTCACCGATCATGCCAATGCCTTCGTTCAGGCGGGCGGGCGTGATCCCAAAACGATCCAGGAAGGAGTTGGCCTGGCGGGCGGTCATGTATCCGAAGTTGCCAGTGGCCATCCTGGTGAAGATGTTGTTGGTTTCGTTGTTGATCAGGTACATCGGGTTGAAGCCAAGCAACACCAGGGTCTGCGCCCGCTTGCCGATGGCAGCCAAGCGGAACACTGGACTATCTTTCGACACGCCAAAGTAGGTCATGGCCCAGTCGGCATAATGTTCCTTGATCGCTCCCACCAGCATGGCCTTCAACTGGGCGGGGTGCCAGGGTACATCGCCTTCGTAGAATACCTTGATCATGCTGGCCAGGTCCTCGGCTTTGAGCATCCCTGTATCGATTGCCCGCATCAGGCTTCTGCTTTCAGCGGTGGCTTTGCCAGTGGCTTCCAGTTCGGATGCCTTCTGCCGGATCGTCTGCAAGTCCAGTTCAGCGTTTGCCCTGGCGCCCATGTCGTCCAGGACCTTGCCTGGTTCCTCTCCCAGGATCGAGGCGATCCGCAGCAGGGTGGCACGGTTCTCGTCAGCCAGGTGATACACGCCATACAACGCTTCGATCCTGTCCTTCATGCCTTTCAACGCCGGCAGGAAGGTGTACCATTCGGGGCTGTTGGTCAGTTTCGTGTTGAGTTCTTTCAGCACTTCATAGTCGCCGGCTGAAATACCATCCAGGTACTTCTTCATCCCATCCACATCATCACCGAACAACCACATCATGGCAACCATGTTATCTTCCATGATCCCCTGGCCCATCACAGCCTTGCTTTCAGCGGTCAGACCGAACAGGTTTTTTACCTTGCTGATCAGGTCAGTCTTGGTGCTGGCTGGCGTCCACCATCGCAGCCCACCTTCCTTGTTCAAGCCGGCCAGGCTGCGCTCCAGCGGGGTTAGCGCCTTGACATCGTACTCACCGGACAACACCAATGCTTTCAGTCTGTTGATCGTGGATACAAAGCCGGTGGCCTGGAAGAAGTTTTGAACATGGCCCAGCAGACCACGGCTGGTCATGTAAGGACCTTCGGTGGCCTTCACCAGCAACTCACTGCCGGTGATATGTCCGACACCCTTCATGATCTGGCGTGATCCCCAGGGCACTGCCTGCAACGG
>Ga0315273_10004539_pt1 | contig 17001 bp, 14 predicted proteins | sample YL17G02_0_MG_FD_205753 | JGI IMG/M metagenome (GOLD analysis project Ga0315273, IMG submission 205753) | Sediment microbial communities from Yellowstone Lake, YNP, Wyoming, USA - YL17G02_0 | ecosystem: Environmental > Aquatic > Freshwater > Lake > Sediment | place: USA: Wyoming | collected... | reverse complement strand
GCAACTCTTGCTACGACAGGACAGGTCTCCATACCTAATAGCACCGGCACAAATCTGATTATCAAGTGGGGCCAAACAAACGGCCTAGGTCAGTTGACGCAGGTTACGTTTGGTACAGCATTCCCTAACGCTATCTACATAGCAATAGCTTGCCCTGTTCAGAACGTATTCGCTGGTAGTGATGGTCAATTTGGCGTGTATAACTTGCAGCTTACAGGCTTTCAGATTAACCAATCCAATAGATCCGCTTCGACGTATCCTCATACATGGCTAGCAATTGGATCTTAATTATCACATTAACTTTACTGGCTTTTCCGATCCCAATATTGATCGGTCGGCCCTTAAAGATTCCCAAGGTCGGTACAGGACCAGTCTATTCTACGAGTTCAATCGTAGTGAAGAAGACTACCCTTCGATCTACACCATGCGAGAAGAAGCGTGGAAAGGACGACCTTCCGCATACCTGATCTATATGTACAGTGAGTCTGAGTACGAGGCAGCCATCAAGTTGCTCGGCTCGTGGAATCACTGGAACAAACTCTGCACGCTTGATAAGTTTATGAATGGGGATAAAGCCAACAGCTTGTGGGCTGGTCTCCGCGCGTGGCGTGAAGAGAAAGAGATCAAAGACCGGGCGACTATGTATAGCCTCTTGAAGATGGCCGCAGCATCAGGTAATGTCAACGCACAGAAGATTCTGTTCGAGAAAGACAAGACTGGTGTTCGTGGTCGCCCGAGTAAAGCGCAAGTAGAGAAAGCAGCAAAGGATGCAGCACAGCATGAAGAGTTTGTTAAGGGTGACCTTGCACGCCTTCGTCTAGTAGCTAACAATGGCAAGTAAGGCAGAAATTATAGAGCTATGTGAGTTCAATCTATTTGGATTCGCTAAGCTACTTAATCCTCATTACCAGTATGGAGACGTGCATGAAGAGGTTTTCTCGTGGCTTAGTAACCCATCTGAAGAGAATCTTAGACAGCTCCTTCTTCTACCCCGAGGGCATCTCAAGTCACATTGTATTGCTGTATATTGTGTTTGGCGGATTACTTTTAGGCCTTGGGTTTCTATCATATATGTGTCAGCTGGTGAAGACCTAGCAAAGGATCAGCTGTACGCAATTAAGAATATGATGACCTGCGAAACATACCGCAGGTACTGGCCCGAGATGTTTAATGCAGAGGAAAGCAAACGTGAGCAATGGTCAGCCTTCTCGTTCAATGTCGATCATCCTGAGCGAAAACGGAGGGGTATCAGGGATCATACGCTTATCGTTAAAACCGTCAAATCAAACTCGATTGGACTTCATGGCGACGAGCTTATTCTTGATGACGTTGTTGTTCCTCAATTTGCCGATACTGCTGTGGGCCGGAGTGAAGTCAACCGCTCGCTGGCTCAGTTCGTTTCCGTACTCAACCCCGGTGGACGGATCAAAGCAGTGGGTACAAGGTACCATCCTGAAGACGCCTACCAAGGATTTATAGATTCTGAGTATGATGTTTGGAATCCAACTACCAAACAGTTTGAAGGTAAAAAGAAAAGCTGGAGTATATTTGAAAGGCAGGTGGAAAACAACGGGGATGGAACAGGGAACTTTATTTGGCCCAGAACAGTTAACGCTGACTCTGGAGACTCCTTTGGATTTGACCCACACACCCTTGCCGTCATACGAGCAGACTACGAGTCTAAGGGACAGAAGGTCCAGTACTTTTGCCAGTACTATAATGACCCCAATGCCCTTGACACACAAAGAATTTCTCGTGGAGCATTTCAATACTACGACCGGGCGCGTATTAAGATGGTTGGCGGTCATTGTTTATTTCGAGACACCCGTCTCGCAGTCTTTGCGGCGATGGACGTTGCTTGGACGGACAATATATCGTCGGACTATACAGCTATTGCGGTTATAGGAATAGACGCAGACAGTAATGTATATGTACTAGACTTGGTTCAGTTCAAGTCAGTTAACTTCTCTGAGTACTACCAAGAGGTGATATCTCTACACTACAAGTGGGGCTTTAAGAAAGTCCGAGTAGAGACTAACGCAGGCGGTCAGTTCGTAGCTCAAGAGCTTGAACGCCTAATCCGACAAAACGGAAATGTACTCTCAGTTGAAGGAAAGTCAACTCAGAAAGCAGCAGGTAATAAACTTGAACGTAAGGCAGCAACACTCGAATGGCGCTATGCAGATAAGAAAGTCTGGCACTTTAGGGCAGGTCTTACAAGCGAGTTGGAGGATCAGATTATCCTTGATCGCCCTCGTCACGATGACCTTGCTGACGCTTTTGTGGCTGCTATCGAAATAAGCAAGCCCCCCGGCAAACGAACAACTAACGTAGTTTCAATCAATGAAACAGAATTGTATTATGACCGCAGATTTGGCGGGCGCAGAGGTAGAGTAGCATGAGTCAAGGCGGCAACGCAATTGATCTGAACGTAGTCTTTGGTGACCAGTCCACACTTGGTCGTGAGGTTAATCGCCTCTGGGTTCAGTGGGGCACAGCACGTAATTCTATCATGGACCTATGGTCTGAGATTGAGAGATACGTCCACGCCACTTCTACTAAAGATACAACTAATGAAACGGTAACAGATTGGTCTAACACAACTCACCGTCCTAAGATGGCGAACTTGTATGACACTCTGACTATCAACTATGATATGACGTTGTTCCCTAACGACGACTGGCTGGAGTGGTGTGGCTCTGACATTAATGCCGTATCCAAAGAACAGCGAGAAATTGTAGAAGCTTATATGAAGACCAAGCATCGTATCCGAGCCGCAGGGTTCAGGGATACAATGCGTAAGCTGGAAGGAGACTGGGTTCAGAAAGGTAATGCCTTTGCGTCAGTAGACTATGTTAGGGAGTACTCAACCAATAAGGAAGGCTTCGTTGAAGCTGCTTACATTGGTCCTAAGATTGCTCGTATTGATCCACGAGACATCGTGTTCAATCCGCTAGCTACTTCGTTCGCGCGTAGCCCTAAGATCATACGAAGCTTGTATACAGTTGCTGAGATACATCGAATAATCGAAATGTATCCTGACATGCAGCACTTCAAGGACATCCTTGAGATTGCACTAAGAAATCGCGGAACCCTACGACAGTTCAACCAAGGCGACATCGACCGTGATGTAATGCTACAGTTTGATGGGTTCGGCACAGCTAGCCAGTACTTTGAATCAGGCCTAGTAGAGATACTAGACTTCTATGGAGACCTGTGGATTGCAGACTCTGTAGACGGATCTGGTGTGATGAAGTCTAACCACGTTATCTCCGTTGTAGACAGATGGCAGACAGTCCGAGATGAGCCGGTAGACACTTGGAACGGTCACCCGCACATCTATCATGTGGGCTGGCGTACTCGTACTGGTAACCTGTGGGCACAAGGCCCGCTGGATAACCTGGTAGGGTTGCAGTACCGTATCAACCATCTTGAGAACGCACGAGCAGATGCGTTTGACCAGATGATCGACCCAGACATGGTATTCGCTGGAGACGTAGAAGAGATTCAGAAGATTGGTGGGGCAACTCACTATTACATTGCAGAGAACGGTACCATCAGTACCTTGCGTCCGGATACAACTGTACTGTCAGCTGACTTGCAGATCCGTGAGCTTACCGATGCAATGGAACTGTACGCTCTTGCTCCTCGTGAAGCCCTAGGGATACGATCCCCTGGTGAGAAGACAGCGTTTGAAGTATCAGAGTTGCAGAACGCAGCTAGCCGATCCTTCCAACATAAGGTTACAGTGTTTCAAGAATTTTTGGAGGACTTAGTCAACGCCGAACTAGAAGTTTCAGTACGAAACATGGACGGTGTAGACGTAGTGGAGATTGTTGATGCTGACTTTGGAGCAGTCGAGTTTAAGAAAATTACAAAGCGAGACATCACGTCTAATGGACGACTTGTCCCCATTGGAGCTAGACACTTTGCTCGCAGTGCTCAACTTGTACAAAGTCTCGCACAGCTGCAAGCTGGACCGTTGGCAGATCCTGAGGTTGCTCAGCACTTCTCAAGTGTTGGACTTGCCAACCTGTATCAGGAACTTATGGATATCTCGGGCGGAGACGAAATCGTCCAGCCCTACGTTAGAATTGAAGAACGACTCCAAGCCCAGCGCTTGATGCAGTCGGCACAAGATCAAGCAATGCAAGAGGCTGCCACTAACCCGGCAGAAGCAGGTGGAAATGACGCAGGAAATAGAGGTGCTGTCCCCGAAGCGGGTAGCAGTGAGTCCTCGCCTTCTTAAAGGCATGGATGAGCAGGAAGTGGTGGATTTTACGGAGTCGTATAAACGAGCCCGTAAGGTTCTGACAAGAATCAATGATATAGCAAAGAGAGAATCAGCAACCCATCTTCAGAACATCGAATCGCCGAAAGCATTTGAAGTTACAAACTGGGAGCTGTATGTAGCTTGGAACTCAGGTTACAGACAAGCGATGCGTATCGTACAAGACCTGACAAGGTGGGAAAAAGTATGACCGATCAATTCGGCGAAGCTGGCGACTCCAGCACAAACACGCAACAGACAGGAACAACCTTTGGTAACGAAGGTCCATCAGACAAAGGTGGCACTAACGGACAGGTTGGCACACCCGACGACGTTGAGGCACTACGGCGACGTGACGAACATGCACAAGCGCATATCGTCAGGCTGGAAAGTGAGAACTCTGAACTCCGCAACAAAGTTGTAGAGATCGAGAATAAACTCGCGAATGCAAAGACAGTTGAGGATGTGCTTTCAAGGATGAATAAGCCCGACACGACAGGCTCCGCTTCTGTGGACCCTGACAAACTAGCCGATGCTGTAGAAGCTAGGCTTTCGGCAAAGGAACTCGCGAAACACCAGGAAGCAAACTGGGCATCCGTATACACAAAAGTAACGGAGATATTTGGTACGTGGGATAAAGCTAACCTAGAAATCCAAGCGAAAGCAAAGGAACTGGGTATGAATAACCAAGACGCTACCACGCTCGCTCAGCGCAGCCCTGATGCGTTCTACGAACTGTTCCTTCCCAAGTCTAGTACCAGCAATACAGCGGGTTCAACCCGTTCAGCTGGTGTCGGACAACAAGCCGCCTCCACCCATACGGGTGAGGTACGAAACCAGGCCTACTACACTAACCTCCGACATACTAATGAAAACAAGTATTGGTCTGTTGAGACACAAGCGCAGTACCGACGCGATAAAGCGTCTGGCTTGGTTAAATAACAACCCTTTGATTTATAGAGAGAAAACATGGCAGTAGCTATGGACAGCGTCTGGGGATCTACCCATCTCCAACGCAGTGAAGTATTCTCGCAGCAAATCAAGGAAATGTTCATGGACCAAACCTTCGCTTCGGCGATGGTTAGGCAGATTTCTGATTTTGGCGATGGCAAGAACTATAAAATCTCGTCCATCGGTGAACTCCAAGTTGACCAAATGTCTGAATCGGTTGCTCTCCCCGAGCGCCGACCGGATACCGGTCAGTTCGTGTTCAACATCAACGAATTCGTTGGTACCAAAGTTCCGTTTACGGACGTTTTCCTTGAAGACGACATTCTTGCAGGTGCGGCTATCGCTAGCCTCCCGCGCAAGATGAAGCGTGCTTTCGACGAATACTACGAATCGCAAGTACTGAAGCTGCACCGCGTGCAGACGAACAACAACGCCAACCTGATCAACACCGGTCGCCATCGCATCACTGCGTCGGGCTCTGGTCGTACTATCACGTTGAAGGACTTCGCCTACGCACGTTACGCGCTTCAAAAAGCCAAGGCTCCGCTCAGCAACCTAGTTGCAATCGTGGACCCGAGCTTTGAATTCAACACCAACATCACCGCGACAATCGTCGATATCTCCAACAACGCACGTTGGCAGGGAATCGTCGAGACTGGTATCGGTGCGGGTGACAGCATTCGCTTCATCCGGAACATCTTCGGCTTTGACGTGTACGTATCAGACTATCTCGATACGGAACAAGCAGTTGAAGCTGCACTGACCAACTACGCGGGTACTACGGTAGCCACGGTTGTCGGTGACAAGATGAACCAGTTCATGTGTCTGGCAGACGACGAGAGTAAGCCGTACATTGGCGCCTGGCGGCGCGCACCGAAGATGATTTCGTGGCGTGACGAAGACGTTGAAACGGAATACCATCAACTGTCGTCCCGATTTGGTCTTAACCTGTATCGTCCGGAATCGTTGGTTACCATCGTTTCCAGCACGACACTCAACTAATAGGAGATCGCTAATATGGCACGTCAAACAACGTCCCTCATCGACGGTCTTACCGTTGGTTATGGTGTACGAGATACTATCAACGGCGAACAAACGAACGTCCATACGGAAGGTCGTATTAAGCTCGCAGTTGTTGAAGTAGATTTTCGTAACATCGCTCGATTTGCTACCAGCACGGCAGCTACCAAGTTTGACTTTGGTATCCCGACTGGCTCGCAGATTGTTAGTTCGCAATTCTTGGTTGTCACCGGTTTCAACACCCTGACCTCCATCATCATCGGCACGAAGATTTTTGCCGGTACGACTATTGTGAACAACGGCCTTCACGCCTCTACCTTGCTCGCAGCTATCAACACTGCTGGCTTTACGGAAGAAGGCGCAGGCTCGCAAGTAGGCGGCGTAGCACTCACCGCACCTGCATACGTCTCTATCGACGTAACAGGCTCGGCTGCTACGGTTGGTCATGGTATTCTGACGGTTCGTTACTACGAGCCGCTGGCTTCCCAGATCCCGCCGGCTGTTCTTGTTGGTGTTCAATAAGGACTTGGTCTAACGTCTGGGGGCTTCGGTCCCCAGACACTTTTAGGAATAACAATGGCAGCTCTACAACATAATACCCTTTCTCACTCGCAAGTGCACGAGCCAAAATGGATTGGCTTGGGTGGCATTTCGGACACTGGAAAGGTAATCACTAACTCAAGTTCAGTAATTGGTACCTCAGAATACCGAAAACTTAAGCTTACTGAAATAGCTGAAGTAAACGAGTATCTTACTATCCCGCAGTCTAGTGGTACAAGTGCAGCTGAACAGATGTGGCCCGTCCCTTTTAATGGGACAATCATCAATTGGTACGTAATTCAAGAGAAGGCACTAACAACTGCCGCAAACATTTACGAACTACAAATTAACGGAGTACAGGTAACAGGCACGCCTATTACTGTACTGCTTGCTAGCGCAGCTGGCACCCAATACACGGCTACCGCTTCGGCGGCTAATACGTTTGTTGGTGGACAGCGAATCGGTGTTAAAGCGACGACAGTCGGTAACACTGACGCAACAGTATCACTCCGCTTTGTTATTCAACTCCGGAGAAACTAATGTCTAACGGCACTCTTACACTACTTCAAGTAGTTCAGAAGACGCTAGAGGCAATGGGTTCAGATGAAGCTAACTCTATCTCTGATTCAACTGAAGCAACTCAGATTGCTCATATTGCTCAGGATGCGTTCTATGAACTCCTTAATCAGAAGGAGTGGCCCTTCCTCTGGAAGCTACGACAATTAGAATCTCTCGCTGATTCTCTTCACCCGAACTATCTCCGCATACCCTCTACTGTAATTAGGATCGACCAGTTGAAGTATGACTGTACCGACCCTAACGACGAAACTCTCGGTGCGTTCTTACGTATCGTTGATGTAGAGTGGGTTGAACCGCAGGTGTTCACTGATCTAGTTCAGCAACGTAACACCCTTGATGCATCAGTATCTATTATCTCTGACTTCAACGGTGTGAAACTACCTATCTTCATTACAGCCAACCCGACGTGGTGGACTTCGTTTGATGATAAGTATGTTGTGTTTGATGCGTATCGTAGTGATATCGAATCAACACTGCAAGTAACCAGGTCTCAGGCCTTGTGCCTAGAGTACCCTGACTTTAGCCTGACAGATGCTTTCGTGCCCGACTGGCCGAACCATATGTTTCAGGTATGGCTTGCTGAGGTTAAATCCACAGCATTTATTTATATGAGGCAGGAGGCTTCCCCCAAGGACGAACAACGCGCGCGACGCGGGTTGTCGGTACTTAGGCGGTCGGCTTCGAGGACAGATGAAAATGACGGAAAAGTACGATTTGGACGACGAGTCTAATATAGTTTGGAACGATGAGATTGTTGAAACTAACGTAATAGACGAAGAAGATGAGGACCAGTTTGTCAAGAGCATTCTTGGGGAAGCAGTCACGCCCCACGAAGAGCACAGCACCCCAACGCCTACTCGCGATTCGGATGAAAAGCCGGATAGCAAAGTCACCCTCCAGGCCCTCCATGACAAACGTCATAGCCCCTACGAGACGCCCGGTGGCAAGCGAATTAGGATCGTGAAGGACGACTGGGGTTCGTTTTGGCACGTTGAGTTTATGTCAGGCGGTCAACTGCCTGAAGAACTATCTGGTAAGTATACCAGCGATGATCTGGCAGATGCAGCAGTAAGACTTTACCTAGCTAGAAAAGAGTAATAAACAGAATGGCCGTCGCCGAACAAAGTAAGAACTATGTCACCTTCACGGGTGGCTTAAACACTGAAGCAACTGTTCTCAATTTCCCAGAGAATGCTGCAACAGAGATAGATAACTTCGATCTAGTAAGGACCGGAGAACTTCGTCGTCGGCTTGGTTTGGACTTTGAAACTTCTTATGCAATAAGAACAGAGACTACAGCAGATACCTATATGACTAGGGCCAGTATATCCACGTCTGAGTGGAGAGCTGTAAATGGTAAAGGTAACATAAACTTCCAAGTAGTACAAGTAGGAATGAATCTCTACTTCCACGACCTGGGAGCAGAGCCTACTAGTACTAACCTAAGGGGTACAGTTAACCTGGCTCCGTATAAGACAGAGTCAGACGCTGACTATAAAGTAATGGACATGTCTTACGGGCAGGGGGTGCTGATAGTGTGTAACCCCGGCATGAATAGCGTATATATTACATATGATGAAACCGCTGTAACATTCGCAGCTACCGTTATTAATATCCAGATCAGAGATTTTGATGGTGTAGACGACGGTCTTGCTGTAGATGAAAGGCCCACCGTATCAACAGCCGCACATACATATAATCTTAGGAACCAAGGCTGGCCCCTTCTTACAGCTGTAGTGCTATCCCGTGGTGGTTCAGAAGGGACTTACATCGGCATAGATCCACTAGGCATGTCCTCTTTTCTAGTTGGGTACTATCCTAATAACGCTGATATCTTCTGGGCTTGTAAATCCACGGCTTCTAAAGCTGGTAAAGAAGAAGCAATAGGCGCGTATTCTCCTTGGACTCTTCAAGACCAAGCAACAGGAAACACGCCAGCCCCTAAAGGACACTATATATTTGATCTCTTTAATCAAAATAAGAGCACTGTATCTGGTCTAACTCTCCCGGCTAGCACAACTAAGTCTACCACAGCCCGGCCATCTACTACAGTATTCTATGCTGGTAGGGTATGGTATGCTGGCGTAGCAGATAAAAACTATACCGGCCAGGTATTGTACAGCCAGATCATAACTGACATCACTAAGATTGGGAAGTGTTATCAAGATCAAGACCCTACTGCTGAAGACCTAAACTCCCTACTTGCAACTGATGGCGGCCTTATCCATATTGCTGATATGGGTGAAGTATATCGTATGGTTGTATCAGGTCAAGATCTGGTAATCATAGCAGCTAATGGAGCTTGGGCTGTGAGTGGTGCCACCGGCGCTAACTTTAAGGCAACCGAGTTTACCGTTCGTAAGCTCACCGATACCGGCGCTATAGGAAGAGACACAGTAGTCCTAGCAGAGAATGTAATCTTTTGGTGGTCCAAAGGCGGTATCTGGTTGATGCAATCAGGGCAGATAGACGATAAGTTTACTCTTGACAGGATCAGCAAAGAAACTATCCAGACATTCTATGAGGAGAACATTAGCCAGGGTGCTAAGGTATACGCTCGTGGTTTCTATGATGAGTTCACTAAGAGGATCATCTGGTTATATAATGATGACCCTGCGTATGACGCTGTTAACTTTAGGTATAAGTATAACAGGGCTTTGATACTTGACATGTCGCTGCCAGCTTTTTATACATACACCCTACCGTCCCTTCCTACCAACAGTCCTTTTGTTGCAGCCATGTCTAAGAAAGACCCTGGTAACGCAGCCACCAGCACGTATGATGTTGTGCTTGTGTTGGATACCATAGAGCTGTCTGGGGATATCATAGTACAAGATATCACGTACACACAGTATGCGAATAACAAGATAAAACTACTTACCTTTGTACAGAATGAAGACAGTACATATAGTTATACATTCTCTGAGTTCAACAGCCTGACTTTCAAAGACTGGGGAACTTGGGATCTGTTTAAGCACGGGGCTGGGTTTACTGGAGTTAACTTTGATTCTAAACTACAGACCGGATGGCAGGACTTCCAAGCACCGCTGAACTCTAAGCACATCACCCACATCACCTCATATTTTAAGAGGACTGAGACTGGGTATACAGTAGACGGTTCTGGTAATACTATCTTTACTAACCCGTCAGGCGCTTTAATACAAATGCGCTGGGAGTGGACTGATGCTGACATCCGTCGGTGGACAACAGCTGAAGAAGCTTATCGTCTTAATCAGTACTACATCCCTCTTAATGCTACAGATCCATTTACGTATGGATTCACCATAGTATCCAGTAAGCTGCGAGTACGCGGGCACGGTCATGCATTCAGCGTAAGATACATATCAACCCCTGGTAATGACATGCGGCTAGTTGGCTTCTCTGTTAACCTGAGAGGAGTAGCTAAGCTGTGAGGATAGACGACAAGATAAGTTTTAGCGAGGAAGGTATACTAGCTGTACATCAGATAGTTAAGTCCCTGGCTAGCTTAAACCACGATGAGTCTGGCACAGCACCCATAGAGCTGGCTGTTAATATACCAGCCTACGACAACGCAGCTGCTCGTGTGTACACAATGCGAGATATGGACGAGCTGGTAGGGTACGCAGTGTTCTTCGTGATAGAACATCCTCACTACCAAGGTACGATGTTTGCTATGAATGATGTAGTGTACATCTATCCTAGCTACAGAGCTAAGTATGCTAAAGACTTTATAGACTACGTGTCTGTGATGTTAGAGCAAGAAGTAAAAGTAATAACCTTCTCTATGAACTATGAGAAGCCTCACATGAATCTGATGAAGTCGCTGGGGTACTCCCCTGTTGAAGTCGTCTACCACAAGGTAGTACAAAATGGCTGAAGGTGCAGCAATTGCAATCGCCGTAATCGGTGCCGGTGTCGGAATCTATCAAGGACAGAAAGGGCAGCAAGCCGCTAAGGATGCGGATAAGGCAGCACAGAAGCAAGCTGAGTTAGAGAACCAGCGTGCTATTAGGCAGTCTATCGCAGCTGGTAGAGTGAGGCAAGCAGAGTTAATTGCATCAGGGCAATCAGCCACTGGTGGTACAGACTCTTCAGCCATACAGGGTGGCCTGGCCGCTGCTCAGACACAACAAGCGTCCAACATTGGGTTTGCTAGACAGACTCTGGCAGCTGGTAGTGCTATCAACAGCTCTATCTCCAATGCTAACCGAGCTGCTGGTAATGCAGCGCTGGCTAACTCTATAGCCGCCTTGCCTGGGCAGTTTGGCTATGACGTAAAATCGTCTACTCAGCAGCTGTTTGATAAAACCAAAGCTAAGGCACAATAATGGCAATCTCCCAAGCACAACAGCCTGTACTGCTGAATCAGATGGGGACAGCTGATCCCTCTCAGCCTAAGTCTGAGCACGATGTTATCCTTGGGGTTCCTCAAGGTGATCCTATTCTTAAGAAGACTGTTGAGCCGGTAGGCCAAGAGTCCCCTGGCACTCGTCAGCGTAGAATACTTCAAGCAGCTGTAGTAAAGAGCGCTGCTGATGGCACCCCTGTCATGGATAGTTATCGAGAGCTTAATAAGACAGCAGCTAGTGGTGCTGCTGCCGCTGCGAATGCTGCTCGTGGATGGAATGATGCTACTAAACAAGACATGTACAGCATCATCGACAAGAACTTCTCTACTATCCAGAACCCATTAGAGTTCGTTAAGCAGATTAAGACTCAGACGGATAAGATGGACGCGGTGGCAGGGCGAGAGTCCGCTGCCTCAAGGTCTTTCGTAGAAGCTAATGCTTTTAACGCTACTCCCCAAGCTATACAAGAAGAGCTGCAAACACGTTCTCAGCTGTTAGACATAACAGAAGACATCATTAAGAACACTAGCGGTCTTGATATGCTGGGTGAAATAGCCCTCGCATTCATTCCTGGTAAAGACTACTCAGACGCAGTTCAAGCTATGGGGTTTCACCTAAACCCGTGGACTGCCCAAGATACCTATCTTAAGCTGGCGTCTAAATTCCAAGGACTCCCGCCTGATGAGAAGGTAGCACAGTTTACAGCTATAAAAACTGAGTGGCTAGATAAACTCCCTCGTGGAAGAGCAGCTACCCTGCTCCTGGGATTGATAGACCCTAAAGCCACTGAAGACGCAGCTGATACCTTCGGTGGTATGGAAGCATTTACCGCTGCATTTGATCTAACCATGTTCTATGGGGCTATTTCGTCGCTCAGGAAAGCGTATGGCCCAGTGACTATCATGTCGAGGGCTGGTAATAAGAAAGGCGCTGCTGTTGTTAACCTAGAGGTTATGAAGGGCGATGAAGAAATCTCTAAAGCGTCGGGGGTTAAAGCTTTAATTGCTAATACCAACTCTACCCCGTTCGCTACGGAAAAAGTTCTACCTGGTACCACTGATGACATAGCTCCGGCTATCCATGAGCAGCTGTTCCAGTTTAGGGATCAGATCAACAAAGTCCTTGGTGGACTCTCCGACGAGAAGGGCTTCTTGAGAGAGGGTATGTTAGATGCAGCTGATAAGTCACGAGCTATCCGACGAATCACTGATGAGTTCCAGCAGTGGACTAGCCAAGCCCTGAAAGGCGAGAACAAGATCATAAGACTACAGTCTCAAAAGGAAACACCTAGGGGTGTAGAGTTTGAGTTTGAAGTGACTGATCCGTTCGGTAACGTGTCTCTCGGCAAGACTATGATGCCATTTAAGAGGGAGGATGTTACCTTCTGGCAGAACCTGCCCGATAACACCGTCTCTAGTAAGTTCGGATCTGAACGATGGCAAGCAGCTAAGTCTGACTTCCTTACCTCAGTTGAATCGGCGATACGCCTAGATACAACTTCAGCCGCTGTTGGGTCTCAACTGCGAAAGCTTATCAAAGAAGCTACTAGGCCCATTAGAGAGACCAAGGTCAAAGGCAAGAACCGCAGTGAACGTCTAAAAGAAGTAGACGCTATGCTGATCTACGGTGACCAGAAACAGAAAGTCTTTACCGCTAAAGAACTGAGACAAGGTGTTAATGGTATCACCCTTGATGACGCACAGATAGAGTCATACTGGAAACTCCGCACTACATTTGACGGTCTTGGCGTTCTCCGTAATCAGGAGATGTTCGTAGACCTGTCAGCTCGTGGCGCTAAGCAGATTAACTTCGGCCATGACTTGTTCAGGTTCGGTGAAGTCAAGCATACGGCAGAAGAAGCTGCCGCTACTATCTCAGCAGATAGAGATATCAAAGCGGTTTGGATGCACGAAGGACGAGACGCTGGTAAAACAGTTAACGTAGCTAAGATGGACCTGGAGAAACTCTACAAAGAGGGCTACAGGCTAATCCGTCTTGAAGATGATGTCGCCCGACCGGGCGGTATATTCAAACACATCCTCACTAAAGTTGATGGCCTCACTGATGGACGAAAAACCATTGATGAGTTGCCTGGTATTGTAGCTGATCTTAAGAAAGGATACGTTCCTCGTCTTAATAAAGAAGCTACTTGGTTTGTACAAGCAGTATCTGACGGTTTCGTAGACGGTACCTTCCGTGCAGCGGGCCGTCGTAAAGCTGTCCGCTCCTTCGATAACGAAGCAGACGCTCATGCATGGGCTAAAGGGCTATATGAAAATCCTGAAGATGCTGGTTTCACACCAGGTACTAGGTTTATAGCTGTTAAAGATGGTGAGTTGGAAGCATTCCGAGCAGGAGACTCCGGTCTCGGTGCTACTCGTGGCCTTGTCACAGGGGCTAGGGCTAAAGAAGCCATCCCTCACGGTCTCCCTGGTGAGAACAGTATCGACTCTGCGCGAGTCGGAGCGTTCGAGTCACTAGAACTATACCTGGAGAACACTAAGAACTTCATGACACGTAATGCGTGGCGCATGGGTCTTAGGACTAAGTGGGAAAATACAGCTAAAGAGCTTCTTGGTGGCATACGGGTCAAGTTCGATGAGCCAGGCCCGGCATTAGCCAATAAGAAACTGGCTGATATGCACGCCCGCATCATGGAATGGTCCGGCTTTAGGGACAAGAGTGAGCGCAGCTTTGAAGAGTTTGTTAGGAAGACCTATGAATGGGCTCTCCCCGTATTCGGACGTAACAAACTCACTAAGTTCTTGCTTAACAACCGTGATGCTGACCCTCTTGGTAAGCTACGCAGCGCAGCCTTCCACTCTTTGCTTGGGACTTATAACCCAGCCCAGCTCTGGGTTCAAGCACAAGGCGCAGCAGTGGCCCTAGCAGCCAGCCTCGCGCGTGGAGGCATCAAGACTGTGGTTAAGGCCTTCACCCAGCAACAGGGGCTAGCGTTCGTCCAGCACCTTCCTAGCGACCTTCCTGAGGGAGTTATGAGGACGTTGGCTAAGGCGCACGGATTCAAAGATGTCCAAGAAATGAAGGACATGAAACAGATCTGGGATAGGTCTGGTTACTACGATTCAGCGCTTACCTCAGCTGACGTTGAGGCTGCTTCACGTGGGTATGGTACCACAGCAGAGGGCTTCCACAAGTTCTTTGATTCTGGCCTTGTATTTTTCCGTAGTGGTGAAATGTTTAACAGACGTTACTCTTTCATTACAGCGATAGAAGAACTAGGCGGTGCCAGTAAGGTAGCTAAGAGTGACGACCTTCTTAAAGAAGCAATCACTCGATCTAACAATCTTATGCTAAACCTAGGTAGGGCTAACAGGGCTGCGTGGCAGAAAGGCTTCTTGTCTATACCCACGCAGTTCATGCAGATTCAAGCCAAGACCCTTGAGTCCATCTTTGGCCTTAACAAAACTCTGAGCCCAGCAGAGCGATTGTCTATGTTCATAAGTCAGGCTATCCTGTATGGCCCGGCTGGTATTATGGGTGGTCACTTCATGACCAAGGCTGCACTGAGCCTGGGTGGGGTAGACCAAATAGACATTAACAACTGGTCACCCTCAACAGTTGCCATTGCTAACGGGGGTCTTACTGACTTCTCTCTCGCCTTCTGGGGCGTAGACGGATCTATGTCGGACAGAGCGGCATTATTCAACGGCATGGATCAGTCCATTATAAGCTTGTGGACTAAAGACAACACGCTAGCTGAGTGGTTGCTTGGTCCGTCTGGTGTACCGCTCAAGCGTGTATGGCAGGCATGGTCTTTGGCATCAGTACCGGCGTGGTCTCCCAAGAGCACAGACGGTTCAGTGAATGCAACTCATCAAGATGTTACAGATGCGCTTACCTTCTTTGCAGCTGACATGGGAGAGCTGGCGGTGTCGCCTTTCTCAACAGCTTCTCAGGTCTCTAGGTTCTTCATGATGAAGGATCTTGGTGTAATCAAAGATACACAAGGTAATACTATTGCTAACCCAGAAGGTGGATATAATCCTCAAACAATCTGGGCTGGCCTGCTCGGTATCAAACCTAACGACCTACAAAGAAAGTTCGACTTGGCTGATATGAACAAGGCTTATGAAGACGCTGCTGACCTACGTGTTAACATGCTGCTCCGTAACTTTGATGAGTACATGATGACTGTTAACCAGCACCTGGAAAATCAAACCCCTTTTGAAGCAGAATCGCAACGGCTATTCAGAAAGAGATGGTCAATTATTGTTGACTCTATCGAAGATGAAGGGCTCAGGGACAAAGTAAGACAGCGTTGGGGTGAAGCGCTAGAGCGCAGACTCAGCGGAGATTCACAGCTGGATCGCCAGATTCAGGTTTACTACAAAAACATGGTAACGGAACTCGTTGGTGCTCATACCTCCGAGGGCACTAGACTCGTACAAACTAGAGAGAATGAAAATGGCGTTCAGTGATGCACGTAATGCGATGCCTGAGGGGATCGCGGTATCTACACCTAGGATTGGGCGAGGCCCAAACACTACAGCAGCTCAAGCTGTACAAGCTTTTGGTACGCTTGGTGGGCAGGCGTATGAGGGTAAGGTAGCAGGGGAGCTTGATAACGCACTGCAAGCGGGTGGCAATATGATTGCTGCTCTTAACTCTCCTCTTATAGAGGGAAGGGTCAACCCGCAAGGCGATAAGGTTCTTGGTGTAGACATACACAAAGCAGACCTTACCGGTACTGTAGACATAACGTCAGAAAGGTTCAAGGCTCTGGAACAAGCACGGTTGCAAGGTAAGATTACACAGCAACGAGCAACGCTAGAAGCAGATACCATCTTGCGCGAGGCTATTACCAAGGCACCAGGTTTTGCAACACAACTACGCGCATCAGCTGCAAGTCAACTCGGCTTCAACCCAAGTGGTGCTGCCCTAGAGCAGTTGTACTTGACCGGGCCTGATGCTACTAAACCAATAAAATTGACCGATACTGAGAAAGATTGGGAACAGGCAGACAAGTACGTGTCTGCTGGACTGTACTCCACAAGAGAACAGGCATTCCGTCATATCCAAGAAGCTTCGATTGCTGCGGAGAATACCAAGATCCTGAGCCAACAGATACAAGAAGGAACTGTCTCCGCTCCTCAGATTGTTAACGCTGCTGTAACCTCTTTTTCAAGCACAGCAAATGGCTTGATCATGGGCATGACTGCACAGCTAGCGGCTACTGGCGGTGTACAAGACCCTGCTAAGTGGGCTGCTTCTCTGCAAATAGAAGCTAACAAGTCTAAGGAGAAGTACCGGCAAGACATGCAGAACTCTAATGTTCCTTATCAGCAG
>Ga0315273_10004538_pt1 | contig 17004 bp, 12 predicted proteins | sample YL17G02_0_MG_FD_205753 | JGI IMG/M metagenome (GOLD analysis project Ga0315273, IMG submission 205753) | Sediment microbial communities from Yellowstone Lake, YNP, Wyoming, USA - YL17G02_0 | ecosystem: Environmental > Aquatic > Freshwater > Lake > Sediment | place: USA: Wyoming | collected... | reverse complement strand
TTCCCCGGCGGCGCTCATCGGTGTACCCCCACGCTTGCGGCTGGCGCCGCGGCGCTGCCCCCCCGAGGGGGAGCAATTCGCGGGCGCCGCGGCGGCGCTCATTCGACTTCCTTCGGGGCGCCGCGGCGGACGCCGAAGCGCGCCGCCGGCAGCTCGACGGCGAGTTGCAGGCACAACAGCGTCATCCCGAACGCCATGAAGAAGAACGGGATCCACAGCTTCGGCGCCCAGACCGAGTTGCTCGACCGGTTATCGGACCACGCCTCGCCGAACAGTTCCCAGGACTTCCACGCGACGAACGCGCAGACGGCGAACGAGAGCACGTCGGCGATCAGGCGCCTGGCCCGGTTCAGGCGCGGAGAAAGCACCCCGTCGAGGACTTCGATGGAGACGTGTCCGCGGTGCAACTGCGTGTACGCCGCGCTCATGAAGGTCGCGATGATCAGCAGCATCACCGCGAGCTCGATCTCCCAGTCGGTCGGCCACCGCAGCCAGTAGCGAACGACCACTTCGAAGACGAGGATGCCCGCGCAGAAAACGATCACGAAGCCCGACAGGTAGCCGAGCCAGGTGTTGACCGTGGCCAACGCGCCCGTGAGGCGGAGCCAGAGCGTCATGGGGTCAGAGCTGCAATCATCAGCGTCATGAGCGTCATGGGGTCAGAGCCGTAATAGTCGACGATTCAATAATTGGGGTCAGAGCCGCAATAATAATTGGAGTAATAATTGGGGTCAGAGCCGTAATCGTCGGCGATTCCGCGGTAGAGGGGTCTTCGGACATTACGGCTCTGACCCCATGATTCCGTGCTAGAGGGGTCTTCGGACATTACGGCTCTGACCCCATGATTCCGTTACGGCTCTGACCCCATGGAGGGGTCGCCATGGAGGGGTCGTCGGATATTACGGCCCTGACCCCATGACTCACGGCGCTGACCCCAAGACCGCTATTTGACCGCGGTGGCCATGTCGAGCCAGCGCTTGCCGTCCTTCACGTTCTTCGCGAAGTCTTCCCAGGCGGTTTCCTGCGCGATCTTGCGCCACTGCGCGAACGTCGCGTCGTCCATGTCGAAGACCTTGGCGCCGTTCTTGGCGTAGACCTCGGCCATCCGCGCGTCGTCGGCCTTTGCGGCATCGAGCGCGTATTTCTCGAGGCTGGCGCCGACCTCGTTGATCGCCTGCTGCTGCTCTTTGGTCAGGCTGTCGTACACGGACTTCGAGATCACCAGCGGCTCGAACATGTACCAGAACGTGTTCTTGCGCGCCGTCGTCACGTTCTTGCCGGTTTCGTAGAGCCGGAAGCTGATCAGCGACGTCGACGACGTGATCGCCGCGTCGAGCACGCCCGACTGCATCGCGCTGTAAATCTCGTTCGACGGCACGTTGGTGATCGCGGCGCCCGCGCCCTTCAGCATCATGTCGATTTCCTTGCTGCCGCCGCGGATCTTCATCCCCTTGGCGTCATCGGGCGTAACCACCGGTTTGGTGAGACCCGCGATGCCGCCGGCCTGCCAGACCCACGTCACGATCCTGATCCCGCGGTCCTCGAGCAGCTTCGACCACTCCTTGCCGATCGGCGCGTCCTTCCAGCGCAGGCCCTGCTCGTAGCTCGTGATCAGCGCCGGCATCAGGCCGAGGTTCGCCTCGGGAACTTCGCCACCGCCGTACGCGATCGGCAGCACCGACATGTCGAGCGCGCCCTTGCGGATCGCGCCGAACTGCGCGAACGTCTTGACCAGCGAACTCGCCGGATACACTTCGACCTTCAGCGTGCCGTTGGTGCGCTTCTCGAGGTCGGCGGCAAACTTGCGCGCGAGCTGGTCGCGGAAATCGCCTTCGGTGCCGGTCGACGCGGGAAACTGGTGCGAGATCTTGAGCACGCGCGGCTGCTGCGCGTGCACTGCGGGCGGCGCTACGCCGACGGCGAAGGCGACGATCGAGCAAACGGTGGCGGCGAGCAGGCGGCGACGCGGCGAAAACGGGCAGGGCGGGGACATGCGGACTCCTCCTATGGAATAATTGTGCCGAAAAGCATAGCACTTCCGCCGCGCCCCGCACCGGTCATTCGGCGCGGGGGTGTCCGCCACGAAGATCCCCGGCCGCCGATGAACGCCAATCTTTACGCCCTGTTCGAAACCCATTTTCCCGACGCGCCCGAGCAGCCGGCGCTGCTGATCCCGGGCGGACCGGTCGTACGCTATGACGAGCTGGCGGCGGAGTCGGCGCGAATGGCCCATGCTCTCGTCCTCGCCGGTTGCCGGCCGGGAGACCGCGTCGCGGTGCAGGCCGACAAGCATTGGCAGGTGCTGGCACTCTACCTCGCGTGCCTGCGCGCGGGGCTCGTCTATCTGCCGCTCAACACGGGCTACCAGAAGAGCGAGCTGGCGCACTTTTTCGGCGACGCGGAGCCGCGCGTCATCGTCTGCCGGCCGGGCGCCGCCGAGGCGATCGCCGCGCTGGCGCCCGGCGCCGCCGTGCTGACGCTGGGCGATTCCGGCGGCTCGCTGGCCGAGCTCGCGCGCGTGCAGCCGGCCGCCTTCGCCACCGTCGCCCGCGCTCCCGGCGACCTTGCCGCGCTGCTGTACACGTCGGGCACGACGGGCCGGTCGAAGGGCGCGATGCTGACCCACCGCAACCTCGCGTCGAACGCGCTGACGCTGGTCGAGGAATGGGGCTTTACCCGCAGCGACGTCCTGCTGCACGCGCTGCCGATCTACCATGTGCACGGCCTTTTCGTCGCCGTTCACTGCGCGCTGCTGTCCGGCTCGCGGATGCTGTGGCTGTCGAAGTTCGACGCGGCGGAAGTCGCCCACCTGCTGCCGCGCGCGACGGCGATGATGGGCGTGCCGACGTTCTACACCCGGCTGTTGTCGGAACCGTCGTTCGGCCGCGACTCATGCCGCAACATGCGGCTGTTCGTGTCCGGTTCCGCGCCACTGCTCGGGGAGACGTTCGAGACCTTCCACGAACGGACAGGGCACCCGATCCTCGAACGCTACGGCATGACCGAAACGGGGATGAACGCGTCGAACCCGCTCGCCGGGCCGCGGCTCGCCGGCACCGTCGGACCGCCGCTGCCCGGCGTCTCGATCCGGATCGTCGACGAAGACGGTGCCTTGTGCGCGTCGGAGACGGTCGGCGCCATCGAAGTCAAAGGGCACAATGTGTTCGCCGGCTACTGGCGAATGCCGGAAAAGACGCGCGAGGAGTTCACCGCCGACGGCTATTTCCGGACCGGCGACATGGGCGCGTTCACGCCGGAGCACTACCTCAGGATCGTCGGCCGAGCCAAGGATCTCATCATCAGCGGCGGGCTCAACATCTACCCGAAGGAGATCGAGGAGCACATCGATGCCATCGACGGCGTCGTCGAGAGCGCGGTGATCGGCATCCCCGACCCGGACTTCGGCGAGGCGGTGGTGGCGGCCGTCGTCGGGGCGCCGGGGCATGCGCTCACCGAGGCCGGGATCATTGCCACGCTCAAGGCCGACATCGCGAAATTCAAAGTGCCCAGACGCGTGCATTTCGTCGCCGACCTGCCGCGCAATGCGATGGGCAAGGTGCAGAAAAACCTGTTGCGCACCCGGTACGGCAGCGCCTGACGGTCGGGTCCCGGCGTCACGCGCCCAGGCTCGCCGCCGGTTCCGGGGCGCGACGGTTTCCGTGGCCCCCCGCCGGCTCTTCACCGCGCGCCGCGAGCGCGCGCGCCGCTTCCCACCCGCGCGCCGCGCTTCGGCACAACCCCGGTGATCCTCTCGATGAGCACCGCGCCGTCATCCATCAGAAAGCGCTTGAACGCGAGCGCCACCGGCGGCAGCCGCTTGTTCTCGCGATGCACGACGTACCAGTCGAGCAGCAGCGGAAACCCCTGCACATCGAGCACGACCAGGCTGCGCACGCGCAGCTCCATGCTGATCGTGTGCGCCGACAGGAAGCTGATGCCCATGCCCGCGATGACCGCCTGCTTGATCGTCTCCGTGCTCGTGATCTCCATCGCGACGTCGAGCTTCGGGAGGCGCCGGCCGAACGCGTCCTCCATCGAGTTCCGCGTGTCGGAGCCTTTTTCGCGGACCACGAAGCGCTCGCGCGCCAGCACGGCCAGCGGGATTCGCCTGCGCCGGGCGAGCGGATGGTCGGGGGCAGCGACGATCACGTACGGGTGCGGCGCAAAGGGCTCGCTCACGGTGTCCATGCCGCGCGGCGGCCGGACCATGATGGCGAGGTCGGTGAGATTGTTCGCCATCTGATGCAGCAGCTCCTCGCGATTGTGGACGGCGAGGTTCAGCGTCACGCCGGGGTGGCGGCGGATGAATTCCGCGAGCAGGCGCGCAAAGAAATAGTCGCCCGCACTGATGACCGCCACGTTCAGCCTGCCGCCGGACGCCCCCTTCAGCTGCGCCATCGCCGCTTCGGCCTCGCGAAACTGCTGCAGGATCGCGCGGCCGTGGCGGAGCAGCTCGACGCCCGCCGGCGTCAGGTAGATCTTCTTGCCGATCTGCTCGAACAGCGGGAGCCCGGCGTGCGCGCCGAGCTGCTTCACCTGCGTCGACACCGCCGGCTGCGTCAGGTGCATCTCCTCGGCGGCGCGCGAAAAGCTCAAGTGCCGGGCGACCGCGTCGAACGCCTTGAACTGCCGCAGCGTCGCGTTCTTCATCGCCGGCTCCCGATCGATTCATAAGCGGTATATTATGAATATTATCAAAAACTATAACTGGATTGGATGGTTAATGAGGCCTAGCATCAACGCCTCGTCTGCCGGGGGGCGCCAGATCGCCCGCGGACGCCGCCACGGCGCGCGGCCGGACGCCAATCGAGTACGATGCGTCCGGCTGACCGTAGTGAGGCGCCGGCCAATGCCGGCCGGCGCCGTGCGGATGACCACGCTCAACCCGAGCAGGACCTTTGGAGGAATGCAGATGAGACAATCCAACCCGCAGTCGAGGGCTGCCGGCCGGGCCGGCTGGCGTCGTTGGATGCAGCGGTCCGCGGGCATTGCCTGCCTGTCGGTGGCCGCAGCGATGCCCGCCTTCGCGGCGGGCTGGGAGCCGACGAAGCCGGTCGAGTTCATCGTCCCCGCCGGCACCGGCGGCGGCGCCGACCAGATGGCGCGCCTGCTGCAGGGCGTCATCACCAAGAACAACCTGATGAAGCAGCCGCTGATCGTCGTCAACAAGTCGGGCGGCGCCGGCGCCGAGGGCTTCCTCGCGGTCAAGGACGCCAAAGGCGATCCCAACAAGATCATCATCACGCTGTCCAATCTGTTCACAACGCCGCTCGCCACCGGGGTGCCGTTCAACTGGAAGGACCTGACGCCGGTTGCGATGCTGGCGCTCGACCAGTTCGTGCTCTGGGTCAACGCCGAGACGCCGTACAAGACCGCCAAGGAGTACCTCGACGCGGTGAAGGCGGCGGGCCCCTCCAAGTTCAAGATGGGCGGCACCGGCTCCAAGCAGGAAGACCAGATCATCACGGTCGCGATCGAGAAGGCCACCGGCACCAAGTTCATCTACATCCCGTTCAAGGGTGGCGGCGACGTTGCCGTGCAGCTGGTGGGCAAGCACACCGACTCGAGCGTCAACAACCCGATCGAGGCGGTCGCGCAGTGGCGCGCGGGCGCCCTGCGGCCGCTGTGCGTGTTCGACGACGAGCGGATGCCGTACAAGAACAAGGTGACCGCCACCATGTCGTGGAACGACATCCCGAGCTGCAAGGAAGCCGGCGTCCCTGTCGACTACCTGATGCTGCGCGGCATCTTCATGCCGGCCGGCGTGACCAGGGAGCAGGTCGAGTTCTACGTCGATCTCTTCAAGAAGGTCCGCGAAACGCCCGAGTGGAAGAAATTCATGGAAGACGGCGCGTTCAACACCACGTTCATGACCGGACCCGAGTACGCGAAATGGGTCGAGAAAGCGGAAGGCACGCATCGCGAGCTGATGCGCGAGGCGGGTTTCCTGGCCAAGCCCTGACCGTCCGGCACGGGGCGCCACGGCCATCGGCGCGGCGCTCCGGCCGGTAGCCCGACCGCCCGGCCGGAGGCCCTCCCAACTGCGTTTGCCCCCATCGATGAAAGCTGCCGTGCGCGCGGCCCCGGGTTTCGCTTCGCTCGACCCGGGCTACGTCAACCCAGGCGCCATTGCCTCGACCCCTCGCGATGAATGACGAAAACCGTTCCGGCGACGACGCCGGCGTATCGATGCGCACCGTCGAGATCGGCGTGGCGGTGGTGCTGTTCGCGTTCGGCGCCACCGTCCTGCTCGACAGTTACCGGCTCGGTGCGTCCTGGGGCAGCGACGGGCCCGAGTCGGGCTATTTCCCGTTCTACATCGGCAGTCTGATCTGCCTGTCGAGCGCGGCCACGCTGGCTCAGGTGCTGATCGCCGACCTGAAGGCGCGCGAGGGCGGCTTCCCCGGGGCGATCAGTCGGCGCCGGAACCAGTTCGTGTCGCGCTCCGCGTTCCGGCAGGTGCTGTCGGTGCTGCTGCCGTCCATCGCCTACGTGCTGTTCGTCCAGCTGATCGGCATCTACGTCGCGTCGGCGGTCTACATCGCCGTGTTCATGGTCTGGCTCGGCAAGTATTCGCTCGTGAAAGGCGCCGTGGTCGGACTGTGCGTCACCGCCAGCATCTTCGTGCTGTTCGAGGTGTGGTTCAAGGTGCCGCTGTACAAGGGCATGGTGAATCCGCTCGCGTGGCTCGGGTACTGATGGCCCCCCACGCTCACATCCGCCCCACGCTCATTCCGACGAGGGGTCCACTTGGCTGAAATAGGCGCCCTGTTCCAGGGCTTCGCGGTCGTCCTGACGCCGTTCAACATGCTGCTGATGATGATCGGCATCGTGCTGGGCGTCATCATCGGCGTGCTGCCCGGGCTGGGCGGCGCCAACGGCGTCGCCATCCTGCTGCCGCTCACCTTCACGATGCCGCCGACGTCGGCGATCATCATGCTGTCCTGCATCTACTGGGGCGCCCTGTTCGGCGGCGCGATCACGTCGATCCTGTTCAACATCCCCGGCGAGCCGTGGTCGGTGGCGACCACGTTCGACGGCTACCCCATGGCGCAGCAGGGCCGCGCCGGCGAAGCGCTGACCGCCGCGTTCACGTCGTCGTTCGTCGGCGCGTTCTTCGCCGTGGTGATGATCACGTTCCTCGCGCCGCTGGTCGCGAAATTCGCGCTGAAGTTCGGGCCGCCGGAGTTCTTCTCCGTGTACCTGCTCACGTTCTGCAGCTTCATCGGCATGGGCAAGGGCTCGGCGTGGAAGACGCTGGCGGCGATGATGGTCGGCTTCGCGCTCGCCGCCGTCGGCATGGACACCGTCACCGGCCAGCTGCGGCTCACGTTCGGCGTGAGCGAACTGATGCGCGGCTTCGACTTCCTGATCGCGGTGATCGGACTGTTCGGCATCGGCGAGATCCTGCTGTCGATGGAAGAAGGGCTGTCGTTCACCGGCAAGAGCGCGAAGATCGATCTCAAGATCGTGCTCGCGACGTGGAAGAAGCTTCCGACCTACTGGCTCACGTCGCTGCGCAGCACCCTGATCGGCATCTGGATGGGAATCACTCCCGGCGGGGCCACGCCGGCGTCGTTCATGAGCTACGGCGTGGCGAAACGGATGTCGAAGGATGGGGCCAAATTCGGCACCGGGCAGATCGAGGGCGTCGTCGCGCCGGAAACGGCTGCCCACGCCGCCGGCACCAGCGCGCTGCTGCCCATGCTGGCGCTCGGCATCCCCGGCTCGCCCACGGCCGCGGTGCTGCTCGGCGGACTGCTGATCTGGGGGCTGCAGCCCGGACCGCTGCTGTTCGTCGAACAGAAGGATTTCGTCTGGGGCCTGATCGCGAGCATGTATCTCGGCAATCTCGCCGGCCTCCTCATCGTCCTGACCTGCGTGCCGCTGTTCGCGGCAATCCTGCGCGTGCCCTTCTCCATCATCGCGCCGGTGATCATCGTGATCTGCGCAATCGGCGCGTACACGGTGCACGGGGCGATGCTCGACATCTGGTTCATGCTGCTGTTCGGCGTCATCGGCTACGTGTTCAAGAAGCTCGACTACCCGCTGGCGCCGCTGGTGCTGGCGCTGGTACTGGGCGACCGGGCCGAGGATTCGTTCCGGCAAACGATGCTGATTTCGCAGGGTGACATGCGCATTTTCTACTCCAACTGGCTGGTCGGCAGCATCACCGGGCTGGCGCTGGTGATGCTGTTCTGGCCGCTGGTATCGCGCGTGCTCGGCAAGCTTCGCGGCACCTAGCCGGCATCGACCATCCAGGCCGGCCGAGATACGCACGTATCCACAACCGAGGACGCTGCCATGAATGACGCCGCAAGCAGGAAGCACGAAACGACCACCGCCGAAGACACGCTGAAGCAGAAGACCAGGGACGCCAATGTCATCTCGGGCGGCCATCTCGTCGCCAAGGCGCTCAGGGCTGAAGGTGTCGACACCATCTTCACGCTGTGCGGTGGCCACATCATCGACATCTACGACGGCTGCCTCGACGAGGGCATCCGCATCGTCGACGTGCGCCACGAGCAGACCGCCGCGCACGCCGCCGACGGCTACGCGCGCCAGACCGGCAGGCTGGGTTGCGTCGTGACCACCGCGGGCCCGGGCTGCACGAATGCGGTGACCGGCATCGCCACCGCGTTCCGCTCGGAGAGCCCGGTGCTGCACATCGGCGGGCAGAGCTCGCTTTCGCAGTGGCGGATGGGCGGACTGCAGGATCTGCCGCACGTCGACATGATGAAGCCGATCACCAAGTTCGCGTCGACGGTGATGTCGACGGAGCGCGTCGCCGACATGATCTCGATGGCGGCACGCGAATGCTTCGCCGGCGCGTATGGACCGTCCTACCTCGAGATTCCGCGCGACATCCTCGACCGCGAGATCGACATCTCCCGGGCGGTGCTGCCCAAGCCTGGCCACTACCGCGCTTCGACCAAGTCCATCGGCGACCCGAAGGACATCGAGCGGCTGGCCGACCTCCTGGTCGATTCGGAGCGGCCGGCGATCCTCTTCGGCCAGCAGGTGTGGGCGGCGCGCGGCCACAATGAAGCCATCGCGCTGCTGCGCGGCCTCGACATCCCCGGCTACTTCAACGGCGGCAGCCGCGGCACGCTGCCGCCGGGCGACCCGCACCACTTCGACCGCACGCGCTCGCTCGCCTTCGGCAAGGCCGACGTCATCGTCATCATCGGCACGCCGTTCGACTTCCGCATGGGCTACGGCAAGCGCATCAGCGCGCCGGCGCTGGTCCAGGTCGACATGGACTACCGGACCGTCGGCAAGAACCGCGACATCTCGTTCGGCATCGTCGGCGACCCGGGCGCGGTGTGCGCCGCGCTGCTGCAGGCGGCGTCGGGCCGCCTCAAGAACGACAAGCGGCAGGCCCGCCGCGACTGGATGGCCCAGCTGCAGGGCGCGGAGGACGCCGCGCTCGAAAAGCTGATGCCGATGTTCAAGTCGGAGCAGACGCCGATCCACCCCTACCGCGTCGCCTACGAGATCAACGAGTTCCTGACCGACGACACGATCTACATCGGCGACGGCGGCGACGTGGTGACGATCTCCGCGCAGGCCGTGCGCCCGCGCGGGCCCGGCAACTGGATGGATCCCGGCGCGCTCGGCTCGCTCGGCGTCGGCACCGGGTTCGCCATGGCGGCGAAGCTCGCCAACCCGGCCAAGGAAGTGCTGTGCTACTACGGCGACGGCGCGTTCGGCATGACCGCGTTCGACATGGAGACCGCCGACCGCTTCGGCGCGCCGTACATCGCCGTCATCGGCAACAACTCGGCGATGAACCAGATCCGCTACGGCCAGATCGCCAAGTACGGCGAGCAGCGCGGCAACGTCGGCAACAAGCTGGGCGACATGAATTTTTCGGTGTTCCCGCAGATGTGGGGCGGGTGGGGTGTCGAGGTCCGGGCCGCTTCCGAGATCGCGCCGGCGCTCGCCAACGCGCGCGCGATGGTCGCGAAGACCGGCAAGTCGGCGGTGGTCAACATCTGGGTCGACCCGAACGAGTACGCGCCGGGCACCAGGAACCAGACGATGTACAAGTAGCACCCCTGATCATTCACGCAATCATCGACGAGGACAGCAATGGGCAAGGCATTGGACGGCGTTCAGATTCTCGATTTCACCCACGTGCAATCGGGTCCCACTTGCACGCAGCTGCTGGCGTGGCTCGGCGCCGACGTGATCAAGGTCGAGCGGGCCGGCGAGGGTGACATCACGCGCGGCCAGCTGCGCGACATCCCCGGCGTGGACAGTCTCTATTTCACGATGCTGAACCACAACAAGCGCTCGATCACCGTCGACGCCAAGCACCCGAAGGGCAAGGCGGTGCTCGAGGCGCTGGTGAAGAAGTGCGATGTCCTGGTCGAGAATTTCGCACCGGGCGCGCTCGAGCGGATGGGCCTCACCTGGGAGCGCATCCAGGAGCTCAATCCGCGGATGATCGTGGCCTCGATCAAGGGCTTCGGTCCCGGCCCGTACGAGGACTGCAAGGTGTACGAGAACGTCGCGCAGTGCGCCGGCGGCTCGGCGTCGACCACCGGCTTCGACGACGGCCCGCCGCTGGTCACGGGCTCGCAGATCGGCGACAGCGGCACCGGGCTGCATCTCGCCCTCGGGATCGTGGCGGCGCTCTATCAGCGCAACACGAGCGGTCGCGGGCAGAAAGTGCTCACGGCGATGCAGGACGGCGTGTTGAACCTGTGCCGGGTCAAGCTGCGCGACCAGCAGCGGCTGGCGCGCACCGGCGTGATGGAGGAATACCCGCAATTTCCGGACGGCAAGTTCGGCGACGCCGTGCCGCGCGCCGGCAATGCGTCGGGCGGCGGCCAGCCCGGGTGGATTCTCAAGTGCAAGGGCTGGGAGACCGATCCCAACGCCTACATCTACTTCATCACGCAGGCGCCGGTGTGGAAAGACATTTGCGCAGTGATCGGCCGGCCGGAGTGGCTCACCGATCCGCGCTACGCGACGCCGAAGGGGCGTCTGCCGCACCTGATGGAGATTTTCGGCGAGATCGAGAAGTGGACGATGACCAAGACCAAGTTCGAGGCGATGGACCTGCTCAACGAGCACGACATCCCGTGCGGCCCGATCCTGTCGATGAAGGAAATCGCCGAGGAACCCTCTCTGCGCAAGACGGGAACCGTCGTCGAAGTCGATCACCCCACCCGAGGCAAGTACCTGTCGGTCGGTAATCCGATCAAGATGTCCGACAGCGCCACCGAGGTGACGCGCTCGCCGCTCCTGGGCGAGCACACCGACGAAGTGCTGGCGGAACTTGGCTACGGCGCGGAGCAGGTGGCCGCACTGCGCGCCGAGAAAGTGATCTGACATGAAACTCGCCATCGTCGGCCAGCAGGATTTCGGCAAGGCCGTGCTGGAAGCCTTCCTCGCCCGTGGCGACCAGGTCGCGGGCGTGTTCTGCGCACAGGAGAAGGAGGGAGCCCGGCCCGACCCGCTGAAGGTCGCCGCGCAGGAGCGCGGCATCCCGCTGTTCCAGCTGCCATCGCTCAAAGGTGACGAAGCGAAGGACGCGCTGCGCTTGCTCGCCGTCGACATCGGCATCATGGCGTACGTGCTGCAGTTCGCGCCGCAGGACTTCGTCAATATCCCGCGCAACGGGACCATCCAGTACCACCCGTCGCTGCTGCCGCTGCATCGCGGCCCGAGCTCGATCAACTGGCCGATCATCCATGGTCGAACGAAGACCGGATTGACGATCTTCCGGCCCACCGACGGCCTCGACGAAGGGCCGGTCATCCTGCAGAAGGAAACGGCGATCGGCCCCGACGACACGCTGGGCAGCATCTACTTCGACCGCCTCTTTCCAATGGGTGTCGCCGCGATGCTCGAAGCGGCCGACCTGGTCGTCGCGGGAAGGCACGCCGAAACAGTGCAGGACGAGGCGCAGGCCAGCTACGAGGGCTGGTGCCGGGCGGCCGAGGCGAGGATCTGCTGGCACCATCACGTCGACCAGATCTACGACCTGATCCGCGCCTGCAATCCGGCGCCCGGCGCCTGGACGACCGTTGCAGGAAAGACGATCCAGCTATTCGATTCACGCAAGCATCCGACACGCACCTTCGCGACGGTCAAAGGTAAGATCGGGGAGGTTGCAGCGATCGGGCCCGAAAGCATCCGCATCTCCGCGCACGGGGGCCAGATCGAGGTCTTCAAGGTGAAGGCGGAGGGCGCCAAGAAGATGGCCGCGACCGATTTTGCCCGCGACTCAGGCTTGACCGTCGGCACGCTGCTCGGCAGCTGACGCCCCTCAGGTTTCTTTCATGTCCGACACCCGATCCGCACCCCGCGTCATACCGATCACCGATTCGCGCGGTCGCGATCGCAAGGTCCGTTCCGCCGTGAAAGGCCGCGGCGTCCTGCCGCAGGCGCGCGAGGAAATTCGGGCGCTGCTCGGCGACCGCCCGCGCCGGCGCGATCTGCTCGTCGAACACCTGCACCTGATCCAGGACGCGCACGGCCGCATTTCCGCCGCGCACGTGGTCGCGCTGGCCGAGGAGATGAAGCTGGCGATGACCGAGGTCTACGAGGTCGCGACCTTCTATCACCACTTCGACGTGGTCAAGGAAGGCGACACCGATCCGCCGGCGCGGACGGTGCGCGTCTGCGATTCGGTGTCGTGCTCGCTGGCCGGAGCCGGCGACCTGCTGGCAAGGCTGCCGAAGCTGCTGGGCGCCGGGGTGCGCGTGGTGGCGGTGCCGTGCGTGGGCCGCTGTGAAACGGCGCCGGTGGCTGTGGTCGGCCGCAATCCGGTCGGCAATGCGTCCGCTGCCGCAGTTGAGGCCGCCGTTCTCGCCGGGGCGGTCGAGCCGGTGGTCGATCCGTACGTCACGCTTGCGGCGTACCGCAGCGCCGGCGGCTACGCGACGCTGCAGAACGCCGCGAGCGGCCGGCGCGACCTGGAGTCGGTCCTCGCGACCATGGAGAGCTCGGGCCTGCGCGGGCTGGGCGGCGCCGGCTTTCCGGCAGGGCGAAAATGGCGGATCGTGCGCGCCGAGGCCGCGCCGCGCTTGATGGCCGTCAACATCGACGAAGGCGAGCCCGGCACGTTCAAGGACCGCCACTACCTCGAGCGCGACCCGCATCGCTTTCTCGAAGGGATGCTGATCGCGGCCTGGGCCACGGGCATCGACGAGATCTACGTCTACCTGCGCGACGAGTACGCGGGCTGCCGCGAGATCCTGACGCGCGAGCTGGCCGCCTTGCAGGCCGATCCCCCCTGCACGCTGCCGGCGATCCACCTGCGCCGCGGTGCCGGCGCGTACATCTGCGGCGAAGAGTCGGCGATGATCGAGTCGATCGAAGGCAAGCGCGGCATGCCGCGGTTGCGCCCGCCGTACGTGGCGCAGGTGGGCCTGTTCGGACGGCCCACGCTCGAGCACAACATGGAAACGCTGTACTGGGTGCGCGATATCCTCGAGCACGGCGCCGGCTGGTTCGCCGGCCACGGCCGCCATGGCCGCAAGGGCCTGCGCTCGTTCTCGGTGTCCGGCCGCGTGCAACAGCCCGGCGTGCACCTGGCGCCCGCCGGCATCACCGCGCGCGAGCTGATCGACGAATACTGCGGCGGCATGCTGCCCGGTCATGAGCTCTACGCGTACCTGCCCGGCGGCGCGTCCGGCGGGATCCTGCCGGCGAATATGGGCGACATCCCGCTCGACTTCGACACGCTGAACCCGCACGGCTGCTTCATCGGCTCGGCCGCGGTGATGGTGCTGTCGCAGCACGACAAGGCGCGCGATGCGGCGCTCAACATCATGCATTTTTTCGCCGACGAATCGTGCGGACAGTGCACGCCCTGCCGTGCGGGCACCGAGAAGGCAACCCGCCTCCTCGCCGCACCGCAGTGGGATCAGGCGCTGCTGGAGGAGTTGTCGCAGGTGATGGCCGACGCCTCGATCTGCGGGCTCGGGCAGGCAGCGCCGAACCCCATCCGCTGCGTGATCAAATACTTCCCGCACGAAATCGCGTGATGAGGACGCATGAGCGCGGCGCCATGATCGAGTTCACGCTCAACGGCCGCGCGGTCACCGCGGGGCCGGAAGAATCCATTCTGCAGGCCGCCGACCGCCTCGGCGTGCCGATCCCGCGCCTCTGCTACACCGACGGCATGCGCGCCGACGGCAACTGCCGCGCCTGCGTGGTGGAGATCGACGGCGAACGGGTCCTGGCGCCGTCGTGCTGCCGCGCGCCGAAGGCCGGGATGGTCGTGCAATCCGACAGCCCGCGCGCCGCGCGCTCGCAGAAGATGGTGCTGGAGCTCCTCTCGTCCGACATGCCGGACGAATCGCACCGTCCCGATTCGGAACTCGACCGCTGGGCGCAGCAGATGCACGTCGGCAAGCCGCGGTTCGCGCCCCGGCGCTCGCCGGATGCGGACCTGTCGCATCCCGCCATCGCCGTCAATCTCGACGCCTGCATCCAGTGCACGCGCTGCGTGCGCGCCTGCCGCGAGTCGCAGGTCAACGACGTCATCGGTTTCGCCTTCCGCGGCGCTCGCGCGGAGATCGTGTTCGACCTCGGCGATCCGCTGGGGGCAAGCACCTGTGTCGCCTGCGGCGAGTGCGTGCAGGCCTGCCCGACCGGCGCGCTGATGCCGGCGCGCGGCGCGGGCAAGGTCGCGGCCGACCGGACCGTCGCTTCGGTCTGCCCCTATTGCGGCGTCGGCTGCCAGCTCACCTATCACATCAAGGACGAGAAAATCCTGCGCGTCGAAGGCCGCGACGGCCTCGCCAATCGCAACCGCCTGTGCGTCAAGGGCCGCTACGGCTTCGACTACGTCGCTCATCCGCAGCGCCTCACCAAGCCGTTGGTCCGGAGGGCCGACGCGCCGAAATCCGCTGACTTCACGATGGATCCGAACGACGTCGACCGCGTGTTCCGCGAGGCGACCTGGGACGAGGCGCTCGGGCTGGCCGGCGGCACGTTGCGCAAGATCCGCGACACCCGCGGCCCGCAGGCGCTGGCCGGATTCGGCTCGGCCAAGGGCAGCAACGAGGAAGCGTACCTGTTCCAGAAGCTGGTGCGCACCGGCTTTCGCACCAACAACGTCGATCACTGCACGAGGCTGTGCCACGCGTCGAGTGTCGCCGCGCTGCTCGAAGGGATCGGTTCCGGCGCGGTATCGAATCCCGTGATGGACGTGCTGCAGGCCAACGTCGTGCTGCTGATCGGCGCCAATCCAGTGGTGAACCATCCGGTTGCGGCGACCTGGATCAAGAATGCAGTGAAGCGCGGCACGAAGCTGATCCTCGCCGACCCGCGCCGCTCCGAGCTCGCCCGCCACGCCACGCACTACCTGCAGTTCAAGCCCGACACCGACGTCGCGCTGCTCAATGCGATGATGCACGTGATCGTCAGCGAGGGGCTCACCGACCCGAAGTTCATCGCCGAGCGCACCGAAGGCTACGCCGCGCTGAAGAAGAACGTCGAGGGCTTCAGCCCCGAGGCGATGGCGCCGCTGTGCGGCATCCCCGCGGCGATGATCCGCGACGTGGCGCGGCTCTACGCCACGTCGAAGGGCTCGATGATCCTCTGGGGCATGGGCATCTCGCAGCACGTGCACGGCACCGACAACGCCCGCTGCCTGATCGCACTGTCGCTGATGACCGGCCAGATCGGCCGCCCCGGCACCGGCCTGCATCCGCTGCGCGGGCAGAACAACGTGCAGGGCGCCTCGGACTCGGGGCTGATCCCGATGATGTATCCGGATTACCAGCGCGTCGCCAACGACGCGGCGCGGCAGAAATTCGAGCGGCTGTGGGGTGCCACGCTCGACCCCAAACCGGGCCTGACCGTGGTCGAGATCATGGATGCGGTGCATGCGGGCACGATCCGCGGCATGTACATCGTGGGCGAGAACCCGGCGATGTCGGATCCGGACGTGCAGCACGCGCGCGCCGCGCTGGCCGACCTCGACTGCCTGGTCGTGCAGGACATCTTCCTCACCGAGACCGCGTACCTCGCCGATGTCGTCCTGCCGGCGACCGCGTTCCCGGAAAAGACGGGCACGTTCACCAATACCGACCGGCTCGTGCAGCTCGGCCGCAAGGCGCTGCAGCCGCCCGGCGACGCGCGGGGCGACCTGGAACTGATCCAGGAAATCGCGCGGCGCATGGGGCTCGACTGGAACTATGCCGGCCCGCGCGACGTGTTCAACGAAATGCGGAAGGCGATGCCGTCGATCGCCGGGATCACGTGGGAGCGCTTGGAAGTCGAATCGGCGGTCACCTATCCCTGCGAATACGAGGGCGCCCCAGGCGAGCGCGTCGTGTTCACCGAGGAATTTCCGACGGCGACGGGTCTCGCGCGGTTCGTTCCGGCCGACATCATCCCGGCTGCCGAGCAGCCGGACGCCGACTACCCGATGGTGCTGATCACCGGCCGGCAGCTCGAGCACTGGCATACCGGCAGCATGTCGCGGCGCACGACCGTACTCGACGCGATCGAGCCGGAGCCCGTGGCTTCCGTCAATCCGCTCGAACTCTCGGCACGGGGCCTCAAGCCAGGCGACGTCATCACCGTCGAATCCCGCCGCGGGCGCATCAGCCTCTTCGCGCGCGCCGACGAGGGCACGCCGCTCGGAGCGATCTTCGTTCCGTTCTGCTACTACGAAGCCGCGGCCAACATGCTGACCAACCCGGTGCTCGACCCCTTCGGCAAGATTCCCGAATTCAAGTACTGTGCCGTGCGGGTGACCGCCGGCGGCGACCTGATCGCGCATTCGAGCTTCGGCGGGGGGCAGGCCCTCGCGATGGGGTCCGCGATGGGGTCAGAGCTGTAATACGGCGTCTTGGGTGTCTTGGGGTCAGAGCTGGGGTGTTTGGGGTGTTTGGGGTCTGGTGTTTGGGGTCAGAGCTGTAATACGGCGCCGGGTGTTTCGGGTCAGAGCTGTAATACGGCGCCGGTGTTTGGGGTCAGAGCTGTAATACGGCGCGGACGCTGGCGTCGCGCTTCAATCAATCGTTCGGC
>Ga0315273_10004535_pt1 | contig 17012 bp, 15 predicted proteins | sample YL17G02_0_MG_FD_205753 | JGI IMG/M metagenome (GOLD analysis project Ga0315273, IMG submission 205753) | Sediment microbial communities from Yellowstone Lake, YNP, Wyoming, USA - YL17G02_0 | ecosystem: Environmental > Aquatic > Freshwater > Lake > Sediment | place: USA: Wyoming | collected... | reverse complement strand
CCAGAACCAGGTTGGTGTCGGTGGATTCCCCGGATTGCGAGATGGCCACCACCAGCGCGTCGCGCAGATCGACGGAAGCCTGGTAAAGCGTGAAAACCGACGGCGCGGCAAGTGAAACGGGGATGCCGGTGGTGATCTCGAGCAGATACCGGCCGAACCGGCAGGCGTTGTCGGAGGTTCCGCGGGCCGCCAGCACGATCAACCGGGGACGCCGCTTCTGGAATCGTGCGCGGAGACGGGCGGCCTCCTTCATTTGCCCGCGCAGGGAGCGCTCGAGCGCGGCGGGCTGCTGCCGGATCTCCTCCAGCATCTTGGACATCGTTCCCAGTCTACCGGGATCCGGCCTACATCGGGGTAAGCAATCGGGTTTCCGACCCCACCCAGAACGCCGGCGCCGGCTCCCCGGTGGCGGGCGGGCCGATCACGCGCGGCTTGATCACCAGCAGAGTGGCCGAGTTGGACCGGTCCCGCCCGTGCTGGCTCATCAGCGGCCCCAGGATGGGCACTCCGCTCAGCCCGGCGATGCCCGCCAGCGAGCGCGATTCGGTCGAGCTCATCAGGCCCGTCACTACGGCCCACTCTCCGTCTCCGAGACGGACTTTGGAGTTGAACTTGCGGTTTGCGACGATCGGAATCCCGTTCAGCGCTTTGCCGGTCAGAACTTTGAACTCGCCTTCCACCTCGAGCGACACTTCTCCGTCGCCGTGGATCTTCGGAGTGATTTTGAGCACCAGGCCGAGATCCTCGAAGGTGAACGTGGGCGGAAATGTGTAACCCTGGCCGGCGCCCGGGGTCATGCTGGAGTAGCTCTGGGACATGATCGGGTACTTGTCGCCAACGTGCAGCGAAGCGGGCTGTCCGTCGATCGAGCGCAAGGTGGCGCGGAGCAGCGTGTCGGCACTCGAGCGGGTCATGCTGGCGAATAGTTCGGCGTTGGCGATGCCCAGCCCGAGGAACGTCTTGCCGCCGCCGAACGTCAGAAAACGGGCGAAGCCGGCCGGCGTCGCCGGCAAGATGTTCCGCAAGCGGCCGAAGTTGACCAGCGCGAACCGGTCGGGCAGGCGCAAGCCGAAGCTGCTCGAAGTCTTGCTGTTCAAATCCAGCAGCTCGACCTCGATGACGACCTGGGGGCGATGCCGCAACAACTGCTCGAACAGTTGCAGCGCCGGGCGCGCCTTCGAGACGCGGTCTTTCAGCAGGACCAGGCGCCGGGCCGAATCGATTACGAATCGCTGAATCTCCATCGCCTGCTGGACGCTGCGCGCCATCTCCTGGGCTTCCTGGATGGAAACCGGCTCGGGGATGGGAATCACAAGCGCCACCGTGGGTTCGGCTTCGGTCCGCTTCTGGGGCGTGTCTTTCGCGACGAAAACCAGCTTCGGGCCCAGCGGGACAACGAAACTGCCCGTGGCGGCTTCCAGCGCCCTCAGGGCGTCCCGGTAATCGACGTCGTCCACCTGGAACCGGAGCCCGCTGGGCGGCTGATAGTCGTCGTCGAAGACCGCGTCGAGGCCGAAGGCCTTGGTGATCTCGAGCCAGAGCGCCTTGGCGTCGCCCTTTAAATCGAAGGACTTGCGCAGCTTTTCCGCCTGGAGTTCCATTGGGGGAAGCGGACGGCGGGCTTCTTGCAGGTCGGCCTCGGAAATAGCGCCGGCAAGCGCCGGAGCGTCATCGCCGGCCTCCCCGGCGGAGGCCAGCTTAGGCTTTGGCGGAGACTGGGTAAGTGCTTTGGTTTGTAATGATTGCGCTCGAGACCAATACTCGCGCCGCTGGGGGTCGGCGGCCGCCGCCTGGGCGTAGTACAGGTAAGCTTGGGCAAACTCGCCTTTCTTCTCCGCCTGCCGGGCGAGCACGTACAGCTCACCCGGACTCTGGCCTTGGACAGCCAGCGCCGCCGCAAGCATGAATGCCGCCAGACGCACTACCGCCACATCTAGTTGACGGGCGATTCATCCCAATCGTGGATAAACTTTCCGCGCGGGACTGCCGATTGATACGCGGGAGGGATTGCGCCTCAATGGCAGCCACAACCAACACGGGACTTCGCCCGGGCTTCACCCCGCCGGTGCCCCAGACGTTTGAGCAGTTGGGAATCTCGCAGTCGCTGGTGCTCGACCTGGTGCTGCGGCGCCTGCTTCTGGAAGGCTACAGCAATCTGCAATCCTTGAGCCGGACCCTGCGGCTTTCGGTACCTCTCATCGACCAGATCTTCACCCAGATGCGGCAGCAGCAGTTAGTCGAAGTGAAAGGGATGACCGGCAACGACTACAATTTCGTTCTGTCGGCGGCCGGACGAGCGTTGGGGACCGAGCGATTCCAGATCTCACAGTACGCGGGCGCCGCGCCGGTTTCGCTCAAAGACTACATCCTCGCCACCAAAGCCCAAGCGGCCCGGGTGCAGATCGACCGGCGGACGCTGCGCCGGGCCTTCGCAGATCTGGTGGTCACGGACCGGATGCTCGATCAGTTAGGCCCGGCCTTGATCTCCCAAAGCTCCATCTTCGTGTATGGGCCCACCGGAAACGGGAAGACCTGCCTGGCCGAGCGGATGCTGAGGATCTACCAGGATGCGGTGCTGATTCCCTACGCCGTCGAGGTGGACAACCAGATCATCAACCTCTACGATCCGGTGGTGCACCACCGGCTGGAGTTCGACGACCCGGAGGTGGACCCCCGCTGGGTGCTGTGCAAGCGGCCCTGCATCGTGGTCGGCGGCGAACTGGTCCCCAGCATGCTCGAACTGCGCCTGGACGACATCTCCGGCATCTATGCCGCGCCGCTCCAGATGAAGGCCAACAACGGGATCTTCATCATCGACGACTTCGGCCGTCAACTGATGTCGCCGCGCGACCTGCTGAACCGCTGGATTGTTCCGATGGACCGGCGCGTGGACTACCTCACGCTGCGCTACGGCGTGAAGTTCCAAATCCCGTTCGAGCTGATGGTGGTGTTCTCGACCAACCTCGACCCCAGCGATCTGGCCGACGAAGCCTTCCTGCGCCGAATCCACAACAAGATCTTCGTGGACGCGGTCGACGTTCAGGTTTTCGACCAGATCTTCCAGCGCGTGGTGACCGCCAGGGACATCCCCTGCGAGCCGGACAGCGCCGCCTACCTCCGAAAACTGTGCCTGCGCGACGGGCGCACGGAACTCCGCGCCTGCTACCCGAACGACATCTGCAACCTCCTTTTGTCGATCAGCCGTTACGAGAGCCGGCCGATCGAGATGAGCAAGACGGATATGGAGCGAGCCGCGGAGCTTTACTTCGCCAAGAGCTGAGCCACGCCGGGCGGGGCATGCTTCAGCTTGCCCGGCGGCTGTCTCACCCGTTCTCGCCGGCGGGGGGCACGTAATCGGGCGGTAACTGGGCCCCTTCGCCGAAGAAGTACTCTTCCATCTGGCGCAGGAGAAACTGCTGCGCTTCGAGTGTTCCAAGGTTGAGCCGGTATTCGTTCATGATCATCTTCATGCGCTCAACCCAGAGCTTCCAGGCCTCTTTGGAGACGTTCTCGTAAATGCGCTGGCCGAGCGGGTGCCTATCGAACGGCGCCTCGTCGAGCCCGGGCAATTCGCGCTGGAACTTGACGCAGAACACCGTTCGCGCGCCCGGCTGTTGACTCTCGGATCCCATCTCAGATTCCTCCTGTAGGCGCGACCACTGGCCGACGCTCGTGGTTAGGCAACCCCGGTTACTGTTTCTTTCAGGATAACGCAGATTCCCGGGGCTTCCGGGAGCGTTGCACGTCGAGGAACTCCGAGAACTTCAGGAACCGGGTTTCGCCCTTCTCGTAATGCCGCTTCACGGCCTTCTGGTAGCGCCGGAGCGCGTCCCGCCGGGCCGACGGACCTAAACTACAGCCTTCGATATCCAGGAGCAGTTCGATCTCCCAGGCCCGGAAGCAGTTGCGATTCATGGTGCCGCGCAGCAGTTCGTTGATGAGACGGTTGCACCGCGCCAGCAGTACTTCGGGATCTTGAGAAATCTCCTCCATCCGGCAACCAACCTCCCGACGGAATTTCGCACGACCCTCCCGAAATTCAGTCTCCCAGTCAGAATAGCAGGCGCGCGTCAGCGCCGCAGGTAGGCGTCGTCGCCCCGAATCCAGTCCTCGCGGCGCGGAGCAAACAGGTCCATCGCCATGCTGTCCTCCAGAGCCTCCACCTTGTGAGGAGCGTTCGGCGGAATCTCCATCACCTGGCCAGGCACAAGCAGCTTTTCCTGGTCGTCGAAGATGAACCGCAGGAGCCCTTCGACAAGCACTGTCATCTGCTCGTTCTCATGGCTGTGCCGCGCCACCACGGCGCCTTTGGCCAGGGCGATGCGGGCGACGGTCAAATTCGCGCCGTGAATCACCTGCCGGGCGAGTTGCCCGCTAAGTTGCTCTTTCGGAATCCGGTTCCACTCGTGAAGCTTCATAGCGGCGGTATTGTATCATGGGTGTTGCGTCTCCGGGAAACGCGCGCAGCGCGGACAACCGGGCGCGACGGCCGCATTTCCGGCGGCAATAACTCCGCCGCGCCCTGTGCGCGTCGGACAAGGAGGTCCGAATGAAGGGTGTAGTGTTGGCCGGCGGCAGCGGCAGCCGCTTGTATCCGCTTACGAAGATCACCAACAAGCATCTGCTGCCGATCTACGACAAGCCGATGATCTACTACCCCATCCAGGCCTTGGTGGATGCGGGGATTGACGACATCCTGATCGTGACCGGCGGCAAGAACGCCGGCGATTTTCTGCGCCTGCTGGCCAACGGCAAGGAGTTCGGACTCTCGCACCTGAACTTCACTTACCAGGAAGGCGAGGGCGGCATCGCCGACGCGCTGGCGCTGGCCGAGCACTTCGCCGACGGCGGCAAGTTCTGCGTCATCCTTGGCGACAACATCATCGAGCGGAACATCCGCGGCGCCGTGGATGAGTTCCGGGCGCAGGAGCGGGGCGCGCGAATTCTCCTCAAGCAAGTGCCCGACGCGGAGCGCTTCGGCGTGGCGGAGATCCGCGGAGACCGCATCCTGGGCATCGAAGAGAAGCCCGCCCATCCGAAGTCCAACTACGCCGTGACGGGCATCTACATGTACGACGCCACGGTGTTCGAGAAGATCCGCACGCTGGTGCCCTCGGCGCGCAACGAACTTGAAATCACCGACGTCAACAACGCTTACATCCGCGAAGGCGCGATGACCTTCTCGTTCCTGGATGGCTGGTGGACCGACGCCGGGACGTTCGATTCGCTGTTGCGCGCCACCAACCTGGTGGCCAAGACCCGCCACAGCGAGGCGGCGATGGAATTTCCCGAAGCGCCCGCCCCGGCCCGATAATCGGGGCTCCCTGGCGCGGCGGCCGCGGATATAATTGGGAGTTCCATGCAGATCGACTGGTTCCCTCTGTGGCTCAGCTTGCGCGTGGCGGTGCTGTCGACCGCCATCTCGCTGGCGGCCGGCTTATGGCTTGCCTGGCTGCTGGCCAACCGGGAGTTTCGCGGCAAGGAAGCGCTGGACGCCGCCGTGACGTTGCCGCTGGTGCTGCCTCCCACCGTCCTGGGCTTCTACCTGCTGGTGGTGCTGGGCCGGGAGAGCGCCCTGGGCCGGCTGTACGAATGGATCACGGGAGGGCCGCTGGTGTTTACCTGGCAGGCGGCGGTGGTCGCCGCGCTGTTCCATTCGGCGCCCCTGCTGATCAAGTCCGCCCGGGCCGCCCTGGAGAGCGTGGACCGCACCTATGAACGCGCGGCGCGCAACCTGGGAGCGTCGGAGTGGGCCGTTTTCCGGCGCGTGAGCCTGCCCCTGGCGCGCCGGTCGATTCTGGCGGCCGCGGCGCTGGCTTTCGCCCGCTCGCTGGGCGATTTCGGCGTCACCATCATGGTCGCCGGCAACATCCCCGGACGCACGCAGACCGTGGCGGTGGCAATCTACGACGCCGTGGAAGGCGGCAACGGCGCGCTGGCGCGCGTTCTGGTCCTGGTCGTATCGGCGGTGGCGCTGGCGATCCTGTACCTGGCCAACCGGCTGGCGCCAAGGCAGGCAATGTAATGCTTCAGGTTCGCCTCACCAAGCGCTTTCCCCCCGGACGCGACTCGGCCGCTTTCACGCTTCAGGTCGAATTCCAGGCCGGGGCCGGAGTGACCGTGTTGTTCGGCCCGAGCGGGGCGGGCAAGACCCTGATTCTGGATTCCATCGCCGGCTTCGTGCGGCCCGAGGAAGGCCGCATCCTGCTCGACGACCAGATCCTGTTCGACGGCGCGGCCGGCGTCCACCTGCCGGCGCGGGCGCGGCATTGCGGCTACGTGTTCCAGAACTTCGCGTTGTTCCCGCACATGACGCTGCGGCAGAACCTCGAGTTCGCCGCCGAGCGGAGGCCGCGCCTGGACCGGCGCCGCAAGGTGAACGAGATGCTCGAGCGGTTCCACCTGGCTGAGGTGGCGGGCCGGAGGCCGCACGAGCTTTCCGGCGGCCAGAAGCAGCGCTGCTCGATCGCCCGCGCGCTCATCGGCGCGCCCAAGCTGCTGCTGCTGGACGAGCCGGCGCGCGGGCTGGACGCCCCGCTGCGCACCGAGCTCTACACCCTGCTCCGCCAGGTGCGCACGGAGTTCCGCACGCCCGTCCTGTGGGTCACGCACGACCTGGACGAGTGCTTCGAGCTGGGCGAGGAGATGCTCGTGCTGCGCGACGGCCGCCTGGCGCAGACCGGAGCGCCCCGCAGGATCGTGGACCACCCGGCCAGCGCCGAGGTGGCCCGCCTGTTGGGCTTGTTCACTCTGCTGCCGGCCGAGATTCTGACGCTGGACCCGGGCCGCAACTCGAGCCGCGTGCGCTGTGGCGAGTTCGAACTCGCCGGCCCCTATTTCCCCGGCCACTTCAAGGGCGACCGGGTGTGGCTGTGCCTGCGGCCCGAGCAGCTCAAGGCGGTTGCCCGCGACCCTCGCCCGGGCCCGAACCGGATACCGGCGCAGTTGCTGAACATGATCGACAAGCCCTTGACGGTGCGTCTGGAATTCTCCGGCGACATTGCGGTCGAGATGCCCCGGTCCGCTTACGAACCCCTGCGCCAGACCAAGGAATGGGCCGTCGAGTTCCCTCCCGAGGCGCTGCGGGTGGTGTGAGCGAATGGGGGAGTTATATTTTATTCATGGCCACGACCGCGGAAGACAGAATTACCAGGACCCCCGGCGTGTGCGGCGGCAGAGCCCGCATCGCCGGCCACCGCGTCCGCGTGCTCGACATCGTGGCTTGGTCCGAGCACCAGGGGATGACTCCCGACGAGATCGTCTCTCACGTGCCCTCCCTCACCCTCGCCGACGTCCATGCCGCCCTGGCCTACTACTTCGATCGCATCGATGAGATCCAGGAAGAGATGCGGGCCGAGCAGGCGCTGGCGGATGAGTCCCGGCGGACTCACCATTCGTTGGTCGAGGCGAAACTGCGCCAGGAGCGGTTAGAGAAATCCGCCTGAACGGCGCCGGTCCGCTTCCATTTGGATGAACACACGTCCGCCGGCATCGCCGCCGGCCTTCGTCGCCGGAACATCGACGCGACCACCACGGCGGAGGCGGGATTGGCCGGTGCGGACGATGCCGCGCAGCTTGCGTTTGCCGCCGCCACGGGGCGTGTATTTGTGCAAGGTGCGCGACACGGATGTGGAACCGAAGCGTGCGACAGACAGCAGCGGGGCTAAAGCCCCGCGCGGGCTGAAGCCCACCCTCCTGGTCCGTGCCGCGCGAGTGTGCGCAAAAGATCCTATACTATTATTTTGGGCCGACTTGGCATTCCCTCTTAGGCCTGATGGACGAACAGGTGCACAGTAAATCCCTCTTACGGAATACTCATGACCAGACCGAAAGTAACGATTGACGGAAATGAAGCGGCGGCTTACGTTGCCCACAAGGTAAACGAGGTCATCGCAATCTATCCGATTACTCCCTCATCACCCATGGGCGAGTGGTCGGACCAGTGGTCCAGCGAAAATCAGCCCAACATCTGGGGCACCATTCCGCACGTGATCGAAATGCAGAGCGAGGGCGGGGCGTCGGCCTCGTTGCACGGCGCGCTGCAAGGCGGAGCGCTGGGAACCACCTTCACCTCCTCGCAGGGCCTCATGCTCATGATCCCGAGCATGTTCAAGATCGCCGGCGAGTTGACGGCCACGGTAATTCACGTGGCGGCGCGTTCGCTGGCGGCGCACGCGCTGTCGATCTTCGGCGATCACCAGGACGTGATGGCGGTGCGGACGACCGGGTTCGCCCTGCTGGCGTCCAACTCGATTCAGGAAGTGATGGACACGGCGCTGATCGCGACGGCGGCGACGCTGGAATCGCGGGTGCCGTTCGTGCACTTCTTCGACGGCTTCCGCACCAGTCACGAAGTGAACAACATCGAGGAGCTGGCGGTCGAAGACATGCGGGCCATGATCGACGACGAGTTGGTCCGCCGGCACCGCGAGCGGGCGCTGTCGCCCGAACGGCCCGTTATCCGCGGCACGGCGCAGAACCCGGACGTTTACTTCCAGGGCCGCGAAACCGTGAATCCTTACTATCTGGCCTGCCCGGCGATCGTGCAGAACGCGATGGACAAATTCGCAGCGATCACGGGTCGCCAGTACCATCTGTTCGACTACGTTGGCGCGCCGGACGCCGAGAGGGTGATCGTGCTGATGGCTTCGGGCGCCGAAACCGCGCACGAAACCGTCGATCATCTGGTTGGGCTCGGCGAGAAGGTCGGCATCGTGAAGGTTCGGCTGTACCGGCCGTTCTCGATCGAACACTTTGTGAAGGCACTGCCCAAGACGGTGAAGTCGATCGTGGTGCTGGACCGCACCAAGGAACCGGGCGCGGTGGGCGAACCGCTTTACACCGACATTATCGCGGCGCTGAATGAAGCCATCGTCGCCGGCGCCGCTCCTTTCCAGGCCATGCCGAGAATCATCGGCGGCCGCTACGGCCTGTCCTCGAAGGAATTCACGCCGGCCATGGTCAAGGCCGTCTTCGACGAAGCCGGGAAGGCCGCGCCGAAGAACCACTTCACCATCGGCATCAACGACGACGTCACCCACACCAGCCTGGACTACGACGCCGACTTCTCGACCGAAGATCCGAAGACCGTGCGCGCGCTGTTCTACGGGCTGGGCGCGGACGGCACCGTGGGCGCCAACAAGAACTCGATCAAGATCATCGGCGAGGACACCGACAACAACGCGCAGGGCTACTTCGTTTACGACTCGAAGAAGTCCGGCTCGGTCACCATCTCGCACCTGCGGTTCGGCCCGAAATTGCTGCGTTCGACCTACCTCATCACCAAGGCCAACTTCATCGCCTGCCACCAGTTCAGCTTCCTCGAGAAGCTGGACGTGTTGAAGAATGCCGGCCCCGGCGCCGTGTTCCTGCTCAACAGCCCTTACGGGCCCGACGAGGTGTGGGACAAGATCCCGCGCAAGGTGCAGGAACAGATCATTGAGAAGCAACTCCGCTTTTACGTTATCGACGGCTACGCGGTGGGGAAGGAAACCGGCATGGGCGGGCGCATCAACACCATCATGCAGACCTGCTTCTTCGCCATTTCCGGCGTGCTGCCACCCGACGATGCCATCGCGGCCATCAAGAACTCCATCAAGAAGACCTACGGCAGGCGCGGCGAGGCCGTGGTGCAAAAGAACTTCGCGGCGGTCGACGCGGCGCTGGATCATCTTCACCAGGTGAAAGTGCCCGCCACGGCCACCAGCGCCATCGAGATGCTTCCGCCGGTCCCGGCCGCGGCGCCCGAGTTCGTGCGGAACACGCTGGGGCCGATCATCGCCGGCGACGGCGACTCGGTTCCGGTCAGCGCCTTTCCGGTCGACGGCACGTTCCCCAGCGCCACGACGCAATGGGAGAAGCGCAACATCTCGCTCGAAATCCCCGAGTGGGACGAGATCCTCTGCATCCAGTGCGGCAAGTGCATTCTGGTTTGCCCGCACGCCGTCGTCCGGGCGAAGGTCTACTCCACCGAGGCGCTGGCCGGCGCGCCCGAAAAGTTCAAGGCCGTCGCGGCCCGCTGGAAGGACTTCAAGGAGCGGAAGTACACGCTCCAGGTTGCGCCCGAGGATTGCACCGGTTGCTCTCTCTGCGTCGAGGTCTGCCCGGTGAAGGACAAGACCCAGCCCAAACGCAGGGCCATCAACATGGTTCCGCAGATCCCGATCCGCGCGCAGGAAGCCGCCAACTGGGACTTCTTCCTCTCGATTCCGGAGACCGACCGCACGGCGCTCAGCATGTCGCAGGTGAAGGACGTGCAGTTGCTGCGGCCGCTGTTCGAGTTCTCCGGCGCCTGCGGCGGTTGCGGCGAAACGCCCTACATCAAGCTGATGACGCAGTTGTTCGGCGACCGGGCGGTGATTACCAACGCCACCGGTTGCTCGTCGATCTACGGCGCCAACCTGCCGACCACGCCATATTGCATGAACGGCGACGGGCGCGGTCCGGCCTGGTCCAACTCGCTGTTTGAAGACAACGCCGAATTCGGCCTGGGCATCCGCCTGGCGCTGGACAAGCAGAACGAATACGCGCGCGAACTGTGCGTCCGGCTGGCCGGCGCGCTGGGCGACGAACTGGTGAAGGGCATTCTCGAAGCCATCCAGTCCAACGAAGCCGGCGTCGCGGCGCAGCGCGAGCGGATCGCGGCCCTGAAGGGCAAGCTCGCCGGAGTGAACACAACCGAAGAGAAGGACCTGCTGTCGGTGGCCGATGCGCTGGTCAAGAAGAGCGTCTGGATGTTCGGCGGCGACGGCTGGGCCTATGATATCGGTTACGGCGGCCTGGATCATGTGCTGTCGACCGGCCGCAACGTGAACCTGCTGGTGATGGATACCGAGGTCTACTCGAACACCGGCGGCCAGATGTCGAAGGCGACGCCGCGCGGCGCGGTGGCCAAGTTCGCCGCGGGCGGCAAACCGGCGGCCAAGAAAGACCTGGCCATGATGGCGATTCCCTACGGCAACGTCTACGTGGCCCGCGTCGCAATGGGCGCCAACGACATGCATACCCTCAAGGCGTTCCTTGAGGCCGAGGCCTGGAACGGGCCGAGCCTGATCATCGCCTACAGCCACTGCATCGCGCACGGCTACGACCTGGTGCATGGTCTGGAGCAGCAGAAACTGGCGGTCCAGTCGGCCTACTGGCCCTTGTTCCGCTACAACCCCGCGCTGGCCAGGGACGGCAAAAACCCGTTCCAGTTGGACAGCAAGGCTCCGGCGCTGCCGCTGGAGAAGTACGTCTACAACGAAACCCGCTACACGATGCTGATCCACAGCAATCCGGAAGCGGCCAAGAGGTTGCTCGTCGAGGCCCAGGCCGACGTCCATGCCCGCTGGAAGATCTACGAGCACTGGTCCAAGATGCCGGCCGGCGTCGAAGCGAAAAAGGAAGAGCCGAAGGAGGCCTGACAATGCCCGATCTCAAGACGAAATATCTCGGACTCGAACTCAAAAACCCGGTGGTGGCCTCGTCCGGTCCCTTTTCCAAAGACGTGGGCGCCATCCTCAAGATGGAAGACGCCGGTGTGTCGGCGGTTGTGCTGCACTCGCTGTTCGAGGAGCAGATCAACCTGGAGAGCAAGGAACTCGACCGGTTTCTCTCCAAGGATGAGAACAGCTACGCCGAGGCGCTGCAGTACTTCCCCGATATGCAGGGATACAACATCGGCCCCGACGGCTATCTGGAGCACATCCGGAAGGCCAAGGAGGCGGCCGACATCCCGGTGATCGGAAGCCTGAACGGCGTCTCGACGGGCGGCTGGATCCGTTACGCGAAGTTGATTGAAGAGGCCGGCGCCGACGGCCTCGAACTCAACGTCTACTATATGCCGACGGATCCCGAGCTGACCTCGGCCCGGGTCGAGCAGATGTACGCCGACCTGGTCAGCCACGTCAAGGCGAGCATCCACATTCCGGTGGCGGTCAAGCTGGGGCCGTTCTTCAGCGCGATCCCGAACATGGCCCGGAAGCTGGATGCGGCCGGCGCCGACGCGCTGGTTCTGTTCAATCGCTTCTACCAGCCGGACTTCGACCTGGAGGCGCTGGAAGTGGTTCCCAACCTGGCGCTGAGCGACTCGGGCGAGCTGCTGATGCGCCTGCACTGGGTCGCGGTGCTCTTCGGCAACGTCAAGGCGGATATGGCGATCACCGGCGGCGTGCACACCGCCGAGGACGTCGTGAAGTCGATGATGGCCGGCGCGCGGGTGGCGATGACGACCTCCGCGCTGCTGCGCAACGGTCCGGACTATCCGGCCAGGCTGATCGGGAACCTGATCGGGTGGATGGAGAAGCACGAGTACGCCTCCATCGCCCAGATGCAAGGCTCGATGAGCCAGCGGGCGGTGGCCGAACCGGCGGCTTTCGAGCGCGCCAACTACATGAAGGTGCTCTCCAGCTACACGCCGCGGGCGTAGTTGGCGTCTCGATCGGAACCGGAAGCCCTCCCGAAAGGGAGGGCTTTTTCATTGTGCCGGGTTGTCCCCCATCAGGTTCTCGGCGAAGGTGAGGAAATCCCCGGCTTGTTGAATCAACTCGCCGGCGACGCCGGAATTGATCGAATGTCCGGTGCCGTAATCACCCGCCTGGCGGAATACAAAAGCCTCTACCAGGCGTTGGTGGTAAATCCGGGGAACCACTCCGGGCTTGGCGAACTCGCGGCCGAAAGCGGCATGCACGGCCGCATGACTGGAGAAGACGAGATCCTGGCGCAGCAAGATCGCTTCGGCGGTATGGAACATCGCGTAGTACGACCGTGAGGCGGAGAAGCCGGCGAACCCTTCGCGAAGGAGGATACGCGCCGCCTCAATGCTCTCCCGCGCTTTGACGAGCCTGTCCGCCTGATGCTCCGTCAAACCGCAACTCCATCTCTTCGCGCGCTCGCAAGAAACCGTCCGGCAGTGCGGGCGAATTCAGATTCACTCGCAAACATCGGGCAGACATCCTCGTCGTATTCCAGGTCCAGAGCGCTGATGACAGGGCCGACTCGACGGACTTCCCGGGCGAAGTCCAGGTCTCCCTTCAAAACGATCAGCACGTCGATGTCCGACCCGTCCCGGGCCTCGCCGCGAGCCTGCGAACCGAACAGAATCAGGTTCACAAACCGCTCGCCATAGAGTTGCTCCAAGGCCCGGCGCAGGTCGGTCAGGACGCGGCCCAGCTTCTCCTTCGATGGTAGCCCTACGACGGGAGTCATCAGACACCATATTAGCGCCAACCTGCCGCACCGGGTTCTAGTTCACCGGCGGCCGGCGCAGCTTCAAATCGAACCGCGCGCCGGGTTCCAGGAAGTAGTAGCGCTTTCCATCGGCGCCGGGCCGGTAGCTTTTGTCGTAGATGGCGACCTTGCTTTCGCCGATCACTTCGAGCCGGTCGCCCTGGACCAGGATGGCGGTGGATTCGTCGATGCCGATGCCGAGCAGGTCCGGGCGCCGGTCGATCACCTCGAGCAGATCGTCCTGCCGGTTGCGCTTCAACAGGTGCTGGTCGATGGCCACGCCGCGCAGGAATCCGAATCCCTGTTCGTAGCCCGGCGCCATCATGAGTTGGTTGCCTTCGCGGGCGCCGCGCACCAGGTAGGAACCCTGGATGGTGGCTCCGGCGGATGAGCCGCCGATCACTCCGCCCCGCTCGACGACGCTCCGGAACTCGCGCTCGGTGCGGGTGCCGAGGTAGCTGTCCACCAGACGCCATTGCCGTCCGCCGGCGAACCAGACGCCGCGCGCCCGCTTGAGCGGCGCGGCGAACTCCTCGGAATCCGCCTGGTCCCGGCTGCGCGTGTGAAGCAGGACCAGGTTCTTCGCGCCGGACTGTTTGAGGAAGCTCTTCTCCAGTTCCGCGGCATCGTAGGCGTCCCGCTCGCCGGCGGTCGGGACCCACACGATCAGGGCGTCAGGCCCTCCCGCCAGGTCGAGGAATTTCCGTGTGATCCCCGGCCCGACTCGTCCGCCGCCCGCCACCACGAGCGAGCCCCGGTCCGGCCCGATGTCCGCCGCCAGCGCCGCCAGCGCCGCCAGCGCCCACAACCCGACAAACCATCCGCGCATTGGTGCAGTATACTGCGTCGGGCCCCGGCCCGTGCCGGCCCGGGCTTCGCCTGTCGAATCGCGGCGGCCGCCTGGAGCTGATCGTATCCAGCGCGACATCGCCTGCATCAAGGATTCATGCGCATCGGCAGGCCGTCTTCAGCAGGCATCGCTTCCGAAATGTTCCGAATCGCGCGCTAGCCCGCCCCCAAAAATGAAAATGCCCACCCTTGGGTGGGCATTTTCGGCAACCCTGTTCTACCAGGGCGATGTCGTAAGGGAGAATCAGCTTCGACGGCTTCGCGACCGCCAAAAATCTGTTCGTGATTGGATCTTATGGCCTTGGGCGGGTGAAGTCAAGAAAAAAAGCTCCGTGTCAGAATTAGTCTCTAAGCGAAAGAAAATAAGCCAGTTCCTGGCGCCGGCCGCGAATCGGAAAATGGCAGCGAAAACCGAAAATGGGCCTCGCGAGCCTGTGGATTTCAGTCTAAAGCGGTAATCCAAAAAGCTTTACTTGTCCCGAAGGTCGAGAAGGATCATCGAGTCCCCGGCATTTCCGCCGCCCCGGGACCGGCTGAGCAGGCGCCGGATGCCCACAACCGCCACTCCAGAGAACATGGAGAACACGATTAGCATCCCTATGAACATGAAAACATTCAGGATAAACTCACCGAACTTCTGCAGGTCGGACTTGTCCACGCTCGTATCGCTCCAGGTCACCGAAGCTTGATAGCGAACATTGCCCAGTACGATCTCGGCGTCGTCGGCATCGGCCGGGGGCAAAACCACCGCCACCATCGGTCCGGCCCGCTTGACCAGGGCGCCGGGGGTCTTCTCGAATTCGGCCTGCCGATCCCGCGCGATCTTCGGCGTAGGGTAGTTGAGCAGCAACAGGGCGAAGTCCTTGCCGCTGATGGCGAACCGGCCAAGTTGCGCCTCGGTTCCGAAGTGGAAGGCAGCCAGCGAGGGCGCCACCCGCGGTTCGAACTTCTCCAGCGACGCCGGTCCCAGGATGTACCGTTCCGAGTTCGCCACGCGGCCCCGCCAGGGGAAGACGTCGATCCAGGCCGGCCGCGGCGACTGCTCCAGGCGCGGCAGACGATCGAAAACGAAGCGCAGTTCCGGCTCGGTGGGCATGCGGTCTTCCCACGCCAGCACGTAGTTGCCGTAGGCCATCCACAACCCGCCCTTGGCGGCGACCCCCATGCTGACGATCTCGACCGGCTCCCCATCCCGCGGCCGCAACCACTGCCAGGCGGCCATCGCGCCCGTGGCGTCGCGGAAACGCCAGGCGGTGGTCGCGTAGCGCTTCCCGCCTGCCTCGTACACGGCCCGTTCGGCCTGGTCGAATCCGTACTCGTCCCAGACCGCGCGGTCGGCGGTGACCGCCACAGGGGAGGCCGAGGTCCGGAAAAACGGCGGGATCTGATCCGGCCAGATGGCGGCCCAGGCGGGCGCAAGAGCCAGCAACAGACAGGCCGGAACTCTCCACGCAGGTCTCATCTCACGCTCCGCAGCACTTCTTGTATTTCTTTCCGCTGCCGCAAGGGCAGGGATCGTTGCGGCCGACCTTCGCGCCCTTGATGATCGGCTGTTGCGAAGTCGAGGCGTCCCCGCCCCCAAACTGCATCGCGGCCAGCTCTCTTTCCTTCTTGCGCTCGATGCTGCGCGTGAGGTCTTCGATCGAGGACTGCGCCGCGCGCCGCTGCTCGGTGCTCACCGCGGCCACCACTTCGTGCTCTCGCTCTTCCTCTTCGTCCTCGTCGTCGCCGGAGAAGGGCAGAATCGGCTGCGCGCCCGGCCCCGCATCTTCGCCCACCTGGAGATAGAAGATGAAGCGGATGGTCTCGTCCTCGATGCGGTCCATCATCTCCTGGAACATCTTGAAGGACTCTTTCTTGTACTCGATCAGCGGGTCCTTCTGGCCGTACCCCTGGAGTCCGATGCCTTCCTTGAGGTGGTCCATCGACAGCAGGTTGTCTTTCCACTGGTTGTCGATGACGTTGAGCATGATGATGCGCTCGGTTTCGCGCAACACCTCGACGCCGACGAGTTCCTCTTTCTCCTGGTACCGCTTGCGCAGCGTCTCGCGCACCGAGTCTTCCATCTCGACGCGGTTCATCCCGGCCAGCTCCCGCGGATGGATCTTGACGCCGAACTGCGTCAGCACGTCGGTTTGCATCGCGGCCAGATCCCAGGCGTCCGGGTGGGCCCGTTCCGGGCAGCGCGCGTCGACGAAGGCGCCCACGATGCCATCGATCATCTCCAGAACCCGCTCCCGCTGGTCCTGCCCCTCGAGCAGCTTGCGGCGCATGCCATAGACCGCCTGCCGCTGCTTGTTCATCACGTCGTCGTACTCGAGCAGGTGCTTGCGGGCGGCGAAGTTCTGCGCCTCGACCGCTTTCTGCGCCGCGGCGATCCGCCGGGTGATCAGCCGGGACTCGATCGGCACGTCTTCTTCCATGCCCAACCGAAGCATCAGGTTCTGAATCCGATCGCCGCCGAAGATGCGCAGCAGATCGTCCTGCAGGGAGAGGAAGAAACGCGAGCTGCCGGGGTCGCCCTGGCGTCCGGCGCGGCCCCGCAACTGGTTGTCGATGCGGCGCGACTCGTGCCGCTCGGTGCCCACGATGTGCAGGCCGCCCACCGAGGTCACGTCGTCGTGCTCGAGATCGGTCTGAGCCTTGAAGCGCGCGTAGATCTCGTTCCACTTGTCGCGGGGCGCCCGGTAAAAAGCGCCCGAATGCTGGAAGTAGTTGAAGTGCTCGTCGGCGACGTAGATTTCCTGGCCCGGCGGCAGCGTCTCGGCCAGGCGATCGCGCAGGCAGACGTCCTTGGCCATGAACTCCGGGTTGCCGCCCAGCAGGATGTCCGTCCCGCGGCCGGCCATGTTGGTGGATACCGTGACCGCGCCCTTGCGGCCGGCCTGCGCGACGATGTTGGCCTCGCGTTCGTGATTCTTGGCGTTCAGCACTTCGTGGCGCACGCCCATGCG
>Ga0315273_10004534_pt1 | contig 17013 bp, 9 predicted proteins | sample YL17G02_0_MG_FD_205753 | JGI IMG/M metagenome (GOLD analysis project Ga0315273, IMG submission 205753) | Sediment microbial communities from Yellowstone Lake, YNP, Wyoming, USA - YL17G02_0 | ecosystem: Environmental > Aquatic > Freshwater > Lake > Sediment | place: USA: Wyoming | collected... | reverse complement strand
TTCTGCTCGTTGCTTCTGTTGTTTAAAATGTTTTGATCTTGACTCCAATTCTTTTAACTGCTTCTGTGCATAAACATGCTGTTCATCTGTAAGAAAGCCTTTGTTAGACTTCCAAGAAAGTATTTTATCAAGCAACCCTCTTAAAACTTGCAGAAGCCCTCCGGATGTATCATGCCTCTCGTATTCAGGCACCCATACCCTCTTCCCTCTTATGGTAGAAAAATGGCCCTTAACTCTTGATTTTGTAATTTCATCCAATCTCTCCCATGTCTCGTCCATCTGCGTAGCAACTCTTGCATCCTGTTCGTCTTCTTCTTTCTCTTCTGCCTGTGTTTGGCTTCCTCGTGAGCGAATTGGTCTTGTCTTAACCGGAAATGCAGCCCAAGCCTCGTAAGGAGGATTCCCCTCCAAGATAACAAGACGAGCAGCTGTTTGTGGAATACGTGTATAAGCTTCATGTCCAACCCCAGCAGGAACAAATACACGTTTGGCTTTTTCCATTATTACATACTGAATAGACTTAGACTTATATATATCATTGGTAGCTGGATCAAAATTCATACTGTCTTCAGATTTAATTTGGTTTGGCTCGAATGCTATCCAACACATTCCAGCTCTTCCACCAAATTCCAATTCATTTTCGTAGTAAATTCCATCATACCCTTTACTTTTTAAATCTTCAACATACATCTTAGAAACAGCTTTTGTAGTTCTACCAGAAATTTGATGCCCATCACCAGCCGTCCACTCACCATACCAATACGAGATGAATTCCCTCTCGCTTTCTTTCGGGTACTTTTTCTTATAATCTTCCATCACCATAATGGCTTCATCATAAATTTTCTTTGCCTCTGGCAAACCTTTTTCAGCACCAAGTTTCACCGCATTAAAACTAAATTGACTTTCTGATGTTGTAAGAGGATTTCTTATATTCAAATATACTACCATTACATTTCCAAGTTTTGAAAACCGGCTTGCCAATGTAATTTCCGGAGTAAAATGAAATCCAAGATTGGAAGATATATCTTTGTAACCTGAACCCACTTTTTCTTTACTAAATTCTGTAAAATCTTTTGGTGTTCCATGGTATACTTTAATAGGATGATTCTTTTGGGGTTCACCATCTTTATCTACAACTTTGCTAATACCTTCGGGGTCTTCCTCCCAATTGCCAAACCAAGATTTAAACGCTTCGGTATAAATTACTTCTTTACGATGCAAATCTCTCAAACGCAATATCTTTTCTCCCGGTGTTTCAACTTTTATCTTTTCTTCCGATTCTTCAACCTTTTCAATATCTCTATAAAATATTTGATGTTTTTCTCCGTCTGGAATTTTTGCAGTAACACCATCTTTTCCAACAGCAATAACTTTTGCAGTTTCCCCAACTACAATAATGTTTTCTCCAACCGCAACAATTGGTTCTTTCTTTTGTTGCTCCTCTGGTAATTCTTCTCCCGGTTTTACCCAACGAAAACCTTGAATAATACCATGTTCCGTTTTAATAGGAACCTTCTTTTTAATCAAACCGGTACGAATTGCTTTTTCCATTACTACATACTGCATTACTACCACCTTTAAAGAGCTATGCCTTAACCGAGTAAACCTAACTCAACTTAAACGTTAAAGAATTGGCCTATGTTTTTGGCTGTCTTGGCCAAAACAACCAGAGAAGAACAATAAAGAAGAGTATAACACCTAAAAGTCCACCCACAACTATTCCCAATATTTTTAATAAAGAAAGCATCTCATTCCCATTTTATTAGTGCATTCCGTTTTTCTCTTTTTATAGACCGTAGGGATAATTCTATAAACTTATCTATTACTTCTTTTCCAGCATTCACTCTTCTTTTTAAAGTAAACAACCCGGGGGTTTCCGATACAGCAATTCTTGGAACTTGCGCATGGTATAAATAGTCTTCAAGGCTTCCATCATGTAATTTTCTATGGTTAACCCACCCTTTTGTCACCATAACTCCAACTTCATGAGATGCTGATATCTGTTCCGCTGTCATTCCAGCGGTAGTGGGTACACCATCTAATGGTTTATTAAAATGTTTTCCTAACGTATTTAGCAACCCGCTTGTAAGTGCGGCACGCCTTCTTTTTTCAAATGTGTATACATAATATTCCTTCACCAAAGCATCTTCATGTAGGGAAAGATAACCATCTTTTGCCAAAAGCAACAGTAAATCAATATTATTATATAGTATATCTCCTTCTCGTGACCGTTTCTCTCCTGATTCTGGATGACAAAATCCCTGATTGTTTCTTTCTCCCGGAATTGAGTAACGAACCCCTTTTTTAAAACCTATAGGATTAACGATTGGAAGAAATGACAGATCGACTTTTTTAAATAAAGCAGGATCGCAATTAGTTAACCATTTTAAAACTGCAAACGGCCCAGCCTTCTCTTCTCCATGGAATCCTGATAAGATTAAAAATTTGGGGTCGTTATGGTCCCGAGTTTCTCTGGAGCGAATTAACCACATTGGCTCACCTTCAATTTCTCCAAGAATACGTAACCATAGCCGTTTTTCTGCGGCAATTTTAAACAGTTGCTTCGTATACGTTCTAATTGCTGCCATTTGTGTAACCCTCCAAATTTCCGCATTCACATTTTCTCATTTTTCAGATCCTCTTAAACTTTTTAGTAAAACAGCAACCTCTTTTTTCAATTTTGTAACGGCAGCATCCTGAATTTGCTGAGCACGCTGCATGCTCACGTTCAACCTTTTTCCAACTTCTTGTAATTTAAGTGGATTAGTCGCAAAATAACGGTTTGTGATTACAAACTGTTCATTATCATTCAACTTTTTCATTGCAAGTTGAATTCCTTTATTCTTTTGTTTCTCCTGCAATTCCTCTTCCGGTGTTGGAGCTCCACTTGGGGTCAATTCAATTACATCAACCGGACCTTCTTCACCTTCTGTCGTTGCACTTACTTCTTTTTTATTTGTTTCAAGCCATTCACTAATAAATTTCCGGATAAAAGCACGTATCCAAGAATCGGCATAGGTCGTTAATCTACCCTTTGCCGGATCATATTTTTCAATTGCTCTGGTCAAACCCAAATTGCCTTCTTGGAGCAAGTCTTCGAACTCAATTCCAGAAAATTTCCGAGCATACTCGTTGGCAATCTTTGCAACAAATCTTTGGTTATGCTCTATTAATTTGTTACGTGACTGAATATCCTTGTCCAAAAAGTATTTCATGGCCAAACTATGTTCTTCATCCGGATTCAACACTGGTACGTCTATACGAACGTATCGTATTGCCTGATAATATTTTGTTGGACCCCTAACCTGAACCTTTTTTGGAATCAGGGCTTTAATTATAAACTTCATTATGTTACCATCCTGCGGTCCATCTGAAATTTTCTTATCTTATCAAAATCCTTTTCAACAGGTGTCTTTTCAGACTCTTTCTTTTCCTTAACCACGAATTTGAATTTTTCCTTCTGTGGTAGTTTCACAGGAAACAATTTACTAAATAGTTTTTCTTGGTTAGTGTCCACACCTGTAGAATGCCTTTGATGTGCCTCTTCTAAGGAACCCATGGCCTCATTATGGGATAATCCTTGTTTCTGTATAAGCCTATCATAGTAATCTAATCCATCCTGTCCATACACTTCCCGAATTCTACTTCTATGAATTGGATGTATTGGATCCCCGATTCTTTTTTTTCTTGGTTTAATATCCTTAGCTCCAAGTTTGCGGGCTTTGAAAATACCAAGCCCTTTTCTCCAATATTCTGGATTTGCTGGGTTCATCTTTCTGGCCCTGCTTATAGCCATAGTTTCTTCCCCAGTCTGTTCTTTTTCTCCAATATCTTTGGAAGGATCGTATTTATATTCCTCTACCCGTTTCATGGCTGCCGCCCCTATTGCGGCAAAGCTACCACGCTTTCTACCAGAACGCCCCCTAACACCAGCTTTTTCAAACGGTGTCTCTAAAATTGCTTTTCTCATTCTTCTCCTCCATAATCCTCACGCCTTTGTTTGGCTCTTTCGCTCATCCGCTCTTGGCTGGGTGTCCATTCCCCTGTCTCTGATCGTTCTTTCTTTGCCCGTTTGCTCTCTTCCTCTCCCATCATTTTGGGACGTCTGATCCTAAATACCCCCTTTTTAATCTCTTCGCCAATGCTTAAAGATTTTTCTCCCTTACCTAAACCAAAACTCTCTCTGCTCGGATATCGGTAGTGAAGGCCGGGTTCAGGTTTGATTCTATGTTTGGGTTCCGAATCTGCCCAATCTTTAAGATCCTGAATTCTTTGTTTCTTACTCTTCCGTGGTTTCTTATCTGGACCACGGCCTTTCTCCAACTCTGAATCAATAATAAAATGTTTCATGGATTTTCTGCCTCCTCTTCTAAACATTCTTGTGTATAAATATATTGAGAATGTGCCTTCTCTAAAATTATAAAATCCCTTGATTTTTTCATATGTTCCTTTATTCCAGGAAATGCTTCCCGTGGAGCATTATCTACCGTGCCACCTGTTGCTAAATGTTCAGATAGATTTTTATAGTAATCATGCATAATTAAAAAATTTATTGGAACTATTGACGGATCGCTAACCATAAGAAGTCTCGATGCATCAAAATATCCAACACTAAGCACGTTAACCTTTGATGGATCTTTAACAGCAGCATTTCCCAAAGTCTTTAATGAAGTTTTGGTGTGTTTTTTATAATCTTCCAAATCAATAGAATCAATCTGTTTCTGGGTATAAACGGGTCGACCTAAAGCAACCATAATAAAATCGTCTTCGGGATATAAATCCTTTAACTGAATTTTTACTTTTACGATGGCCCTTTCTTTTTCCTTAGATTCTGCTGCTCCAGCATAAAAAGGAGCGTAGGCATAGGAAAAATAAGTATACCCCTTTTTGCTTTTTACTTTCCAATTATGTGCTAAATCGGGTTTAAATCCCTCTTTCTCAATTCTTCTTGCATTTTCTACTGTCGTTCCGTGATACAAAATAATCCAATCGTTGGGTTTAGCGGAATCAATATCTTCAATTTTGTCAATAATCCTACCTTCTACTAACTTTTTGTTATGTTGATGTGCTATTAAAAAGAGTGCTTTTAGCTCTTCTTGGTTCCCTGGCTTCTGCTGGTCATATTGTCTGCTATCGGATAGTGCCGTTTGCTTTGTAACAACCTTTACTACTTTTGCCTTTGACGGATCGCTCACAAAAAATTCGTTTCCAAACCCTCTATTGATCTGCTTGTAAGCCTCTTTTGGGACTTCCGACATATTAATTTCTGCCACATATTTTCTATCGGGATATTCAGAAGCCCAATGTGGCAGATCTGAAGTAATCATTAACTGCCCAGGTGACATTTTACCGGAAGCCATACTTGACATATCTCGAGGACCCTTCAGTTTATCGATTGTAAAATTTGGGTCATCCGTTATATGCCAATATCGTCCGTGCTTAATTTCTCCTAAAAATGCGCGTTCAAATTCTTCAAAAGTATTGTATTTTATAGCTTCCGCTGCCAATGGTATCTGGTAAGGCTTTAAATTGCTTTCTCCTTTCGGTTCCTCATATATGTAAGTATAATTTCCCTTCATCCCCAATCGACGAATATACTTATGTGATCTTGCCTTCTCCAAAATTACAAACTTCTCTTCTACAGGTTCCCAATCATCCGAAGCAGACAGAAGGGAAACAATGGATTTCTCTTCGGTTGCAAATTTATTCTCTTTATTTACCAAAATTCCGAACCCTTTTGTTGTTTCATAAAGATGTAAGCTTCCTGATCGTGCAATTTCTATCATTGCTTCTTCTCCATAACCACATATTTAATACCAAATTCATCAAGTTTGTTAGTAATGAATTTTGAAGGTTCTTTTTCAAACACTATCTTCTCAATATCGGAAACATTTAAACCTCCATGAAATTGAACTTCCGCATACATTATCCATTCCATGTTATTGATAGAAGTATAATCTTTTCTTGGATCTACAGCATCCCCCAACGTTACTTCTGCTCCAATAGTTTCGATAGGAAACGGAATCTCTCGAACCCTTGGTGGATCTCCTCGAAGGGTGTCATTTATATCAAGAGAATCACTCGCCGTCATTGTGGCTCTCGGTCTAACTGAATCCTTGATCTTGATTCTTAAAGTTCCGTAACCTGACAGCCAATCTCCTCCGGTGGATATCATTTTAAGTGACCCATCTTTATTTGCGCTCAAGTATCCATAAATAGGTCTCTGCGCGGGTTCTGCAACACCAAATAACTCGTTTTCTGTTTTAACTCTTGCGGTTATATATTCTTGAAGTTTACCAATATTTTTACCTGGACTCAACTTCTGTGTTTCAGAAATATTTTTGAAACGTCTGTCCTCCAACAATTTAACGAGTTTATTTGCAGGGAACCGAATCCACATAGATGCATCAGTAACTAATTTTTGTAACTTTTCTGCAACCTGTTTTTTCAGTTCTTCTTCCGGGATTCCAAGCCCTTCCGAATAGTTTTTCCAACGATAAATGGCCTCTTTAGACATACTATTTCTGAGTTTAAAAGCGTTCTCCATCATTTTATCTTTAATAGAAATTTCTTTAGTTTCTTCAGGTAATTGATAAAAATATTGATATCTTCCAGAAATACCTAATCGTTTTATATACTTATGTGACCTTGCTTTCTCCAAAATTACAAAACTTTTATTTATATCCCATGTATGCCTTATTTTCAAAACACTTGGATTTTTAATCTTTTTAAAATTTTGGAAAACCACATAATTTACTTTTTTCCTTTTTTCAAGTACTCGTATCCAGTCTGCATGATATTCGTCTGGTTCCAAACTTTGTATATCTTGTGACTTTCCTATTTCTTCTGAAAATGCCTCATGCCCCTCTGGTGGTTTTTCAGCAAAACCCAATTCAGCAGCTGATCCCATGTAAACAACCCGAACTCCACTAAAAGCATCGGATCGAACAACTACCTCTTGTTCACTCTTACAACCAAAACCAGTTATGTAATGGCTAAATATATCTTTTACCTTAACCTTGGTTGCTAATATCACTCCAACCGTATCAGCAAAATCTGCTGCAACACCAGGATCGAGGCTCCATGAAGAAAGTGGCCTTATTACAAAATCTTCCCTTGGTACAACCTCTTCCGGGTTCCTATGGATTCTTTCTGCCATGGAAGTTCTTCTATCGAAAAAAGTATCACTTGTTCCTCTAAAAATTGTAATTTCATCGTCAGCAGTATATCCCATATCTTTAAAATATTGTTGTGTTCTGCCATAAATATTGTCATAGGCTATGGCAACAGCTTTTTTAGCATTTTCCAAACCCTTGGTCCAAGCATCTGAGAAATGAGGATCGTCTGAGAAATGAGGATCAAACGAGGGCTGTAAATTGTTTTCAACATACTTCATTCCATTAGAGTGTTCTGCCTTGAGTTTTTCATTATCACTTAATCTTGAAAAAGCTTCCACCATTATCCAATCTTGTGGTCCGGAATCATCACTGCTGTGTTCGGCCCACGCTCTTTGAACTACCTCTCCCCAAGTTGGAAGTCCTGGATAACCAGAAGGTGCATTCACAACGTCAACATCGATCGGAATAGTATCATCCATCCCTGCAGCTTTCAAAGTTTCGTTTATTTCTGCCGCTCCATCGGCCTTTAAATCTTCACGAGACACTTCATTTCGGTGAAGGTGCATTGGTTTGTAAGATAATGCCTCCTTCCATCTCGTCCCAGCAATCACTGGATACATGTCCGCTATTGATGAATCTGAATTCATCAATGGTGTATCCAATTTAACTGTTTGAGCCATTACATATGAGAAAAAATTTCTCCATGTGAAATCATCTTTCCCAATACTATAATAGCCACCAACGTTTTCTAATTCTCTAAAAGTTTGCCAATCTGTATATGGAAAATCTTGTAATTTCTCAGCTTTTTTAGCTTCTTCTCCAACTGGATTGCTTAATTCTTCTATTTCTCTTCCCCATTGGTTTACATAACCTGTAGCAGCATCTTTCGGTGTTGCCACATAGTCAAGGGGATCACCATGTTTTTCAAATCTTTGTTGTAATTGCCCAAATGCTTCTTCTCTTTTGATAACCCCACTTTTATAACTAATTTCTATGAATTTTATAAATTTACTGGTTACCTGATCTGAATGCTGTGGGTTGCGGCCCGGGTCACGAGCGTGAACTTCTGCATTTGCATCTGCATCTAAATAATCACGAAGATATTGATAATACATATCTTTTGCAGTTACAGTATCTGGCCTGGTAGTTCCATAGTAATGCTGATATAGTTGCTCTTCTTTCCACTCCCCAAGCCGTGCTTCGACTTCTTCTGTTGAAACCTCTCCTGGAACTCTGCCCCAGGACGGTCTTCCAGGCCTAATCCAATACGTCATTGTAAAAGAGTGTCCTTTTTTACTTCTAACAACCTTCTTTATTGGTACTAATCCCTCTCTGCTCATAGATTTATTCAATGTTGAAAGTAGGGGTGCTGGGCGGATGACTTTATCAATAAATTCGAAACGGGAAAACATTATATTTTTTCCTCTTTACCTGCTACCAACAACGCAGCCTCTTCCAATGCCTCATCATAACAATTTTCTAATTCTTTTTGAAAGGGGGAAACTATCACTTCAAATTCTGCTCGGAATGAGCCTATCATTCTGGCAAGTATTTTTTTAACCTCTTCGGAATTGACTTTGGTATCAAAACTCACCTTTTCCAATGCTTTAAACTCTTCGGTTGCTTTTGTTATGGCCTTTTTGTAAGCACGGTTCACCTCAACAATAAGTTGATCTTCTTTATTTTTCAACTTGGTATCATTTTGTTCTATAAGAATCTTCAGCAAGGTATGTTTATCCATAGTAACTCCTCAACGTGCATAAATTTTTATTTAATTCATTATCATTTGGAAGTTTGTTTTCCTTTAACTCATTTTTTCACCCCGATATCTTATGGACTGGAACACCTACTATAAAACTGAGAAAAGCCACTATATATCTCCACAAATTCCAACTAAAAAACCCGACTAAAACAAAAGCTGGAAAAAACAGTACCAAAGCCAATAACATCTTTCCTGCAAATTTTATAAAATTCATCTTGATCTCCTTATAAATGACAACTTCCGTCATCGCATTTATTAGTAGATTTTAAAACACCATCGATTGAATCCTCTCTAAAAACCGTTACACCCTTAACACCTGACTTCCACGCCTGGATGTAAATATTTTTGATGTCTTCCACGGAGGCATTGTTAGGGATGTTGATTGTTTTGCTGATCCCTCCGTCAACAACAGTCTGAAATTTGGCCTGTACTTTTAAATGCCATTCCGGAGAAACATCAAATGCTGTCCTTGCATACTCTGATTTGTAAATTTCGCGGGTTTCTTCTACCACACCAACCGTCAAAAGTCTTTCAAATGCTTTGGCAAATATGGGTTCAACCCCTGAACTACAGTCTGCAAGTATGCTTAAACTACCCGTAGGAGCAATAATCCGTTTGTAAAAAGAATCTGTTGCAACCTCATCTGTCGCTCGTTTATATGGTTTTGCTAATTCATCAATGAAATCAAGACACTCTTGGGAATCGTAATTTATTCCTAACATAATTAAAGTATCTGCAAATCCCATAATTCCAACTCCAATAGGATTCAAATCTCCCATCACCCTTGTAATCTGTGGCAGTGGGTAAACACTAATTGTATTCATATTTAACAAAGCCCGGGAAGCCATCTTTGCAGCATCGTAAAATCTTTCAAAGTTGAAATTATTTTCTTCCACAAATTTGGCAATGTTAATGCTTCCGAGACAACAAGCTCCATAATGTGGCAAAGAAACTTCGCTGCAAGGATTTGTCGTGTCTAATACTACCTCTGGATAGAGCTTGTTATCTTTATTTATTCTATCAAAAAACAGCATCCCTGGGTCTCCAGATACCCAACTTCCTAATGTAATCAAATCAAAAATGTCTTTAGCCCTAACTGTATTAAAAACTTTCCCACCATGCGATAATTCAATCTTACCACCATTTGTTGCTTTTTCCATAAAATCATCAGTTACCATCACGCTTAAATTGAAATTTACTAAATCTCCACGTAACTTGGCTCGACAAAAGTCAAATATTTCTGGATGGTTTGGATTCATTATTCCCATCAAAGCCCCACGCCGGAAACCACCCTGCTTTACAGTTTTGGTTACAGCATCAAAAATACCCATAAAAGAAATGGCACCTGAACTCGTGCCACCACTTGACAATGACGCCCCTTTTGGCCGTAGGGATGAAAAGTTTACCCCCACTCCTCCCCCAGACTTGAAAATGACTGCCATATCTCTTATAGTTTCAAATATACTTCCTATGTTGTCTTTAACAGGCAAAATAAAGCATGCATGCAACAGACCACGTTTTCTGCCAGCATTCCTAAGACATGGAGAGTTTGGAAAAAACTCCCCGTTTATCATTGCATTGTATAATTGGCTTTCAAATCTATCATCTCTAATTGAAACCGCTTTTGCCACTCTTTTTAATACTGTTTCAGGTGTTTCTCCCTTATGAGCATATCTTTGTTGTATCAAAGATACAGCATTTTTTGATAACATTTGTTCTCCTTTAAGATTTTACTTTTCTGCTCTCTTTGCTTTTAATGTTGATAAAATTTTATCGAGTTCTCCTGTATGTTCTTCTCCTTTGCCTCTTTCACCGGACATTTGTTCAGTTGTTTGGTCTAAATCTTTTTCTCCACCTGGACCTTCTTCACCAAAATCTGGCCCTTTTTCTTCTTCCTCTTCCGGTCCTGGATACCCACCTCCACCTTGAGGTCCACCTCCGCCTCCCATCATAGATGCCTGTTGCTGTTGCATAGCTTGTTGGGTTCTGTAAGTGATATAAGATGGATTCATAATCAAATCTCCACCCTTTTCGTCCCCCAATGGGTCAAGGTCATCTTCAGCACGTACTTCGTCAATCGTCTTCCAGTTTTGCAATTCATGCATACGCAATTCTTGCATATCTTTTTCTGTTCTGCTATCCATACCAACAAACCTGAATTCATAAGCTGGATCGATAAGCCAGATTATATTCTTGTTAATTTCGGATTCAAGAAACCGCAGTAAAGGTTGTAAACCTCTATCTTTTGACATTTTCAATTTTGCTTCTGAAACTGAGTAGAACATTGGGGCTTGCATTCCTCCGCCACGATCTAAATCAAAATTTATTTCTGCGGGATCAATCAAATAAATGGCACAATTGTGTACGGCAAATCTTTCAACTGTATAAGAATGCTCACCTTCAACTTCCATATTATAAACTTTTCCATTATAATCTTCTATCCATGTTTCAACAACAGGAACATAAAAATATGATTCTGTTTTATAAATAGTTTGACGATGCTGTTTTTTATTGATTGTATTAATGATATTACGTAACAAATCCCCCTTAGGTCCAACCAACCACATAGAAACCTCTTCTAACTGCTTTCCATGAATAGATAAACCCCAAGGAGTTCTAACAAGATTTTTTTCCTTTCCGACAAAAGGGTAAACCCCCTGCAAAATAAACATATACTCTAATTGATCAATAAGTTTTTCAGAACTTGTTGTATAATTTAAATTGGATACATTTAAATATCTCCAAACTGCTCCGTCACCAGCAATTATACCAGACAAAAACATTTTCTGAATATTTAAAGGACTGCTTAATATTTCTTCTGGTATTTTTCTTTCCACAGAATACTTTCCAAACATTCTTCTAAAAGCACGAGCAAAAACACCACAACCCATGGTTAAAGTAGTTCCTCCATTTTGGTGTCCTTCTCTGAGATGTAAACCAAATTTTTCTGCAAATTCATTAGCAGCTTTTATGTATTCTATTTCTTTTTTATTAAAACAAAAAGTAACATAATCACCGGGATAACTTCCTTCCGATACCAATAACCCTAAAACAAAGGCGTTATCTTCTGATAATTCTATATATCTTTCAACAGTTTTAGAATGGTTTCCTTTCAACTTAATACGATTTTTATCAACTATTATTATTTCATCTTCTGATAGATATTTTGTTAAATCTATTTGTAATGTATTTAATTTATCAATATCAATCCTTGGTTTTGGAACAATTAGATAATCCTGTCCCGCAATAATTTCATTAGCTTTTATCCAATTTGGATCACCAAAAATTCTTCGTCCACTATTAATTCTCGAAGATCCTATTTCTGAAGGTACAACATAAAAAGGATGTTCTTCCGTAGCTTTTATAACTTTTCCACCACGAAGTTTCAAACATATTATTTTTCCTTTATAATTATGGATTTGAATATTTTCAACTTTTCGAATATTTCCACTATGAGAAAAAACTAAATCTCCAGGTTCTATTTTATCAATTCTTTTTAAACTACCATCAAACAAAGACACTTTTGTTTCTGGAACAAAACAAAGCAATTTTACAAGGTAATTGATCCAGGTGTTAAACTCCATCTGCTTATTTCCCATCTGAAGGTTTGTATACTGCAACTTGCCTGGTGTGGCAATAATAGGTGTTTTCCAAGCATTCCAAACACCTGCAACTTGTGCATGCCATTGTCGTCTAAAAGCGTTCAATTGTTCCTGTGGCAAAACTGCTCCGGAAACATCGAAATGAATAATACCTTTCGGAGCGGAACCAGTGGAGTTGTGAACAATAATCCCATTTGCACAGAATCTATGAATATCATCAAAAACCTCTATATCATACATATCTTCATATTCTTCAGTAATTGTTAATTTTTTAACTTGGACTTGCCTATAACATGCTGGATCCACAATAAAATCCAATTTATATTTATTGGCTAATTTCTGTAATTTACTATCAGTTTTTAAATCATACCCAAACAAAGTTCTGTCAATACTTTTTCTAACGTTTAATTCTAATTGTGCTTTTCGTACAATCTGTTCACCCCAAACCGGATTAATCCTATCTAATTTGCAACCAGCACTTGAAAATCCATTATTATCTATCTGCTTTTTTGATTTGGTGGTCTTGCTGGCTCTTTGCTTATGCTTTTGTAAGAACCCTATCTCCTTACAAAAGCATTCAGAATCTTTTACACACAAATGAGTATATTTTTTATATATCCTGCTTGCTATTCCCAAACCAAATAGCAAATTCTGAACATCTTTTCTTAAATCTTGATAAGCGCTAACTAAGACAGGAACACCGCACCATCCACCATCTGCACTAAATAATCCCCTAAGAAAAGATTTTTTCTTAGAATTGGTTTGTTTAAATATAGCTGTCGGTAATCGTTTACCACCAACTCTCTTGGCATAAGTTTTGTACCCCAAAACATTTATAATGTAATCTACAAAATCCTCACTATAAATAGTAACCTCATACAAAACTTCTCCAGGAAAATCTAGCATCGGCCTTTTTCCGATTTTAGGATTAAAACCTAAAGATTCTAATATTTTTTTATGTTTAATCATAATATCATATTCTGTGTCAGATCTGTATAAAAGTCCTACTCGGCTGCTACCGCACCGTTGTTCGTATCTATCAACAACAATACCATCTCCAACAAGCCAACCAATTATTTCCCACAAATCTTCCGAACATGAAACTATATCAAATTTTTTACAATGATAAAAAAGTTTTTCCTCGAAATCCACATCAACAGCAAATCTATTAACCAAAACCCAATCTCCAATTTCCAATTCAGATTGCTTTTTCCAAATAAGTTCTCCAAAATCGTCTGCAATTAAAAATAAATGATCAAGAGATGAAATTATTTCCCTACCATCCTTCAATTCGGTAATACATTTTTTTCTTTTTCCAGTTTTAAATACATCATATTTAACCCAACCTTTTCCAGTCCATATATGACCCAAATCCAATCCAAGACTTTTTCTTTTATAAAGATCTTCAATTTCAAAAGAACCAAAATCTGTGTAACATATTGAATTCATTAGACAAAAAAAACGTTTATTATATTCCTCGGCCCAAAGGTGAGCGGTTACAACAGACACCATAATTTCCAATTCACCAACACCATACTTATTCTGTTGCAAATAGGTTCGGGGGTTTCGAATTCCAAACCCTATCTCACGTTCTGTGTAAGTATTCATAACCCTACCAGAAATTACCTGAACATATTTTATTTTTTCTGGATCAGCAGATTTTTCTCGGTTGAATGTGCTCTGGTTCAAATCCATCATCTGCCTCTTCCACATTTCACTAACCTGTGCTTCGGAATAACCGGCCATTCTCTTCAAAATACTTGGAGTTGTTGCAAATCGAATTGTAGAACCATCTATGGCATAAAAAGCGACAGGCATATTACCCCTACCACTAACAATTTCAAAACACCCTTGATCATAAACTAAACTATCTCGAACATATTTTGAAAGGAAGGTATCGAATGAATCTCTTTCTTCCTCTTCAATTACTGATGGCATCCCTGTAGATTCCAAAAATTTTCCAAGCTCTTTCATTTTCTTCTTATCATCGTTTGATGGTTCTCGCTCTCTATCTCGCATACCAAATTCGTAACCAATATCGTATTTTGATCTTGGCGGACGTGAAAACGATGTAACTTGATGGATTCGGGTCTGTATAATTGCTGCAACCACGGCATTTCTTTCCGACATAAGCCGAAGCGTATCGTAAGACATTGACATTATTCTTTCTTTATAGCCCAAGGATTCCATCATTGAAAACGGGTCATACAGATAGCTTTTAGCTTCTTCATCATACTTTTCTTTTGTTGACTTTTCCAAATCTACACGATATTGCTCAAACATCTGCCCGGCTATTTCTTTAGCTTTTTCTGAGGACTTTTGATCGGAAACATCCATCATTCTCTGTTCGGTTTCGAGGATCTTTTGATCCATTTCAACCTTTTCTATGGACATCCTTTCTGCAACCAGTGCCTCTACCTTTTCACCAATTCCAAATATCTTATCTGCTATTCCCATATAGTCACTTAGCTCCTTCTACTATTGTTTTCTTTCTGAACTTATCAATACTTCTTGTTTGCGTTTTCTACCGATATACGGTAAGTTTTCATTCCAGTCTGGCACAGACTACACCCCAAATTTTATAACTCTTCCAGATTTTCATCTCATTTCTCCACCTTGATTTCTAATACGGCTTTATCACCATATTTCCCAAAATAGTACTCATTTTGATTGTAATCTTTTATACCATAATCATCGAGCAAACTCTTAACCCGTTGTTGCCCCATATCAAATAATTTCTGTAAAGTCTCATCAAATTTATTATGTTTTATTGTAATACTTAAAAGACCCTTGTCAGAGGTTCCAATGTTTGATACCTCTCCTGCAAGTGTTCCAATTGCTATCTTTGGAGTCAACCAGTTGATTTCTCCAATGGCAGCTTTTAAATCTCTTTGTAAAGCCAGACTGAATCGGGACTTTTCAATCCTATCGCTCAGTTCATTCTTATATTTATCAAAGGTTGCATAATCGTCCTTTTTCCAAGCCAGTGCCATTGCTAACAAAAGCATTGAAGAACCCTCAATATATTTAAACATAGATGGTAGCTTTTCTTTCTGAAATAGGGAAAGATTATCAGCAATCCTTGTTGTGAAAGCGATTGGATCACTAATATCCAAACTTGTTGATGCATGAGTTGCTATTATTCCCATAGCCCGGTTGTATTCTTCTTCAGTAAATACTTTTCCAACGTCCCAAAGTTCTCTCTGTTGTTCTGCAATACGTTGACTGTAAGCGGGATGCTCTTTCGATGCTTTTATTGCTGTCATTCCACCATTTCGAATTAGTGGCACTGAGTATCCAACATCATGATTTACCATAATAAACCATGCCAAAAGTCTTTCTCTTGCAGATGTTGTCTCCCCAGCCGATTCCAAAGATTTCAACATTTCAGTTTGAGTTAAAATATTCTTAACAACATGTCGAATACCGTGGTCTGTAAATTGTTGCCTGTTTGATTCTATTTCTTGGTATATCAGCTTTCGAATGGCATCAATACACATTTTATTGATAACTTTTGTGGTTTCTTCTGGTATGGGATTTCCAGATTCCCCAATATCTCGTAAAATCTTATCCGTTTGGCTAACAAATTTATGCATCAAATCTACCGTATCCCCGGCTAAATAGGTTGAACACGAAGATATCGCAGACCTCATATTCCCCAATATCAATTTTATGTTTTCGCGCTGTAAAGTCCCATACACATCTTTAAAATCAGGATCGGAAGTAGTAATTTGGTTAACTTCATCATCAATTTGTAATTCAATATCGTGCCAGGTGGCCTGCCCTAACCGTTCTTCTTTTGTTATTTTGTCAAAATCTAACTCCAACTTTTTAATTTGTGGATATTGTTGTAGAGGTTCAGCGTAAAGATATTCATAACTTCCCGGTACTCCGGTTCGTCTTATATACTTATGCGAACGGGCTTTTTCTAAAATTACAAAACTCTTTTTAACTTCTATCTCCTGCTGTTCACCATCAGGACTGGGACTTGGTATCTCTCGTTCAGCTTTAATTTTTTCTATTTCTTTATCTACCAACTCTTTTAAATATGTATTTAAAGATTCCCAGCACTTCTTTTCATCTGGCTCCGGATCTATCCCTTTCTTATGATGTTCATCATCTGGAGCATACCACTTACCCTCTTTGCCGGGAGTCAGATGATAATTTCCCTCTTCTTTCCCTGGAATGTATATGAACATCCCACTATCACCATACTTGTTAACACCAAACGCGTAACCATCAACTAATTGACATCTGAAATATCTTACTGGCCACTGCCAGTCACCACCGGCTGACCATATTTCACACTTAAATTTACACTTTGTAAATTCCCACTCCTTTTGTGGAATTACTATCTCTCTTTGAACCACGGGGCTGTCATTTTCCGTGTCAAAGTAAACTTTAAAAGTTTTCATAGCTTCATGGAGCAGTTCACTCCACTTTTTACTTGCTAAATCCCCATAAGTAAAAAATGCTTTATCACGTTTAGCTTTTTCTAAAACCACTAAATCTTGCTCTTTCCATCTGCATT
>Ga0315273_10004533_pt1 | contig 17013 bp, 14 predicted proteins | sample YL17G02_0_MG_FD_205753 | JGI IMG/M metagenome (GOLD analysis project Ga0315273, IMG submission 205753) | Sediment microbial communities from Yellowstone Lake, YNP, Wyoming, USA - YL17G02_0 | ecosystem: Environmental > Aquatic > Freshwater > Lake > Sediment | place: USA: Wyoming | collected... | reverse complement strand
CTATCAGCTATCAGCTATCGGCTATCGGCTATCGGCTGTCAGCTGTCAGCTGTGAGGTACCCGGTATCGGCTGACGCCTGCGCCCCAAGCCGCTATTCCGTCCAGAATCTGGCAGCGTGACACGCCGGGCCGATCATCCCGCCACAACGATGTTAATCAGCCGGTTGGGCACGTAGATCACCTTCTTGATTTCCTTCCCCGCCGTAAACCGGTGCACTACCGGGTCCGCCAGCGCGGCGGCGGTGGCCAGCGGCTCGGGAGCGTTCCGCGGCACGTTCACCCTGGAGCGGGTCTTCCCGCTCACCTGCACCGGGAGCTCGATCTCGTCGCTCACCGTCAGCTTCTCATCCCACGTGGGCCACCCGGCATCGAATACGCTGCCCGACCCCCCGAGCCGCTCCCAGCATTCCTCGGAGAAGTGGGGTGCGAAAGGCGCCAGCATCAGCACCAGATCCCGGACGACCACCCGGTCCTTGCAGCCCGCCTCCTTCAGGTGGTTCACGAGCTCCATCAGCGCAGCGATGGCGGTATTGTAGTGCAGCTGTTCGATATCCTCGGCGCACTTCTTCTTGGTCGCGTGCCAGCGGACCACGATGTCCTTCGTCAACTCGCCGCTGTCCGTGGCCTCGCTCACCAATGTCCAGACCCGGTCAAGAAAGCGGCGTGGGCCGTTGATCCCCGCATCGCGGAAGTCGCCCCCCTCCTGCAATGGGCCGAGGAACATCAGGTACATCCGGAAGGTGTCGGCACCCCATTGGGCGATATACTCGTCGGGGATGACCACGTTGCCCCGGGATTTCGACATCTTGGCCCCGTCCTTCACGATCAGGCCGTGCGCCCGGAACTTGGTGAACGGCTCCTCGAACGTGATATGCCCGAGGTCCTTCAGTACCATCGCCAGAAAGCGGGAATAGAGCAGGTGCAGCACCGCGTGCTCGTTTCCGCCAATGTAGGTTGTAACCGGGCACCAGATCTGCGTCCGTGCGGGATCGAAGGGCCGGTCCTGAAACTCCGTACTCGGGTAGCGCAGGTAGTACCAGGCCGAGTCGAGAAAGGTGTCGGAGACGTCGGTCTCCCGGCGCCCGCGCTTGCCGCAGCCGGGGCAGGGGACGTAATACCACTCTTCGTGGCGCGCGAGCGGTGAGACCCCGGAGTCGTCGGGACGGAAGTCCTCGATCGGGGGCAGGATGACCGGAAGGTCCTTTTCAGGCACCGGCACAGGGCCGCACTTGTCGCAGTAGATGACGGGGATAGGCGGCCCCCAGTACCGCTGGCGCGAGATGCACCAGTCGTGCAGCCGGTACTGCACCACGGCCTTGCCCGTACCCTGCCCCGCGAGCCACGTCGTGATCGCCTTCCCACCGGCCTCCGCTACCATGCCATCGAAGTGGCCGGAGTTGACCAGGACGTAGCCTCCCGTCTCGGTCTCGGCGGCGGATGGGGCGGAGGAGGCGGAGGAGGCGGAGGGCCGAAGGACTCGCATGATGTCCAAGCCGTACTTCCGTGCGAAGGCGAAGTCGCGCTCGTCGTGTCCCGGCACCGCCATGATCGCCCCCGTGCCGTACTCCATCAGCACGTAGTCCGCGGTCCAGACCGGGATCGGCTTCCCGGTGGCGGGGTTGATCGCATGCGCCCCGATGAACACGCCGGTCTTGTCCTTGTCGCCCACCTTGCGCGCGACCACGTCCTTGGCCGCCGCGGCTTTGACATAAGCGTCCACCTCGGCCTTCCGGTCCGGGGTGGTGAGCCGGGCCACCAGCGGGTGCTCGGGCGCCAGCACCATGAAGGTCGCACCGAACAACGTATCCGGACGAGTCGTAAAGACGCGAATGACGGGCGACGAGGCATCCGGCGACGAGGCGACGTCGCCCTGTCGCCTTGTCGCCTTGTCGCCCGCAACTACCGGAAACTCGATCTCCGCCCCTTCCGACCTGCCAATCCAGTTGCGCTGGGCGGTGCGCGTCGTCTCGGACCAGTCGATGGTCTCGAGGTTTCGGAGCAACCGCTCGGCATATTCTGTAATGCGGAAGAACCACTGCTCCAGGAAGCGCTGCTCCACCTGGGTGCCGCAGCGCTCGCAGGCTCCACCCTCGACCTGCTCGTTAGCGAGCACGGTCTTGCAGTTGGGACACCAGTTGACTGCCGCCTTCTTCTTGTAGGCCTTTCCCGCCTTGAGCAATTGCAGGAAGACCCACTGGGTCCACTTGTAGTAGTCCGGATCGGTGGTGCTGAGGACGTGGCGCCAGTCGAACATCCCGCCGATCCGCTCCAGCTGCCGCCGGAAGTTGGCGATATTCTTCGGGATCAGCTGCGCCGGGTTGGCCCCGACCTTGATGGCATAGTTTTCACTGTGGATTCCGAAGGCATCGAATCCCATCGGCTCGAAGACGTCGTAGCCCTGCAACCGCTTAAAGCGTCCATAGACGTCGCTCCCCGTGAACGCGAACATGTTGCCCACATGCAGCCCCTCGGCGGAGGGGTAGGGGAACATCATGAGGTTGTAGAACGGCCGCTTCGGCCGGTCGAGGTCCGGCTCGTTGGTGCCGCGCTCGGCCCAGCGCGCACGCCACTTGGCCTCGACCTGCTCGGGATCGTACGGGGTTGTCATAGGGGCAGGAATCTAGGGCAGGCCCGTGGGTGGGGGAACGGGGGAATGGGGGAACGGGCAGAGCGATAGGAACTCCAGGGCGATAGCCGTTCTCCCGTCTCCCGTCTCCCATCGCCCGTCTCCCGTCTCCCGTTCTACCCTCCCAACCCTCTCCCCATTGCCCCGGCTTGGCCTCGCTCCCTAACTTCCAACATTCCTTCCACTTACCACAATGGCCGACAGCCGACGCTTGTTTGTCCGCAAGATGTACTTTACTGCCGCCAGCCTGCTGTTCGGGCTGGGGGTCGTGCTGATTGCGATGCTGTGGCTGCTGAACGGCCGGGAGCATGGCGGCCCGGGGTTCTGGGCCGCCGCCCTGGGCGCCTTCGGCGTCTACCTGGTCTTCAGCGGGCTGGTGGTGGTGTTCATCGTGAGCTGGTCCATCCGCAGCATCCTTCGCCCGCTTGGCAACACCATGGTGGTCGCAAGCCGAGTGGCCCAGGGTGACCTCACGGTCGCGATCACCTCGCTGGGCTCTCGCGAGGCCGATGGGCTCACCCAGGCCATCGGCACGATGCTCAAGGCGCTGCGCGGCCTCGCGGGCGCCATCAAGAGCAGCGCCCAGGAGGCCGCGGCGATGGCCGAACAGATCTCCGCCTCCACCCAGCAGATGAGCGCGTCCACCCAGGAGGTCTCGGGGACCTGCAACGACCTGACCGACCGCGCCACCAAGCAGGCCGCGCTGGTCCGAGCCGCAGCGGAGGATGCCGCCAAGATCCTCGCGATCGCGGAGACGCTCGCCGCCAGCGCCGGGGAGGCCGCGACCCGGAACGCAGGGCTCGCCCGGCTGGCACGTGACCATCGCGACGAGCTGAACCAGAGCACGGCGGCTCTGCAGCGGCTGGCGGAGGAAATCGAGCGCGGCGCCGAGGAGGCCGCCGCGCTGGCCGCCGCGTCCGAAGAGATCCAGAAGTTTGTGACCCAGACACGAGCCATCGCCCGACAGACCCATATGCTGGCCTTGAATGCCGGCATCGAGGCCGCCCGGGCCGGCGACGAGGGTCGCGGGTTCGCGGTGGTGGCAGAAGAGGTACGGAAGCTTGCGGGTCAGACCGCCCAGGCGGCGAGCGAGACGAGCGAAACGGTGCGCGCCGTTGTCTCCCGGGTCACTGCCGCCCGGGAACGGCTCATGCGCCTCGCCCAGGGAGGCCAGGCCGCGCGACAGACCGCCCACAAGGCGGCCGAGGGCCTCACCCGGGTCGCGTCCGAAGCCCAGCAGACCGACGACTGGAGCCGCCAGATCTCCCGCTCCTCCGGCGAGGTCCGTTCCCTCATCGACGGGATCGCCGGCCGGATGCAGGAAGTCTCGAGCGGCACCGAGGACGTCGCCGCGGCTGCGCAGGAGATCGCCGCAAGCGCGCAGCAGCTCTCGGCCTCGACCGAGCAGGTCGCCGGCTCAGCCCACGCCCTCTCGGAGACGGCTCAGAGTCTCTTCGGCCAAGTCGGCAAGTTCAAAGTCGAGTAGGGCGGCCCAATGGGGCCGCCCGCTGCGTCCATCACCCATCCCGCTCCCATCCCAGCGCCTCGAGCGGCGCCGCCATGTGCCCGAGCGCTCCTCCCTCGGGGCCGGCGATGAGAACCAGCGCGCGGCACTCGACGGCGACCCGCTACATCATCTCTCGCGGCAGGTCCACCGACCCGGAATGCAGGAGGACCTGTCGAGCGGTGCCGTCAGGGCTGCCCCCGCGGGATCAGCTCGTCACGCACCGCGGCGTGATACACGAGCGACGCCAGCACGACCGCGGCTTGCGCGAGGTCGGCTTCGCGGAGGTAATCGCCCGTATCAAGATCCGAGTGATGGACCCGGCTGTCGTAATCGAGCGGGTCCTGGATGAACTGGAAGGCCGGCAGTCCCCGTGCCCAGAAGGAGACATGATCGGTTTCGCCGATGTTGGCGATCGAGACGTGGTTGGCACCGAGATCGGCGAAGGGCGCCAGTAGCGACTCGAAGATCGGCCGCGCGGCCCGGTCTCCCTGGAGGTTGATCCCCCGAATTCGCCCGCTTCCCATGTCGTAGTTGAAGTACACGGAGAAGTCAGGCGCTTCCGGCCCGAAATGCCGCCGCACGTACCCCGCGGACCCGGAATAGTCCTCGCTCGGCTCCTCGGCGTCCCAGAGCACCAGCCGGACGGTGCGCCGCGGCTGCAGCCCCTGAGCCGTCAGGATCCGGAGTACTTCCATCCCCACCGCGCAGCCGGCGGCGTTGTCCGCGGCACCCGTTCCACTGATCCAGCTGTCGAGGTGCCCTCCCAGCATGACGACCTGACGCTTGAGTGCGGGATCGCTCCCGGGAATCTCCGCCACGACGTTGTAGCCGAGGGAGTCGCCGCGGACCAAGTGGCTCTGCAGGTTCACGGTCATCCGCACTGGCCGGCCTGCCTGGACGAGGCGCACGAGCCGGTTGAAGTGTGCGCGGGTGACGACGAAACTCGGGACGCCCGGCCAGGGCGTGCCCGGGTAGGCGAACCACCCATCCACGCGGAGGGCGTCGTCGAGCTCGCTCGGCTCAAGGAGGGCGATCGCACCTTCCTCGCGAAGGAAGCGCGAGAACGCCCGTCCCCAGATGATGAGGTCTTTCCACGGCTGCATGTCGGCCGCGGGACTCGCCGGCCGACCCGGGTCAGCGAGTCGTTCCATGCTGTCGAGCTCAGCGTCGGTGAAACGTCTGACCATCGGGCCATCCCGTTCCACCGCCGCGGCCCAGGCACCGTTCAGGACCACCTTGCCGCGAAGCGCGCCACGGTACCGCGCGAAGTCACTGTCGCTCTGGATTGAGACCAGCGCGACTCCTCCACTGACCGGCTTGGGGGTGGCTCGGCTCCAGGCCCGCGGAAATGCCGTCAGGTGCAGGTACCATGGCGCAGTCAGTTCCACGGAAAAGCGGTCGAGGACCCACGAAGGCGAATTGTGCCCCCAGGGCTCGAGCCCGGCCGCGGTGACGCCCCATTCCTTCAGTTGACGGGTAGCCCAGCCACCGGCGGCAAGGTAGCCCGGCGATCCCGCAAGTCTGGGCGGCGCGAGATCCGAGAGTTGCAGCGCCGTCTCGAGTACCCGGGAGTGGCTGAACCCCTCCTCCCGGATCTTCCGGTTGGCGACAGTATCGATGGGTTCCTGGGCCACCACCGGGAACGCGATCAGAGCAAGCGCGGCCAGGCCGGGCGCCAGACCTCTCGGCAGATTCATGCGGTCCCTTTCGGCGGGCCGAAGCGCTCGGCCTTGAGGGCGCTCAGCGTGCGCCGGATGTGCCGAAGCCCGCGGGCGTTGGGGTAGAGATCCAGCAGGCGGCGAATCTCACGCATGGCATGCCCAGGGTCATCGAGCGCCTCCTCGAACACCCGGGCCAGCGCCATTCCGACCCGGATGTCATCGGCGGGGCGGAGAGTCCGGCATTCGCGGAATTCCTCCAGCTCGATCCGGGCCTTTTCAGGCAGTGCGAGCGGCCCCGCCAGCAGGGTCGCCCGCCGCACGACTGCCTGGGCATCCCCGGTCTCGGCGAGGCGGGCGTATTCGGCCGCCGCGGCAGCTGGCTCGCCCTTCGCCAGCATCGTCTCGATATGGGAGTAACTCGGCCGATAAGGCGCGAGCCCGATGTTGTGCAGCATGTCGGTGGCGAGATCGATGACCGGGTCGAGGATTCCATCGAGCACCGCGTGGATCAGGCCATACACCGACCAGAGGGCGCCGACCAGGAGAAGGGCGTCGGGCGTGATGCCGGTGATCCACAGCACGACCGCCACAACCGTTCCGAGCCCGAGCAGGAAGGCGGCGGCGTATCGAATGAGGTTGAAGGGATCCGAGTCGGACCCCTGACCGGGTGAATGCGAGAAGAGCGCCATCGAGGGAGCCGGAATGAAGTTACGGGGGCCCCGGGCGGCCCGGCAAGTTGACAGGAGGCGGAAGCAGTGCCTAAATCCCTCCCGTCCGCCCTGTTTCTCATCTCACCCGGAGCCTCCTGTGTCCGACATTCTGTCGCGGCGCAACTTCCTTGGCGCCAGCGGCGCCGCACTCGCCGCCGGTGCCCTCGGCCGCCCGGCCGGCGACGGGCTCCTCGGCGCCCCCGCCCTCAGGCTCCGCGGCGCCGCCCGTCCCATGGCTGTCGGCTCGGCGAACGCCGAGCGGGGCATCGCCCTCGCCATGCAACTGGTCCAGGGCGGCACCGATACGCTGGATGCGGCCGTCGAGGGTGTAAAGATCCAGGAGCTGGACCCCAACGACGACTCCGTGGGCTACGGCGGGCTGCCCAACGAGGAGGGGGTGGTGCAGCTCGACGCCTCCTGCATGCACGGCCCCTCCAAGCGGGCCGGCGCTGTCGGTTCGCTGGAGAACATCAAGACGCCGAGCGAGGTTGCGAAGCTGGTCCTCAGATACACCAACCACATCCTCCTGGTCGGGGCCGGGGCCAAGCGGTTTGCCCTCTCCTACGGCTTCAAGGAAGAGGACCTGCTGACACCAGCCTCGCGCGAGAAGTGGCTGCACTGGCGCGCCAATCGTGGAGCCGACGACGACTGGCTCGACGTCCCCGAGGCCGAGACAATCATGCCGCGGCCCACGGGCACCGTAAACCTGAATATCGTCAACGCCCAAGGCGACGTCTCGTCGGTGACGACTACCAGCGGCCTCGCCTGGAAAATCCCGGGGCGGGTCGGTGATTCCCCGATCGTCGGCGCCGGGCAGTATACCGACAACGAGATCGGTGCGGCAGGCTCGACCGGACGGGGCGAGAGCAACATCATGGTCTGTGGAGGCTTCCTCACCGTCGAGCACATGCGCCGGGGGATGAAGCCGGCGGACGCGGCACTCGAGACCATCAAGCGGGTCGTCGCCATGACCCCGCCGCGGCTGTTGCTTCCCAATGGCCGGACCCGATTCCAGCTCACCTTCTACGCGCTGAACAAGAGGGGCGATGCCGGCGCGGCCTCGCTCTTCCCGAATCGGTACGCGACGTTCGACGGCAAAGACGCGGTGGTTCGGGACACCGCCTATCTCTGGGAGCGAGCGCAGTGACGCGAACGATGCGGCCGGACAGCACTCAACGAAGGGGTCTCCTCGCTGCGGTCGGAATGACAGCGGCGTTGTCGATCGCGCTTGCGGGCCCGCTCGCCAGCCAAGAAAATGAGTGGACACCTAGTACGGCCCCGTGGAAGGACAGCTTCTATCCCTACCTCCCTTCCCTCGGCAACAACTTTCCGCTGGTCGCGTTCCATTTCGAGGAGCGGAAGGCGGCGGACTATTTCGCCCGTACACCCTACGCCGGACTGGTGTCGATCGATGCGGGTCTGGGGTTTACCGGAGCCCGGATGCTCATCGCCCGATTCCGGGCGCCCTTGCTCATCGAGCACTGGCGCTTCGCCGCCGCCCTGGGCGCGACGCGGGAGACCCGGCTGGCCTACTACGGCCTGGGCAACGACACCAAGGTTGATGACGCGCTCGTCACCGAGAGCCAGCCCCACTATTACCAGGCCCAGCGCAGCCGGTATCTCGGCCACCTCGAGATCAGTCGCCAGATCATCGGTCCGCTCTTCCTGGCGGGCGCCGGAACCATCGAGCGCTCCAACCTCAGCGACCTGGACGGACCCTCGCTCTTCCGCAACGACTTCGGCACCGAGGACCTGACCGACACCGACGTCCGGGGACGGGCGAGCTTGGTGCTCGACGCGCGTGACAACGAATTCAACACCACCCAGGGTGTCTTCGCGCAGGCCTCGTTCGTGGCCGGCAGTGGGGGGGGGAACTACACCCGGGTCAGCGCTGACGTGCGGGGATACCTGCGGATTCGGGATGGCACCGTGCTGGCCACCCGGGTCGCCGGTTCGTCAGCCTCGAGCGACGCTTCGCTCAATGCCCGATGGGAAATTCCCGAATGGGAGTACGAGGTCAACGTGCTCGGCGGGGCCAATTCCCACCGTGGGCTGCGCTACCAGAGGTTCACAGGCCGGGGCGTCCTGTTCGCCAACACCGAGCTGCGCCATGACCTCCTCAATCTCGGCGATCTCGGGGCGATTGCACTGATCGGGTTCTTCGACGCCGGCCGAGTGTTCGAGACCGAGGACTTCGAGCTGACAACGAAGGACATGAAGCTGGGTGGGGGCGGCGGGCTCGAGCTCCGGCTGATGCGCTTCGCCATCTGGACCTTCAACTTCGGTGGGGGCGCTGACGGCTTTCAGTTCACCACCGGATCGGGGTGGGCGTTCTAAAGGCGGACGGGCGGAAACGAAAACACCGGTATCAACTCGGGCGCCGATGCAACGTCCGTCCGCCGGCCCGCCCGTCCGTCTATGCCGCCACCTGCGTTCGGACGATTTCTGCGATCTCCCGGAGCGTGGTCTCCCCTCGATCCCTGGCATACCAGACCCGCTTCCCCTTCACGAAATCTGCCCTAGGCAGAGCCGGCGGCTTATGCTCCCTGACCCAGTCCGCCAGCGGGGCGGGGTAGGGTCCCCAGCGGGCGACCTCGCGAAACTCCCGATCCAGCACAAGGACGATCGGGATCGAGCGAGCACCGTTGGTGAGGTAGCGATCCATGAACGCCGGATACTCATCGCGGCGGAGCAGGCGCAAGCTAAGCCCGGGCACCATCTCGGCCCAACGCGCCAGGAAGGGGATGGTGCTGGACGTGTCGATGCACCAATCCTCCACCAGCGCCAGCAGCTTGCGTTCCTCCATCACCGGCATCCGGGCCCAATCGGGGATGCTCGCAGTACGGTACACCCCCTCCCAGAGGTGTCGATGCTCCGGCGCGGCCGCCGCCACGAAGTCAGAAAAGGTCATTCCCTGCTGCCACAGTGTCCTGAAATCCATGCGATCCGCTCCCCAAGCCGCTCTGAATGCGACCATAAAGTTACCCGCGGCCCCTGAAGTTCCCGTGAAATCTTCGGCATGTTGAAGCCAACGATAGATTCCCCCTCATGAATGCGTCCGTTCCCCGTCGCGACGGCGACGCCACCCGCGAGCGGCTGCTGCGCGCGTCCCTGGACCTCTACACCACGCTGGGATTCCTGCGCACGACCACCCCCGCGCTCGCCCAGCGCGCCGGCATTGCGGAGGGCACGATCTATCGCCATTTCAGCAGCAAGGAACACCTGCTCAACGAGGCCTACCGGCTGGCTCATCGCTGGGGACTGGATGCCCTGGCCGCGCTGGAGAGCGATCGGGCCAGGAAGGCGCCCGAGCGACTCGCGCTGCTCGCCCGGCAGATCGTAGACCTGGCCAGCCACGACCCCGCGCTGGTTCGCATGTTGCTCTCGACGGCCAATGAGCCGTTCCTCGACGAGCCGAGCCGCGGCGCGCGACGGGAGCTCATGGACGGGCTGATCCAGCTGGTCGCGATGGGGAAGTCCGACGGGCAGGTCCGATCCGGGCCGGCGGAGCTCTGGGCCCACGTCTGGCTGTTGCTGGTAGGGTTCGCCGCAGAACGGGTCGCGGCGGGAGAGTGGACGCCGGAAAGTGCCCCGACTGGTCTAGCCCTCGAAGCGGCCTGGGATGCGGTTGCGGCCCAGGAACGATCAGTCCCCACTCCGACGCGGCCCGCCGAAGACCATCAGGCTCCGCCAATGCCGTAGCTCCCCCGACAGGCGCAGGACCCGGGGCCTGCCGCCTGCCAATGGCCGGATGACCCACTCACCCGCTTCCCGGTACAGAATCGAATCACCCATCCAGCGAGTGGGATCAGTGGCGGCCGCGGCGATCGTCTGCCGGGTGCCGTCGCCGAAACGGGCGCATACTCCGGTGCCGTCGCAGGGGAACGCCTCCGCCAACGGCGGGTCGCCGAGTAGAACCGAGAGCAGCGAATCCGCGGTGGGCCGCTCCGCATCTGGGACCAATCCGAGGGCAAATGGTGCGGGCGGGGTTGGCGTTCCGAGCAGGCTGTCGCCGGCGCGCAAGTAGAGTCTCCGGCCATCCCGTGACCAGGCGATGGCGCTGGGAAAGGATGCCTCCAGATCCACCCGCTGCTCGGCGCCGTTGAGCAAGTTCATCACGACAAGCACCTGCCGCGTCACACTCCCCGGTGCCCGCGCCCGCAGGAAAGCGAGCATCGTCCCATCAGGCGAAAGTGCTGGGAGCCGCTCGTCGACCCGCGTGAAGGTGATCTGATAGACCGCCCCGCCAGCGGGTTTGGAAGCGAACAGGTCCCCCACGTCTGCCTCGCCATCCGCCACGAAGACGAAGTAGGGCTCCTGTCCGACCTCGAGCCTGTTGCTGAGGGGCGAGAGGCTGCCTCGGCAGGCGAAGACCGTGATCAGGGTGAGCAGTGAGCGGTGAGCGGCACGCGGGAACCGCCGCCGCCCCATGGAGCGCGTCATCATTCCCGTTCACCTTTCACCATTCAGCTTTCATCTTCGCCGTTCACCCCTCCTCCCCACCCCTCACCGCTCGGAGCTCACCGTCGCCTCCATCAGCCACCACCCATCCGGGTCCACCACGATCTCCCGTGGGCGTTGCTTCCACTTTTCGAGGGTGATCGTGGTCTCGCGGCCCTCGATGTTCAGCGGCACCCGCGTGCCATCGATAGCGATCATCAGCCCCGGCAGGCGGTAGACCCCCCACTCTTCGGGCTGAACCTGCCGTATCTCCAGCTGCAAGCGCTTGCCCTTGTGCCGCCAGGATAGCGCCAGCCGGGGATAGCCCGGCTGGGTCAGCGCCTGAATGAAGTACCACTTCAGATCCTGCCCTCCGGCTTCCGACATGATCCGGGCAAAGTCCGAGGACAGGGCGCTGGAGTCCCGCCAGGTGGCGTACCAGCGGCGGATGCCGGCCTGAAACGCCGAGTCACCGATCAGCCCGCGGAGCGAGTGGAGCACCCATGAACCCTTGGGATAGTTGTTGCTGTTGAGGAGCCCCATGAGGTCGGTGGCGTCGAGATCGATAATCGGGCGGTCGGTGGCCTGCGATCGAAACACCGCCTCGGCCTGCCGCCGGAGCTCGGCTCGGAACGCACTGTCGCCGTCGGCGTGCCGGAGCCAGAGCGCCGCGAAGTAGGTCGCGAACCCCTCGGAGAGCCAGAGGTGATGCCAGTCCCGCTCGGTTACGGCGTCGCCGAACCACTGGTGTGCCGTCTCGTGCGCCACCGTCAATTCGCGCAGCCGGCCGCTGGGATACGCCTTCTCGTCATAGAAGATGGCGGTGGGATTCTCCGCTCCTCCGAAGATGGTGCTCGACTGCACGTGGGAAAGCCGGTCGTAGGGGAATGGACCGGCGTAGCGGCTGAAGAACGCCAGCATGTCTCCGGCACGGGCGAACGGGCCATTCACCGCCCAGGCGGAATCTCCAGCATAGGTCAGCAGCGTGAGCGGGACGCACTTGATCTCGCACGCGGCATCGGGAAGCGTAGTGGTGACCAGTGGGCCTGCGCCGAAGACGATGCCGTACGACGGGATCGGCTGGGCCATTCGAAAGTGCCAGACCGAGCGGCCGCGTGGTAGCGTATCGACCTTGCGGCGGACCCCGTTGGCAATGACGACCATCCCCGGCGGGACCTCGATGTGGAGATCGACTGTGGCCTTGTCGGCTGGATGGTCGGTGATCGGCAACCAGCGGTGCGCGCGGTCTGGCCAGTTGTCCGCGAAGACCGTGCGGCGGCCCCCCGAATCGGGCCGGAAGATCAGCCCCTCCCGCGGACTCCCGTGATAGCGAATCGAGGTGTGGAGCGTGTCGCCGGCCTGGCGGTGGTGCGGGATGTAGACACCTCCGCCCCGGTTGAGGGCGAAGGTGATTCGGCCCAACCGACGTTCACCCTCGCCATCCGTCAGGACCCGGACGACGCGGAAGGCGGAATCGAAGGGCACCTCAACGGGGTCGCTCGACCCGAGGAGCCAGGTCGTCTGCACCAGCCCGAGGATGTGGCTGCCGCTGTCACCCACGACGATCGCAATGTCGTGATTGAGCGCGTTGTGCCTCGGACGGACGGTGTCGGGAGCGGCGCCCAGCGGATCCTGCAGCGCCAGCAGCAGAGCGAGCATGTCAGGCTTCGATGTCGAGGGCAAGGCGGGCTTCGCGGATCGGCGACAGGTATGTGGAGACCACGTCGACGTGTGCGGGGTGCTCAAGGTAGCGGCTCACCGCCGCCATATCGTCGAGGACCACGGTGAGCGCGTGGGAATACTCTCCCGCGCTCGGCGCCAGGTTCGGTCCCCAGCGGACGGCCCGGACGTCGGGGATGGTGCGCTGCATTCCCAGCAAGGCGTCACCGGCGGCCGCGATCTGATCGGCCGTGGTCCCCTCCCGGAAGCGAAAACAGACGATGTGATGGATCATGTGTCGAGGAATGGCATGGGGCAGTGCGCCGGAGCGCCTGAATGGTCGGCCCCCCGGTGAATGCGGGACTCGCGGATCGGCTGGCGCCCTGCTCGGCCTGGTGACCCGCGCTTACCTCTCCAACGACTCCCGGTAGAACGCGAGCACCTTCTCCCAGGCCCGATCGACCTGATCGGTGTCGGACCCCTTTCGGCCGGGCTTGAGGAAACCGTGGCCTGTACCCGGATACACATCGTACCGAAAGCTCACCCCGGCTTGCTTGGTCACTCGCTCGACCTCCGGCAGGGTGGCGTTGATTCGCGCATCGTCCTCGCCGTAGACCCCCAGTACCCTGGCCTTGATGTGAGGGATCAGGACGGAATCGGGCGGCGGACCGTAGCAGACCACGGCCGCCTTGAGCCTCGGGTTGGCGGTGGCGTAGCGGAAGCTTTTCCCGCCACCCCAGCAGAAGCCAATGGATCCGATCTGGTCTTTCCGCACCGATGGCAAAGTGTTGAGGTACCCGTACACCCTATCGAGGTCCGCGTTGACCGCATCGGCGTCCAACAGCGCGGTGAGCTTGCGACCGGAATCCGGATTCGCCGGCGTCGTCCCAAAGCGGGGCGAGAGCAGATCCGGGACGATGGCGACATATCCGGCACCCGCCAGCCGATCGACGATCGTCGGCTCCCAGTCGGTGAGGCCGAAGATCTCATGTATGACGATGACCGCTGGCGCCGGGTCCTTCCGCTCCGGATAGGCGACATAGGCGCGGAGCGAGTCCCCCGAGGGTCCTCTCAGAAAGACCCACTCGCCATGGGTGGCGGCCCGTGAGCGGTGAGCGATGAGTGGGAGGCGGGATGTGCCGAGGGACCACATCACGACAAGGCCGGCCAGAAAGCCGGCCATACCCACCGCAACCACGGATCCCGCGCCACGTCTCACCATACCCCGTTCCTTCCTGTCACGTTTCACCCGGTGCCGCGGCCCGCTCCCCTCACTTCCTGAACAGCTTGGCGAAGACTCCGCTCTCCTCCGCGCCTTCCAACGCCTCGGCGAAGCCCTGCATGGAAGGGAACCGATCACCGGGATCCAGCGCCATCGCCTTGCCGAGCACCGCTTCGAGTCGCGCGGGCAAATCCTGCTTGACTTCCCGCAGCAGTTTGGGCTTGCCCTTGAGCCGGGCGATCATCATCTCCTGCGCGTTGCGGCCCTGGAAGGGGAGCTGCCCAGTGAACATCTCGAAGGCCAGGATGGCGAGCGCATAGACATCGCTGCGGGGATCGAGCGGCTTGCCGCGGATCTGCTCCGGACTCATGAATTCGGGGGTCCCGAGCACGATGCCGGTTGCGGTCAGCTTGGCGACTTCGGGCTCCTGCCGCCGCTCCTTGGCCAGCCCGAAGTCCATGATCACCGCCCGAACACCTCCCGGTCCCCGATCATCGGGGACCAGCATCACGTTCTCGGGCTTGAGATCGCGGTGGATGATCTGAAGATCGTGCGCATGCTGCAGGCCCCGGCACATCTGGACCAGGAGCGGCACGGCCAGATCGAGTGGCAGCGCCCCCAGGCGCACCTCGCGGTCGGAGAGCAGTTCGCCCGCCAGATAGGGCATGACCAGGTAGATGAGACCATCCTCGGTCTCACCCAACCGGAGGATGCGACAAACATTGGGATGCTCGAGCCGCATGGCGAGGCCGGCCTCCCGGCGCAGGCGCTCCACCGAGGTCCTGTCCTCCATGAGCTTGGGAGTGAGGACCTTGATCGCCACGGTCTCGCCGGTTGCGACCTCTTTGGCGAGGTAGACGTAGGACATTCCGCCTTCGCCGAGTCGTTTGCCCACCTCGTAGCGTTGATCGAGTAGCGAGTTGCTCAGTGAGCTGGCACGGTCCATCCCGGGGCCGCGCTTCAGCGCCGCCTGGCGCACCAGCGTGCGGAGTCCCGCGCTGGTCTGCTGGGGCTGGGGCTGGGACGCTGATCCGCCCGCCACATCCACCAGCGGGCTGCCGTCCTGGGGGCAGAAACGGGCGGGATCGGAATAGACCCGGTTGCAACGAGGACAGCGGCGGCTGCTCAATCGCGGTACCGGTTGCGGCCGTCCACTTTGGCCTTGTAGAGGTTCTGGTCGGCGAGCTTGAGGAGGGACTCGCTGTCCTGCACGCGTTCGTCGGGATAACAGGCGATGCCGACGCTGATGGTGACATGCACCGGGCGGTTGGGGTCCCCGAAATCGTGTGCCGCCACCTTCTTCAAGATGCGGTCCGCGAAGATCCGGGCCCCACCCGACGCCGTCTCCGGCAGCAGGACCACGAATTCCTCGCCGCCGTACCGGGCGACGATGTCCACGGTGCGCTGCTCCCGCCTGAGGATCCCACCCAGCTGCCGCAGCACGCCGTCGCCAGCCAAGTGCCCATAGGCGTCGTTGACGTGCTTGAAGTTGTCGACGTCCACCATCAGACAGGCAAGCTGAGTGTTGTAGCGGTTCGCCCGCTCGATCTCCTGCGCCAGTTTGTCAGCCAGGGCCCGCCGGTTGAACGTCTCGGTCAGCGCGTCGGTCTCCGCCAGCGCCTTCATCTGCTCGCGGCCGATGACGGCGCTCTCGAGGTCGTACGCCTTCTCGAGTGCCTGGGCCGCGGCCTTGATCACCTGCTCGGCGAACGCCACGTCTGCATGGTTGAGCGGCGTGTCTTCCAGGGTAGTGCGGAGGAAGAACACACCGGCCCGCTGGTCCTTCATGACGAACGGGATGGCGATGGCCGACCGGGTTGGCACCACGAAACCCTCCGTCTCCCACTCCAGCCGGGCCTCGGCATAGAGGGGATCGGTGGCCACGTCGGTGACGAGCACTGTCTGCCGGGTGTCGAGCGCGCGCCGGATCTCCGGGTATCGGCCGAGGTCGATCCGGAGGTCCCGAAGCATCGGGTTCTCATAGGAGGCGACCACGGTCGCTTCTTCCTCGCCCGGCGTGGCGAACACCAGTGAGCACTTGGAGATCTTGAGCCCCCGGGCCACCCGCCGCACCAGGATGTGATAGATCTCCTCCGGCTTGAGGGAGGCCGTGACCTCCTGGAGGATATCCACCATCTCGGAGCGGGTCCGCGCCTCGGCGCGCGCCTGATTGAGCTCCCGTCCCACCCGGAGGTGGGCCTTCACCCGGGCCAGCAGCTCGCGCACCCGGAACGGCTTGGAGATGAAGTCCGCGGCGCCGAGGCCCAGCGCCCGCACCGTCGCCTCCTCGGGGGGCATGGACGAAATCATCAGCACCGGCACGTCCTGGACCCGCGGATCGCCCTTTACCCGCTCGAGCAGTTGCAGCCCATCCGCCCCCGGCATCATGATGTCCAGCAGCAGCAGGTCGTACGGCTCGGCGCCCAGCCGCTCCAGGAGGTGTACGCCGTCGGTGACGGTCACCACCTCGTACCCGTTCTCCTTGAGTATCCAGGACAGGGTGCGGGTGAGGGCTTGATCGTCGTCGGCGACGAGAATCCGGGGGGCCAGGCTCATCCCGTCACCAGCCGCTGGAAGAGGTCCGGGTCCACGTTACCGCCGCTCAGCACCGCTACCAGGGGCCCGGCTGACCGGACTTTGCCACTGAGCAGCGCGGCCACAGTGACCGCCCCTGACGGCTCGACCCGGAGGCCCTGGTGTTCGAAGAGCGTGCGCACCGCCGTTCCGATCTCCTTTTCCGTGACCACCACCGCCTGCCGGACCCGTCCAGCGATCAGCGACCAGGGGAGCGCACCCAGGGCGCGAGTGAGGAGCCCGTCGGCGAGACTCGCCGTCTGCTCGAGCATCGCCGGCGCCCCCGCGGCCAGCGCGGCGCTCAGCTTCGGCGCCCCCACGGGCTCCACACCGATCAGTTCCACCTCGGGACGGAGCGCCTTGACCGCCGTCGTGATGCCGGAAAGAAGGCCGCCCCCTCCGACGGGGACCAGGATCGTGGCGACGTCCGGAACCTGCTCGAGAATCTCGAGCCCGGTCGTCCCCTGTCCCGCGATAACGTCCGGATGATCGAACGGCGGAATCATCGCCAGACCCTCTTCCGTCGCGTAGCGCACCGCCCGGTGCTGCTGCTCTGGGGAACGGGTCTGGCCCGCAAAGACCACCTCGCCGCCGTAGCGGCGGACCCCAGCGAC
>Ga0315273_10004532_pt1 | contig 17015 bp, 13 predicted proteins | sample YL17G02_0_MG_FD_205753 | JGI IMG/M metagenome (GOLD analysis project Ga0315273, IMG submission 205753) | Sediment microbial communities from Yellowstone Lake, YNP, Wyoming, USA - YL17G02_0 | ecosystem: Environmental > Aquatic > Freshwater > Lake > Sediment | place: USA: Wyoming | collected... | reverse complement strand
CCAGCCGGCATCCGCATTGGTGATTGAAGCCGACTATCGTGACTTCCTCGATCCGGCGCGGCTCAAGGAGCGCTGGCCCGCCGCCCACTTGGGCAGGGTGTTCGCTGAGATCGCGGCCCTGCACCCATGCCTCCCTGTCATCTTCGCCGGCAATCGCAGCCTCGCCAATCTCTGGACCGAGCGGTTCTTTGGAGCGATCGAGGCTCAGCGGGCCGCGCCTGAACTGGACCTGGGCCTGACGGTGCAACGGCGCTACGACGCCGAGGCGCGGGGCCCGGGCCTGGATGTCGAAATCCGTGAGGCGGCGCTCCGCGAGTTCCCGGAGCCGTTTCCATTTGCGGACCTGGCGGCCCGTTTCCCGGAGGTGCCCGCCGCTCGGCTTCGCCGAGTGCTCGACCAGCTCCGGCGCGAGGGACGGATCCAGCGGACGGGAAGAGGGCGCGGGGTGAGGTGGGGCGGCTGAGGGAAGCGGGGAGACAGGAGCAGGGAGAGGGCGAACGGGGCGATGAGGACCGTGATCACATGAGGCCGGCCTGGTCGCGGAGGTGCATGACAACTCCCCCCAGGGTCGGCTCGGAGGTTGAGGGATTCCTGTTGCCGCCTACTCTCTCCTCCCTACCTCTGACAGGCCGAGTGCTGCCGCGATGACGGCCAGCCGGCGATCCCCGGTCCACAGCCGGGCCGGACGGGCGAGGGCCGTTGCGGCGAGGAGGTGGGCATCGACGTACCCGATGCCCCGCCCCATCAGCTTGCGGCGCTCGATGAAGCCCAGCACCTCGGCATCGGCCGCCGTGGGCGCGGCCGGCAGATTGGCGAGCAGGTCGAGGATCTCGCGCCGATTCCGCAGGTTGCCGCAGGCGAGTTCACCGATCACGAACGGATGCGTCAGTACCTCTCCCGCCTCGAGCGCCGCGAGGAGCCGGGAGTCGCGCCGGCGAAGGTGCTCGATCCAGACCGAGGTATCGACCAGAATCATGCGCGTGCCGGACGGCGCCTCGGGGTCGCCCGCAGCCGCGGCTCACTACCGCCGAGGCGAGCCAGTCGCCGGGCGCTCTCGCGCGCGATCAGCGCCCGGAGGCCCTCGTGGATCAGCGCCGTGCGCTCCTCCAGGCCAGAGAGCTTCCTGGCCTCATCGAGCAGGGCGTCATCGAGATTCAGGGTGGTGCGCATGGGGGGTCTCCAAATAGGGTCTGCATGGAATATACATCAGATGATGCCTGTGGGATGGGCCGGGGGAAGGGGGCCCGGGGGATCACTGTCATTCGGAGCGAGCGGAGGATCGATGCAGAGGATCGGGACGCGCCGTAGTCGCGCGGCCGTTGCGACCCGAGCCGCTTCTACTTCGCGCCGCCCTACCAGGCATGGACGCGGGGGACCCGTGAGAACACCATTGGGCTGGTGCGCCGGTATCCCCGCAACGGCCGGGACTTAGCCGGGCTCACCCGGGCGGACGGGACCACCATTGCTCGCCAGCTCAGCCAGCGCCCGCGCAAGCGGCACCGCCATCAGACCCCGAAGGGATGCTATGACCGCGAGGTCTGAGTGGTGCAGTTGATGGTTGCATTCACACCGCAGTTTAGGGCCACTTACACCACCACAACGCGCCTTAGCCACGACAGGACCCAACTCGCTTGCCATCGAGTTTGGTCTCAACCTCAGGGCCACTACCCCCTTTGGGCTTGGCTTTCCGGACGACGGAGTAGCTCGTCGCGGTCAGCGTGCCGGTGACGTCCACTGTGGAGTACTTGCAATCGGTGGAGTAGCGCACGTGGCTTGGCGTGAGATCGAGGTTCTTGATCGTGCAGGTGGCATCGGGCTTGAAATCAGCCATGAACCGGTTGTTAAAGACCGCTTCGGGGTTGGCCAGCTCCGTCGCCGTCAAGCACCGCATGGTACTGTCAGGTTTCCCTTTTGGCGCGTTGCTGACGATTGAGACGGCCGTTACCTGGTACTCCCCGGGCTGGAGCGCAACGGGTGCTGTGGGAGAGAACGAGGCGGCGAGGAGCACCCCGAACGTGGCAATGGATGGTGGATGCGGTATCATGGCGAACCTCCCTCGACTGGATGCTGAAGGGGTATCAACGAGACGAACCTGCGGCCTAACGGAAAGCCTTCAGCGGCGGGCGCCGCTCACGGCATCGATTTGAGCTCCCGGTCTTGTCTCCTGACCGGGGCAGGCTGAGTGACACGCTGCGGGATTGCCGGGATCTGGTCTCGCGTGCGTCACAGGTCTGCGAAATATCGACCCGGTCAGGGAGGAAGTCGAGCACGCGGCGCGATTCACGGCGATGCCGCAGAGGTGCGCGGCGCCGCACCAGACTGTCCACCTCCTGCGCCCAATTGACCTCCAGAACCGGCCCTGGTGAGGTCCCGGAAGGGGGTTTAATCCATTGACCGGCCGATGCTTGCGTACCTATATTGGATCAACGTTAGACACGCCTAGCGAGTTGGGCGTCATCCCCCAATATCTAGCCACTCATACGGGAGACGCTCGAGTAATGATCGCCACTTGGAGGTGACTTTCCTGCCACGTACTCACACAGGTTGACCTTCCTGGCCTGACCGAAAGAGGAGCGCGCAATGCGTACCATAGCGGTCGTGAACCAAAAGGGCGGGTGCGGAAAGACCATCACCTCGATCAACCTCTCGGCCTTCCTCGCCCTGGCCGGACGACGAGTTCTGCTGGTGGATTTGGACCCACAGGGTCACTCCACCCTGGGCCTTTCTCCCGGTGGGCTTGGGACCACCCGAACGATGTACGATGTCCTCCTCGCCGAAACCCGCAGACCTCCAACCACAATTGCCGATATCACCCGCCCGGTAGGCGACAACTTCGATCTGGCGCCCGGCGATATCCGCCTGAGCGCCGTCCCGGAGGAGCTCGCCGGGGTGGGCGGCCGGGAGAACATCCTCGCCCGGGCATTCGCCGGCCTCCCTGCCCGCTACGACTACGTCGTCGTCGATTGCCCGCCGAACGTCGGCCTGCTCACCTTCAACGCCCTCAAGGCGTGTGCCGAGGCGCTCATTCCGATGGATCCGAGCTTCTTCTCGCTGCACGGCATGGGGAAGCTGTTCGAGACCTTCGAGCTGCTGGAACGAGGAACTGGACACCGGATCTGGGCTCGGGTACTGGTCACGCTGTATTCCGGCCGCACCCCCTTCGTGAAGGCCGTGGTCGAGGAGGTGCACCGTCACCTGGCCGGCGAGCACTTCGCGACGGTGATCCGTTATAGTGTCAAGCTGGCGGAGGCCGCCAGCCACGGCCTGCCGATCAGCCAGTACGCGAAGCACTCGGCGGGCTTCGAGGACTATCAGGCCCTGGCCGACGAGGTCCTGCAACAGGAAGCCACGATGGCAGCGACCGAGGATGTCGGGGGAGCGACGGCGCCCGCGGTGAGGCCTGACGGCGTCCCGGTCACCATTGGCGACATCCTGCAAGAGGAAGCCGCGCTGGCGACGACCGAGGATGTCAAGCTCGCGACGGCGCCCGCGGTGACGCCCGACGGCGTCACCTTCACCGTCGAGGCGCCCGCCGCGGCGCAGGTTCAGCTCGCGGGCGATTTCAACGACTGGTCGCTTGTCGGCAGCGAGATGGAGGCGGTGGGTCCGGTCTGGAAGAAAACGTTGAAGCTGGCCCCGGGTCACTATCGGTATCGCTACGTAATCGACGGAGAGTGGCATAGCGATCCGCACAATGCAGCGGTCGAACCGAGCCCATTCGGCGGGGTCGACTCCGTGCTGGTGCTGGAGGCGCCGCAACCCGGGGAAGAGCCGCTTCCTCAGACCAATGCTTATGGAACAGCCTAAGCCCCGCGACCCGAGCGCGCCGGGTGCCTCCCGGTCGGACCGGCCACTGGGCCGAGGCCTCGAGGAAGTCTCACACGTGTTCCTGTCTGAGAGGGCTGAGCGAGGGAGCACCGATCCCGGCGGTGGATGGCAGGCGGAGCGACCGCACCCTCGCGAAGAGTCTGCCCCGAGCGCCCTCTTGCTTCGGCCGGCGGCTCAGGTCACCGGGGAGCAGGTCGCGGCGGCCATCAAAGAATTCCTAGGGGCGCTGGAGGAAGGGTTGCGAGGAATCGACGCCGAGCTTCCCTGCGGACCCTGCGGCAAGATCGATTTCCTGGCGATCGATCGAGCCAGCCAGCTCACGATTATCGACTTCGACACGAGCTCGAGCGACGAGCTCCTGCTTCGAGGGCTGGATCACTTCGACTGGGCGGTTGGGAACCTGGCGAATCTCCGACGCATGTTTCGAGGGCAGGCGATCAACTTCTCGCTGGAACCCAGGCTCTTTCTGCTCGCCCCGCAGTTCTCGGCCAGGATGAGACGCGTGGCGTCTCGGATCCCGCACCCGCGGACCGACTGGGTTCGCTATCAGTTCGTGGAAGCGCCCGGCCGGCCCGGGATCTTTTTCGAACCCCTTTCGGCAGAATAAGCCGGCCTGCGGGGCTGACGGACCAGGAGACGATCGCGCAGGTCGTGTTGAATTCGACGCGGCGATTGGCCGCCAGATAAGACGGTCCTCATCCCGAGGGAGACCGAGGGATCTGGGTGGCGGAGTTGGGAAGCAGGGGATCTCGTGGACACCTCGACAGTCGCCGACAGCCCCCCGGCTCATCGCTGGCCGGGGGGCTGGCTATCCCCCTTCAACCAGCCCTCAATGTCGGACGGGGTATAGAGATATCACCCCCAAACTGTCAGTCTCCCCACCTTCTGAGGGTTCTCCCTAAGCAGGTCGGGGTTCACCCGATTCGCGGGACGAGGCGTTCTCCGCTCTGCATTTGTCGGAGAAGACACGGTGGCCTTGCGGGATATGTGCTAGCCCCTCATGCCAGTGTAGCAGACCTCATGTGCTTGTCGCGACGATATTTGTATCGCATCAAGGCCAGCGCCGTTGACCTGCATATGCTGCAGGGGCCGTCCACTCCTTGCAGCTTAATTAGCAGTTAGACGGACCCAGCGATGCTTCGACGATTTCTGAAATGGAACGCGGAACGACGAGCTTGGAATCGTGACCACGAAGTGGCTTGGGCAGGTGCGAGAGAGCTGACCGAGTCTGGTCTCAGCCGATTCCAGATCCTATGCGAGCCTCTGGTGTTGGCCGAACTCAAGGCTGCAGGGATCGTGGTGGTTGATCGGGAGGTTGTTGGGGAACGGGAGCGCTATATCAAGGCGCGACTTGCTGGCACCCCATGGGCCCTGTGGATATACATAGATGGCGCTGAGATAAGCTCCGCGGGTGGGACCACCAATCGCATCATTGAGCTCTCAGAGGCAACCGCTACTCCAACGCCCGAGGCCATCGAGGCATCAGCTTCCTATGCGTGTCGAGCACTCGCCAGACTGCGAGAGGAACTCGCGTAGACTAACATGGCGCCATGAGCAGCGATCGTCCGACTCTCGCCGCGGCGTTGGCGGCCCGCTACCGGATCGAGCGGGAAGTAGGCCGTGGGGGAATGGCCACGGTCTACCTCGCCCACGATCTCAAGCATGACAGGCCGGTCGCCTTGAAGGTGCTGCGCTCCGAGATCGCCGCCGCGCTGGGTGGCGACCGGTTCCTGCGCGAGATCGCCATCACGGCCCGGCTGGACCATCCCCACATCCTCACGCTGATCGATTCGGGCGACGCCGGCGGCTTCCTGTTCTACGTCGTTCCCTACGTTCGCGGCGAATCGCTCAGGAGCAGGATGGACCGGGAAAAACAGCTCCCGCTCGAGGAGGCACTCCGCATCACGCAGCAGGTGGCGAGCGCGCTCGATCATGCGCATCGCCAGGGGGTGATCCACCGCGACATCAAACCCGAGAACATCCTGTTGCACGAGGGCGAGGCGATGGTGGCGGACTTCGGCATCGCGCTCGCCGTGCAAGGGGGCGAACGGCTCACAGAGACCGGCTTATCGGTGGGCACGCCCGAGTATATGAGTCCGGAGCAGGCCGCTGGGGATCGTCAGTTGGACGCGCGCAGCGACGTCTACTCACTGGGAGCGGTGCTGTACGAGATGCTGGCGGGCGAGCCTCCCCACACCGGTCCGACCGCGCGCGCGGTGATCGCCAAGATCCTCGCCGCGCCTCCGACTCGACTCCAGGTCGTTCGCGGTGATGTCCCAGCCACCTTGGACCACGCGCTCACGAGAGCGCTCGCCAAGGTGCCGGCCGAGCGGTTTGCGACCGCGGCGGAATTTGCCGCGGCGTTGTCCGAGACGCGCGCGCCCGCTGTAGTGCGGGACCGCCGCTCCGGCCGCCGGCGCGCTGCAGCTGTCGGGGCGGTGGTTCTCCTGGCACTGCTTGTCGCCCTGTGGGGCTGGCATCAGTGGCGATCGGGCTATCGTCCGCTCGTGATCATGATGGACTCGCCGCACCCCGATCGCGTCTACGACGTGGAGACGGTTCGGGCGAGCGGCACGAACGCGGACGTGATCAGCGACATCCTGGCCGATTTACCGATCGTGCGGCAGAAGGAATTGGGAGGACCCGGCTGGCATCGTTACGACGAGATCGTCGCGTTTCACCCCGACCTCGTCATCATGCACTATTCCACCTTTCGGGGCTCCGACTCGGGCGATGCGCGCCCGGGACTGAAGACCTTTCTGAGCTACTTCGCCGACCGTCCCACGCTCTTTCTGATCTACACGCGCAGGCACGAAGCGGAGATTCGCCGCGTCGTGGATTCCTTGATGGCGGACGTCGAAGCGCAGCACCCTGGGCTGCTGGCGCGGATTAGGTTCTTCGGGACACCCGATCACGGTGGCGGGCCGCATTGGCGCGATCCCGTGACGGCGGGGGAGTTGAAGCTCACGGTGAAGCGGATTCTGAGACTGAACTAACCTCCTGGGGATAGGAACTTCAATCGCCCCGCCGGAGCCCGCAATGTGTTGGGGCGGCGAGCATACGGCCGCCGCGCGTCGACGCCGTCACCAGAATGTCGCGTGCGGTAGCTTTCCAACGCACAGAGCGCCACGGCCTAACGATGCTTGCTGCTGACGAGCGGGCCGAGGAAGCTCGCTGCGCTCGCGATGATGTGACCGCTCGCAGCAGAAGCTGGCGTTAGGCCACATCCACCACTCCTCAGAGAGGCTCAGGACTCTCGGTGACTGACGCCCCTCACGCGTCTTCAGGACCACAGGACGACGTCGCAGACTCGGACGAGGCAGAGTACCGTCATCGGCTGGCTCGTGCGCTCGGAGATGATTACGAGCTTCGTGAGCTGATTGGTCGCGGTGGATTCGGCAGCGTGTATAGAGCCTGGGACCGCCGTCTGGACAGGGAGGTCGCCGTCAAGGCCCTACGCCACGACATCTTTCCGACCCGGGGCGTGCTCGAGCGTTTTGAGCGTGAGGCCAAGGCGGTTGCCCGGCTCCGTCATCCGAACATTCTTCCGGTGTACACGGTCGGTGCCGCAGACAGCCTCGCTTTCATGATCATGCCCTTCATTCAGGGGGAGAATCTGCGCTCGGTCCTCGAGCGTGAGCGTACCCTCGTGCCGAGGGAAGCCTTACGCATCGCCGCCCAGGTCGCTCGTGCCTTGGCGGCGGCGCACCGACTCGGCATCGTGCACCGTGATGTGAAGCCAGAGAATATCCTCCTTGAGCGAGAGGACCGCCTAGCGCTTCTCGCGGACTTCGGCATAGCCAAGTCACCCCCCGAGGGAGACGCCACCCTCACGAGACCTGGAACTATCCTGGGGTCGCTGCTCTACATGAGCCCCGAACAGACCAACGGCCAGGGAGATCTCAGCCCGAGCGCCGACTTGTACTCGCTTGGAGTGGTCACCTACGAAATGTTGGCTGGCCGGCGGCCCTATGAGGCGGCAAACTTTCCCCAGCTGATCTTCCAGCAGGTGACCACAACACCGCCGGGCATTGCAGGTCTGGTCCCGGGACTATCTGCCGAGGCCAGTGAAGCCATCATGCGTGCCCTGGAATCTGAGCCGGGGAATCGGTGGGCTTCAGCGGCGGACTTCGCCAAAGCGCTCGAGGATTCCGGCGCGGGTGGCCCTCAATTCGTCCAAACCGGGCTGCGCTCCCAGCGGAGCTGGCTTGACGCTCGAGGTCCGGTGGGGTTCCTGCTGGCTCTCCTACTCTACTACATCAGTATTGCCACCCATGTGTTACCGGCCACAGGACAGGTATCCATGGCAGCGCTCGGCCTCGTGACCGGCCCACTGATCGCACTCTGCCAGCTGGCCCTCGCCGCCCTTCTGGTCGAATTGGCCTGGAACGTCGTCCAGGTGAGCCGGGGCACGGGAGGCTGGCGTGCCGCGTGGCGCGCCGGATTCGAGCAGCCGTCCTGGTGGCAGGCGTGGTACCCGTCGTCATTGCGTCACCCGTCCAGTGCCTGGGACAGAATGCCTTGGTTGGTCAAGACTCTGCGGACGATTCTCTGGCTGGATCTGGCGCTGGTGCCGGTCGCCCTACCCGTCCTTGTGGTCATTCCCCAGATGGCTCAGCTGGCCGCCTCGGTCAATCTTCTGCTTCCGATGACGGCGCGCCTTCCGATCGCCTTCATCAAGGCAGTCGAGGCCCCGGCAATGGTTGCCTTGGGTCTCCTCCTGGTTGGCATCTTCTGGTTAAGCACTACCAGGCGTGTGCCCATCGCGGCGGTGGTCCGGTGCCTGCTAACGTGGAGGATCGACCGATGGACGTCGACCGAGGCCCGGCGACTGCTGACCCTCAGGAAGCCAACAGGCCACAGGGTTGTCGAGTGATGGTGCTGAGCACAAATGCCGGGACCTCTCGTGCATGTGGCCTAACCAACCGCATGGACCTGCCGGGGCCGTTAGACCGCATACTGATTCGTCGCGAGGATGTCGATGCCAACCGAGCCCGCGGTCGCGCCCAATGTCAAACAGGTGGTACCATTCCTCCGCGTGACTGACATCGAGGTGTCCTTACATTTCTACCTCGAGGGCCTCGGATTCGTCCTAGCCAACAAATGGACCCCCGACGGACGCGTCCACTGGTGTTGGCTGCGGTTGGGCGAGGCCGCGCTCATGCTCCAGGACTACTGGCGCCACGGCGAGGAGGCGCAGCCCCCGGCCGGGCCCCGTGGCCAGGGGGTGTCTCTGACCTTCATGTGCACGGACGCCCTCGTTATCTACCACGACCTCATCGCCCGCGGTATCGAGGCTTCGCGCCCGTTCGTCGGTAATGGTCTGTGGGCTACCACCGTGCTCGACCCGGACGGGTACCGCCTTGAATTTGAGAGTCCCACGGATGTTCCAGAGGAGACGGTCTACTCCGGTTGATTCCGACTCAGATGCGGCCTAACCCGCATGCACCAGCCAGGGCGCGGCCGTCGCTTTGCGCCGGCCTAGCACCACCATTCACGCCCGGGTAAGTGCACCGGGACTCGCCGCGCCCTGCAGGTCATGCGCAGTCGTTACGTGGCCCGCAAGATCTCACCTCTCAGGGGCTAATGCGTATCGCCCTCGGCACCATTCTCACGGTCCTACTCTTTGCCGCCGGGTGCGCAGACGCGGCCAGCTTGGCGTCCCTGCGCCGCGCCCTGACGGAGGAGTTCCACGAGAATGACATCGGGGTCAGTCTCAGCGATGGCTTGGTCGTGGAAGTCACCTTTGTCAGGGAGGGGATGGCACATGCCCCCTGCGATACCCTGACAGCCTTGGCACTTCGCATAGCCACCTCTGTGCGCCGCAACTATGGGGGCTTCGATACCCTTCAGATGGTGAGCGTGTCCATCGCGCAACGCTGGCCTGACGACCCTTCGATGCCGAGGAGCGCCCATCTTCCGTTCCGCTTCAGTCGCTTGTCCCTGCAGACCGGTCGGGTCGCCGCCGACAGTCTGAGCGCCATCGCAATGTGCGAACTGGATAGAGATTAGCGGCCCGTCACTTACTGGCCTGCTTGCCAGCCACCTCAATGGCGCCTGGAGCAGCCAGGCGTTGGCTCGCCCAGCACCGTGCGACGCCGCGCCGGAGAACATACAATTCGCGGGGTCTAGCCGGCGCCTGCACCTCAGGCGCAGGCCGTTAGGCCTCAAACCTGCTCCCCGGAATCTCTTGCCGCTAGTAACCCTAGAACCCCTGTCTGACGTCATTTCCACGTGGGCCAAGGACCACCGCGTGCCCATAGTGGAGAGCATCCTTGAGTTGGCTGACGCTTTGCCTTCCGCCACTGTGGTGGGGTTCGAGCCGGAAGACGTTCACCCCTACTTGGCACTTCTCGAAGCGCTGAGCCCATCCATCATCGTGGTGACTCCGCACGTCTTCAACGAGGAAGGGCTCCGTCTCGTTCAAGGCCTCGTCGGCCGGCTAACGGACCCGAAGGATCGCAAGTACTACAATAGCCTTATCGAGACAGCCAAGTCGCACCTGGGGACGCTCCAGCACTTGACCGCCTATGCATTCGCAAGCGAACTCGCCCGCGTAGTCGTCTTTCGAGCTGACACCGACTGGGCCGCGCCACTGTTTGCCCTGCTCGATGACGTCGAGCGCGATTAGTGAATCCTTTGGCCCGATGTGGAAGCAGACCGTTGGATGGACCTGCCAACCGTGGACGGACTCACATCAGATATCGCCGCGAGAGTTTGAGGCCTAACCACCGTTGCTGCTGGCGGCGCCTCCAACTGGACCGTCGAGTGCGGAACGTTCACCCCGGCGCCGCAGCAGAAGCACGGTGCGTTAGACGGCGCCGTACCTCCTAGCCGGGACAGGTCCCGGATGAGCGACTTTGGTGCAGAGGAATCGAACGTCCACCCCCTCGGTTGGGCTCTCCCTGGCGCTGGTTCCGCCCTATGGCTCGTACCGCTGGCGTCCCTCTGCGGTGCCTCGGTCGGGGCTTTCGCATCGCTTGATCTCGCGATCTGAGCTGCACTGGGTTCGGTGGACGGTGAGTTAAGCTACTGCCGCTGCCCGCTCAAATGCGACCGGACTGATGTTACCCAGGGTCGAGTGTCGCCGCAGGGGATTGTAGAACCGCTCGATGTATTCGCCACCGAGCGTCTGACTGACATTGACCCACTCGCAGTACCAGCGGATGCCCCCGCGCGATTTCTCAAGGAGATCGAAACCACCCTTACGCCAGGCCCGTCTTCGAAGGCGAGTCCCTCCGCGACCTGCCGACCCGCGAAAGACAACTCCCCGCTCTCGACGCGATACCGATCGCGACGGAGGTCGCGAGCGCCCTCGGTTGACGGCCGGAGGTCGGATTTGCAACTTCCTTTGCGCTCGGCAATTCGCGCCCCCTCCACCGGCGGTATCTATGCCTCCCGCTTCCACATTCCTCTCGCTCGCGTTGCTCCTATTCGCCACTCCGCTCGCTGCCCAGGCGGGCTACACACCCGCCCCATCCCAGAAGGACCAGCTGATCAAGGAAGCGATGGCTGCGGGCCCGGCCCACATCGCCAAGGATGCGACGATCCTCGCGCTCGGAGCCGACGGCCAGATGGTGGAACTTCGCCACGGCACAAACGGGTGGACCTGTATCCCCGACTCGCCGGAATCACCGGGCAAGGACCCGATGTGCGTCGACGAGCAGGGGCTGCAATGGGCCGGCTCCTGGATGGCCCACGACGACCATCCGGCGAACACCGCCCCCGGGCTCTCCTACATGCTCGCCGGCGGAAGTGATATCAGCGCCAACGATCCCTGGGCCAAGGCGGACAAGAATACCAAGTTCGTGGCCTCACCACCGCACTTCATGATCCTCTGGCCGTTCGATCCGAAGACCACCGGCTTGTCGGACCAACCCAAGAAGACCGGCACCTGGATCATGTGGGCCGGCACTCCGTACGCCCATCTGATGATCAATCAGATTCCCTGACGCCGGATCGGGGGGTGCCCTTGTGGGGGCGCCCCCACGCAACATGCGGCGGCAGCCTCCGACATTCCCTCCCCCCGTCCTCGCCGGATTCTGCTGATCTGCCAGATCGTTGCGGAGCCGGCGCCGCCATTCCGGTCACGGCGTTGAACGAATACGGGAATGGGTTGAACAGGGTATGATCCATGGTGCGTCCGAATCATCCGAACGGGGTGCGGCCAGGTGGCATGCGATCGCCGCCCGATTCTCATGTGAGCCAACCGGCTGGTCGCCCCCGTTCTTCTTGCATTCAGCTCCCTCTCCTGATCCAGGCGGGCCTCGTAACCGGTTGATGTTCCAGCAACTTGCGACTGCGAGGTCGTGCACACCGGTGCTGGGGTTTGCCAGGTTCGATGCTAGAGTCTGCTAGGATTCACTCGCTCAAATGCGAGAGTTTGCCGGGGGGCGCTGAGTCGGGCTTGTTAGGGGGTCCTGCCGCCTGTCCTCCCTAAGACGCCGCACACCACAACTCGAGATTCGCCTGGTCCAATTCGCTCGAACCGTCGGCCGAACTGGCGTCCCCTCCCTCGACTCACCACATTGAATCAGCGCCTCCCCAACCCGCGACCAGACCATCGCCCCCGTTCCGCCTGGCTTGGCCACCGCCCTGCAGGACCGCTACCGCCTCGACCGTGAACTCGGCCAGGGCGGCATGGCCACGGTCTATCTGGCCCACGATCTCCGGCACGAGCGCAAAGTCGCCCTCAAGGTGCTCCGGCCCGAGCTGTCGGCCACGCTGGGTCCCGAGCGGTTCCTGCAGGAAATCCGAATCGCCGCGAATCTCCAGAACCCCCACATCCTCGCGGTCCACGACTCCGGTAGCGCGGAGGGCTTCCTTTATTATGTCATGCCATTCATCGACGGGCCCTCGCTCCGGGAGAAGCTCGCCAAGCAGGGCGAGCTCCCCGTGGCGGAGGCGGTGCGGATCCTCCGCGACGTAACCGACGCCCTCGCCGCCGCCCACGCCAAGGGCGTGGTCCACCGGGACATCAAGCCGGAGAATGTGTTGTTATCGGGACGGCATGCGCTGGTCGCCGATTTTGGCGTGGCCAAAGCGGTGAGTGAGGCGACCGGACGCCAGTCCCTCACCACTGCGGGCGTGGCACTCGGCACGCCGACCTACATGGCGCCGGAGCAGGCGGCCGCCGATCCGCACGTCGATCACCGCGCCGACATCTACGCCCTCGGCGTGATGGCCTATGAGATGCTTACCGGCCGGCCGCCCTTCCAGGCCGCCACGCCCCAGGGCGTACTTGCCGCGCACGTCACCGAAGCCCCGGTGGCGGTGACGACTCGGCGAGCGACGTTGCCGGCGCCGCTGGCCCTGCTCGTCATGCGCTGCCTGGAGAAGAAGCCCGCCGACCGGCCCCAGTCGGCGGAGGAGGTGCTGGCCACCCTCGAGTCGCTGGCCACGCCCAGCGGCGGGACCATGCCAACCATGACGGCGCCGGTGCGGGCGACGAGTCTCCCGCGGTCTCGCACCTGGGCGGCGCTGGCCATCGGCGCCGTGATCGTGGGAGTCACAATCTTCCTTGCCGTTCGCGGCCGGATGGGGGGCGCTTCGGGCCAGGGTGGCGGCGCCAAGGTCAAGACCCTGGCCGTGGTCCCGTTCGAGAACGAGACCGGCGACACGGCCAATGCCTATCTGGGGTCCGGTCTGGCCGAGGATCTCGTCACCGCGCTCGGTCGCGTGCCGGGGCTCGAGGTCAAGAGCCCCAGTGCGGCCCGCCGCGCCCTGTCGCAGCCGGGAGCGACGCTCGCCTCCGTCGGCACGCTGCTCGGAGCCGAGTACATCGTGGAAGGCTCGCTCCGCCGGTTAGGAGAAACCTGGCGCATCACCGCCCGCGCGGTGCGGCCGGGAGACGAGGTGGCCGTCTGGTCGGAGAGCTTCGACCGGAACCCGAAGGAACTCGTCAATCTGGCCCCCGACATCGCGACGAAACTGGGCACAGCGCTGGTCGGCCAGCTCGGCCAGGAGACTCGCGCCGCCGTCGCCGAGCGGCCCACCACGAATCCCGAGGCATACGAGGCCTATCTGCGGGGCAACTTCGCGGTGGCGCAGCGGACCCGCGAGATGCTCCAGCGGGCCGTCACCGAATACCGCCGGGCACTCGATCTTGATCCCTCGTTCACTGCGGCGCGGGCTAGGACCGGGTTCGTCCTGAGTCTGCTGGCCGACTTCGGCTGGTACCCCGCCGGCGAGACCGCCCACGGCACGATCGTGCGAGGACTCGCCGTGGTGGACTCCGCCCTGCGTGATGACAGCACCCTGGCAGATAGCTGGCTGGCGCGCTGCAGTCTGCTGTGGGAGGATTTCGGTATCGGCGGCAACCAGCTGAACCAGGGCCGCGCGGCCTGCGAACGGGCGGTCGCGATCGCACCGCGGAACGCGGAGATTCAGAACCGGCTTGGCTGGGTGTTGCGTGAGTATAGCGACAAGGAGGGCGCCACTTCCCACGCCCGGCTCGCCCTGCAGGCCGACCCCCAATGGCAAGTGCCACACTGGCTGCTTTCCAACCTTGCCTGGGAGTCGGGCGACCTGAGAGTCGCCGCGGCGGAGTGGGATACCGTCGAGAGGCTCGCCCCCGCCTCCGCCATGGCCGCATTCGCAGCTGCCAGCCGGGGTCGCGTCCAGTTCCTGCAGGGGGATACCGTGGCGCTGGGTGAATCCGCGCGGCTCTGCCGGCAGCGCGGCACCGAGGAGGGTGCCACGCTCCTGGAGGGGCTGCTGTGGGCGAAGCGTGGTCGGCGCGACTCGGCAGCGGTGATCGCCAGCCGCTTCGAGCGGGACCTTCCTGGCAGGAAGGGCGATCCCAGCAATGACCTCAATGCCACGCTGATCTGGCTGGCGCTCGGCGACAGCACCCAGGCCTTTCGGGCGTTGGAGCGCCGGCCCCAGCAAGTCCCGCGTCTGCTCTCTCCCGACCTCGTCGTCCTCCGCGGCCATCCTCGTTACGAGGCGGTGCTGGCGGCCTCCTTGCGCCGGGTGCGGACGGATAGGCCGGAATGAGACGGGAGACGGGAGACGGGAGATGGGAGACGGGAGACGGGAGACGGGAAGCGGGAGACGGGAGACGGGAAGAGCAGAGATGGCAACCAACTTTCCCCCCTGCACCCCTCCCCCACGAGGTTGCCGCTCAGGCAGACGGAACGAATCCAGGCCGAGAAGAAGTCGGCGTAGAAACAGGCCCTCTGCGCGGGGCCATGGTAAGCGGTTTCCCTGTGAGGAAGCCTACGCTGAAGGATGCCCCCTTGTCCTTCCTCTCGCGCCGAGCGTAGTGTATGGGGATGCCACACCGCCTGCCGAGCTACACCACCGACGACCTGCGAGCGTTCCCGCCCGACGGGCAGCGATACGAGCTGGTGCAAGGGGCGCTGCTGGTGACCCCGGCGCCCTCCAACCTGCATCAGATAGTGCTCACGCGGGTCTTTGAGCAGCTGCGGCGCTACCTCCCCGAAGGGAGCCCCGCGTGGGTGGTCACCCCCGGGGAGATCGAGGTGAAGCCCCGCATCCTGATGGACCCCGACATACTGGTCTACCCGTCGGCCTATCCGATCGGCACGCCGTGGACGGCCATCTCCGACTGGTGGCTCGCGGTCGAAGTCTCCAGTCCCTCGTCACGGATTTACGATCACGAGTTCAAGGGCCCGACCTATCTGACCCTCGGAGTGCGGGAGGTATGGATGGTCGACCCACGGGAGCACACCGTATCGGTCACCCGCCCGGGAGCTGCCGAGTTCCTCGTGCGGGATCGTCTTGCCTGGCATCCCCCGGAGTGCCCCCAGCCGCTCAGCGTGGATTTGAGCGGCCTGTTTGTCGGGGTGGACTGAGGGCGGGAGAGGCAGCGGAACGGGGACCGGGGAACGGCAGGCCGAAAGAGACGCTGCTCGGGGCTCAGTCGCTGCTTGACTAGCCAGTCGCTTCACGCCGGCCCATGTTACAGCACCCCACCTTTGGAGACCAACCTCTGCCCGGCCCGCCTAACCGACTTCGGGATGCCCTCAAGGACCGCTACCGCATCGAGCGGGAGCTGGGCCAGGGCGGCATGGCTACAGTGTATCTCGCCTACGACGTGCGTCACGACCGCAAGGTGGCGCTCAAGGTGCTGCGTCCCGAGCTGTCGGCCATCCTGGGGGCCGAGCGGTTCCTGGCCGAGATCAAGACCACCGCCAACCTGCAGCATCCGCATATCCTCTCGCTGTTCGACTCGGGCGAGGCCGATGGCACCGTCTTCTACGTGATGCCTTACGTCGAGGGGGAGAGCCTGCGGGACCGGCTGATGCGCGAGAAACAGCTTCCCGTGGAGGAGGCGGTTGCGATCGCCCGGGAGGTGGCCGATGCGCTCGAGTACGCGCATGGACACGGGGTCATTCACCGGGATATCAAGCCCGAAAACATCCTGCTGCATGGCGGCCATGCGCTGGTGGCGGACTTCGGGATTGCGCTCGCCGCCTCGCGATCCGAAGGCAGTACCCGGATGACCGAGACCGGCATGTCCCTCGGCACGCCGCACTACATGGCGCCGGAGCAGGCCATGGGCGAGCGGGAGATCACCCCCAAGGCCGATATCTATGCGCTGGGCTGCGTGCTGTACGAGATGCTGGCGGCGGAGCCGCCGTTCGTAGGGGCGACGGCCCAGGCGATCATCGCTCGGGTCATGACGGAAGAGCCGCGCAGCCTGAGCCTGCAGCGGAAGACCGTCCCGCCCTACGTCGAGGCCGCGGTGGGGCGGGCGCTGCAGAAACTTCCCGCCGACCGCTTCGCCAACGCCGCCCAGTTCGCCGAGGCGCTCTCGGGAAGGGCCGGAGCGGTCGCGCCGTCCCCGACCGCCATCCGCCAAGCCGTTGAGCCGCGGAGACGCTCGCTCATGCTCGCGCCCTGGGGTCTCGCCGTCCTGGCGGCTGGCCTCGCGGCCTGGGGCTGGCTGGGCCGGCCGCGGACCGCAGGTGCCATCTGGCAGTATGTAGCGCTGGGCGACAGCACCCGGATCAATCCGACCGCCGCGTCGCTGGCGTTTTCTCCCGATGGCCGGAGCCTGGTGTTCCGGGAGGACGGCCCGAACGGGCTGCTCTGGCTGAAACGGTGGGACCAGCTGGAACCGCTCGCCTTTCCCGGAACCGAGCGGTCCTCCACGCCGGTCTTCTCCCCGGACGGGAAATGGCTGGCGTTCACGGCCGACGGGCGGCTCAAGAAGATCC
>Ga0315273_10004531_pt1 | contig 17016 bp, 16 predicted proteins | sample YL17G02_0_MG_FD_205753 | JGI IMG/M metagenome (GOLD analysis project Ga0315273, IMG submission 205753) | Sediment microbial communities from Yellowstone Lake, YNP, Wyoming, USA - YL17G02_0 | ecosystem: Environmental > Aquatic > Freshwater > Lake > Sediment | place: USA: Wyoming | collected... | reverse complement strand
AAAAGGACGAATGCGGTTGGGGCAGATGTGATGATTCGGGATTTTGTCCGGCTAATGCATGGACACTAACTGCCTACCACTGTGTGGGAACTCTTCCGTACGGGACCTGTTCCAGTGAACCAACGCCTACTCCCACACTCACCCCCACGCCGACGCCTGAACCCGGGACTATTGCTGCCCGGGCAGTCTCGATGACGGCGATTCCTCTGACGTGTGACGAAATCAAAGCGGTGACGACATGGCGCAACACCACGTTTGATCTTCTTTTGGGTGCCGTCTCCCAAGGGACCAAAAACCAAACCGGCAGTACGTACGTGTCCTGGAGTCTGCCGCCCGACACCTACCGCCTGGTGCCGCAACAAACCGGTGCGGATTCCGTCCGGGCATGCCTGACGGATGCCACCGGCGAGCACTTCAGTACACTTTTCACCGCAGTTGGCTCGGGTACTACTTCCACGTTTGATGTGGCGTACGGTCCGGTACCTGCCTGGTTCCAGGCCCAAGGCGGCGACGTATATGCCGGAACAATACTAAAATCATTCATACCCGTAACCGCTATCATCCGGCGGTTTGTGGCAAATGGCACCGGCGGCTATCCCGGCGTGGTCACCTGGGGAGGGGTGGCCGCGGATTATGATTTTTCGGCAGAAAGTGACAAAGGGGAATCCAATGTTACCTGGCTTGCCAATGACACGGATACTACTCCCAATCTCTATACGCATTTTTACAACAAGCTCGGGGCTCCCACCGCCGCCGACTACACCAATCCCCCCGATCCCCTCCCGATCCCTGCCTACGACGCTGCCAAAACCTATTATTATGTGAAAGGAAGTATGGAAACGCAGGGAAATTGGAGCGTGGGCGACGGGCAGAAATATATATTTTTAATCGACGGCGCACTGACCATCGGCGGCACCATTACCATAAACGGTAATGGGTTTATCGCATTCATTGTGAAAAACGATATTACGGTTTCTTCCGCCGTCGGCGGCGCATACAACAGTACGACGCCGAGCATTGAAGGCGTGTATATATCAAGCGGCACGATCCGTACGGGCCTCAGTACGTTGAATCACGAGCGGTTTGTAGGGATGGGCATGTTTATTGCCCATAATTTTTCCCTGGAACGGGATTTTGTCAGCGTCACGCACAACGACACCTACGCGGCAGAGCTGTTTGTCTATAATCCGGCACTGCTTATTTCTATGCCCGATGCCCTGAAAAACGCACCGGTGAGTTGGGAGGAGGTCGCTCCCTAGCGGGAGTAAACACCATGAAACAAAAAAATATATTACAACAAGGGCAAATATTACTGATCACTCTCCTGGTAATGGCGTTTGCGGTGACCGTGGCCATCGGTGTGATATCACGGACGACCACGGATCTTGCCATAACAAGCCAGATGGAAGATTCCGCCCGCGCGTTTTCCGCGGCAGAAGCAGGGATCGAAGAGGGGTTATTGCCTGCGGCCCAAAGCACCACGAAAACATTATCCGCAGGAATAAAGTACACCACATCTGTTGCCGACGTCGGGGGCACAACCGGCGTCTTAACGCTCCCGGGAATGACGACCAAACAGTCCACGCAAACGATTTGGCTGGCAAACCATGTCGGCGGGGTGCTGGATGAAACGCGGGTGTTTGCTGCCGATTACATCGACGTATGCTGGACCAAACCTGCCGCAATGACGCCGGCACTCGTTGTTACCATTGTTTACAAACGCGGCCTGAATTATTTGGTTGCAAAAGGCGCGTATGATGCCGATTCGGCCTCGCGGAGTCCGTCCAATGGTTTTGACGGACCAACGTCATCTAACACGAACGCGGAATGCGGCTCGGCTGATTACCGGGCCCGCCTCACGTTTGCCGATTTCGGTATCGCGCCTGCCTCGGACATTCTCCTCATGCTCCGTATCCGTCCGGTGTACGGGGATACAACAATCTCCGTTGATTCCCCGGTTCTTTTACCTCTTCAGGGGAAGCGTGTGGAATCAACCGGTACGACCGCAGGCGGTACAAACAGGAAAATCGTGGTATTTCAGCAGTACCCGTCGGCAGAATCGTTCTTTGACGCCGCCCTCTATAGCCAGACAAATTTAGTAAAGTGACACTTGACAAAAAGTAATACTTTTTGTAAAGTGATAATTGCATATGTTTTATGGTCGTAAAATCTACTCTGCTCTCCTGTTGCACGCCCAATCGCCTCTGGTAACTGTACTCACGGGCATGAGAAGAACGGGAAAAACCACGCTCGTGCAGCACCTACTTGCGGATTTACCCAACAAAAATTCGCTCTATCTGGATTTGCAACGACCTGATAACCGAGAACTGTTTGATCAAAAGAATTATGAAGCAATTCGTGAAGCATTCATCGCGCGCGGTTTATCGGAGAACCAACCCATGATCGTGGCTCTTGACGAAATACAGTTGGCTCCGGATAGCGCCAGCGCCATGAAGTACCTCTCTGATCACCATGCGATAAAGTTTATCGTAACCGGCTCCAGTTCCTATTATCTCAAAAATTTATTTTCGGAATCATTATCGGGGCGAAAAAAAGTATTTGAACTTTTTCCTTTGGATTTTGGAGAATTTTTGACGTTTAAAGAAATCCGTTTTACGCAAAAAAATTGGAAAGAAGTCCGGTTTGATAGTGCCCAATATAATCGTCTTACATCGTATTATGACGAGTATGTTCGTTTTGGAGGATTCCCGCAAGTAGTACTAGCGAAATCCGCCGCAGAAAAAAAAGATATTTTGTCCGATATTATGTCTTCGTATGTCAATATTGATATCCGCTCTCTTGCGGATTTTTCTGATGAACGCAACCTTTATACTCTTGCAAAACTTCTCGCCGGGCGTGTGGGAAATAAAGTTGAATACAGTAATTTATCCAGACTTACCGGTTTATCACGCCCTACTGTTACAAATTATGTACGGTTTTTTGAAAAAACATATTTAGTTCATACCATTGGGGTTTACACCAAAAGTGTGGATCGTCAGGTTGTAAAATCACGAAAACTGTATTTTTGTGATACCGGCCTTGCGAATATTCTGGCAGAGCTTTCAAGCGGAGCTCAATTTGAAAATACCGTGTTTCACCAGCTTTCCCGCATTGGACTGGTAGAATATTATGCGCTTAAAACCGGTCATGAAATTGATTTTATTTTAGACAGCAGCGTGGCTATTGAAGCCAAGGAAACACCGGTTACGGGAGATGCGTCACAGTTATTGCGCATGTCTGCACTTGCCGGAATCTCAAAAGTTTCGCTTATTGGTAGATATTCGTCTCCCAAATTCGCCGATTATAGTTGGGCAGGATCCATCACTTGAACCCTTGTTTGTTTTCGTGCATACTGGTTCTATGAATACAACTCTTGGGTTGGATATCGGGTCTCATGCCATAAAACTGGTCGAGCTTGTGGAGGACCATGATACGTTTGCCCTGATGGCCGCAGGAAGCGTTCCTACGCCCCCCAATGCATTTACCTCCGTGTCCCCTGCGGATATGGAAGCGGCTGCAGCCACGGTCAAACGGCTGATCAAAGATACCGGCGCCAAAGGAAGAGAAGTGCAAATTGCCCTTCCCGAGTCCAAAATATTTTCCCGCGTGATTGAAGTGCCCGCACTTTCCCAGCGGGAACTGGCCTCTGCCATTAAATGGGAGGCTGAACAGTATATTCCGCTTCCTTTGGATCAGGTCAATCTGGATTTTACGATTTTGCGGGATACCAAGGCCACCGGTACCAATAAAATGGAAGTGTTACTGGTTGCCGCCCCCAAAACACTCGTTGATAAATACTTATCGATACTGGAACTTGCAGAGATCACGGCAACGGCTGCAGAAACGGAAATTATTGCTACCGCGCGTGCTCTTGTGCGTAGTTTGCCAAATGTCAAAAGCATTCTCGTGGTATCCATGGGCGCACAAACGACCGATGTGGGAATTCTGCGCGGGGGGATTTTGGCATTCACCCGAAGTATTCCGGCCGCAGGCGACGCCATTACGCGTGCTATCGGTCAGGGATTGGATTTTAGCTCTCCCCAGGCGGAAGAATATAAACGCACATACGGCCTGCAAACCGATAAACTGGACGGAAAAATCGTGCTTGCCGCAAAACCGATCATGGATTCGGTCGTGGGGGAACTCCGGCGCGCACTTGCCTATTATCAGGAGAAATTCAAAGAACCGATTCAATCGGTGGTTCTTTCCGGCGGTACGGTACGCATTCCCGGTATGGTCACGTATCTTGCGCAGGAACTGGGCGTTGAAGTCCTCCTGGGAAACCCGTGGGCCGGAATTACACGGGATGCCAGATTTAATGTGTTGACAAGCGAGGGACCGAATTTTTGTGTCGCAGTGGGTTTGGCCCTCAACTCCCGAAAATAATCTGTTTGTATGGGACGCGCAGGAAACATTAATCTTATCACCACGACCATCGAAACTGCCCCGGAATTTGCGGGGTATTTTAAAATACTGCAAAAAGTGAGTTACACAAGCCTCATCGTACTTATTGTTTCCGGCGTTATCGTCGGGAGCATATTTGCGTATGTATCTTCGCGCCAGTCGGCCCTGCGTACGGAAAAAAATACGCTGCTTGCCCAAATTAACAGACAGTCTGTTACCGAAGGATTACTTCTTGCCGTTAAACAGCGCGTTGCCGTTATCGATAAGATACTTGCCGGCAAACAAGGGGTTGAACCGCTTTTTGCCATTGTCGATGGTGTTGCCGCGGTCGGGAAGCCGGTTTCACTTCTTTTGGATGAATTTAAAACGGTAACGATTGTCGTGCATGTGGGGTCGGTGGGTGAAGCCATTACGGTTGCCGACGGCATCCTTGAAAAAGCAAAGACCAACGTTATTACCAAACCCGCACTTGCATCATTTACGGTCAATAAAGAAGGCGGGTTTGATATGGGAATATCGTTTGTTGTGCAATTATAATACTATGCCGTTCAAAAAATTTTTACGACTGTATAAAAATATTATCAGTATGTCCGTGTGGTCACTTTGTGCGGTTGGCGGCATACTCTTCGGTGTTTTTCCGCTCGCACAAAAATCAGTGACGGTCTGGAGAAACGTGCAGGCCCTTACGAAAGAAGTAAACGTCCTCAAAAACAAATCGGATATGCTTGCGCTTCTTGATGAAGATACGCTCCGACGTCACGTGCTGACTCTAGCCTCTGCCGTACCTCCCGATAAGTCACTGCCGTCCATTCTTACTGCTGTCGATACGGTGTCCGGCGGGTCGGGGCTTGCAATCGGTGACGTATCGCTGATCAAGCCCGGATCATTGGCTACGGAATCCGCAAAAAAATTATCACAGGACGAAGCAAAAATCGGTGCAAGTCTTTTACCGTTTTCCGTGAGCGGGCGCGGATCGTTTGATCAGATACGGTCATTTCTTTCTGCCATAACCACCGTGCGCAGAATGTTCCGGGTGCGGTCCATGAACATATCATTCCGGGATACTCTTCCGTCGGTCCGTGCAGACTTGGATGCGTACTATTACCCATATCCGTCGGCCGTGGGAACGACACAATCTATTGTCAATCTTACCCCGGAAGAAGAACAGACGATTGCATTAGTCGGGAAAATTCCTCTTGCATCCGCCACCAGTGTATCAGCGATGTCCGCCTCGATGCCATCAGGGAAGGATGATCCGTTCAGTCCGTAATACCGCTTCTTTTTGTCGCCACTCGTTTATTTTTTGATGATTTCCCGATAATAATACCGGAGGAACCTGCATGCCGTTATATTTTTGCGGTTGGGTGAATTGCGGATATTCCAGCAGGTTTTCAGTGAATGATTCATGAATGGTTGCGTCTTTTTTTACGAGTACTCCCGGGAGGAGTCGTACGATGCTATCTGTTATAACCATTGCCGGAATCTCTCCACCGGTTAAAACATAGTCGCCGATGGATATCTCTTCATCGATCATACTTCGAATCCTATCGTCCACTCCCTCATAATGCCCGCAAATCAAAATCAAATGGTCAAAAGTCGAAAGTCGTCGGGCCGTTTGTTGCGTGTACGGTGTTCCTCCCGCATCTAACAAAATGACTTTTGACTTTTGACTTTTGACTTTTTGTATAGCTCTATCTACTACATCTACCCGCAAAAGCATTCCTACTCCCCCGCCATAAGGGCGACCGTCAACGGTTTTGTATTTGTCGCTACTAAAATCACGGATATTGATATAGTCAATAGAAACGAGTTTTTTCTCTATTGCCCGTTTGATAATGGATTGGTTAAACGGACCGGAAAACATTTCAGGAAAGAGCGTAAGAATGGAGATTTTCATTCTGCTATGATAACGTCGACGTATACCCCTTGTTTTGCTGCCATGAGTTTAATTAAATCGCGCAGCGCGCGGATGATGCGGCCGCTTTTGCCGATAATTTTCCCCATATCTTCGGTATTGGCATGGATAGTGAGAATGATTTTGCCTGCCTGGCCGGCAGGCAGGTCTTCTGCGTTGGATTCATCTACGACAATATCATCAGGATGGTCGACGATCGACGTCAGGAGAAAAGAGAGCGTATCTTTCATAACAATTTTTTGACGGCTGGAGTGACTTGTGCGCCTTTTGATACCCAATATGCAATGCGGTCCTTTTTTATGACTACTTGTGCGGGTTTGACGAGTGGATTATAAAATCCTAAATTTTCAATTGCGCGGCCATCGCGGCGTTTGCCTTCCTCAATGGCAATCACGCGATAGGTTTTACGGTTGGTTGTACCGGTTTTAGTGAGTCTAATTTTTAACATTCTTCAATTTTATCAGATTTTCCCCATCTTCTCAAGGGCAGAGAGGGCCGCTGCTTGTTCCGCTTCCTGTTTGGATTTGCCGGAACCTTTTCCCAGTAGTTTATCACCAGCCCGTGCCTCGATCCAAAATGTACGTGCGTGATCCGGTCCTTCACTTTTAATAACTACGTAAACCGGAGAAGATTTGGAGTCCTGCTGGATAATTTCCTGCAAATAACTTTTAAAGTCTATATATGCGCGGCTTTCAACTATTTGAGTCGATTTAGTAAACAATTGCTTATCCAGATATGTTTTACACACATCAATACCCTGATCCAGAAACATTGCACCCAAAAGCGCTTCAAAAACATCAGCCAAAAGCGATTGGTTGGTGCGGCCGCCCGATGCCTCTTCCCCGTGACTTAAAAAAAGAAGTTCACCAAGTTTGAGAGATTTTGCAATTTTTGAAAGCATCGTGGTTTTGACAAGAGCCGAGCGGATGTTGGTGAGTATGCCTTCCGGGTAGTCGGGGTAATTTTCATAGAGAAACCGGCTGGTAAGAAATGACAGGATTGCGTCACCAAGAAATTCTAAACGTTCATTGCTGTTTTTGATTTCTTTTGCTTCATTTAAATACGACCGGTGGAAAAACGCCTGCTTGAGAAGCTCCTGGTTTTTAAACGTCACGCCAATTTCTTTTTGTAAATTTTCAAAGGTCATATGGTTTTTAAAACGGTGCCGAGTACACCATTGACAAACTGTGAACTATGTTCATTGCCGAATTCTTTGGCAAGTTCTATCGCTTCGTCAATAATCACTTTCGGCGGCTCCTTTTTTTCTATGACCAATTCCCAAATCGCAAGGCGAAGTATTGCCAAATCTATTTTTGCTATTTTATCAATTGGCCATTCCGGTGCAGCGGAAGCAATCTTTTCATCGATTATTGCTTTATGCTTCATGACCATTTCAATATCCTGTGTTTGATTAGGATCAAAACTAAAGGTAAAAAGTTTATCCATTAAGGATTTTCGGTGCTGGTGTCGTGGATCTTGGGAGGTTTTCATGCTTTTTTAGCACGTTTTATTTTTTGTTTGACCACTTCTTTCCCGCCATAAAATCCGCAGGAGCGGCATACGCGGTGCGGGATTCTCGGTTTTTTGCAATTGGGGCACGTCAAAAGCTGCGGTAACACCAAGTGAATGGCGGCTTTGCGTTTGCCGCCGCGCCTTGTTGAATGTCTGCGTTTCGGTAATGGAGTCATAGTTAATCCTGTGTAATCTGTTCACTTTCTATTATAATCTTTTTTGAGAGTTCACTCAAGAGGGCGGGTGAAATGCTGCCAATCGCCTTTTGTACTTCGTTAATTGTTTCCATATCGGTAAATTTCGCAATTTTCAAATGAGCAACGCCGTGTTGGCGGGTGCCAAATACTTCTCCGGGTCCACGGAGTTTGAGATCCACCTCGGCAAGCTCAGGTCCGTTGTGAATCGTTTCCAGTGCTTTGAGACGGGGAATGGCAGTTTCATTTTCAGAGAATAATAAACAATAGGATTGCAGAGCTCCGCGCCCTACGCGGCCGCGGAGTTGATGGAGCTGTCCCAGGCCAAATCGATCCGCGGCCTCAATGACCATGATGGTGGCATTGGGGATATCAATGCCGACTTCGACGACCGGTGTTGCTACCAGAATCGTTGTTTTTTTATTGCGGAAATCGTCAAGCGCTTTTGTTTTTTCGCTTGGTTTCATCTTACCGTGCAATATTCCGATAGGGACATCTGGAAACACTTTCTTAATTTTTTCGTATTCGTCTTTAACAGATTTTACTTCTGTCAGTGTTTCGGATATTTCAATAAGTGGACAGATGATAAAGACCTGCCCGGGTTGTTTTTTTATCCATTCGTATGCTTTTTCGCGTTTTTCGGGCGGTACCACCCAGGTTTTGATACTCTGCCGGCCTTTGGGCATCTCGGTCAAAATCGATATATCAATACTACCCAGAATTGTTTTGGCAATCGTCCGCGGGATCGGTGTTGCCGTCATGTTGAGAAAGTGGGGAATAATTGCGCTTGGCCCGCCGAAGCCTTGGCGAAGGAGGCCCCGTTGTTCCACTCCAAATCTATGTTGCTCGTCAATAACCACAAGACCAACATTTTTTAATGGTTTAGTCAGGAGTGCGTGAGTTCCGATAAGAATATCACCATCATCTTTTTGATCACTCGTGACGAGTCCAATCTTTATGCCCAGTGGCGTAAGAAGTTTTGAAATAGTTTCATAATGTTGTTGGGTTAAAATAACGGTCGGTGCCATGAGGATACTGCGCAGGCCGCTTTTGGCGGCGGCGTACATTGCGGTTGCGGCAACCACGGTTTTTCCGCTTCCCACATCGCCGACCAGAAGCCGGTTCATTGGTATGGTTTTTTGCAAATCTTCCAGAATTTCAGCAGTCGCTCGATTTTGATCATTGGTTAATACAAATGGAATATTCGGAATGTTGACGGGAGCAATTTTTTTCGCTTTTTGCGTTTGCTGCCATTTCCTTTTTTGTTCATATGCACGAAGCTGTAAGAGAAAAACTTCATCAAATGCAATACGGTGGCGCCCTTGGGCAATTGCCTCGTTATTTTTTGGAAAGTGCACCGCGGCGAGTGCTGCCGGCAGCGTCATAAGATTATTTCTTTGTATTATTTTTTCGGGAAGAAAATCGATGAGGCTCGTGTTTTCTAAAATATGTGCAATTCTGCCGCGCAGCCATTTACTCGAGATCCCTTCCGTTTCCGGATAGATTGGCACAAGTCGTCCGGTGTGAAGAGACGTGCCAATTTCATACGCAGGACTGCTCATCACTTTTTTATTCCCAAACCAGTCTATTTTTCCGGATAAATGGACGAGGTCGCCCGGTTTTAAAATTTTAAGAAGATACGTTTGGTTAAACCAGATAACAGTGAGGCTTCCCGAACTGTCCGATACTTTTGCCTCCTGGATTTTTTTGCCGGTTTTGGTAAAGAAATTTTTAATGGAAACAATCGTGGCGTTGATGGTAACGGTCTCGCCCGGCTGCACGCGCGCAATCGGGGATACAAGCGAAAAGTCGTCGTAGCGGTGAGGTACGTGATATAAAAGATCCTGCACGGTGAATATTTCTAAATTCCGTAGTCGCTCTGCCATCACCGGCCCAATGTGCGGGACATAGCGCACGGGAGTATCCAAAGAGAGTGTCATATCATCTGAGTGATAAAAGTGGCAAGAACGAACTTGCGATAAGCGCAATGGATGCAAAAATAACTATCACTTTCCACACCTTCTCATGTTTCCGAAAAAAGTTCATATTGTTTGTATGAAGACTGTCTTTGTACAAAGACAGTCTTCAAGGCTAGCTCAAATAATTTTTACTGCTTTTTTGCCTGCCTTTATTATATCACCTGTTTTTGGTTTTGGCGCGTTTTTGAGTGAAACGGTCGTGTCGTTTATTTTTACCGCGTTTTGGTCAACCAGCCGTCGGGCGGCAGAATTGCTTTCGGCGATGCCTGAAAGGACGAGTGTTTCAATCAGTGTTACTCCTTCGCCGATTGTCGGCAAGGTGGATTTTTCTAAATCCCCTTTTTGAAACCGCGTCTCAAATTCTTTTTTCGCGGACCTCGCCTCAGCGGGTGAATGCAATTCCGTTACCAGTTGCACGGCGAGTTCTTTTTTGAGCACCATCGGGTTTTCGCTGTCAAGTCTCTGTTTTATTTTTTCAATTTCATCCATGCTCACATTTGTTGCAAGGGTAAAATATTGGACGATGAGTTCGTCTTTCAGCGACATGACTTTGCCAAACATGTCGTTTGGCGAGTCGGTGAGCCAGATGGCATTGTTCCACGTTTTACTCATCTTGCGACCATCCGTTCCTTCCAGGAAACCGTTTGCGATAATGAAGGATTCTTTCTTTCGCAGATCTTTTTGCAGCACGCGTCCGGCCTGCATGTTGAATGTCTGGTCTGTTCCTCCCAGTTGTATATCTGTATCCATAAAATAGCTATCGTATCCCTGCATAACCGGGTAGAGAATTTCGTGCAGGCCGACCTTTTTGCTATCTGCCAACCGTTTTTTAATAAGTTCACGTCCAAAGAAATCTCCTGCGGAAAAATGATAGGTTAGTTTGATGATGTCCGCGAATTTTAATTCCTTCAACCACTCGCTGTTGAAGCGGACGTTTACTTTTGAAAAATCCAGTACTTTTTCGGCCTGTTTTTTGTACGTTTCAAAATTTTTCTTTATTTGTTCACTTGTTAATACCGGCCGTTCGCTGTCTTTATCCGACGTATCCCCAATAAGCGCGGTAAAGTCTCCGATGAGAAATGTCACGTTGTGCCCGAGCGCGGCAAACGCATTGAGTTTCCGTAGCGGCACCGCGTGACCGATGTGGATGGTTGTTGCGGTCGGGTCGATACCAAGGTAAATATTCAGTTTTTTACCATTGCGGAGCAATGCCCGGAGTTTTTCTTTATTCGGGATAATATTCTCAACCCCCCGCGTCAACAATTCCTCAATCTGATCCATAATATTCTCCTTTACTATAGCATATTTACCGTCGCGCTCACCAGTATATCGACGGTATCGTGGATACGCATGCCCGGAATCTTCGGACAAAAGCCCCCGAAATCTGTGCATGCGAGTAACACATCGGTAACGTATTCAGTCGTTAATACAATAAAAGCGTTTGTTAATGCTTTTTGAAGCTTGGTAGGATTTTGGTTCCTTACAAACTGATCAAGTCCGGTATCAATTTCTTTTTGTACGTCTGCAGGCACGGTGACAAAGTTAATATTATTTACATGTTTCTTAAACAAATTTTCTTGAATGGTGACGCGACTTCCTAAGAATCCCACGCGGGATATATGGTGATTTAGTAAAAACTGAGCAGTTGCATCGATTATACTGATAAACGGCACCGAAGCAGAACGGCGAATAACATCTTCATGCACGTGGAGCGTATTACATGGTAAAACAATAAGATCTGCGCCATGGTGTTCAAGGTCGGCAGCGGCAGAAGTTAGAAGTGGGATAAACGCATCGAGATTTTTTCCATGAACAAGAGCATCGTGTTCCAATTTTTGAGGCACGAGAACATGGCGCACGATGATATGCGCCCGCGTTTTTGCCGTCAGCTTCAGGTAAAATTGCGCCGTCGCCGCCGGTCCAAACCCTCCAATGATGCCTACTGTTTTCATATATTTTTTCGTGCCCAGCGGGAGGTTGGCCTGCCTGCCGGCAGGCAGGTTCCTTAACCTCCGTTTGGGCAATAGAGCTCTATTCTTTTAATCCGCGTAACACGTTTTGGATTGGATTAGACAATTTAAGAACGGAAAACATAGCTTCCATTTCTATTTCCAATCTATTCACATCCGTTTGCTCTAGGGACGGTATGGTAATTGTCAAATCTCCATTATGTTCCGCTCGCTGTAACTTATTTAATTGATTTACTTGATGTCTCTGTTCCCAATTTTCAGCAAGTGCCTGTGGGATACCAAGCGTGTTTAAAGATTTTTCAACGAGTTTTCGTGCGGCAAAATAACCTCGCGCTAACTCAAAAACCTTAAGTTGAATTTCGATTTGTTTCGCTTTCAACTCCTCAGCGGACTCGCGTTTATCAATTACTTGTGGCGTCGGTTCCCTCCACATCGACGGCGTTGAGTATTGCGCAATATGCCGTGATATAGCCTCCGTTTTCGGAATCCGGATTTGACCGGTTATTTGATTTTCATCAGGCCCAACAATTTCATTTTTCATAATTATCACCTCCTTTCCAACATCCCCGTACCATGCTTACCTCGGTCTGGAGGCTTTCAGCCTCGCACTCCCGAGGAGCGCAGGTACGGGATTGATGGTTAGTAAGCTTACGAATAAGAATTCGTTCGCAAACTAACCATCAAAAAACGCCCGTGCAAATCTCTGAAATAATCAGAAATCTGCAAGGGCGTTCACTTCGCGGTACCACCTTGCTTCACCAAAGTAATGGTTTTTAAGCCACAAAAAACCGACGCGAGGTCGGTTCTACCTTAGCCTCTTTCGCGAACTTTGCGTATGGCAACATTCGCTTTCAGCGATTACGGGCTTATCCGGATCAAGCTCAGGAGGGTAATTCGTTTCGTAATATCGGAAGATCTTGCACCAGGCGTCTTCTCTCTCGTGTCTCACTACGAAATTTACTATTTCTCCGTCAACGCTTTTCTATTAACTTAATGGTTACTATAGCACAATTTGTCTTATTTTGCAAGAGCGCGTATTTATTCGGGGCTTCCAGTTTCAACCGTACGATTTTATCGTACACTTGGGTATACCCTTCTTGATGTAGCTTAATTTTAAGATCGCTCCAGTACCGTTTTGGTATGCTACTATTTGATAATGCCGATATTACGTCGATAATCGAAAACCACCATTCATTGTGATAAATAATTCGGCGGATGTGTTTTCCTTGAAAGAGAGCTAAATGAGAATGTGTAGCTTGCATAACGATATATGAATAGTATAGCGAAAAGAAAATTCATTTGTCCATTTTTCCCAAATTCAGTATAATATGGAGCGTTCAGATAAGCTATTATGTCAAGACTCGAATCGCCAGCGTCACTCGATATCCGTTCGCCCGAAGAGCTGCGGGAAGCGTATCCTGGGGGCATGTATCTCTATTATCAGCCGGACGAGTCACGTATGCGAATCCATGAGATTTTGACAGCCACGTTTCCTCAACATTTGATTGTCGTTATGCCCGGAGTGTATTCGCCATGGCCTGCAGATAGCGGTATGCAGATTGGGAAAACATTGTATAGTGACGGGTCGGCATCGTCATTACTATACAAGGCTCTTTCTCTTGAAACATCGCTTACACCAGAAGACATTTACTCCTTATTGCCTGTTCGTAAATCTCCGAATATTGAAGGCGGGCATGTCGTGCCAATTCCCGGTTCAAATTCTGTATTTTACGGTGGCCTGTGGGACATGTTTGCCACATCAACCGATGTGTTTGCTAAAGAAGGGATGGAGTCGCGGTATGTTTCTGGCGTTGCTTCTGGTTTATATAGACTTAAATGCGGTATTGTTAGTCAAGATATGTCAAGAAAATGGGTAGAGAAACTGGCACGCGATTGGGTATTTGGGACAAAAACTACACAACATCTGGATTTAGTGTTTTCGGGTGTAGGGACAGACCTTTTTCTAGACAAACCACTTCTTGATTATACCCGTCAAATAAATATGCGAAACGACCCTTTTTTGGATACGGTTATGCCGTTTCCCCACGAATGTACACTTCTTGGCGGATTAAATATTCAATATGTATGGAGTGGTGAGCAATGTGTGGCGCTCGTACGCTCGTTCGATGCTATTGGCCCCTTAGCACATAAACTGCTTGCTGCCGGGTATCGGATAGTAGAATTGGGTGATGATCAAGTAAGAGATAATGGCGGCGTAAAATGTCGGTCGCTGGTTGTTCGTTGGAGAGATGTGGACTGAGTATAGTACAATAGTGTTATGTCCTTTTATGATATGTTTCGTGAGCGGAGGTATAACCGGCGGTTCCGGATGACCCGCGATAACCTTAAGTTTACGACCACGCTTGCTGTTGTTTCTTTCTTCGTTGTTGCGGCAGCCGTGATCTTTGTCGCAATTCTGTTTGCCTGGTACGCCAAAGACTTGCCGCGGCCGGATAAAGTGCAACGGACAACTGGTCTTTCGACCGTTATTTTAGACAGAAATGGCGAAAGCTTGTATGATATTTTTGAAGATACCAACCGGATCCCCGTGGATTTTGTCACCATTCCTCAGTATTGCAAAGACGCGACCATTGCGGTTGAAGATAAAGAGTTTTATAAACACACCGGTTTATCGACGGCGGGTATTTTACGCGCGCTCATTTCGACCGTTGTGTTTCACAATTTACAGGGCGGCTCTACCCTTACGCAGCAATTGGTAAAAAATGTCCTTTTAACCAACGAACGCACACTTCCCCGAAAAATCAAAGAAGCGATCCTCGCGATACAAATAGAACGCAAATATACAAAAGATCAGATTTTACAAATGTATTTAAATGAGGCGCCCTACGGCGGTACATCATCAGGATTAGAATCCGCATCGCAACTGTATTTTGGAACGTCAGTTAAAGAGTTGAATCTCGTGCAGTGTGCAATTTTGGCAGGACTGCCGCAGGACCCCAATGACTATTCGCCGTTTATCGGGCAGCCAAAAGCGTATGTGGCGCGTACGCAGCATGTGCTTGCCCGGATGCGGGAAGACGGATACATCAGCGCATTTGAAGAATCGGCTGCGCGAAAACTTTTGGATACGATCGAATTTGCCAAAGATACGGGAAGTCTTCGCGCACCGCATTTTGTGGCGTACATTAAAGATCAGCTCGTTACCAAATTCGGAGCGGCAACGGTCGAGGGAGGCGGGCTGAAAGTCACCACAACACTTGACTGGAAACTGCAGCAAAAAGCGCAAGGAATTGTCAAAGAAGAAGTCGATAAAGCCAAAAGTCTTAAAGTCTCCAATGGTGCTGCGGTGGTTATTGACCCAAAAACCGGGGAGATTTTGGCGATGGTCGGGAGTAAAGATTATACGGCAACCGACGCTTCCGGCTTCAAATTCAACGTGCCGGTACAGGGCCTCAGACAGCCGGGGAGCTCCATCAAGCCATTTACCTACGCCACCGCCTTTAAAAAGGGTTACACAGCCGCAACGAGCCTCATGGACGTGGATACGAAGTATCCCTCCGGCGACCCCAAAAAACCGGAATACAATCCTAAAAATTACGACGGGAAGTTCCGCGGACCAATGCAACTGCGGTATGCTTTGGGCAATTCTATTAACACCATTGCGGTCAAGGTTTCTGCACTCGTCGGCGTCAAAGACGCACTGGAGACCTGCTACCAGATGGGGCTTACCTCACTTGAACCCAACGACGATAATCTCAAACGTTTGGGGCTTTCCATGACTTTAGGTGGCGGCGAAGTCACGCTTCTGGATCTTACGAGCGGCTACGGCGTGTTTGCCACCGGTGGACTCAAAGCGTCACCGGTGTCGATTTTGAAAGTGGAAGATTCAAAAGGAAAAGTACTGTTTCAATATACTCCGCCGTCTCCGGCCCGCGTGCTTTCGGCTGATGTTGCGTATATGATTTCTGATATTCTTTCGGATCCTGATGCGAGGAAAATCGCGTTTGGCGAAAATTCATATCTGAAAGTTTCCGGATATACCGTTGCTGCCAAAACCGGTACGACGGACGATAAACGGGATAACTGGGCCATGGGATATACGCCCGCGGTGTCGGTCGGTACCTGGGTCGGCAACAACGATAATTCTCCGATGAGTCCCACGCTTGCCTCCGGTATGACGGGAGCGGCGCCCATCTGGAACCGGATTATGCGTGAGGCGCTGAAAGACAAAAAAGACGAACCGTTTAGCCGCCCGGGCAATATTATCGAAATGGATATTGATGCTGTAGGTGGCGGCACTCCCCAATCAGGTCAACCGACCAGAAAAGAACGGTTTATCCGCGGTACGGAGCCCACGGGGCCGGGGCCGATGTATCAAAGTATCAAGGTGTCAAAGAAGGATAATAATAAGCTGGCAAATTCCGTTGAAATTGCAACCGGCCAGTATGATTTAAAACAGTTTATTGTTTTTTCCGAGCAGGATCCTGTTTCGTCTGACGGAAAAAATCGTTGGCAGGAGGCGATTAATGCGTGGGTGTCTGCAAATTTGTCTGATCCAAAATATCGTGTGCCCACGGAAACATATTCGGGAAGCGATCAGCAGATTGGTATTCATGTGACGAGTCTCAAAGATAACGAGCAATACGGCAATGAATTAACCATCCAATTTTCCATTGCGACGGTCAATGATCTTGACCGCGTGGAGGTTTCAATCGGCAGCATCAATAAAACGTATCATGATAAAAATGTCAACGACACGATTCATCTGGAAAACGGCTCATACACCCTCCACATCGAAGCTGTGGATAATAAAGGGAATCACGCGGGCAACGACCTGCACATTGGCATCAACGTCCCCTACGCCACCCCGACCCCCTCGCCTACTCCTACTCCAACGCCATAGCCTCAGTGAGGCGAGCCAACACCATAATTGCCGGAAAAAAATGTTTTATTTTATGAGTTAAGTGACGTTTCGTGTTGGTTTTTCCCGTCTTTTTAGTAAATAATTAAACGCAATAATTTTCTTTTTTCCTCCGGATAATCCTCGGTGCCGATGGATGAGTTCTTTGATCCGGGCATTG
>Ga0315273_10004528_pt1 | contig 17021 bp, 16 predicted proteins | sample YL17G02_0_MG_FD_205753 | JGI IMG/M metagenome (GOLD analysis project Ga0315273, IMG submission 205753) | Sediment microbial communities from Yellowstone Lake, YNP, Wyoming, USA - YL17G02_0 | ecosystem: Environmental > Aquatic > Freshwater > Lake > Sediment | place: USA: Wyoming | collected... | reverse complement strand
TGCCGGCGGCCATCCGCGCATCCAACGCAAACCCGACCAGCCAGTCCGCGAGGGAGATGAGCAGCAGGCCCCCGGCCACGGTGAAGCCGAAGAGCCACAGCGGCGCGTCCTGCGGGTTGCGTCCGCCACGCGCGAGTCGTCGCTCGATCGGACCGAGGACCGGGTCGGCCGCGCGGCGCACGGCGCGGGGCCATGCGCCGAAGGGCCCGATGCGGCGGCTCCGCACCAGCGAGGAGGTGAGGGCCACGATCGAGGCGAGGACAAGCGCCACGATGCTCACCCCACGGGCGACCTGGGCAATCAGGCCCACGACGCGCTCACCGGCCGGCGGCCCGCTGGACGTTGTAGGGAGAGCTCTGCCCCAGGGAGTCGGTGCAGGTCACGGTAAAACGGCCCTCGTTGAGCGCCGATTCTTCGAGAAGGTCGGTGCTGCCGCGGCAGCTGGTCAGGAGGTGGCCGAGCGGGTGGCGGAACATCGCGAACCCCATTGGCGGCGCCGCGTGGGTGTCGATGCGGCGCGCCACCTTGGGGGTCAGGCTGTCGATGCCGGCCTCGCGGAGCGACACCGGGTACTTCCGCTGGTTGGCGGCACCATACGCGGCCAGACGGTCCACGAGGCTGAAGACCTCACGGCCCAGGAGGGTGGCCTCCTGCTGGGCCACGTCGCCGGTGGGCGGCGCCGGCCGGGTCGGAGGCGCACCAGCCCCACGGCCATTGTCGCGCCCGCAGGCGCCCGCACCCGCCACGCACACGAGGGTCACGGCGGCCGCCAGGGCGGCATTACTCCATCGCGAATTCACGATTGAACACCACCTCGAACGAGAAGGTCTTGGCGCGGCTCCGCGTTTCAATCAGGTCGGCGATGCGGCGCAGGCGATCCGGCACCGCCATGATCCGCTCCTGGGCCTTGCGTCCCATTTCGTTCAGGTCCTCGAGCTTCTCGATCTTCCAGTACGCGATCTGCTCCAGCACGATCTTGAGGTAGTCCCGCGGGCCGTAGATGCCCGAGCGCCGGATGACCTCGGCGAAGTCACGGAATCCGGGAATGGTGAGGCCCGGCATGTCGATGCCCGGCAGGATATGCGACGCCGACTCGAGTGCGCCGTTCGGGTCGCGTTTGACGACCTCGCTGAACACCGCCCGGTAAAAGCTGAAGTGTCGCGCTTCCTCCTGCGCCACCTTCTCGAGCACCGACCCGAGGAGCGGGTCGTATTCGGCCACCAGCTTCCCGGTCTCGGCGTGAGACCGCTGGGTGGCCCGCTCCTGCACGGAGGTGTAGACGAAGACCCGGTACGGGTCCTTGTCCCAGTCGGGGTTGAAGCCCGCGCGCAGGTAGGCGAACTGCATCTCCTCCAACCGCCGCTGGTCGAGCAGCCCGGTGTCCCGCACGTAATCGTGCAGTACCTGCCCGTGGCGGTCCTCCTCGGCGGTCCAGAGATTCAGCCAGTCACGCCAGTGGCTGTCCTCGCCGGCGTGGGCCGCAAAGACCCGGTGAAAATGCGGCAGGCCCTCTTCCGTCAGGAGGTTCAGCGCCACCGCGGCGCGGGCGGGCACCGGAATGCCATCGGCCCGCCGACGGGCGCGCGCACGATGCTCCGTGGGCGACTCGTCCGGGCCGGGGCCGATCAGGTCGTGAGGAAACCACAGCTCCCGCTTGGCCTCGTGGACGGCCATCAGGTCGCGCACGGTGTCCTCGAAGTCCCGCAGCACTTCGAACTTGGCAATGAGGTCGCGCGCGGAATCGAGCATGCTCATGGTGCCCCCGGGGCGACGGGTCCGGAACGAGAAAGAGCCGGGGCGCTCGCGCCGCCCCGACTCTCCAAGCTAGCACCACGTTCGCCCTGCCGCAGGAGGGCCCTCAGGCGGAGTCGATCGTCTTTTCCATCAGGTACCAGGTGCGCCCCCCGATGTATCCTGGGCGCTCCACCATGCGCCGCCACCCGATGGCTGTGAGGAGCGCCTCGGAGCGGAGGTCGTCAGTCCAGAACTCCACGAGGTGCGCCCCATGATTGGCGGCTCGCTCCTCGAACGCGCCGAGCAGCCGGTGGGCGTGTCCCTGCCGTCGTTCCGCGGGCGCCACGGCGACCTCGACCAAGTGCGCCACGCCACCCTGCAGGGTGTACCGGAGTCCGCCGACCCAGTCGCCGATCTCGCTGCTGAGGACGAGGTAGCGGTCCTCGACGCGGCTCGACGTGCCTTCGGCGTCGTCCTCGACGCTCAAGAGGTCCGAAAACCAGGCCGAAAACTCCTCGTCCTGCTCCATTTCGCGGATCGTGATTTCACTCATCGGTCCGGGTTCTCCCCTATCGGGTCAAGCGGGAATGCGTGCCTGCCAGCGTCTTCTAGCAACTTGGGTGCCACCGGGAGCGGGGCCCCTTGGGCGGCGGCCGGGGAACACCTGTCGCCGGTTCAGGTTACCATCGGCGAGACCGCTGGGTTCCGCCGGGGCCGGCGTCCCTTTCGGTGGACGGCGGATCCGTGCGGAATCCGATCAGGCCAGCCCGATCGCGATGGCCGCGGCGAGCGCCACCGTGGCCAGGACCGTAAGCAGCCCCAGGACCGGAAGGGCAAACCGCCACCACGCCTCGAGTCGGACCCCGACGGCGGCCACCATGGCCAGGAGGGCGCCGTTGGTGGGGTTGATGAGGTCGGCCAACCCGACCCCGAACTGGTACGCCAGCACCGTGACTTGCCGGGAGAGGCCGAGAAGGTCGGACAGGGGGACGAGGAGAGGCATGGTCAATACCGCCTGCCCGCTGGTGCTGGGCACCGGCAGGTGGAGCAGGCCATGCGCCACCATCATCGCGAACGCCGTCAGGGTAACCGGGAGGCCTTCCACGGGGGCAAAGAGGCCGCGCACCACCGTGTCCACGATGTGACCTTGGCTCATCACCACATAGATGGCGCGGGCGAAGCCGATCAACAGCGCGGCGTAGGCCATCGACTTGAACCCATCCACGTACGCTTCGGCGGTCCCCTCGAGGCCGAGCTTGCCGAGGAGGCCAACCAACACGCCCATCGTGAAAAAGAGCGCGGACATCTGGTCGAAGTCCCAGCCCCATCGGAGCACGCCCACCACGAACATGGTGAAGCTGGCCACGATGAGCAGGAGGATGACGCGCATCCGCCAGCCGGCGGCGCCCGCGGAGGCCTCCTGCGCCGTCGCGGCCACCGCCGCGGTGCGGGTACGCTCGGCGTGGCGCATGGTGTACCAGATCCAGATGCCGAGGGCGGGCAGGAGGAACGCGATGCGGAAGGCTGACCCGGAAAGCAGCGGAATGCCGGCCACCGTCTGGGCGACACCGACCATGAAGGGGTCGATGGGACTGAAGGTGGCCCCGACCACGGCGGCGCCGATGCTCATCGCGATGGCCGTCACCCGGTCGAAGCCGAGGCGGGTCACGAGCAGCACGAGGATCGGCGCGAAGGCGATGAGCTCTTCCTGCATCTGGATCAGGACGCCACCGACGGCGAACACCAGGCAGGAAATGGGAATGACCAGCGCATCGTGGCCGCGCAGCCGCTCGACGAGCCCGTCGAGCAAGGTCCCGAAGACGCCGGTGCGCTCCACCACCGTCCACGCGGCGCCGACGAGGAAGACCAGGAAAATGACCGAGGCGGCGTCGGCCATCCCCTTGGGAATGTCCACCAGCGCATCCGTGAAGGACACTGGCGCGGGTTCCACCGTCCGGTAGGTGCCCGGCACGACCACCTGCCGTCCGGTGGCGGCGTCATCTCGCCGCTCGTACTCACCGGCCGGCACCACCCAGGTCAGGGCCGCCGCCGCCAGCACGAACCCCACGAGGAGTACGAGAGGGTGCGGGAAGCGGAGGCGCGGCATCGTCAAATGGTCCGGCAGGCTTTCGCCACCGGCACCGCCTTGCCGCAGGCGATGGACTCGTTCATGCCGCTACTGATGGGTCCGCAGGCGGTCGTTTCGGCCTGCTTGAGGGCCTCCGCTTCCGTGGCGCCGGAGGCGGTGGCGGTATTGCTGCGTCCGTTGTACTCGATGGTCACGGTGCATTCCACGTTCTGGCTCGAGAGCGTGGAATAGAGAAGCATCACACCGAAGGCGATGGCGACGGCGATTGTGATCAGGGTGCTGCGTTTCATGGGTCCGCCCGCAGGATGAGGTCACGTTCAGAATAGCGGTCTCCGGGCCGGAGCGTAACTGCCGTGCCTTGCTCCACTTCGGTGGCTGCCGCTACCCTCCACCGCATGCGTATCCCCGTCGTGAACCACACTGCCGGTGTTTCCACCTTTTCCAGCGCTCTGGCGAAGGCGGGCCTGCTCGGCGTCATCCTGGCCGTCCCGGCGAGCGCCCAAGTGCAGTTCCGCGACCTCGACCCTCTGCATCCGGTGCCCGTCGAGGATGCTTTTCCGGTGGTACGCTACGCCTTCGAATTCCTGACTCCCTGGGACTACGCTCAGCCAGCAGGAGAGGCGGGGCGGAACCAGTTGGACCTCGACCTCACCTACGGCGCCGTGATGAACGGGCACGTCGGAGTCCGCCTGCCGCTCTCATTCGGCCCGGGCGGGGAAACCGGCGTGGCCGGCGCCGGGCTCTTCATCCTCTACAATCCGGTGCGCGAGGGGCCCGAGGCACCGGCGCTGTCGGTTCGGGGCGACCTCTTTGCCCCAACCGGCGCTCCGGTGCGCGCCGGGCTGACGGCCATCGCCACGCGGAGCCTCGGTGCGGCCCGGCTGCACGCCAACGTCGGTGTTGCCGGGGGCGGGGGCGCCGACGCGGCACTCCCGCGCTGGCAGGGCGGCATCGCGCTGGATTACACCTTCTTCCGACCCAGCCTCCTCGTGGTCGGGGCGCTCACGGCCTCGGCGCCGGGCACGGGGGAGCCGACCGCCACGGTGGCGAGCGCCGGCGTGCGCTGGCAGTGGACACCGACGATGGTCCTCGAGGCCGGCGCCGGGCGGCGGCTCAGTGCGAGCGGCCCCGATCTGCGGCTCACCCTGGGCCTGTCGAGCACCTTCGGTCTCCGCCGCCTGGTGCCGGTGCGCCCGCCGTCCGGTCCGGCGGTTGTCCACGGGCGCAGCGAGCAGTTCTACTATCCGGGGTCATTCAACTGGCGCTTCCTGGGCACCTATCCGGAGGCCGCGCGCCTCTTCCACGCATTCGACTACGGCCACGCGGTGCTCTACGAACGGCTCACGACCGCCCCTCGCGGGGATCCGGCCTGGCTCGAGCAGGACACGTTCAACTACCTCACGCGGGAGCTGCTGGTCCAGCCGCCCCGCCTGCCGATCGCGGAGGAGGCAGTGTTTCCGCACTATGCCAAGGAGTACTGGCCGGCGGCGCTCGCGTTCGACTGGGCTCACCTGCTGCACCGGCAGATCTACGACGTGCTGAGCGATGCGGACCTCACGCCCGCCGCGCGGGACTCACTCATGGAGCGGCTCACCGACTATTACCTCTCCCGGCGCGACGTGGCGTTTGCCCCGGTGCCGAAGAGCATGGCGCTGATGCTGAACCAGCCGTACAGCGGCGCGTTCCTGCGCACCTATCCGAAATTCAACGGACTGATCTGGGCATATCACTGGCTGCAAGTGGGGTTGTACGAGCCGCTGATGGTGGAGCAGGAACCGGGGCCTCGCCAGGCGGGCGTCGACTCGGCGCTGGTGCGGTTTCGGGCGATGATCCCCGGCGATTTCCCCACCGCGATGCCGATGACCCCGATGGTCGCGCCGGTCTTCGCCGGCCGGCACCCGCGCGCGGCCGCCATCTTCGACAACCTGCACAGCCTGCACGACATTATCTCCGACATTCTGCTGTCGGATCTGGTGTCGCCGGAAGACAAGCGGGCCGCCATCGAGGCGGCCCTGGAGGAGTTCCGGGACGGAACCCGAAACGTGATGTCGGAGGAGGAGTGGCGGGGCATGGCCGTCCCCCACCATCACTGAGGTCAGCCGCTGACCATCGCGCCCAGGACGCCTGGGAGGGCGCCGAGCACCCAGACGATGGCCGCCGCGACGAGCGCTTTGCTCATCGGCACCTTGCCCACCTCCCGCAGCCCGACCGCGAGCAGGAAGGTGACCCAGAGGGTGAAGACGTCCACCCGGAGCAACACCACCATGAGCATGGAGGAGGCGGTGTCCGGGTCGAATGCGCGCGCCGCGCCGAGCGAGGTCGAGGCCCGTCCGGTGAGTTGTTCCTCGGGGAGCAGCAGGGCCTGGGCGCCGGAGACGAGCAGTTCGAGGAGGCGGGGGAAGTAGCTGTACGTGGCGATCATCATGGCCGCGCCCAGCGAGGTGACCGCGCCGACCATCTTCCCGGCGGCCCAAGTGGTGAGCCCGACCAGCAGCACGATGATCGGGAGAAAGACCGTGGCCCAGACCACGGCGAACTTACCGCCCCCGGCCGCCTGTTTGGTTATCGCCTCCCGCATTTCCTCGGTCATTTGCGGGTTCTTGGCGATGACTTTCGCCATCGCACGGGCGTTCTCCGCGTCCATGATCGGCTGGAACGCGCCCTTGAGGCCAATGAAAAGCACCGCGAAAACAACGGTGAGAATGATCAGCGGGACGGCGAATCCAGCGGCCTTCCGGCGCTCGAACACCGCCGCCGGCTTGATGAAGATCTCGAGGAAGTCCTCCCACAGCGAGGCGGATTCGGGAGCAGGGGCGGCGGCGGGTGCAGTCATCGGAAGCCTCGCGGTCAGGGCGCAGTTTCGGCGCGGATTCAGGTCAGGTCGTCGCGGCGGTCACGACGCGGGGGCGGCCGTCGGCACGCCGGGCGTTTCGCTGCCGCGCCGCCCATCGGCGATCGGGTCCACCGCGGTGCGCCACCCGCTCTTGAACTGGACCGTCAGGCGATGCCCGAGACTGTCGGCCGTGATGTTGACGACATCGGGCATGGTGCGGGCGTAGGCCACGGCGGCGGCTGCCTGGGCGCCGAAGTCGGCGGGCGTGTCGCCCTGATAGGCGTAGCCGAACTCCCGGGCGATGGCCACCGCCTGGGCCTGTTCCCTCCCGTAGCGGGCAAACTGGTCGGGCGGCACCAGCCCCTTCTGCGAGACCAGGGGAGCGTAGCTGTCGTAGCTCGGGCAGCCCATCAGGGTCAGGGCCAGCAGCGGCAAGGAGAGGAGGCGTCGCATCACGAAAATCCTGGCTGGAATGGGAGAGTCCGTCGGTCCCGGCCGTACCAGCCGGTCAGGCGGACTGGTACCTTAGATAATGCCGAACCCGCGTTCTCCCAAGGGGGTGGCGGGGTCACTGGTCCTCGCGGCGGCCTGCTTGGCCGGGCCGATCCCGGCGGCCCAGGCGCAGGCACTCCGGACCCCGCACCAGATCCAGTGGTATGAAGCCGCCATCGCCGCCGCCGGCGTGTCGGTCTTCTTCCTGGTGGACAATCCGGTCCGCGGCTACATGCTGGATCATCAGTCCACGGGGCGGGACGACGCGGCGGATATTTTCCGTGCGGTCGGGCAGCCGGAGGTGTGGGCGCTGGTGCCGGTGGTCATGATGGGCACCGGGCTCGCACTCAAGCAGCCCGGGCTCGAGCGCGCCGGGCTTCGCGCCGTCACGTCGGCCGCGCTGGCCGGCGGGGTCACGGCGGTCCTGAAGGAGGTCTTCGGTCGCGTGCGGCCCAACGTGGAGGGGTCCGAACCGCTCGACTTCAAGCCGTTCTCCGGTAACGCCTCGATGCCCTCGGGGCACACGTCGGCGGCGTTCGGATTCTCCGCCAGCCTGGCGGACGACGTCCGCCCGCTCTGGGCCAAGGTGGGGCTCTATGCGCTGGCCACGGGGACCGCGTGGTCCCGGGTGTACAACAATGAGCACTGGACCAGCGACGTGGTGGCCGGCGCGATTATCGGCATCACGTCCGCCAAGCTCGTCAATGGTTCGTGGCAGGTCTGGGGTATCCGGCCGCCTGCCATCTTCAGTAACGGCCACGAGGTGACGGTCAGTTGGCAAGGCACTTTCTAAGGGAATGCACCATGCTCATGATCTCAAGCCAGTGGATGCGCGCCACGCTGGCAGCGCTGATCATGGCGGCGGGGACAGGCGACTTGCCAGCGCAGACCCCGGCCCCGCTCACCGGGTCGCTCGTCGTGTTCAATGCGGGCAGCCTGGGCCTGCCGTTCCGCACCCTCCTTCAGGCGTTCAAGAACGCCAACCCCGGCGTGCGAACGGCGCAGGAATCGTCGGGCAGCCTCGAGGCGGCCCGCAAGGTCACCGAACTCGGCAAGACGCCGGATGTCCTGGCCGTGGCCGACTACGCCATCATTCCGAAGCTGCTGATCCCCGCGCACGCGGAGTGGTATGCCACTTTTGCCACGAACGCGCTGGTGCTGGCCTTCCGGAACGAATCGGCGAATGCGCTCGAAATCGCGAACTACAACTGGTACCGCATCCTCCTGCGCCCCGGGGTGCGCACCGGGCGAGCGGACCCCGCGCTCGACCCGGCGGGGTACCGCACCCTGATGGTCTGGCAGCTCGCCGAGCGGTACTACCGCCAACCGCAACTCGCGACCCTGCTCGGGGCGGCCAGTCCGCCGCGCTACATGCGCCCCAAGGAGGCGGACCTCACCGCGCTGCTCCAACTCGGCGAACTCGACTACGTGTGGACCTACGCCTCCATCGCGCGGACCAACGGCTTCCGCTGGCTGGACCTGCCGCTGGAGATCAACCTGAGCGACCCGGCCATGGCGGCGACCTACGCCCAGGCCCGGGTCATGCTGCCGGGCGCCACGCGCGCGCCGGGGGACAGCGTGGAATTCCGCGGCGAGCCGATCGTCTACGCCTTGACCATTCCGCGCGGGGCACCGCATCCCGAAGTAGCGGAGGCGTTCGTGCGGTTCGTCTTGTCGCAGGAGGGACAACGGATCATGGCCGAGGCCGGGCTCACGCCGTCGGCGCCGCCCACGCTCGGCGGGCCCGGCCAGCCACCATTATCTTTGCGGAGCCTTTTTCCCCACGAGTGAGCTGACATGAGTGCCTATCGTACCCCCGCCCCGCGGAACGAACCCATCCTCACCTATGCGCCGGGCTCGCCGGAGCGCGCGGCGCTCAAGGCGGCGCTGGGCCGGATGTCGGGCGAAACGATCGACATCCCGGTCGTCATCGGTGGCCGTGAATACCGGACCGACCGCACCATCAACGTCATCTCCCCGCACGAGCACGGCCGGGTGCTGGCCAGGGCGCACCTGGCCGATCCGGACCTCATCGCCAAGGCGATCGATTCCGCGGCCGCCGCGCAGCACGAGTGGGCGGCCATGCCGTTCGCCGACCGGGCGGCCGTGTTCCTCAAGGCCGCCGACCTGCTGGCCGGGCCGTGGCGCCAGGTGGTGAACGCCGCCACGATGCTCGGCCAGAGCAAGACGGCGTACCAGGCGGAAATCGACAGCGCCTGCGAACTCATCGATTTTCTCCGGTTCAACGTGCACTTTGCCGAGCGGCTCTACGACGAACAGCCGATCTCCTCGCCGGGCATCTGGAACCGGATGGACCACCGGCCCCTCGAGGGGTTCGTCTACGCCATCACGCCGTTCAACTTCACGGCCATCGCTGGCAACCTGCCCACCGCGCCCGCCATGCTGGGAAACGTGGCGATCTGGAAGCCGGCGGCCTCGGCGTTGCTCAGCAACTGGTACGTGTACAAGCTGCTCGAAGCCGCGGGACTCCCGCCCGGCGTCATCAACTTCGTGCCCGGCAGCGCGGCCCAGGTGTCGGACCTGGTGCTGGCCGATCGGCGCCTGGCCGGCATCCATTTCACCGGTTCGACCGAGGTGTTCCAGTCGCTGTGGCGGACCGTCGGCCAGAACCTGCCGAACTACGCCGGCTATCCCCGCCTGGTCGGCGAGACCGGGGGCAAGGATTTCGTGCTCGCGCACCAGAGTGCCGATGTGGACGCGCTGGCGGTGGCGCTGGTGCGGGGCGCGTTCGAGTACCAGGGTCAGAAGTGCAGTGCGGCTTCGCGGGCCTACGTGCCGGACAATCTCTGGCCGGCGGTGCGGGAGCGGGTCGTGGCGATGATGGCCGACATCCGGATGGGGGATGTGGCCGACTTCCGGAACTTCGTGGGCGCCGTCATCGACCGGAAGGCGTTCGACAAGATTGCCGAGTACATCCAGACGGCGCGGAAGGCCAAGGGCGTGGAGCTGGTGGCGGGCGGGAAGAGCGACGGGACGGTGGGCTTCTTCATTGACCCGACGCTCTTCCGGGTGGATGACCCACATTACCGGACGATGTGCGAGGAGATCTTCGGCCCCGTGCTCACGCTGCACGTCTATCCGGCGGCGCGCTGGACCGAGACCCTCGCCCTGGTGGACGGCACCAGTCCCTACGCGCTGACCGGCGCCGTCTTTGCCCAGGACCGCCGGGTGCTCGCCCAGGCGTCAGGCGCGCTCCGCAACGCGGCGGGCAACTTCTACCTCAACGACAAGCCGACCGGGGCGGTGGTGGGACAGCAGCCCTTCGGCGGCGCACGGGCGAGCGGCACGAACGACAAAGCCGGATCCATCCTGAACCTGATGCGCTGGATTTCACCGCGGAGCATCAAGGAAACCTTCGACCCGCCGGTGAAGTACCGATATCCCTTCATGGACGCCGAATAGACGGAAGGCGAGCCTCCCTGGGGCTTTCCCTCCAACATGAACCCCGGCTTTCGCCGGGGTGGCGTATTGGTTCCCGTTCGGCCCCGCTGCCCCGCTGCCCCGCTGCCCCGCCTACTGCCTGTACACCACCCCGCCTTTCATCACCCACTGCACGCGCTCGAGCGCGCTGATGTCCGCCAGCGGATCCTCGGACACGGCCACCAGGTCCGCCCACCGTCCCGGCGCGACGGCGCCGAGGTTCTGCGATTGGCCGAGGAGGTCGGCGGCCACGGTGGTGGCCGACGTGATGACCTGCATCGGGGTCATGCCGTAGCGCGCCATGTAGGACATTTCCTGCGCCTGGTTTTCCGTCCAGGCATACCCGCCGGCATCCGTGCCGTAGGCGATCATCACGCCACGCTTGAGGGCCTGCCCGAAGGCCACCCGCTCGATCTCCACCATTTTCGGCCAGATGCCGCCCCGCCCCTCCGCCACGTACGCCCCGACAAAGATCGTGGGGCACCAGTACACGCCCTGCTTGACCATCCGGTCCATCAGGTCGGGGGTGAGCCCATCACCGTGTTCGATGCTGTTGAACCCGGCGCGGAGCGCCGCGTCGATGCCGTCCCACCCGATGGCGTGGGCGGCTGCGCGCTTGCCAAGCCGGTGCGCCTCGTCCACGAACATCTTCAACTCTTCGTCGGTGAAGTTGACCCAGCTGTGGAGCCGGCCGTCCTCGGCGAGGTAGTACCGGCGGTCCACGTACACCTTGATCCAGTCCGCGCCGTACTTGACCTGTTCGCGCACCCCCTTCCGGATCTCCTCCGGTCCGTCCACGATCTGCACGCCTTCCGGCACCGTGAGCTCCCAGGAGTATCCGGAGAGCGGGTACATCCCCGTCGCGCTGAACGCCCGCGTGGCGACGAACAGCCGCGGACCGGGCACGATGTCCCGGGCAAAGGCGCGCTTGAGGTCCACGTCGGCGAACATCGCGCCTTCGGTTTCGAGGTCGCGCAGCGTGGTGAACCCGTTCATCAGGGCCACGCGGCCAGCTGCCACGGCGCGGATGGTTCGGTAGGGAGTCGACTCCTTCAGCAGCTGGTCGTCGTACTCCGCCGCGGTGATGTCTCCCTGCAGCAGCAAGTGGGTGTGGGCGTCGATGAGGCCGGGCAGCACCGTCATCCGGCTGAGGTCCATGATGGTGGCCCCCTCGGCGCGGCGCGCCAGGTCCGCCCACGCCCCCACCGCGGCGATACGACCGTCTTCGATGAGGATGCCCTGCTCGGTGCGCGCCGGGGCACCGGTGCCGTCGATCAGCCGGCCCGCGTGCACCAGTGTGCGCGTCGGCGCCGGAGCGGGCTGCTGGCCGGCAAGGGGGGCAACGGCGGCGGTGGTCAGCGCCAGGAGCAGGGCAGGGAGTCGCATGGAGTGGTCCGGTGTTAGGGAGTTGCCGTTGGACAGCAAGGGAGGATGCAGCCACATTGGCCGGCATGCAAGGGATGCGATGGTTCCCACTCCTCGGCCTGCTCACGTTCCCGATCCGCGGCGCGGCCCAGGCACCGGCGTACGACGTCCACACCATCGGCTGCGCCCGGTTCGCGGAATCGGTTCGGAGTGAACTCCAGGCCACCTTCGGGTCGCTGCGCCGGACCGAGACGGTCGGGCGCGATGGCATCCTGGTGGTCCGCGCCGCGCCGGACAGCGCCGGACTCTCCGTCGAGGCGTGGTACGACACCCTGGCCGTGTTCCGGGAGGGGCCGGAGGGGCGGACCGCTCCCGACGCCGAGGGCATCCTCGGCGGGCGGTACCGCGGCACGCTCGACCCCGGGGGCGACTATCTCGCCAGGACGGCGCCGTTCGTCCCCGCCGCGCTGCGCGACGTGTTCGATTTTTCCCGCATCCCGCTGCATTTCTTTCCTCCCGTGCCACCGGCGCCGCTTGGCCCGGGGCGCGAGTGGTCGGACGGCGCAGGGCTCACGATCTGGCGGCTGACCGATAGCGCCGTCTCCGGCGGATCGCTGAGCCGATACCGGTGGACGCGGCGTGATGCCTGGGAAGAGGGCGTGGCCGTGGGCGACTCCACTCTGTTTGTGCACCGAAGCGAGGTGGAAGATGGGAGCCTGCAATGGCGGAGTGGCGAAGGACCGCTGGGTTGGACCAGCGCGGTGGTAGCCGGGGTCGAATTTCCCGGCGGGGCCGGACGGACCGAGGTGACACAACAGGTGTCAGTCCGCCGGATCGCGGGGGCCTGTCCTGGTCCCTAGTGAGCCGCTCCCGCACCGCCGGCGGCCTTGCCCGTCCGGAAGAGGAAAAGGAGGGGAAGCCCGAGCAGAAACACCAGCCCCATCGTGAGGAAGACCTTTTCGAACGCGATGACCGATGCCTGCTGGTGGACCAGCCTTTCGAGGGCCGCCTGGGCCTTCAGCATCGCCTCGGTCGGGGTGCCACCCTGCCGCATGAAGACTCGTTCGAGTCCCGCCAGCCACTGTCGCGGCAGCAGCTCCGTCACCGCGAGGTGGGGCCGGAGCGCGTCGCGCGCCTGTTCCGTGTAGCGGGTGAGCAGCGTGGCCGTGATGGCAATCCCGAAGCTCCCGCCGAGTTGGCGGGAGAGGTTGAACATCCCGGTGCCCTGGGCCATCAGCTTCGAGGGCAGGTCCGCCACGGTCACCGCGGTGAGCGGTACGAAGATCAGCCCCATGGCCACGCCCCGCAGGATCATTGGAACCAGCAGGTCGCCCATTCCCAGCGCCAGCGTGAAGTGGTAGTGCTGCCACATCGAGAGCCCGAAGAGCAGCACGCCGACCGTGATGCTGAGCCGGGCATCGATGCGGGCGTTGAACTTGCCGGCGAAGGCCATCGTCGCTGCACTCGCGAGGGCGCCGGGGAGAATCACCTTGCCGGTGTCCCAGGCGGTGTACCCAAGGAGGTTCTGCAGGAACACCGGAAGGGCGAACACGCTGGAGTAGAGGGCAAAGCCGAGCAGCAGGCCGAAGACGACCCCGGTGGCGAGTTGCCGGTTGGCCAGGATCCGGAGGTTCACGACCGGAAACGGCGTGCGGAGTTCGTGCCACACGAACAGGAGCAGCGCGGTGACCGCGACGGCCAGCTCCGTGACGATCTCGCGCGAGGCGAACCAGTCGTGGCTCCCGCCCCGCTCCAGCAGAATCTGCAGGGCGCCGATCCCGAGGATGAGGAGGGCCAGCCCCTGCCAGTCCACCCGGTCGGGCATCTCGATGTGATGGTCGGGCTCCGGCACGTAGCGCCAGGTCAGCATCCCCGCGAAGAGGCCGAGGGGGATGTTGATGTAGAAGATCCAGGGCCAGGCGTAGTTGTCCGTGATCCACCCACCGAGGGTGGGGCCCAGCGTGGGGCCGACCATCACGCCCATCCCGAAAATGGCCATGGCGGTGCCGGCTTCCTTGCGGGGGAAGACGTCGAACAGGATGGCCTGCGCCGTCGAGATGAGCGCCCCGCCGCCGAGCCCCTGAACGATCCGCCAGAACACCAGGCCCTCCAGCGTGCCGGCATTGCCACAGAAGAAGGATGCCACGGTGAAGAGCGCGATGGAGCCGGTGTAGTAGTTGCGCCGCCCCAGCCGTTCCGAGAGCCAGCCGGTCAGCGGCAGGACGATGACATTCGCCACGATGTACCCGGTGCTGACCCACGCGATTTCCTCGAGGGTGGCGCCGAGGTTGCCCATCATGTGGGGGATGGCCACGTTCACGATGCTGGTGTCCACCAGCTCGAGGACGCTGGCCAGCGTGACCGCGAACGCGATCAGGTAGCGCGCACCGTACACCTCGGCGCGCGAGAGCTGTTGCCGGCCGCCGAGCGGCAGGGCGATGGAGCTCACGACAGGGTCAGCGGGTGCGGATCGTGACGTCGGCCGACAGGCCGGGGCGAAGCGGGAAGTCGGCGGTGTCCTCCGCCAGGACAGTGATCCGGACCGGCACCCGCTGCACGACCTTGGTGAAGTTGCCGGTGGCGTTGTCGGGTGGCAGTAGCGCGAAGCGCGCCCCCGTGGCGGGGCTCACGCTCTCGACCGTGCCGCGGAAGGTGCGGCCCGGATAGGCGTCGACCGTGAAGGTGGCCGCGTCGCCGGGGGTGACATTCTCCAGCTGCGTTTCCTTGAGGTTGGCGGTCACCCAGACGTCCACGGTCGGCACCACCGTCATGAGCGTCTGCCCCGGCTGCACCAGCTCGCCGATTTCCACCTTGCGGCGCGCCACGATCCCGTTGGAAGGTGCCAGGACGGTCGTGTACTCAAGCTGCAACTGGGCGGATTCCACTGCGGCCTCGGCCGCGGCGAGTCGGGCGTCGGCACCCTGCAGCGCCGCCATGGAGGCGGTCACCTGCTCGGTCGCGGCACCGGCCTGCCGCCGGGCGGCCTCCGCCTGCGCCGTCGCGATTGCATATGCGGCCTCGGCCGCATCCAGCTGCTGAGCCGAGACCACCTGCGTGGCGGCCAGCCGGCGCGCGCGTTCCACGTCCGCCTGGGCCTTCCGCACCGAGGCCTCGGCCGAGAGGACCGTCGCCTGGGCGCCGGCGGCGTTCGCGCGGCTCCCGGCCAGCTGGGCCTGCATCTGGCCCGCCCGCCGGTTGCTCCCGGCCATCGAGCGCGCGAGCGCCAGGTCGGCCTGGGCCTGCAACAGGCGGGCTCTGGCATCGCGAGTATCCAGCACTACGAGGGTGTCCCCCTCGCGCACCGGCTGGTTTTCCTCCACCGACACGCGCGTCACGAAGCCACCGACCTTCGGCGCCACGGGGGTGATATGGCCGTCCACCTGCGCGTTGTCGGTACTCACGTGGGAGCGCCCGAACAGCCAGGTGCGCAGGGCCCACCCGCCACCCAGGAGCACGAAGAGGGCGAGGAGCACGAGCGGGAGCTTCGACCCGCGGGGTGGGGAAGCGGGAAGCGGCACGCTGGTGCGCGGCGGTGCGTCATTGGTTGGCAAAGTGGCGGTCATGCTGGTGCCTGTTGAAATAGTCGGAGTTACTGGAGTCGGTCGAGGACGCCGAGGGATTGGTACAACGTGATCCGTGCCACGCCGTAGCTGGCCCGGGCCTGGATGAGCGCGTTGCGGGCCGCGACCACGACGGCCTGCGCCTGCGTCGTTTCGACGCTGCCGGCCACCCCCGCCTCGAAGCGCTCGCGCGCCTGGTGGAGTTCCAGGGTCGCGAGCTGCACGCGGTCCGTTGCGAGCGCGACGGCGTTCTCCGCCGTGCCCAGGTCGAGCAGCGAACGTCGAACTTCCTGCTCCGCCTGGCGTGTCACGTCGTATTGCCGAAGCTGCTGCGCCTCGAGCTTGAGCGACTGCTCCGAGGAGCGCCGCTGGCGCCGGAGGCCGTCGAAGATCGGGACCTGGATCCCGAAGAGCAGACGGTAGCTGTAGAGCATGCGGTCGGTGTCCTGCCCGGCGGACTCCCATTGTCCCTGGAAGCCGAGGGTTGGCAGGTTCTCGTCGTTGATGGCGCGGAGGCTCTTGCGGGCCACTTCCGTGCGCCCCGCCTCGGCGGTCACGTCGGTCCGGTGTTCCATGGCGAATGCGACGGCCTCCGCTGGCACCAGCGGCACGTCCGCCGGCGGCGTGCCGAGGCTGTCGGTGAGCCGGAGCGGCGCGTCGAGCGGGAGGTTGAGAATGCGGAGGAGGTCGAGCTGTCCGCGTCCCAGCTCGTTCCGCGCCGTCAGCAGTTCCGACTGGACCGTTCTGGCGTTCACCTCGTTGCGCGTCAGGTCGATGGCGGGCGTGACGCCGGCGGCCTGGAACTGGCGCGCCTGCGCCAGGAGGGCGGCGGCGATGGCGCTGTCGGCCACCCGCGCCGACACGGTCTCGTCGGCCGCCAGCACCCGCAGGTAGGCCAGGCCGGCGGCCGCGCCCATCAGGTTGCCCGCGTGCTGGGCGTCGAGTCCCGCCACCGTGGCCGAATCCGAGGCGGCCTTGAGCCGCTCGATGGCGCTCGCGTCGAAGAGCACCTGGCTGGCGCGGAGCTGGAGTGCGTAGAGCGTGAACGGCGGCGTGACGCCGATGGCGGTCGGGAGGCCGAACTGCTCGAGGTTGACGGTCTGCGGCGCGACGCTGCCGCTCGCGGAAATCTGTGGAAGCAGGTCGGCGCGCCGAACGCCCACTCGGTTCACCGCCAGCTGCGCATTGAGGTTGGCCAGCGTGGCCGTCACGGCCTGCTGCCGTCCGAGCCGGACCGCACCGAGCAGCGAGAGCTCGGGGGGGACCTGGGCCGGGGCCTGGGCCGCGAGCGGGGTGGCGGCGAGCGCGGCCGCGAGGGTCAGGGCACGGGGGTGAAGCCAGCGAGGCATGATCATGCCGCCGGGCCGGCCGATGGCCGGGCCTCGACGCCGTGGAGGAAGAGGTCGAGGATCCCCTCGAGGACTTGGTCGTCGCCAAGGCGCTCGGGATCCATGGTGGAGAAGAAGCACTGGGTCTGGGCCGAGAACACCATCAGGTGCGGCAGGCC
>Ga0315273_10004526_pt1 | contig 17026 bp, 16 predicted proteins | sample YL17G02_0_MG_FD_205753 | JGI IMG/M metagenome (GOLD analysis project Ga0315273, IMG submission 205753) | Sediment microbial communities from Yellowstone Lake, YNP, Wyoming, USA - YL17G02_0 | ecosystem: Environmental > Aquatic > Freshwater > Lake > Sediment | place: USA: Wyoming | collected... | reverse complement strand
CCTCCTGGACTGAAGATTCTGCTTCAGCGCCTGAAACTGCCGCTGCCCAACAGACCGAAAGTTATTGAAAATGTAGTGCCGACTTTGGCCGATTAAGCGAGTCAACACATTGATTTGTAAAGACTTTGAATTTCAAACTGCGGAAGATGGGTTAAGGGGAATATTTGTCAAAAATATCCAAGAACCCGGTGAGTGAACGCCAAGAAGTTTAGTCTTTAACTTTTCGTAAGCTATTTGTTCACTTTCATTAGCAAAGGGCCCGCAAGGAATATGTTTGACTTTACTGTTTGGCATAATTAAGGGTACTTTTAATAAAGTACTTCTTAGTTTGATGAATTTTTGAAGAGTCGGCTATGCCGATGTCCCCCATTCGGCCCCCCGGTTTGCTATCTAATGTTCGCTAAACATCTACCGCCGGGAGTTCGCCCTACTATTTAAAAGTTAGTGGCGACTCGTTCCCGGAAGTGAGTGCCGACGAACGTTCTTATAATACCGTATACATATATGGTTAGACAAGATTTAAAAATCTCGGTTACATAAAGGAGGTATTATGGTCATGCTGACATTATCTAAGGGTATTGCCTTAGGTTAATGGAATTCTTGCTTAAAGGCTTTTTAAAAATTAGAACCCTGATAGGGCTGCCTTAGCAAGCTTCACGAGGAAAGAAGGGAATACGCCTATTACAAGAACCGCAACTGTTGTGACTCCAAGAGCAGCTACAAGTGTACCTGATTGAGATGTTGCAACCTCAATTTTAGGTTCTTTCATATACATGTACATGATGATCCTCAAGTAGAAGTATGCGGATATAACACTGAAAACAACGGCAACAAGGACAAGCCATGTGTAGCCGGCATTGATTGCACTCATAAAAACATATAACTTACCGATAAATCCTGCCGTAGGTGGGATGCCGGTAAGGGAAAACATAAATATCAGCATGAGAGCGGCTAAGAAAGGGTGTGTTTTGGAAAGCCCTTCATAGTCTGTAATATTATCACCTTTAAAACCCTCAGTCCGGAGCATGATGACTACTGCGAAAGCTCCCATATTCATGAAGGCATAGATCATCAGGTAAGTCATCATACTCGCAAGCCCCTCATTGTTTGCAACGATAACACCGAGAAGGGCATATCCTGCATGGGCAATCGATGAATATGCAAGCATTCTTTTAATGTTTGTCTGGGCTAATGCGACGATATTACCAATACCCATAGAGAGGATTGAGAGCGGAATAAGTACCATTGCCCATTCGATCTTTATCGATGCAAAGGCGATCATGAAAACCCTACCAAGAACTGCAAAACCAGCAGCCTTCGGACCAACGGACATGAAAGCTGTAATGGAGGTTGGCGCCCCCTCGTATGTGTCGGGTGCCCACATGTGAAATGGTGCTGCTGCAATTTTGAAACCAAAGGCAACTGCAAAAAACGTCATGGAAAGAGAGAGGGCTGGGTTACCGCTGAGACCCTTTTCGCTGATATGGGATGCTATGGCGTAGATATCAGTTGTACCAGTGAGACCATAGATGAGTGAAATTCCGAAGAGCAGGAAAGCGGATGAAAATGCACCAAGCAGGAAATACTTTAACGCTGCCTCGTTTGATTTGATATCATGTCGTATAAACCCCGCAAGGATATATGTACTTAGGGCCATGAGTTCAAGCCCGAGATAAAGGACAATCAGGTCGGCTGCAGAGGCCATGATCATCATTCCGAGCGTTGATAGCAGAATGAGACTGTAATACTCTCCAAAATTGACTCTCTCTATGGAGATATATTTGACGGATATTAAAACAGCAAGGACGACGGTTATAAGAAAGATGAGTTTAAAAAAGGAACTATAGCCGTCAGAGATAAACATTCCACCGAAGGTTGTTCCTGAGGAACCAATCATCGACAACGCCACACCAGTTACACCAATAATGCTCAGAGCCGCAAGCAACCCTTTCTTTTTTGCAAAGAGGTCTGTTATAAGCAGTATAAGGGCAAGGGCGGTCATGAAGATCTCAGGTGTCACAGGTCCGAGATTAGGGTAGGAGAAATTCATCTGATAACCTCCGCAATGGCTTTAGCAATATTTATTTCATGTGTGCCAGCTGCATTGACTCTCTCCAAAAGATGTTCAACCGTTGGATGCATGAAGTCGAGGAACTGGACAGGATAGATGCCTATCCATAAGACAAAGATAATGAGAGGAGCAATAGCAACCATTTCCCTCAAATCCATGTCAGGTAAACCGATAACTTTTTCATTGATCTTCATAAAGAAAACCTTCTGATAAAGCCAGAGCATATAACCAGCGCCTATAATTACTCCAAAGGAGGCAAGAACACCCGCTAATTTATTCGCAGTGAAACCACCAAGGAGGGTGAGGAATTCACCTATGAAACCGTTTGTCCCCGGAAGTCCAACTGCGGCGAGGGTGAAGACCATAAAAAAAGAAGCATAAATAGGCATTGCTGTTGCGAGCCCACCGTAATCAGCAATTTTCCTTGTATGTGTTCTGTCATAGATTACTCCAACACACATAAAGAGTGCACCGGTAACAATTCCGTGGTTGATCATCTGGAGAATACCGCCCTCTACTCCCTGGCTGTTCAGGGCAAAGATTCCCAGGGTAATAAATCCCATGTGACTCACTGAACTATAGGCAATGAGTCTCTTCAGGTCTGTCTGAACAAGGCATACTAACCCGGCATAGATGATCGCTATAACAGAAAGGGTCAACATGACTGGTACCATGGCTTTCGTCGCTTCAGGGAAGAGAGGAATAGAAAATCTTAGGAAGCCATAGGCTCCCATCTTGATGAGAATAGCTGCCAGGATTACGCTGCCCGCTGTCGGTGCCTCTGTATGTGCATCCGGAAGCCATGTATGGACAGGAAACATAGGGACTTTTACAGCAAAAGCGGAGAAAAAGGCCCAGAAGAGCCACAACTGCATTTTATAGGGGTATGTATTTGCTGTCAATTCAAGGATATCGAAGGTCCTGCCTGCAAAGAAATAAAGATAGATTATCCCAACAAGCATCAGTACACTGCCGACCAGAGTATAGAGGATGAACTTTATCGTCGCATAAATCCTGTTTGGCCCTCCCCAGACTCCGATTATGAGGTACATGGGAATGAGCATTGCCTCCCAGAAGATATAGAAGAGAAACAAATCAAGGGAAGAAAAGACGCCCGTTATTGCTCCGCATGTCAAAAGGATTGAGATATAGAATTCCTTTACCTTAATCTTGATTGAGTGCCAGGATATGAGGATGCAGAGGATTGAAGAGATTGTAGTGAGGAGAACGAGGAAGATACTGATACCATCGATACCTAAAAAATATTGTATGTTCCATGATGGTATCCAGTCATGCCTTTCTACAAACTGCATCTTGTAGGTAGTCTTGTCAAAGTTTATAAAGAGAGGAAGAGAGAGCAAGAATGTTAGGACAGCAAAAAACAAGGCAGTCCATTTTACAAGTGTTTCATTGGATCTTCTGATAAGTGTGAGAACCAGAGCACCAATAACGGGAAGAAAAATGACTGTGCTGAGAATCGGATAACCAAGATTATTCATGATCACCTGTTCCATATCATCACCATAACATTAACATAATTATGATCATTACCCCTGCGGTCATAATGATCGCGTAGTGTTGAGCGAGACCGGTCTGTACCTTCCTGAGCGCCTCGGCAAATCTTCCAATGGCCTTCGGAACACCGTTTACGATACCCTCTATGATCCTTGCGTCTGTGATAGCACCGATAACACTGTTCGCAACCCAGAGCGTCGGCTTGATGAGGATATAGTGATACAGTTCATCAACATAGTATTTATTGAAAAGGATCCTGTATATACCGCTGAAATTCCGTGCAAGCATGACAGGTATTCCGGTCTTTACAAGGTAGAAGATTGCTGCGATGACAAGTCCGGTAACTGCAATGGATGTCGAAAGACCCATGATCGCTAATTCCTGAGCATGGGTGCCATGGAATTCAGGATGCCCGACAACAGGTTTTAGGAATTCTGCAAAGTGTGCACCTCCCCCCAGTACCGTAGGAATGCCAAACCAGCCAACCCCGATTGCACCAGCAGCCAAAATGATAAGTGGTATAGTTATAACCGAAGGTGATTCGTGGAGATGATGCTCCTCGTGATGAGTTCCACGGAATTTTCCATGGAATGTAAGAAAGATCATTCGAAAGGAGTAAAAAGGCGTAAAGAATGCAACAGCAGTAACGATAATCCATACAAACGTTCCTACTGAACTTCCAGAGGCAAAGGCTGACCAGATAATCTCGTCCTTACTGAAGAATCCAGCAAGTCCGGGGACTCCTCCAGCGCTTAAGGCTGCTATGAACATGGTGATATAGGTAATTGGCATATATTTCTTGAGGCCGCCCATTCTCTGAATGTCATTGTGGTGAACGGCATGGATAACACTTCCTGCAGCAAGAAAAAGCAATGCCTTGAAGAATGCATGGGTATAAAGGTGAAAAACACCTGCAGCATAGGCACCAACTCCGCAGGCGACGAACATCATGCCAAGATGACTTAACGTGGAGTAAGCGATGATCCTCTTTATATCATTTTGGACAACGGCAATGGTAGCTGCAAAAAGAGCTGTGACTGCGCCAACTACAGCTACGACGTTCATTGCCACAGGGGACAGGTTAAATATGGCATTACACCTTGCGACCAGGAATACACCTGCTGTAACCATTGTTGCGGCATGGATGAGGGCACTGACAGGTGTCGGGCCCTCCATTGCATCAGGTAACCATATATGGAGAGGGATTTGCGCTGACTTTCCGACAGCACCGCAGAAGAGGAGTAAGGCGATCAATGTTACCAGATTGACCTCATATCCAAGGAGATTAATGGTCTGGCCTGCAATGTTTTTAACCTGGGCAAAGACAGGAACATAGTCGACTGTCCCAAAGGTAAGGAATATCATGAATACGCCAAGGGCAAAACCAAAGTCTCCAAATCTGTTTACAATAAATGCCTTTTTTCCAGCATCGGCTGCTGCCTTTTTGTCAAAGAAAAAACCTATCAAGAAATATGAGCAGAGGCCGACACCCTCCCAACCAAGGTAAAGCATTATAAAGTTATTTCCCATAACGAGCATGAGCATAAAGAATACGAAGAGACTAAGATAGGAAAAGAATCTATAATAGCCCTTATCTCCGTGCATATAGCCGATGGAATATATAAAAATGAGGGACCCAACACCGGTAACAACGATGAGCATAACTGCCGTAAGCTGGTCAATGAGGAATCCGACTGATACTTTGAAAGAACCTGCAATAATCCAGGTGTAAAGATCTTCGTTTATTATCTTTCCATGAATAACATCCATTGCGGTGATTACCGCTGCGATGAAGGAACCAATAATTGCAGCGCAAGAGAACCAGTGCGCCTTATCTCTGATGAGGCTTCTTCCAAAAAGGATATTGATAATGAATGCTGCGAGTGGTAAAAAGGGTATAAACAAATATGCTTTCATGTCCCTATCCCTTCATCTCGTGAATCTCGTCTACATGGGCTGTCGCCTTGTTCCTGAACAAGGCTATAACGATTGCAAGACCGATGGCAGCTTCAGCAGCTGCAACAGCAATAACAAAGAAAGCAAGTATCTGGCCTCTCATGTCCTGCAGGTAATGGCTTAAAGAAATAAGGTTTATGTTGACGGCATTCAGCATAAGCTCTATGGACATGAAGATGATAATGATATTCCGCCTCGACAGGAAACCAAAGACTCCTATAGCGAATACAACCGTACTGAGGATCATATACCAGCTTAACGGGACCATATCTTAACTCTTAAGCCTCCTCTTTGCCAGGACTACGGCACCAATAATAGCAACAAGAAGTATCACTGATGCTATCTCAACAGGATAAAGAAAATCCGTATACAATAACTTTCCCAAGACCTTTATGTGAGATTCCTGTTTTATAAAGTCGACGGAATAAATACCTGGTTGTGCAATGACAAAAGATTTAATTGAAATCATGATAACTACCAATAATCCAATCGCAAAGGTTAACCCTGTTGGCCATGCACCGATAAATCTGTTGATCCTGAGTTCTTCCCTGATATTTACTAACAGCACAGCGAAGAGGAAGAGCACAAGTATCCCTCCTGCATAGACAATGATCTGGATTACCGCAAGAAACTCAGCATTCAGGATGAGGTATAAGCTTGCGATATGGAAGAAGAGTAAGAGCATCCAGAGGACACTGTGAATAGGATTCTTCCTCGTAATGACGAGGATCGATAGGACAATGATCGCAAAAGCAAAGTATGCAAAGAATAGCTCAGGTATCATGACCTTTTTCCTCTGAATACCGCCTGTCCCGAAGGAGTTCCGAAATCATCAGACAATGGCCGCCAGAATTTCTTAAAATATTCGTCTCCCTTTTTGCCAGGCATATATTTATCCCAATTTGATAACAGTCTGTCCTTTTTCAGGTAGAGACCCTCTTTGTTATAGGAAGAAAATTCATAATTCTCTGTCAGGACGACTGCTCCATAAGGGCATACCTCCATACAAAAACCACAGAAAATACATCTCAATACCTCTATTTCGTACTTTGTAACCTGTCCTTTTTCTCTGGTGACAGAAATGCACTGAGACGGGCAGATCGTAGCGCAAAGCCCGCAGCCAACACATTTAGCCTTACCCTCAGGGTTTTTTGCCAGGGCGTGCTCTCCTCTGTATCCTGGAGCTATAGGGCGCCTCTCTGTTGGATACTGAATAGTAACTGCATGAGAGAACATTCTCTTCAGAGTAAGGGCCATGCCTTTCAGTATCTCTATGAAGGATATTGTCTTTATCAGCTCTTTAGCAGTCACGCTGACTCCTTTTATACGAGTATTTTTATCAACCCGGTCACTACGATATTAGCCAGTGATATAGGAATGAGAACCTTCCAGCCGATAGCCATGAGCTGGTCGTACCTGTATCTTGGTACGGTAGCCCTTATCCAGTAATAGAAAAAGATAAAGGCATAGACTTTCAGGAGAAACCACACGATGCCCGGCACATAGCTTAAAAATGGTAATGCTTTTGTGATGTACCAGGGAATTGACCAGCCACCGAGGAAACATACTGCTGCAAGAGAAGCCATGATAAACATCGCAATATATTCACCAAGGAAGAATAGGGCAAACCTGAAACCAGTATACTCAACAAAATATCCTGCAACAAGCTCGCTCTCAGCCTCAGGAAGGTCAAAGGGTGTTCGGTTTGTCTCGGCTATAGCAGCAATTGTGAACACAATAAAAGCTACAAACTGGGGTATTACATACATCCCGTAAATTGAATCTCTCTGTGCTTTTACAATATCGTTGAGATTCAGGGAGCCTGCCATGATCATTACTCCAACCAGGCTTAGACCCATGGGAATCTCATAACTCAGAACCTGTGCTGATGACCTCAAGCCACCAATGAAGGCATATTTGGAGTTTGATGCCCACCCTGAGATGAATATTCCATATACTCCAAGACCTGCTATGGCAAAGATGAACAGGAGTCCTACATTAATATCTGCGATGACAAAATTTTGGGAAAAAGGGATAACAGCAAGATTAATCATTGAAGCAGCCATGAAGATAATTGGCGCAAGGTAAAACACCGGCTTATCTGCATCCGCGGGTATTATATCCTCTTTAAAGAATAGTTTTAAGCCGTCAGCGAAGGGCTGTAATAAACCGTGTGGCCCTACTCTCATCGGTCCTAACCTCACCTGCATGTGTCCGATAACCTTACGCTCAAAATATGTTGCGTATGCTACATGAAGGAGTCCTACCCCGAGGACGACAGCAATCTGTATGATAATAAATGCAATGTTAATTCCAAATTTTATTAGTGCATCAACCGTCGCAGGCGTTATTATGTTCGTCATAGTATCCATCTCTTATCTGTCACACTCACCGAGTACGATGTCAATCGTTCCTATGTTTGCTATTACGTCTGCTACCAGATGTCCGGCACAGAGCCTCGGTAAAACACCGGCGTGAATGAAGGAAGGGGCCCTTACACGCATTCTGAAAGGCTTTCCTGTTCCATCGCTCACAAAATAAAAGCCGAGTTCCCCTTTCGGAACTTCTGTTGAGACATAGAGTTCTCCCTGAGGAACCTTTGGCCCTCTTTTGATATATTCAAAATGCTTGACAAGATACTCTTGAGCCTTCTTAACTTCTTCAGGTAACTGGTCAGGAGCTACAGCCTTTTCTGCAAGTTTTTCCTCAGCCAAACCCTTTCCACCTATTACAATAGTAGCGGCCTTAAACTTACAGGTTACATAACAGGTTGCGCAACCGGTACATAGTTCCTGCTTTATTTTATGGGGTTTTTTCTTTTCACCAAAGATAGCTTTTGCAGGGCATGCCCGCAGACACATACCGCATCCTTTACAGGCCTTTTCAACAAGATAATATGCATGTTCTTTTGCTGGATGGGTAATCAGGAACATTTTGTCCTTTGGTGGGAGAGTAAATCCAGGGGCTTCTGCCATGACAGGGCCGGGAGGCAGTTTTTCGATACACTGCCTGATGATGTTGTTCGATTGCCTCATTTCCAGCATTCTGCAACGATATCTGTCGTAAGTATCACCTTCTGTACCAATTGGAACCTCAAACTCAACCTTGTCATATGCATCATAAGGGAAATGTTTTCTGACATCATAGGAGACACCAGAACCTCTCAGTGTCGGTCCTGTAAGTCCCCAGTTAACTGCTTCCTCTGCAGAGATAACGCCAATTCCTATTGTCCTCTTGAGCCATATCCGGTTCTGATCTATGAGAGTTTCATACTCCAGAATCCGAGATGGAAACTCTTCTGTAAACTGATAAAGACTATCAAGAAATTCCTGTGAAACATCATTTCTCACGCCACCAATTCTCGGATAAGTGACAGTGAGTCTTGCACCACAGATCTTTTCGAACAGTTCAAGAATCCACTCTCTTTCTCTAAAACAATACAGGAACACTGTCATCGCACCAATATCAAGGGCATGGGTTGCAAGCCAGAGGAGATGGTTGGAAATCCTTGACATCTCACCAACAATAGTCCTTATAAACTTTGCCCTTTCAGGAGCTTCTATCTCGAATAATTTTTCAACAGCCACACAATATCCAATATTGTTTGACATTGAAGAGACATAATCCATTCTGTCTGTAAGAGGCAATGCCTGGAAATAGCTCAAACTCTCTCCAAGTTTTTCAATTCCTCTGTGGAGGTAACCTACATAAGGAGTAACATTGACAATTGTTTCACCGTCTATATCAAGAACAAGTCTTAGAACACCATGGGTGGCAGGATGCTGCGGGCCCATATTTACATTCAGTTCCCTTGTTTCGAAGATCTTCTCTACCTGCTCCATCCTATCCTTCCCACTCGAATTCTTTTAACTCCTCTGATCTCTTCAGTACATCTGTAAAACCAGACCAGTCTTTCTCAAGTGCAGGCCCCTTCAGGGGATAGTCTTTTCGTAGAGGATGTCCCTCCCAATCTTCGGGCATAAGTATCCTTCTGTGGTCTGGATGTCCCTGAAATACTATACCGAACATGTCGAAACATTCCCTCTCATGCCAGTTTGCTCCCGCCCAGATAGGAGTAACACTGCGGATGCGCGGGTCATTTTCCGGAACCTGGGCTCTTATCCTGATTCTGTTGTGAAACCTAATGGAATAAAGGTTATAAACAACCTCAAACCTCGGTTCTTTTTTACCATGGTAGTCTGCGCCACAGAGATCCTGAAGATGGTCAAAATTGAGAACCGGGTCATCGTGGAGAAATTTGCAGATTTGGAATATTCCATTCTTCTTTACAATTACTGATACCTGATCCCTGAAATTGGTGACCTCTACTACTTCCTCAGGAAATTTTTCCTTTATCTTTTCTGCCAACTCTGTTGGATCTATTCCCTTCTGAGGGATAGATACTCTTACTAATACTACCGCCAAGGACTCCACCTCGCTTGTTCTTTACGTATCTTTTCCTGGAGCATCATCATACCCTCTAATAATGTCTCAGGTCTTGGAGGGCAACCAGGAACATATATATCAACAGGGAGAAAGGTACCACATCCCTGTACTGTACTGTAAGTTCTAAAGATCCCGCCTGTGCATGCACAACTTCCCATAGCAACTACATACCTTGGTTCGGGAATCTGGTCATAAACCCTTCTTATAACAGGGGCCATCTTTTTTGTAACGGTGCCAGCAACAATCAAACAGTCAGATTGCCTGGGTGAGCCTCTGAAAATAATGCCAAACCTGTCGAAGTCATAGTGTGATGCGCCGACGGCCATCATCTCGATGGCACATCAGGCAAGGCCAAAGGTCACCGGCCATATTGATGACAATCTCCCCCAGTTTACAATTTTGTCCAATGTAGTGATGATAACATTCGGGGGCAATATCTTCGTATCTTCTTCTACCTGAATAAGGCCAACTGTTGATGTATCAATCAGCATTTTCTACCCTCTGTTTTTATTATGTTAATCCCACTGAAATGCCTCTTTTTTCCAGGCATAAACATAACCGACAACGAGTATCAGGATAAAGATAACCATTTCCATAAAGGCATACATTCCGATTTTATCGAAGACCACAGCCCAAGGGTAAATGAAAATTGCCTCAACATCAAAGATAACGAATAACATGGCAATGATATAGAACCTGATGGAGAACCTGTAACGCGGCTCTCCTTTTGGGGTCATGCCTGATTCATAAGGCATGAGCTTCTCATAATATGGCTTTTTTGGTCTGAAAATAGTACCGATAATCAGGGCACCAACGCCAAAGGCCGTGGCGACCATAATAAAAATGAGAACCGGCAAGTATTCTGAAGGTAAATAGGTTCCAGGCATAAGCGTTTACTTTTATACTCAAAAGCATAAGTACTTGTCAAGTTAAAATTTGCACTTCATAAAAAAAGATAAGATTCTGGAAATCCTCATAAATAAAATGCTATAATATTCGTCCATTATGTCAGTAAACATTTCAATAATAAGAGAAACAACGCCAGGGGAAAACAGGGTTGCTTTGGTCCCTGAGTCTGTTAAAAAGCTTACGGACAAAGGTTTTAAGGTGTATGTTGAGAGAGATGCAGGTGAGAATGCACACTATCCCGATTCATATTATAAAGAATCCGGTGCAGAAGTTTTAGAGAACCCCAAAGAAGTTTTTTCCCATTCCCAGATTATTCTCAAAGTTCAACCTCCAACACCTGAAGAAATAGATGCAATCTCTCCCGGAAGTTTTGTTATTGGTTTTTTGCAGCACTACAAATATCCAGAAAGAGTCAAGAAGATGGCTGAGAGAGGTATCAATGCCTTTGCGATAGAACTTATTCCACGGATTAGCAGAGCACAATCCATTGATGCCCTTTCCTCTCAAGCTGCAGTCGCAGGATATAAGGCAGCAGTTATCGCGGCAAACCTGTCAAGCAGGTTTTTCCCTATGCTTACAACTGCAGCAGGTACTGTCAGGCCGTCTAAGGTTTTGGTTATAGGTGCCGGGGTTGCCGGTCTTCAAGCCATAGCAACTGCCAGGAGGCTTGGGGCGGTAGTGGAAGGGTATGATGTGAGGAAGGCAGCAAAAGAGGAAATAGAAAGCCTTGGGGCACGATTCCTCGAATCACCTGTTGTTGCCGAAGGAACGGGTGGGTATGCGCGGGAACTGACGCAGGAAGAAAAAGATATGCAACATAAATTCATGGCTGACAATATTGGGAGATCTGATGTGGTGATAACTACAGCCCAGGTACCAGGCAGAAAGGCACCAATCATTATTACCAGAGATATGGTTGAAAAAATGAAACCTTCCTCTGTGATTGTTGATATCGCAGCAGAGAATGGAGGAAACTGCGAACTTACAAAAGCAGGTGAGACTGTGGAATACGGAGGTGTTCTCATATACGGACCTTTAAACCTGCCAAGTACCTTACCAACGCATGCGAGCGAGATGTATTCCAAAAATCTTTTAAATTTCTTGAACCTCCTTACAAAGGATGGGAAAACCCTCGATGTGGATTTTAGCGATGAAATACTCCAGAAATCCTGCATAACATATAAAGGCGAGATAAAAATATAGGAGGTTTTTGAAATGAGCGAAATCTGGGTTGCCCTCTACATTTTTATGCTTTCAGGTTTTACAGGTTTTGAGGTTGTATCAAGGGTGCCTGTAATCCTTCATACTCCCCTGATGTCAGGAACAAATTTTATTCATGGGATCGTGTTAGTCGGAGCAATGGTTGTTATGGGGAGGGCTGAAACAACAACAGAGTTAGTCATCGGGGCCCTTGGGGTATTGCTTGGGGCTTTGAATGTTGTAGGTGGATTTGCAGTGACGGACAGGATGCTGGAGATGTTCAAGAAAGGAAAATGAGGTAATGGGAAACATCGTTCAAGCCTCTTACATCGTAAGCGCTATATTATTTATTATGGGGTTGAAGATGCTTTCTTCTCCAGTCACGGCACGGCGAGGGAACCTTCTTGCTGGCCTCGGGATGATTTTGGCAATACTGTTCACTTTTCTCATACCGGGCATGAAACACCAGTTGCTCATGATCATGGTGATCGCAGTGGGTACGGTCATTGGATGGGTTTCAGCCAAAAAAGTTCCCCTGACGGATATGCCTCAAATGGTTGCCCTCTTCAACGGCATGGGAGGCGGTGCTGCTGCTGTCATTTCATATCTTGAGCTTTCCAGAGGTGAAGTTGTTTCAGGGTTAAGACTTTTGGCTATCAGCGGAGGTTTAATAGGGAGTATTTCCTTCAGTGGCAGCATAGGAGCGTTTATGAAACTTCAAGGCCTTATGAAAGACAGGCCTATCACCTATCCATTACAACAGCCATTCCATGCTCTTTTATTGTTGCTGACACTGGTCTTTGGTTATTTGGTTCTTATACAATCTGCACCCTCCCCGCACGCTGCACTAAACATAGTGACTCTCTTTTTTGCATTCCCCCTTTTGCTGGGTTACTTTTTTACTCTGCCTATTGGCGGCGCTGATATGCCTGTTATCATAGCGCTTTTTAATGCATTGACAGGTCTTGCTGTAGGGTTTGACGGTTTTGCCATAGGCAATCAGGCTATGATGGTGAGTGGAACCATTGTGGGCGCCTCAGGCAGTTTTCTCACATACCTCATGGCGAAAGCAATGAATAGGTCCATTCAAAATGTCCTCTTCGGGGCTTTCGGGAAAGTCCGTGAGCAGGGAGTTGCAAAGGACATGAAACCGAGGGATGTTGAAGATGCAGCGATAATGATTGGTTTCGCACGAAAGGTTATCGTAGTCCCGGGATATGGATTGGCTGTAGCCCAGGCACAGCACAAATTGAGGGAGTTCATGAATGTATTAGAAGATAAGGGTGTGGAGGTAAAATTTGCCATACACCCGGTAGCTGGAAGAATGCCGGGGCATATGAATGTCCTCCTTGCAGAAGCCAATATCCCTTACGATAAACTCCATGACCTTGAAGAAATCAATTCTGAATTCCAAACAACCGATGTTGCTTTAATTGTTGGTGCAAACGATGTTGTGAACCCTGCTGCAGAAACAGAGACTACAAGCCCTATATACGGAATGCCTATCCTCAAGGCTTACCAGTCAAAAAATGTGTTGGTCATAAAAAGGGGAAGGGGTAAAGGTTTTGCTGGAATTGAAAACGACCTCTTCTTTATGGACCAGACGTATATGCTTTTTGGAGATGCCCAAGATATGCTTGGCAAATTAGTCCAGGCCCTAAAGAAAATTTAACTATTCCTATTCCTATTCCTATTCCTTAGTGGCTGCTGTGAGCGCCGTGTCCCTCTTCTTCTTCCTCTTCCTCTTCAAAACCCGTAAACATCGCAATAATATGCGCCCAAGTTGTATGTCCAAGGGTGGCTAAATAAAAATGGACGATGATAAAAGCACTAAAGAATATCCAGAGAAGCACATGAACTATATCGATTACTTGTATTCCGCCGACGAGGTTTATGACGGGAGAAAAGAGTTTGGGATCCCATAGGAGAAGCCCTGTAATGAGTTGCAGAGGAATAAGCAGCACCATGATCATGAGATAAGAGACCTGTTGCATAGGATTGAATTTATTGTCAAATGTGGAATGGTGTGGATTATGATCTCCAACCATAATTCCAAGACCATAAAATTTTGCCTGTCGTATGGCTTTCTTTGCAAACTCTACTGGATGGTGTAGCGGTGGAATATATATCTTTATATTTCTTGTTGCAAGGTAATAGACAAGCCATATGAAATAATTTGCAACGAGAATAAAGCCGGTCCAACTATGGATATTAACGGCTGTCTCAAAGGAGAAAAGATGCAAAACATTACCAAATCTGACTTGAGCCCCTGTAACAATCAGGATAATGAACGCTAATGCATTAACCCAGTGCCAGATTCGAATCGGCAGAGGATGAAGATATATCTTTTTCATTTCTTACCTCCTTTTTTCATGCTGCGCAGTGACCTCAACGGTGAAGTTATTATTCGCAAAGTGAGATGGCCTATCGGAACTGCTATTCCACCAATCAAGGCAACAATAAAAAGGATATCCCACAGCTTCAGGTTTGTGCTACCAAGAACATAAAATTTAGTCGTTGGTACAATTGCATAGACAGATTTTAAATCTTTCCCGATCAGGTCCTGTTTTGCATTGAACACTGTGGGCCTTCCGTCAGCTTTTCTGATAACAAGGAAGACATCTTTAAAGAATGGAGAATCGGGGTTATGACAGGCTCCGCAATCTTTTACAGCCTTTGTTTTATCGGCGATGTTATGTGCTTCCGCTGCAGTACTGACATCCATCTTCCCGATAAGCGTTGTCGATGCGCCTTTTGTAAATAAATATTTAAATAGATTCCACGCCTCGACAGAATCTATGCTGCCATCTTTATTCATATCAATCTTTGACATTAAGCCAGCAGCGTCTGTATCAAAGAGTTTCAGTAACTCTTCTTCAGGGAAAGGCTTGCCGGTCTTTCTGTTGTAAAGGTTGAGATAAATTCCGCGTCCGGCATCAGGAGCATGGCAGGCAGCACAGGCTACCGTATTAAAGTGAAGCTCTGTGAAAGTGCGGAGTTTTAGGGGGGGGTTGTAAAGCCATTTTTTGTGTTTATCTTCTGCATTCTTATGACATACAAGACATGCGTCCTTTATTTTTGCTGTCATTTTCGTACTCTGGACATCATGTGCATTATGGCAGGATGAACAGGCAGGGGCATTTTGAACCCCTTTCATCCGTGCTTTGTTATGGATGCTCGCCTCATATGAGCTTTTCATATCCGGATGGCATTTGTTGCAGGATACTAAACCGAGATCTTTTCCTGTCTTTGTCACGGTATGGAAACCATGGCAACCGGTACACGCAGGTGCCATAAGTTTGGCACTCTTGAGCAAGGCATGGTGGATGCTGTTTTTGTACTTGGTATTTGCATCAGAGTGACACCTTCCACACATATCTGAAGTGACGATGGAATAATTACGCCTGCTTGCAAAAACCCTTACCGGATGTTTACTCTTCGAAAAATCCGCATGACACTCAGTACACCGCAGCTTGCCGTGTATAGAGTTTCTCAGGGAAGGCTCGTCAACAAAAACAGAGAGTGATTCACCATTCTTAAAGGACATGCTCAGCCTGCCCTTATGACACGAGAGGCAGTACTGATTTTCCGGTGCGCCCGCTTTTTGAGCTACGATACTTTTTATCGTATGTGAACCATGGCATTCAACACATGCTGCTGTTGCCAGTAAAGAACTATGGACAGGGCTTTTTCTCAATTGTGCATCTGTGTGACATGTTGAACATGACTTTGTACTGAGAGCAGTATATTCTCTTTTATTTTTGATCGTTCTTATCGGATGTTTTGTCTTTGAAAATTCTTTATGGCAGGCACTACAGGAAAGTTTTCCATGTATAGAGGCTTTATAAGCTGACTCATTTACAGAAAGGGCTAAGACCTCACCACTACTTAGGGTTTTGGTTAGGTCATGTTTGTGGCATCCAAGACAGTATTGAGTTTCATTAATGTCCTTTTTCCACTCTTCCATCTTTTTAATATAATGAGACCCATGGCACTCAACGCATAATGCCTGTTTCATTAAGGGACTATGTATTGGGATTTTTTTGAGCTGTTCATCGGTATGGCACATTGAGCATATCCGTGAAGCATTTCCGGTATACTCTTTTTTGCTTTTAATCTCCTTTTTTTTCTGCATATGAGCTGCCATATAACCGGTATGACAGCCGTTGCAACCGATGTTATTATGGGCAGAAGTAGTGAATTCATTCTTATCAACGTAAAGAGAAAAGACCTCTTTATTCTGCAAAGTCTTGTACATTCCCTTATTTGCGTGGCAGGTCAGGCACACCTTTGCCTCGTCTGAAAGAGCACCGTTTGAAGCATAGGGATAGAGAAGAAAATTCACGAAGACAAAAAACAGGACCATAAGTATATGTTTTCTGGCACCCATTATAACCCCCATACGTTTTATGAATTTACAGATGTTGAGTCTTAAATAATCGGGAAGACTTTAGCATATCTAAGGTCAAAATGCAAGCAGGAAGTTGTGCTTTTGACACCAATTATCCCCTGGCGTATAATCTGGTATGTTCCTGATCAGCTTACGTTTCACCTGTCTTCATCAAGCATACGATATGGGGGAAAAAGAAGCATAAAACCCACAGAAAAAAAAGAGGTAGCAGCAATTGATTCCTTACAAAGACGATAATCCAACGAGCACCATACCCTATATTACCATGGGGATTATCGTGCTCAACATACTCGTGTTCTTATATGAAATGACGTCTCCATCAGGCATGGAAAAGCTTGCCTATACTTACGGCGCCATTCCCCAAAACATCCTGACATTTGACAAGATACAACCGATCCATCCAGCACTTACAATCTTCTCTGCCATGTTCATGCATGGAGGAGTTTTCCACATTGCAGGGAATATGTTGTACTTGTGGATATTCGGCAATAATATTGAAGATAAATTGGGTCACATGC
>Ga0315273_10004525_pt1 | contig 17028 bp, 22 predicted proteins | sample YL17G02_0_MG_FD_205753 | JGI IMG/M metagenome (GOLD analysis project Ga0315273, IMG submission 205753) | Sediment microbial communities from Yellowstone Lake, YNP, Wyoming, USA - YL17G02_0 | ecosystem: Environmental > Aquatic > Freshwater > Lake > Sediment | place: USA: Wyoming | collected... | reverse complement strand
GGGGTGATTTCTTTGCCGGCAGCATCGTACCAGTTCCCTTTGCGCTGCACGAAGCCCGCTTGAGGCAAGTACGTGTTCTTAAGCTTGGTGAACTTCTTCAAGCCCACGCCCATAGCCTTGTTGCTTTGGGCATCGCCCAGAGCAGCCCCGGCCATTTCTATAGCCATAGCGGCGCCTGCGCCACCGGTGGCATAGGTCAGAGCGGCAGCCGCCGCAATCTTAGCAGCGTCCGACATGGTGAAGTGACGCGCCTTGCGCATCTTCTTGATGCCCTTGATGGACTTAAGGGCCTCCGGAGAAACCTCGGTAGGGGCTACTCCCGGTGTCGCGTAGCTAGCGCCAGTAGCCCCGGTACCACCGGCGGCCGGTGCGGGACCCGTGGCACCCGGAGGGCGCTGAGGCTGGCCCCAGCCCTGCATGTACGGAGCGTCGAGCGCCTGCTGCGCCCACTGCTGCCCACCACCTGACCAACCGGACTGCGGCATCCCGGCTACCATTCCCGCAAAGGGATTGGCGGGAGGGGGTGTGGCCGGAGGCGCTACTGGCGGAAGTGGCACTTGCGGAGGGGCACTACCGGGAAGCATTGCGCCAAGGTTTTGTCCTATAGGCGCAAAGGGACCCCCCGCCTGCCACCCGCCACTACCGGGAACCGGCTCGATCGGAGCGCCCTGATTCAACCTAATACTCTGCATCGGATCGGATGCAAAGTCTTGCGGAGACTGCTTGATGAATCGCATACCACTCAGCGCAGAGGGCTTGATAGCCATTAGTTGCTTGCTCCAAACTTGACGGTCAGGAATTCTTTGGCCAGCAAAAGAGCCGTGCCCATTGCGGAGATTACCATGAGGATAGCTCCCCAGAAGCCTGTGTATTTGGCTAAGGCTCCCTCCAGCTTAGCTAGACGTACATCTACGTCAGCAGTAGCGATAGCCGTGGCTTTGTGCCACGCTTCTTGACGATCTGTGGCGGCAATAAAGCGCTCTTCGGCCCTCGTTACCCGTTCAAGGATATCCTCAATCTCAATCTTCATAGTCTTAGGCGTCCTTGCTGCGGGTTTGCGCTTGATGGTCATGGATTTGGCTCGATGTAGTCTGCGGCCAGATAGCTGCCCGCGTAAACGATACTAGCGTTACCGGCGCCGCCAGCGCCGTTGTTGTGCTTAGTCCAATTCAGCTTGAGGTTGCCCGCTGAATTTGTCTTGACAAAGCCAGTGAAACTTGCGTGTCCCCGGAAGGTAGAGGTATTGCCGCTGGAGTTGTCTACGTTCTGCTGAAAATCCAGGATACCGTCCTGTATAGAGCAGAAACTCGCGGCCCCCTGAAACGCACCAACCGAGGCTACATAAGAGTATCTAGTGTAGATACAGCTATCGTCTAGTACAGTCCCGGTATAGAGAGTACGACAGTACGTAGCGTGCCCGAAGTCTGACGGACCAAATACTATGTATGCACCGTGTATCCAGTAGGTAGAGTTAGCTAGTAGGGCTAACGTCAACTCAGAATCATCCGAGAACGTGTCATTAGCCGTTCTGGATTCGTCGGCCTGCTTGATTATGTAGGAGGTAGTCACGCCAGTCTTTCCAGTCTAATCCAGGAACCCGCCAAGACCGTAGTGTTGCCCACGTTAGATACGTTCTGGGCCCAATATATGCCGATGTTTCCTGTGCCTGCAGTAATGAATACACCCCTAGCCCGGAACCACCCTCTGTCAGAGCCAGTAGCAGAGCCGCCTAGTGCGTACGTACCGGCAGAGGTTAGACGAGCCGACTGTACCGCGCTGTAGGAAGTACTGGCATTCTGATAGGGCTGCCTTGAGGCACACCCTTCCGTATATATACAGCACAAACCAGTAGCAGCTGTAGAACCTATTCCTATCTTTATTGCAGGAGTAACTCCTGTACGGAACATTACCAGCGCGTCTACGTAATAAGTAGCACCAGAGGCGAGAGCAAGAACAAGCTCGGAGTCTACAGCCGCGGTAATGTCACTTGTCTTTGTCTGGTCTGCAGACTTGATTACGTAGCTCATGCCGGCTCTGCTTCGATCAGTACATATGAACCCGCTTTAAAGGTTACGGTTCCCGCAGCAGCAGGAGTGCGGAAACTCCAGAAAGGACCGAAAGTAGCATCGGAACCCACTGCTTTAACCAGCCCTTCGAATACGCTGGTTACTATGAAGTTAGCCGTAGTTCCACTAAGACTGTCGCCGGTAACTCCCAGATCCTCGGTATTGAAGGCGTTACCGTGGTCCGACGCTTGAGAGAACGTGGTAGTATCGACCCTAGTCGTATCCAGTCCCTCGGCTATCCACTGAATCTTGGCTACGCCAGAGGATGTATTCCACTCTAGGAACAGTCCCGGAGCCCCGGAGCCGCTAGTTACCTTGAAAGTAAGTACGGCCCGGAATCTATAGACGGTTCCAGCAGGCAGATTTACCTGCAGAATAGGGTGTATAGAATGCGCCGGATTCGGCCCGGTCTTGGATACGTCGGCGGGGGCGTAGATGACGCGGCGTGCCGCCGTACCTCCCCCAATATGACCTACCGGTAAACTCAGCCACATTACGCAAAGGCCTTAGTGCAGACCGCGCGCCACTTGCCCGCGGTAGCATCATACTGTGCGCTAACCATGTCTACCGCACTAGCGGCCAAGGACAGGACGGCGACGGTTCCAGCTGGCCACGTAAAGGCAGAATTCCAGGAAAGTGTACGGCCGCCGGTAGCGTCTTGCCGAATAATGATATTGATGCACTGACCACTAATGGGGCTAGTGGGAGCCGCCATCGTACGATTGCCTGCTAGCGTCACTTCGAATACGTTAGACAGGGAGCAGTCAATGGTGATCGTAGCCCCGTCTGTCAGAGTTGACTTAGTGGTAGACTTGCCAACTGTATGAGCCGCAGACACGTTTGTGTAGTCTACGGTTGTCGGAAGATACGCAGCTACTACAATGCTGGAAGCATTAAGCGGAGCGTACCCACTGACCGCCCCTTTAGCGCTCTTATCTTCCTTGGTAGTAGACATGGTAGCGATGGCATCGAACTCCGCATCTAGTTCTGCGCCGATCACTAGTTTGTCCGGGTCTCCAGTAGGAAGGGAGTCCTTGGGAGTGTAGGGAGTGATCTTGCCGTAGTCGCTCACGTTACGCCACCGTGTAGTTCTGGGCGGAAGTCACGAGCCACTTGGCTAGGTTACTGTGGTATACAGCGCGGTGTATGTCGGCCTTGAGCGCTGTTACCGTAGTGGTCGGAGTAACTGCAGCCGGGAAGCAAAACACGGCATTCCACGCCACGGTCCGGCTGCCTGTACCGTCCTGCCGCAGGGTGATGAAAATCTCCTGCCCATCAGACGGATTGGTGGGAGCGCTGACCGTAATGTTCTGGGTCAAGGATACGTAGAACTGGTTAGAGGTTGCGCAGTCGAACGTCACAGCCGAAGCTATGATAGTGGATACAACTTGATTGGCCCACATTTGGGCCGGCTTGAGCTTTGTGTTCGCGTTAAGCTGGGCCCATCCGCTGGCAACACCGGCGTACGTGGCCGTAGTGGCCTTGCTGGTGATAGCCGTGGCGATGGCTGTAAACTCACCATCCAACTCTGATCCTACAACCAGCTTGGCCGGGTTAGTCGTAGGCAACGAATCTTTCGGCGTGAAGCTAGTAACCGGAGTATAGTCAGCCATCAGGCATACCTCGTCGGCTCGAAACCGATTGTCACGTATTGTAGAGCGAACGGGTAACCGTTAATGTCGGTCTCAAAGCCAAAGCGGAGCGTCTGGCAGGACTTGCGTAGCGGTACGTATTTCTCGATGACACCGCCGCCGCCAGAATACTCGGCCGAGAGATTGTATTCCCCGCCATTGTTGTATTCCGTTCCGCCGGAAACAGTCCACTCTTTCTGGACGGCGTTCATGTTGGCGCGGAAGTCTGTCCACCACTTAAACGAACCGACCACGTTGCGGCGGGAGGCTACGGCTACCTTGGCGCGTTTTAGGATATTCAGTTGCGAGTTCTGCGAGAGAGGGAACCACCCGCACCAGAAGGCGTAGCGGTAGGTCGCCGTATCATCCAGGTATCCGCTGAATAGACCGATGTAGCCGGCAAAACCGAACAGGAGATTATTGTTTGAGCGGCAGCACATCGCTGTGGGAAGGATGGACCACTCAAACATACGGAAGCCCCCGCTTTCCAGAGGATACTTGATATCAAATACCCAAGTAACGGAAGCGTCCGGGTGAGTCAAGATGACTAACCCCTCTACCGCAGAATAGACCATGCGGGAATTGGCTAGGTTAGCCGTAGACAAGTACGCAGCCATGAAGTCCCGATTCTCGGGGCTCAATTGATTGACGGGGGTAGCCTGTTCCTGTACGGTACGCGACAGGGATCTAACGCCGTTGGTTGACCAGAACACGACGTCGAGTTCACCAATCAGGGTGATCGCGTCCCGGCCCACTAGGCCGACGTTCTCAATCATGCTGTTGACGTAGATATTGGTCGGCGTCATGCCAATCTCAGAGCCGGCCCCGTCCGTCCAGAACACGATATGATTCTTACCAAAAACAACAAGGTTGGAGCCGAAGGCAATGATGCCCACTACCTCGTCCATGCCCTTCGTCCATACGGAGTGCATGTCGATTGAGCCGCCGCCATCTGCTGTGGCCCATTTCGTATCGTCCAGAAGGGCGCAGTACTTGATAGTCTGGCGGTCAGAATCCAAAGCCCAGATACGGCCGAAGGCTGCTACCGCGCAGTTGCCTGTAGGCAGGGTGCCGGTGGCTGCCGTAGCATTGGCAAAGTTGCCGGCGCCGGTCCACTTGATCGGAGTATGGCCCTGCTGGAATCCGAGGACTTTTCCGTTGAAGTTGACGAACTGCCACAGGGACGCGGACGGCGCCGTGATTGTTCCCGTAATGTCAGTTAGGGTACTAGTACCCGAGTAAATCTTGAGGTTAGCAGACGTCAGTACTTCTACGGTCTGGTCACCCTTGACGTACTCAAACAACGTGCGGATAGCAGGACTACCGGAGATTGGAGTAGCGTTCTGCTTGACCCAGCCCTTTCTAGCCGCCAGACGTCCATCTGAGTCTACCACACAATTCAATGCTTTGCTAGCCCACTCGGGTCCTGTAAGGGACTGAGCGCGGTTCTTAGCTAGCCCGTTGATTCCGGGCGTAGGAAAGCTGGCAGAAGTAACCGGTGCAGCCATTTTACTGTTCCTGCGCGGTTATTTCGTCCAAACCAAAATCGGCGGCAATCGCACCGTCTAGGGCAGACTTGGCCTTAGCTGCCTCTGTTTCCAGACGACCCGAGAACTCCGAGCCCCGCTCATCCATGGCATAGAACACGGCCTGACGGGCCACGGGACGCCAAGGTATAGTCAGGGTATCAGTAGTAGCCGAGAGTTCGGCCTGCGGGATGACGAAGATGCCTCTGTAATTATACGTAGCATCCGGAGTAGGCCAGAAGTGGCACACTAGATTAGTTCCATCTGTGGTGAACGCCACGAAACTAGGTTGTGAATTATCGGCCGCTGCCGAGTTCTGGTACTGCCTAAGTACTTCAATTCCGACAACAGTGATCTGGGCCTCATGCCCGGCGTCTGTGCGGAAGAACTGTGCTTGCAAATCTCCTCCGTACATGATATAGGAACGGGGATTGGTGCTAGTCAGTGTAGTGGTTGCATTGCCGGATGTAGCCGCTACGCTCACGGCCGTGCGCAGAGCGCGCCAAGGACCGGAATCCTCGACGTCCTCTTTGGCGTCGTTTACCATCTGCGCTATCATGGCGGCGTAGGATTCCGTGAATCCTAATACCGTATCTTCGCGGAGAGAAGTCAATACGTAGTTGACCAGCTGTAGAAAGGTTTTAGCCACCGCGGGGACCTCTGATAGCATTGTTCGCAGGATCCATCTTGCGTATATCCTGCAAAGTATAAGTAGGAAGCCCGTCGGCTACACGAAGAGCGTTCAGCCGATCCAACTGTAGATTAGCCTCGTCCAGCAATTCCTGGCGAATCGTCGCCAACTCTGCAAGACGGGCTGTTACACCCGTCTGCAGATAATCCCTCTCTGCAGTTAACCGGGTATAGTCCCCGGATAACTGGAAGAGAGCGCGTAGGACGCTATCCTGCGCTAGGGACATGGCTATTAGCCTGAAACGCCGACTTCGCCTTCACCCTGAATCGAGAGTGAGGTAATCGCGCTGGCAGAGCCAACGAGGAAATCCGCAGCGTCAAGTCGAAGCTGTCCGTACCAGTCGATGGACGAGTTAGCAGGAACAGAGGTGGCCTGTGCGATGACTTCTGTACCCGCCACGTTACCGCCCGTTGCGCCAAGCCAGAAAGAACAGGTAACAGCACCCGCCGTCTTATTCACGATACGAACGTGCTTTAAGATGATATACTGAGACGAGGCCCCTGCGTTGGTACCGCCCGCAGCCGTGCAGGGGTTCAACAGGTTAGTCGTGGGTGTTGCCGTAAGGGCAATTGGACCGAATCGAAAGATTTTATTAGCAGCCATGAGAGTTACATCCTTGGAGTACTGGTAGGTGTAGGTTTAAACGTTCGTCGCTTCTGCGGTGCAGTACTGAATTGTGATTGCATCTGCCGCACCAGATGTAATACATACGCCAATGTTATTTACTGCAGTCGTGTCGAAAGCAGCAGAAATAGTAACGACCGTGACGACAGGTATTATTGCGTGCCCTGTGGCAGCCAAGTTGTGGGTCATCTCAATGGTGCCCACAACGACAGCAGACGCCCCAACGTTACGCACAATGGCATTTATCTGAACAAGGCCGTGGTCAATTACCGCCGTTCCTGCTGGTTTCGTGAAAGAAACCCTCGCAGTATCGGCAGTAGTGCCCGCCGTGCCAAAACAGATATCAAAAGTAGAGGCGGCTATACCTGCGGCGGTCTTTGTCATATCAAAGCGCCACTTAAATTGGGTATTAGCCTGCAGTCCGCCAGCAGGGATCAGGATATTAGATCCTGTGATATAAGTACGAGTGGCAGCCGCGGGGGCCTGCGAGGCAACTGAATTGTTGCCTAGCTCCATGCTGCGCACTACTCCCGCGTCGTTCTTATATTGTAGAGCCTTGGTTATATTATTTACAGAGATCACTGCCTGCCCCGCTGCGGGGGTAGTAGGTACAGCCTGTACGTCTAGGAGTAGGTCTGACATGGTTTTCCTAGTTAGATATGCGTAGTCTACCAGTACCCGCCACGGTGGCTCGTTGGGTACCAGTAAGCTGTAGATGGTTACAGTAAATGGCAAAGTTACCGGTGGCTACTGTAATGGATCCCGGAGTGTAGGACGTAGGTGCGCCCGCTCCCGCTGCGCCTGTAGCACCCACTGGTCCGGGAGGCCCCTTATCTCCCTCTTCTCCGTCCTGCATCAGCATGAACAGAGCGGGACCAGCAGGACCCGGAGTGACTAGGTTGGTCTCTAATCCCGTAGAGTCTTTGATGTACAGACTCTTGTCTGCCTTGGCGTAGACTTCTAAACGTCCTGCGGAGGGTGTAGCAGGGGAGGTAGAGTGGAGGTCCAGATTCAACGATACGTCAGTACCGTATTCAATCGGTCCCGCCATCTTCATCTTCATGCGAGAAGTTGGCGCGGCTCCTGCAGCAGAAAGCTGGAAATCCAGATCCCCTGCGACAGAGGCAGCACCTACTGTCTGCGCAGTACCGATGATCTTAAACAGGTACGCGAAACCTAGACCTGTATGGATTCCGTATCCGTTGAATCCTGGAAGCGTATCGCCGGTCTGGCTAGCGGCCTTGGCAGTAGGAGTACCCCTACCAGAAGATACATATATCTCGCCGGGGGTAGCTACAGGAGTGCCGTAGTATTCTGCCCCTACTGCAGAATAATTAGTGGACTGTAGATAGATACCCGCGTTACCTGTTTGTACGTCAAGGATAACGGTTTCGTTAACTCCCGTTGTCCCTATCCAAGTAGTAGTAAGACCGTAGAACTTGTAGTTATTACACAGGTCCGTGGTATTACTGAAAGTAATCGCATCAACCTTATTACCGTTACGATTAGCAGAGAGCCAAGACTTCTGTGATGCGCCTGCATCTGTAGTATGGGCGAAATCTAGGCGACCCGACGCCGCCTTGACCTCCATGCCAAACCACTTTTCGTCTGCAGGAGAACTTTCGTCTGCTACCCAGATAGAACCAACGGCAGGGCCTTTCGATTGTATGTATCCAAGACTGGAGTCGAGCCCGTCCGCAAATATCTGCCAAGCCGTGAAGGTCTGGGAATCTTTCCAAGTCCAGACGTTACCAGACGGGATGGAGAAATCTCCGTCCTGCCCATCTTCCCCTTGAGGACCGGGACCTCCAGAGCCGGAACCAGAACCGGCAGGACCGGTGGGACCTGTAGCTCCAGCAGGTCCAACAGGTCCCGGAGGACCGGGAACCATACTGTCTGCGCCATCTACACCATCGTCTGCAAAACCCGGAGGTCCTTGTAGACCTTGATTGCCTAAACGAGAAGTAGCAATGAACGCGGAATGGTTATCTGGAAAGTTAGTCGTGCCGGTACCGGACGACGTAATGTAAAGGACGGGGAGGGAGTGATAGGTTAGCGCGTGGCTGCCTGTTACTGCGCCGTTAATCTGCCAAATCTGATAGTTGGTAGAGTCGTTCTGGTCTTGGATATAAAGTCTATCTCCAAGAGCTAGTAACTCAAAGAAAACATCTATGTCGTTGGAGTTAGAATCCAAATGATCTACGGTGATGATGCTAGCGCTGATCTGCGTAGCGTTATCCCACCGAAAACGGCCCGAAGCAGGATCACCTCCTACCGTGGTATCTGTACGCCAGACGCCTAGAATGCCAGCAGAGTAACCTGGAGAACCGGCAGCACCAGCGGGGCCAGCGGGTCCCGGAGGACCCATGTCTCCCTCGTTACCGTCGGCGTCTAGGTAGATAGCGGGTCCCATCGGCCCCGGAGCGCCCGTAGGGCCGGGGTTGCCTACACCAGCGGGACCTTGCCCGCCGGGTATACCCTGCTCCCCCTGCTCTCCGGCATCTGCTTCCAGATATATAGCCGGACCTGCGGGACCTATTTGCCCCTGTGCCCCAGCTGCTCCGGGAAGTCCCTGCGGACCGGGAGAACCATCTTCTCCGGCACTGCCACCATCTACCAGCATATGCTGGCCAGCCGGCGCTAGATTAGCGGCCTGAGTGGCAGACAGATGGTAGCGTTCCGTCGTGGTTCCACCCTGCAAACTGCCGAGCAGTTGGTGGGAGGCACCGCTTAAAAAGGTGGTAAGGTCTACATTAGCCCATACCGTGCCGTCGTACTGCAGTACGCTACCCGTTGTTACTGGCGCAGTTACTACAACATCGACCAGAGAATCCAGGCCTGTGGTTTGCTTTAGGAGAGCAAATCGACGGCGTTGCGGCATGAATCCCTCGTATCAAAGAAAAAAGGCGGCCGAGAGAACTCCCCCGGCCGCCCTTGTTACATCACGGGCGGTCGCTGATTACAGCGACGGGACCATGATTGCCATCACGCCAGCCGTGCTGCGCAGCGTCTTAACGCCGTACAGACGGTCAGCCGTCACCAGCGTACCAAGCGCTTCCTGCTTGTACTGCGCCTGCGTGCGGAGGCCAACCTGCTCTGCCAGAACGAGCGAACTCTTCTGGAACATCAAGCAAGGACGGTAGAACGTGGTCGTATCCGTCGCGGCGAACGAAGCAATGTTCGTGCTGACGTAGAGTTCCACACCGTAGAGGTCGCCCACGAAGCCGTTGCGGATCGAGTTGCTGGAACCAGCCTCGCCCACAAATGCCTGCTCGGTGAAACGAGTCACGCCGAGAAGGCGCTTCTTTTCCACCGGGGGGATGACCAGAACGCGATCGCGGCCCGGAGTGTTCGCATCATCGAACGTCTGGATGACCTTGCGGATACCCGCATCCGTCAACGCCGAACCGTTACCGGTGTTGGCGTTGGCAGCCGGATTCCACGTAGTCGAGCCGTCGCCACCAGCCACAGCACCGCTGTAGGCCGTGCCGCCGTTCCAGGTCGGGGCAAGCCCAACCAGATCGGTATCGACCTGCGTAGCGAGCGCGTAACCCGCGTCGTCGGTATAGAACCGGCGCATCGAGCTAAGAGCCTGCGTTTCCACGATATCCTCGATGACGAACGAGTACTCGTAGTGCTTATTGATGACCACATCCGTGTTCGTTGCGGAAGCCGTGACCAGCGTCACAACGGCATTTGCCGCCTTAGCCGTCGCAGCGCCGCGAACCGGCGTCGGGATATGGATGGTGTCGCCCTTCTTACCCTTGTGGTTAATCATGGAGACAAGGCCCGCGAGGACAAGATTCTTCTTGTACGCGGCGATTACGTCGTCGGACCAGACAGCCGGGATGAACGATGCAGCATCGGTTACATCGAAACTGTTGGTATAGGCAATTGAAGCAGCCATTAGGAGAGTCCTTTACGAATTGAGAGTTGGTGTTTAGCGGACCCTCTTCTCGCGATAGGCTTCAAGAATCTCGTCCTGCATCATGTCGAACTTGTCAGGATTGCGGATTCGCATATCCATAAGGTCGGCACGAGAGAACACTTTCTTGCCATCCCCAGAGGGGATAACGCCAGAGGCCGAGGAACCACCCGACTTAGCCAAGGTAGCCTTGCGGGCTCCCTCAACGCCAGTGTTGGGTTTTGCAGCAGGAGCGGGCTGCTCAGAGCGTGCCGTCGAGGCTACCGCCTCTTCGTACAGTCCAAACAACTCGTCAGCTGCGTCGAAGTCTCCCTTTGCCGCCCCAAGCGCTAGCTTGCGACGGTAGTTGCTTCCCTGCACGAACTGGCCGAATTCGGCCGATTGCATCGTGTCTGAAAAGCCGGGATGCTTCTCTTCGAAGCGCGATACCATTAACTCGGATTCCAAGTCGGCGGTACGCTTCTCCAGTTTCTCGGTCCTCTCGACGGCTTCTCGCTTGACAACACGGAGGATTGAGTCCTCTGGATTCTCAAGAAGTTGGTCAGCTGTCAAGGGTTTCGGCGGTTCCTGCTGATTTTCCCGCATCCGCTGCTCGGTGGCGCGAACGCCAATAAGCTCGTCGGCCAGCTTACGAACCTGTCCAATCTCGTTGTTCTTGCGCCCCAATTCGCTTTCCGCGTTTCGGTGCATTTCGATAACGTCTTGGATGGACTTGCCCCGATACTTTTCGGGGAGTTCCTCAGTCTTGGCCTCGTTTGCAGCCGTTGTCCCAGCTAGGGCGGCGTCAGTCTCGGCTTGTAACTCGGTCTCATTCTGGTCAGGGTCAACAATGATAGAAGTCGCCATGTCATCAAATCTCCATCGCAAAGACCCGCCCGGAAATCGGGTTTGGGGTACACATCGCAGAAGGTCGTGGAGTCGCGCGGGCTATTATTCGTCCCGTGCCGATTCGATTTTCTTCCGCTGCCGTCGGATTTTTGCCCACTTATCCCCCATAGTGGGAAAGGATGCAGCATCCAGTCCCAATCTAGGGTCGAACATGGGCGCCCCAATCCAACGTTTGGTGGGGGAACCGCAGATGGGACAAATCACTTTGTCCGCATCTTCGTATCTAACAAGTTCTTCCGAGACCTCGCCACACTTGGCGTTTAGGCACTCGTAGTCGTACATGCGCAGCATTAACTACGCCTCCGAGCCGATATCATCCTCGTCAGCAAGCGAGGTTTCCAGCTGGTCAACCACTGATTCCAGGTTTATGAGCCGGTGTAGAACGTTCAGGGCGCCGCGAATAGTCGCGACCTCCTCAAAGGACTTCGTACCGTAAGCCGCCTGCTTCTCCAGCGAGGCCATATCCTCGGCCCAATCCTTCTTCAAGTGAACCCATCCTGATGTACCCATTGTGGTACGGATGGCATTGACTCTTTCTATGACCTGTGCTTTATCCATGTTACCCCCTCCCGAGGATATTACGATGATTTGGTCTGGATGTTCCTAGCGTCAGCTTCCAACTTGGTTACTTGAGCGTTTGCAACCTTGGCCTTGATGGCTAGTTCGAAGGCCTTGAGCGACTGCATCAGGTGCGACAGTTCGTTTTGTGCTTCGAAAGCCTGGACTTCCCGCAGGTTAATGGCGTTCTTGACGTCCTCGTCGTGCAGGGTATCCGGAATATGCTCGGCTTCCGCCTGATACTTACCGGCTGCGGCTAGAGCCTTCATGCCCTCGGCCTTGGCCTTGGCAGCCTGCGCCTCCAGTAATTGGACCTGCGCCTCAGCGCCGCGGTCCGCTAGTTCCTTCTGCTTGGCCTCTTCGGCCTGCTGTTCCGGAGTAGTCTCCGGATTGATCCACTCGTCCACGGCCCGGTTGAGGTCGGCCTTGTTGGGGCTGGACGAGTTCTCAAAAATGGCCTTCATCATCACGAAGAAAGGCTTAGACTCGTTAGGAACGAGCGCGAGCATCTGCGTAAGTTGCTGCTGCTCAAATTCGCGGGCCATGATGCCCAGAGTACCCTTTGTGCGAAACTTGACGTCCTGCGGGAACTTATTGGAGTCGAACTGGACGTAGCGACGGAAAATCTTGTTCACCAAGGGGCGCATGAAGTTCCGTTCGATATTCTGCATCGTACGGCGCGAGCGCTTGATGAAGGAAGAGGCATTGAGTGCCGTGTTAGTGGCACCACCGGCCTGACCGGGGTTGTACGAAGCTCCCGGATCCATGGCACCCGTGGCCGTCTGAACCATGCGCTCCATGTCGCCGGCGTTCTCAAACAGGGTAGGATTGACCTGCCCTAGGTTAAATCCCTGGATTACGTCACCGGGGGCACCGGTGGTAGGCCAGAACTTGCCCGGCCAGACCCCAAGATTGAAGCCACGGGGCAAGCGGGTAACGTCGCCCGCAATCATCGGGTGCGCCACAAGACCCTGAGCATCCATGCGAGTACGGACTGTGGTATCCAGTCCCTTCTGCGGGTGATAGGCCTTTTCGACCACTCCGCGACCCCAGAAGTAGTTCGGCACCGTATCGTGCTGATAACTGATGAAACATCGGTCGTCGTTGTAGAAAGGGTTAGCCTTGGCGCCTAGAACGGTAGACTCGTTGCCAAGGGTGACAATGGCCTCTACCAGATCCTCGTCATCCCCTTCCATCAGGAGATTGTCGAGTTTTGTGGACTTTCCAGTGTACTGCAGCAGTAACTTGGCTGGGACGAGTCCGTGCCACTCTGTAATCAGCACAGCATCCTTAAGGGGAAGCTGGGACTCCGAGAAACGCGAGGCGGCGAGGTCGGTAGACCCCGAATAGGCCCCAATCTCGACTTTCAGATACGTACCGTCCTTCTGCATCTTCTTGACGCGATGAAGGGGTACTAGAGTCTCGTGGGCCATGCCCAGCATGTCGTCAAGAGAGTCTGTCGTGGGATCCGGTACGAACTCGTACGGTTCCAGAGGAATCATCTCGACGCAGACCACTTCTTCCTTAACCCCCTCAATGGTGGTATAGGTTCTAGTAGTCGTGTTAATCTTGCCGATGCCGGTACCGAATACGGCACCCAGAAGCACGGCCTTTGCTACGCTGGAGGGTACATTGTACTCTTCCATGCGCTCTAGTAACTGGTCACGGGCGCGAACCATTTCGTCGGCCTGTTCCGGGTCCTGAATCTCTTCAAGATCCTCGTAGAGGTCGAACCACTGCTCTCGGCCGAAGATGGCCTCTTCAATTTCTGCTACGGTGGAGTCCACAGCCTGCATAGTCGCAGGAGTCATCATATTCGACCGCTCGGACTTGCGTTTCTTGTCCGCGGGGTTGAAAATTCCGCGCCAGATGCGGTAATATTCGTCCCACATGTCCTTGTGGTTAGAATCTCTATGCTGGCGCCAAGGATCGAGCTTGTCAGTGATATAACTCACCAAGCCGTCTGCCGGTTTCTCGCGCGCGTCTTGATGCGGTTCTACGACAATACTCATAGCTGGATCAGTATCCTGTTAGAGGGTCCTGTGGATTGTACTTATCCATGCCCTCAAATTCGTTCATGTAGGTGACCGTAGCCATCTGGTCCACGTAGGCCAGCGCATCGAGAAGGTCATCGTGCGTACGTGGATCCGGAAAATCACAGGCCTGTTCGATCAGTTTGGCGTTCCAGGGACCTGGGTTAAGGGTAACTAGTCCTCTTTCTACGCGCCCTTGCAGGGCCCACTGAATCCGATCGTATTTACGCTGGTTTCCGTGACTTAGAAGTTCGACACTAAGCCAGCGGCGGTACTGCCGCATTACATCCGTCAGGTAGGGCATTACGGCCTGCTGTGCAAGGCCCTTTTCAATGCCTATCCTACTGGTACCTACGGATTTGCAGGCTAACAACAGTTTGAGGGCAGTTTCCCGGACGTCCCAGCGTCCGTATTGGATTTCCTTGACCCACCAACCCTCCGGAGTGACTTTTGCGATGCAAATCGCATGGTCATCGCGCCGTTCGGGAGTTTTGTTAGACCTATCGGGGGTCGAAAACCCTGCCAAGTCCGCTGTAACGATCCAATCCCCGGACAGAGGCTCTCTGCCGTCGATTTCGAATGAGTCAGCAGTGAAAATCTTGCCACCAGAGGACCGGAAGGTGGCCTCAATCTCCTGTGAGATTAGGTCAGAGCCCATGAACTCGGTCATGGAGCTAATTTCGCCGGCCGTGATGGCTGGATTGGCCGCACTAGTGAACGTAAAGGCCGCCCACTCCGGATTTTCCTCCTGCATCCGCCTCTCTGCCATGGTATACAGGTCAAAGAAGTGATTCTTGCCCTTGGGGGTGCCGATGAACATGGCATCGCCGCGGGCTACGGTCAGGGCAGGCCGGACAATTTCCGGGAACACGTTGGGCAGCATATCCTTGTACTCGTCAAGGACTACCCTAGACCACGTAAATCCTCGGAGCGAATCCGGATTGTCGGCACCGAACAGGCGCATCCGGCGCCCGTTTGGGAACACGATCAGGCCCGTGTTCTCGTATACCTGACAGGATGATTCGATTGGGGCAATTATTCGCTTCAACCGAGGCCATACGTTCTTTTTGGCGGCTTCAAACGTCGGGTAGATGTACGCCGTTTCAAAGGTTGAATCCAGGGGCACTCCACCCCAGGAAACATCTGCCAGAGAACCGATAGTCAGATAAGAACCGGCCAGCGTTGTCTTGCCTGACTGGCGTCCGGCGGCTACAACTTTGAAGCGCGCCGAGTGGTTGTAGACCTCCAACTGCTTGTCGTGGAGGCCAAATACTAGCTCAGCCATTAGCCCTCCCGGACTTAGGCAGTCGTAACAGTATACGTATCGACTACGCCGCCAATGGTGAGAGCCGCGTTAACGGCCGTAAGGGGAGTACCCGCCGAGGTAACACGAACGCTGAACTTGTCTCCAATCTCTGCCGTGCCAGCCGCCGAAGTATAGGCCGCTCCGTTCTTAGAGTACGTACCTCCCGTAATGGTCACTGCTACAGTAGCCGCATTGAAAGCAAGCGCCTGTATAGTATTGGAGGTAAAGACAGTACTTTGGGCGGCACCCGTTATATCCGTAAACACGAACGCGGACGGAGTAACGTCAGCAACTACGTTAAAGAAGGGGATGTACCCCGTCGCATCCGTAGACCACGGAACCGTAGCCCCGGCCTCCACGAAAACGGGCGTGTAATCCGTCCACTTCGTGAGACCGGTAATCGAACTCAGGATAGAACTAGCAACAAATGAGCCGCTAGCCGCTGTGGTATTTCGGGCAATATCTATCACTTCCTTAACAGGAAGATAGTCAACCCACGCCGTTAGCCCCGTTTTAGAGGCTAAGGCAAAGATGGGTTTGCCCGAAAACCGGGTCAGCATTAGAACGAGCTAGGAGCCGCGAACACCGAACCGACGCCGAGGACGACACCGTTGATCGTGAACCCACCCGACATAGCCGTAACGGCGAGGCCGGTAACGTTAGTGAGCGTAACCGTAACCGTATTGGCCGCGGTAACCAGTGCCGTGACCACAAGATCCACGATATCGCTGCGAGGTGCCACGAGAACGAAGTCCCCGAGAGCAGCACCCGGAACCGTGACGTCACCCGCGGAGACCGCGCCAGTGGCAATCGAGGCTTCCGTAGCGCTGAACGTGAAAGGGATGACGTTACTGAAAACGTCGTTGAACTGGCGGCTCTGCTTACGAGCAGCGTTCGTGCTGGCAATGGTAGTTGCTTCGGTCATTGGAGTATGTTCCTGGAGTGATTAGTTGGAGCTATCGGTCTGTTGGTTGCGCCGGTATCGGTCAGGCTCCACCTGATCCTCGATATGCGCCTTGTGCTGGGTGATGGATTTAGGAGCCACCGCAGCAGCGAGAGCGCCCATAGCATCTTTCAACGCCCCGGCTACGCCCGGAGAAGCGTCAACCTTGGTACGAGGAACCTTCTTGGTAGCCATTAGCTAAGGTTTCCCTCGGCCGCCTCGTTGTCGTTCCGGGTGGAATCATCACGATTCTCGACGGCGCCATCCTGCCGGGGATTGACCTGATTGGTCAGGTACGAGATACCCGAAGATTTCGTAGTCACGGTAGGAAGGTCGCGATCGTCTCCGATCTGCTTGGCTTTAGTCGGCATGTTTGGTTACCTTGGTGTCAGTGGAAGTAATCTTGACCGTCGTAACACCCGGTTCGGGTTGAGCGGCTCCAGAGGTCAAGTTCTGGATTAGAATCTTGATTTCGTTGTCCTTGGCTTCGCCCGGATCATCGTGCTTCGGGGTGGACAGAAGTTTGTCCAGCAACCCGCGCATGATGCGGTCGTTCCCTTCCATAGCCATTTCAATGGCCTTGTTAAGCAGAGCCGGAGACTTCCTTTCCAGGACTGTCCGCAGCTTGTCCTCAAGCATGAGGCGGTCAAGCGTGATCTTGTTACGGATACCACGGGTTTTGCCGGCCATGTTGCCGGTATATCCGGGTAGGATTCTACCCTTCTCGTCCCTGCCCTCGGTAGCCGTCGCGACCTTGGCTGGGAGAAGTTCGCCCTCTAGGGCTTCTCCTAGCTCCTGCGCATCCACGATACTACTTCTTAAAGTAGTGCCCGAAGT